>Ga0302326_10033815_pt1 | contig 10147 bp, 11 predicted proteins | sample Palsa_T0_3_FD_202264 | JGI IMG/M metagenome (GOLD analysis project Ga0302326, IMG submission 202264) | Peat permafrost microbial communities from Stordalen Mire near Abisko, Sweden - Palsa_T0_3 | ecosystem: Environmental > Terrestrial > Soil > Palsa > Peat permafrost | place: Sweden: Abisko...
ATTGAGGGACTTGCAAAATTTGGTACTTCAGCCCGCTGCCTTCGTCCCGTTACCGTGCCCTAACGGTTGCGGCTCGGTAAGTGTTGTCGATTCAGTGGCTTTTCGGAGGCGCGACCGTGAGGAAGCGGTAACGAAATGCTTGTGGGAAGCGCCATGCTTGTAGGTGAATTTTGCAAGTCCCTCTATCTCCGAAACATAGTACTTTATGCCGCTCCTGTTCAGGCCGTCAGTGAGCAACTGTCTGGTGATCTTCTGGTAAATACTGGGCTGTTTCGGCGGGCGCACATCACTCCTAAGTATTGAAAGTGCAGCGAGTACCAGCCCGACCCAGAAAGCTGTATGTTCAATCCATGTCCAGATTCGGGCTCTAAAGTGAAGCCATTTCATCTCCCAAGGTCCGATTCGCTCAGATAGAAATTCCTCGCTACAGCGCGCTTGGGTCTGTGTAATGCTGCTGGCAATGACGCCGCCTGCCAGGCCCGCCGTCATGAAACAAATAACTGCTGCACAGACCAGTCTCTTGTCGATATTCAGGCCAAGGAATGCGCTGGAAGTGGCGGCGATATACGAAGCAGTCAGTGTCAGGTACAGCCCGATGTGAAACTTGGTGTAGTCAAACAAGAGTTCCAAGCTCTTCTGCTTCGAATTTGCAGCGGCTGTCGCCTCGATTTTTTCTTTGTCATCCGGCGTCAAGGGCGTCTTTCCTCAAGGAAGCTGAAAACGATTTTATCCCGGTCCCCAATTGTTCCCAATCGCCGGGGTTCACCTTCCTGGCGATTTTGTGTCTGGCCCTCGGTGCGGGGATCGCCGGTCTTAGGGGTCGCCCGATTGCGGCGCCAGCCTGATGTCGTGCATGCTCCGGTGGACACCGCGCGGAATGGCTTTGTTCCTGAATCCGGCAGCCCGTAGTATGCTGCCCAGAGTGACCGGGGCTGAGAGTTTATTGCGAACGCTGGCGTCGAACGGCATCGATACGTGCTTCATGAATCCGGGCACGTCCGAAATGCATTTCGTCGCGGCGCTCGAACGGGTGCCCGCTATGCGCGGCTATCTCTGCCTGTTCGAAGGCGTCTGTTCCGGCGCGGCCGATGGCTACGCGCGCGCCCTCAACAGGCCCGCCGCCACGCTCCTGCACCTCGGCCCGGGCCTTGCCAACGGCCTCGCCAATTTCCATAACGCCCGGAAAGCGCGCTCGCCGGTGGTCAGCATCGTGGGCCAGCACGCCACACAACATCTCAAGGTGGATGCGCCCCTCACGTCAGATGTGGAAGCCTTCGCACGCACCGTGTCGGACGCCGTGCGCGTGGTCAGAAGCGCCGACGATGTCGCGCCGTCCGTGGCCGAAACCGTAGCCGCCGCGTGGGGACCTCCGGGACAGGTTGCGATGGTGATTGTGCCGGCGGATCATTCGTGGTCCGAAACCAACGTCTCTGCCCCGCCCGCCAAGCGTAAGCTGCCAGTAATGCCGTCCGACGGAGCGATAGACGCCGCGCGGCGGGCCCTGCGCGAACCCGGCACCGCAATTCTATTGGGCGGGAATGCCGTAAATGCGCGGGCGCTGGCTGCTGCGAACCGCACCGGCGCGCGCGTCATGACCGCTCGCAACGTCGCGAAAATCGCCTGGGGACGCAGCCCTTTCACGGCTCCGCAGGTGCCCTATTTCCCCGAAGCCGCACTACCTTTCCTGGCCGATGTGAAACGGCTGATTCTTGTGGAGACCGAAACACCGGTTTCGTTCTTTGCCTATCCTGATACCCCCAGTCACATGGCCCCGGACGGTTGCCAGACGATTGTTCTCGCGCGCCGCGACGAGGACGGCACCGCCGCGCTTGCGGAACTGGCTCCCGGACCTTCCCATGCATCCGAACCACAATCCGCCGCGCCTATGCCCCAGGACGGCGCGCTGACGCTCGATTCTTTGGGGCTCTCGCTAGCCTGCCTCCTTCCCGAAAACGCGCTTGTCGCGGACGAAATGGTGTCTTCGGCTGGAAAAATCCTGGCGCATCTCGGCAACGCCGCGCCACACGAGTTCATGCCGGTCACCGGCGGCGCCATCGGCCAGGGCCTGCCCGTCGCATTAGGCGCGGCCGTCGCCTGTCCCGATCGCAAAGTCATCGCGCTCGAAGCCGACGGCAGCGGTATGTATACCCTCCAGACTCTCTGGACCATGGCGCGCCACAATCTCGACATAACCATCGTCATCTTCGCTAACCGCCGCTACCGTATCCTTGACATCGAAATGAAGCGCACCGGCGCCGACGCCTCCGGAGCAGCCTGCGATGCCATGACCGACATCGGCACACCGCCCCTTGACTGGATCAAAATCGCGGAAGGCTGCGGCGTCGCGGCCACGCGCGCGGCCACCGTCAGACAGTTCACGGACCGTTTCTCCGACGCCATGAAGCAACGCGGCCCGCGCTTGATCGAGGCCGCGCTCAAGTGAACCGGCTACAGGGGAAAGTGGCCCTTGTCACAGGCGCCAGCCGCGGTATCGGGCGCGCCATTGCGGAGACCTTCGTGCGCGAAGGGGCGTGGGCGATCATCTGCGGCCGCCATCAGGAAACGCTGGACGCAGTTGCTCACGAGATCGGCCCGCACGCGATGCCTTTGGCGTGCCATGTCGGCCACCCGGAAGACATCCGCAACCTTGTCGACACCACGCTCGCGGAATTCGGCCGCATCGATATCCTGGTCAACAACGCAGCCACCAACGTCGCGCAGGTTCCCTGCCTCGAAACCGGCGAAGGCCAGTTCGATAAGATGATCGACGTCAATGTGAAGAGCGCATTCCGCCTGACCAACGCGGTAGCGCCGGGAATGTGCGAAAGACGGTCCGGCGTGATCGTGAATATCGCCTCCATCTCCGGCCTCCGGCCGCAGCATCACGGAATGCTCTACAGCATGACGAAAGCGGCGCTCATCATGATGACGCAGTCTTATGCGCTGGAACTCGGGCCGCAAGGGGTGCGTGTGAACGCCATTGCGCCGGGCCTGATCCAGACAAAGCTGAGCGAGTATTACTGGAAAGACGGCACGTCGAAGCCGCTGGGGCAGCCGCGGGAAATCGCCGAAGTGGCGCTGATGCTTGCCAGCGACGACTCGTCGTTCATGACGGGTCAGACGCTGGTTGTAGATGGTGGGTATACGTTGGGGGCTATATGAGATTCATTGGAACGTTCATTTTGTTCGCGGGCCTGGGCTTTTCACAGGTGCCCGCGCAGACGCATTGGATCGCAACATGGGGCGCCGCACCCACGCCGGGCGGCGAGACCACGCAGTTCAACAATCAGACGCTCCGCGAAATCGTTCACGTGAGCCTCGGCGGCGATTCCATCCGGGTACGGCTCTCGAACGCCTTCTCGGCCCAGCCGGTGGATATCGGCGCCGCGCACGTCGCGCTGCATGACTCCGGCCCTTCTATTGTCGCCGACTCAGACCGCGCGATCACCTTCAGCGGAAGGCCCGCGGTGCAGATTCCTCCAGGCGCAGTCGTCCTGAGCGATCCCGTGAAACTCACCGTTCCGCCCGCCGCGGAACTGGCGGTCAGCGTCTACATCCCCGGCGCTGCCGTCGCGGGCGGCCTGCATGGATCCTCTCAGGAAACCTCGTTCCTCGTCACCGGCGACGCTACCGCTTCAGCTTCTCTCACCGATCCGAAGAAGCAGGTTATGTGGGCATTTCTGACCGGCGTGGATGTCGCGGCACCCGAATCCGCGGGAGCCATCGTTGCCTTCGGCGATTCCATCACGGATGGCGCCAGGTCCACCGTCGACGCCAACCGTCGCTGGCCCGATTTCCTCGCCGCGCGTCTGCTCGCCCGCAAGTCCGGCGCGATGTTCAGCGTGGTCGATATCGGCATCGGCGGCAACCGCGTGCTCAACGACGGCTCCATCGCGAAGAGCCCCCGCTCCGGCGTCAATGCCCTGGCGCGCTTCGATGAAGATGTGCTCGCGGTGCCCGGCGCAAAGTATCTGATCGTTCTCGAAGGCATTAACGACATCGGGCATATCGGACCCGCCGGCAAGCCCCAGGAGCAGGTCACCGCCGACGACATTATCGGTGGCCTGAAACAGATGATCGAGCGCGCCCATGAGCAGGGAATCAAGGTGGTCGGCGCGACCCTCACCCCGTTCGATGGCGAGGCCCAGAGTTCGCGAGGGTATTTCTCGCCGGAGAAGGAAAAGGTGCGCGCCGCGGTCAACGACTGGATTCGTAACGGCAAAGCTTACGACGCCGTGGTCGATTTCGACAAAGCCGTGCGCGACCCGAAGAGTCCGAACCACATCCTCGCCGCCTACGATAGTGGCGACTCGCTCCATCCCAGCGATGCCGGTTACCAAGCCATGGCGGATGCCATCGACCTCTCGGTCTTCAAAGATGCCAAAGCCCCCGCGAACACCTGGATTGCCACCTGGTCCGCCAGCCCCTCGCTGCCCATCGCGGATGCCGCGCAGATGAAAACCCGCAAGCTGGAGTTCAGCAATCAGACGGTGCGCGAGATTGTTCATGCCAGCCTTGGCGGCGATACCGTTCGCGTGAAGTTTTCGAATGTCTTTGGCACGGAGCCGCTCAAAATTGGCGCGGCCCATGTGGCGTTGAGCGCCGGCGCGGGCGCGATAGCGGAAGGTTCGGATCGTGCGCTCGCCTTCGGCGGCCAGGCCGCAGTCACCATTCCGCCCGGCGCGCTGCTGCTGAGCGATCCCGTGTCCCTCAAGGTTCCGGTGCTGGCAAATCTCGCGGTGAGCGCCTTCCTGCCGGAGTCGGCAATTGCCTCCACCGTTCACTATTCCGCCCAGCAAAAGAACTATGTTGGGGCTGGCGATGTTACTGGCGCCGCGACAATCGGCGATGCGGATTCCATCTCGTCCTGGGTCTATTTATCCGCGGTCGATGTCCTGGCGCCGCGTTCCAGCGGCACTGTAGTCGCGCTCGGCGATTCCATTACCGATGGTGCGCGCTCCACCGTCGATGCCAACCGGCGTTGGCCGGACGTGCTGGCCTCCCGCCTGAACGGTTTCGGTGTGGTGGACGCGGGCATCGGCGGCGGCCGCATTCTGCACGATGCCGCGCGCAACATCACCTACGGTCCCAGCGCGCTCGGCCGGTTCGACCGCGACGTGCTCGCGCAGGCCGGCGTGAAATACATCGTGATGCTGGAGGGCATCAACGATATCGGACATCCCGGCGGTGTCGCGCCCCTTTCGGAAACCGTCAGTGCGGAGGACATGATCGCCGGGTTCCGGCAAATCATCGAGCGCGCGCATGAACACGGCGTGAGAGTCATGGGCGCAACCATCACGCCGTTCAACGGCACGGGCGAAAAAGAAGCGAAGCGCGCGGCTGTCAATGAGTGGATCCGCAACGGCGGCGCATTCGACGGCGTCGTCGATTTCGATAAAGCCGTGCAGAATCCCGATAATCCGCTCCAGATGAAGGCGGAATACGACGGCGGAGACCACCTGCACCCCGGTGACGCCGGTTACAAGGCCATGGGCGAAGCGATCGATCTGAAGCTTTTTCGCTGACGGCCGAGGCGGTTTTGCCCAGCAGTCAGGCGGACGTTTTGACATCATAGCTGCGTCCACGAAAGCTGTGTTAGACTCGCTTCGTGTTAAAGAAGGTTACCATTACGCTGTCCGAGGGTGTCGCCAACTGGGCACGAGAAAAGGCAGCCAAGGAACACACCCCACTTTCCCGCCTTGTGGAACGGATAATCGAAAAGGAAATGCATGAATCTTACGATTTCGAGGAAGCCTACCAACGTTGGGAGAAAAACGAAGCAATGAAGATGGCCATCGCAAAACGCCTGGCTCGCTAAGATGCACGCCCCCGCAGGTAGCGTCTTCTTCGGATTGGCTATTTATGTGAAGGCCGAATGTCAGTAGGGGACGCTCCGCAGCCACGTGGGGCCAAGCCTTCTGGCTTGCCGCCGGGCCTCGAATCCCCTTTACGGGGTGAGAGCATTCCGCCCGGCGCGGGGTTTTACTTCAGTCCGACCTTTGCGAACCGGGTCTTCAGGGGGTGAAGGTACCCTGTCGCCTTTATTGGCGGATACTTCGCTTGACGGAATCGCCCTCATATCGCTAGGTGAAAGAAATGAACATTTTTGAGCGCGAAGTGGGGGTTGCAAATCGCCAGCCTTTCGGCTACTCTTATTACGTGACACGTAATAACGACCCCGCTCTGCTGGTCCTCGCAAGCCTGGCCGAAGGCGACAAACACGGCTACGCCATGATGGAGGACATCGAGCGTTTTTCCTCCATAAAACTGGGACCCGGAACGCTCTACGGAGCCATCACCCGGCTGGAAGAAAGCGGGTGGATCGCGCCGGTGCCTTCCGACGACCGCCGGCAGCCCTACACGCTGACCGCACTCGGTCGCAAATCGCTCGAACACGAAATCGCCGCTTTAAATGACGTCCTGAAGACGGCCGCGAAGAGGTTGAGACAAGCATGAGACCGGTTCTGAAACGGCTTATCCTGCTGTATCCGAAATCCTGGCGAAATCGTTATGGCAACGAGTTCGGGGCCTTTCTCGACGAGGTTCCGCCCACCTGGCCCACCTTGTTCGACGTTTTGGGAGGCGCACTGAAAATGCAGATGAAATCGGGTAATTTGTTGAGAGCCGCCGGAATCGCCGCAGTGGTCGCCTTGCTTGCGGGCGTGACATTTGGAACTCTGGCCGGCCAATATCGATCTGAGGCTGTCATTCACGCAAATAAGACTCAATTGAATGCCGAAGCCAGGACAATTCTCGGCAGAGCCAACCTTACGCGCCTGATCCTGCGGGAAAACCTATATCAAAAGGATCGCGCCCGCGTTCCACCGGAGGAACTGGCTTTACGACTACGGAGCAGCGCCCTGATCTGGTCGGAGCGTAAAGACGGACCGATGCGAATCCGCGTGTATATCCCGGATGCCGCACAAGCGCAGCGCGCCGCTCAGAGCATTGCCGATGCTTTTGTCGATGCGAAGGCCGCGGCATTGGTGGATCCGGCGAATCTTCCCACTCATCCCAATCGGCCGCCGCTCCTTGCCGACGTACAGTTCGGGTTAGTGGTCGGCCTTCTTGCGGCATCCCTGTTTGCGCTTTTCAACGGACTTAAAGTGTGGAAACCTGTGGCCGCTTTGGGCGTCGCGGGAACGGTGCTTGGAGTGGCTGCGGCGTCTGTTATTCCGAATATCTACCGAGGCCTCTCGGTCGTGAGCGTTCGGACGTCGGATGCCACGGCCGTCGGTGAAGTGATCGATTCAGCGACGGACCCCGCGAGGCTCGCCGCGATCGTGCGGCAATTCAATCTGTACCTCGGTGACCCGCAGGCCGTACAAAAACTCAGGGAGCACCTCACTCTGAAACTGGATCTGCGGCCGTTTGGCAATCCCGCGACGGGAACCGCAAGAGGCAGCTACGACATCGTTATTAACTTCAAATATCCGGATCAGACCCTTGCGCAGATCGTTACGGAAGCGGTCGCGGCTTATCTGACCGATGAGAACGTTCAGCGGCCCTCGGGAATCGCGGTGGAGATGGTAGCCCCGGCGTTCGTGCATGCGGCGCCGCATATTCCGAATCGTCTGATCGGCTCAGGAACGGGTCTCGCCCTCGGCCTGGTCTCTGCGGTCATGCTCGGCATTTGGCGCATGTTCGCTAATCGCCCGCGGCTAAGACACGCCTGAAGTCAGTCCGACTCTTACGTATTCTTCTGCCGCGCTTTTTGTTCCCGCTCATCATTCAGTGCCCTTCCCAGCAGCGTCTTAATGACAGCCTGGCGACTGATGTTGAGCCGTGCCGCCCGCTCGTCCAGATCGCGAAGCATGCCCTGGGTCAGGTCTACGTTCACACGACGCACCGGGCGAACGACCGTGAATTTGTTAGTGAAGTGCGCGGAAATATCTTCGCCGCGCGAGGCCATCTCCGCAATTTCGTCGGCACTTACCTTGTTCTTAGATGTTTTCGGCATAGTTTTGTTCTTCCTCTTTTGTCGCCTTCCACGCAGTAATCAAGTGATAAGTAGCTGCCCAAAAACAATTTCACATTTGGGGCGAGATGGTGTAGTTCCATTTTGGCAGAACACGTTTCGTTCGAATGGATAGTTGGCTGAGTTCCGCCTTTGAGGGCTTGACGCCAGTTGGGTAGTAGGTGGTATCGAGCTGTGCAGTCACTTTCAATCCGGCAGCGGTTGTGGTGGTGCGGATGAACTTGAGGGCCTTTTCGTAACTGTCGAGCGGCTCGGCGGCCCAGTTCCTGCTGATCTGGCTGAACAGGCGATGCTCGATGGGATTCCATTTGGAGGCCCGGAAGGGTAGTGAGAAAGAGTGACACACAGGCCCAGACCATCGCATAGCTGACGTTGAATCTCCTGCTTCCAGGCACCACGCCGTGCGCCGTTACTGCCGCCAGTGTCGGCGAGGATAAGGATATGCCTGGATTGCGGGTAGCGCTTGCGGCCTTCCTGCATCCACCATTTGCGGAGACAGGCGACGGCGAACGCGGATGTTTCGTGGGAAGTTCCCAGGTAGACCGAGCCGCGGTTGGCCTGAGTATCGTAGATGCCATAAGGAATGGCGATGCCTTTAGCGGCCGAACGGAAGTCATGATCGTTGACGGCGGTCGCGGTTCGCTCCCATTTGACGCCGGGGTTCCTGAAGTTACCGATCAACTCCCTCTTTTTGGCGTCCACGCTCAGAACCGGATCACCGCGTTTCTCAAACCGATTCCGTTGCCGGCAGAGATAGCGGAACTGACGGTCGCGGTCGGAAGTGGAACCGGCCGGGATCGTCTTGCGGTTGGTACGCAGGCAATACTTCATCTTCCGTAAGAGTCGGCCTGCGGTATTGCGGCTGACCGCGATCCCGAGCCGCTTCAGCTGCCAGGCAATCTTTTCCGTGGTTTTTCTGGTCCACTTCAGTCCGCTGATGGGGTCTCCGGCGGTCTCCTTTCCATCAGTTTCCGGATTGCATCGATCACCGCGGGAGTTTTTTTCCACCGGCTTGCGCCCTCCGCCTGCAGCCCGCACCCGATCCGTCTCCACGTCCCCGGCCAGTAACTGCCGTCGTCCTTTTAGCAACCGTGTGGGGGGCCAGACCGAGCAGTTCCGCGATCTGCCGATCACTACCCAACCGGAGCGATTCCAGACCGGCGTACAAACGCCGCTGCTGTTCGTCGAGCAGGTTGGCAAACAGAATGATCGCCGCCCGAAGCTCGTCGGAGACATTGCCAGGCCGGATGCCGGCAGATGCAGCGGCGGCCTCATCCGGCAGCGCCTGCCGTGCCCGCAACTGCTTTTGCCGGGTTGGAAGATCGCGGGCACAGTACAGATATAAGCCGGATACTGACTGGCGGGCGATCCGGCCCTGGGCGACCAGTTGCAACAGGGGTTCTTTGACTGGCACGTGAAGAACGTCCTCCAGTTCGGAGGCGAAACAGCCGGCCCTGGACCGCGTGACGCAGTCCTCCGCGGTGGCCACCAGAGTGCCGTGACGGGAGAACCAGACCGAGTCGAACGACCATAAGCGCTGCTCATCGAACGTGACCATCTCGTCGAGAGTATAGAAGGAACCCCGATGAGAGTAACTGGTACGGTACGAAAGCTCCTTCAGCTTGCGGAAGACAGTGATGTCGGCCTCCGTACCCAATAACTGCTTTAATTGCGGCAACGTGGCGATGCGATTTTGCGCAGAAACCGGCGCAGCACATCAGCGGAAAAGACAGTCGGGCGCATAATGCTGTAATTCCTCGTTGCATGCAAATCATCAGGAAGAACTATATCATAATGGCCCCACCTCTATCGTTGAGGGATAACTGGCTCCGTATATTAGTATTTATTGAGTCTTACTGATATACTGTGGGGCCTCAAGCTATCAGTCGAGGGAAATAATTATGATTACACTCTGTCTATCTGATGTGATTGTATTGATGGGCAGCGCCTAAGAGTCGCCTGCTGAGTCATGTCGGATTTCGAAAATCACCGAGCAGAGCCGACCGCCAGTCCATCCGATCGCGCGGAATTGTTCCGGATCGTCGTTCTTTTGGTCGACAAGGTACGCCTGTAATTGATTTGCGGCGTCCGTCGGTTTTTATTCCGGCGGCGGATGGGCATTGACGGTGGGTGCGTCGCACTTCCCCTCGAACAGATTCTGTAAGGTAT
>Ga0302326_10033819_pt1 | contig 10145 bp, 7 predicted proteins | sample Palsa_T0_3_FD_202264 | JGI IMG/M metagenome (GOLD analysis project Ga0302326, IMG submission 202264) | Peat permafrost microbial communities from Stordalen Mire near Abisko, Sweden - Palsa_T0_3 | ecosystem: Environmental > Terrestrial > Soil > Palsa > Peat permafrost | place: Sweden: Abisko...
CGTGCAACAAACCGTGGCCGTCGATCCCGTGACTTACTACCGGATTGTTCACCCCACCTCAGGGAAAACCAAAGGCAAACCACAACCTGTAGGGGCTACCTGAGTGAGGGGGATACCCATCTCGCTCGAATATTACCGGCCGGATCTCAGAGATACGCACCCGAACGTTAACGTACTCGAGGTTCGAAACGGAAAACCGTTTATGCCCGAGATTTGAAATCGCCTTGGCCAGCGTTCTGGAGTCTCCGGAACATGCCGGGGCGGTGGTATCCTGAATCACGCCGCCAGGCTGTAACCTCTCATGTCCGATCCAAGCATGGCTGACCCGAACACGTCGGATGCGAACACGGAAGGCGAAGGCGCTCGAGCATCCACGCCCGCGAGCGAAGCGACCGAATCGTTCCAAGATATTTTCTCCGAGTATGAGCAGAGCCATTCCCGCAAAAGTGAACCGGGCTCTCAGCGCCGCGAGGGCACGGTGATTGCACTGACCGCTGACTCCATCGTTCTTGATATCGGATTTAAAACCGAAGGCGTTCTGCCGCTCACCGCGTTTCCTTCGGGCCAGTCGCCCAAGCCCGGCGACAAAGTGCACGTCACCGTGAAGGGCCGCGATCCGGAAGGCTACTACCAACTGACACGCGGCAAGGTCGAGCGTCCCACCGATTGGGCGTCCCTCGAGAAAGCTTTTGCCGAGAAGTCAACCATCCTCGGCACCGTGACCGGGGTGGTCAAGGGGGGCTTGAGCGTGGATATCGGAGTGCGAGCCTTCATGCCCGCTTCGCGCAGTGGAACCCAGCTAGCCTCGGAAATGGAAAAGCTGGTCGAGCAGGAGATTCGCTGCCGCATCATCAAGCTCAATGTGGAAGAGGAAGACGTGGTGGTCGATCGTCGCGCCATCGCCGAAGACGAAGAACGCGCTGCCAAACAGCGGCGCTATTCTGAACTGAAAGAAGGAGACACCGTGCAGGGCGAGGTGCGCAGCTTGACCGATTACGGCGCGTTCGTCGATATCGGGGGGGCGGACGCGCTGCTGCACGTCGGCGAAATTGCATGGCGACGGGTTGAAAAGCCGTCTGATGTGCTGTCTACGGGCCAGCAGATCGAGGCCGTAATCATCAAGATCGACTCCGAGAAGCGGCGCATTGCGATCAGCATGAAGCAGCTGCAGCCGCATCCCTGGGACGCGGTCGCCGAGAAGTACAAGCCTGGCGAGCGCGTGCGGGGTGCGGTCACACGTCTGGCCGATTACGGCGCGTTTGTGGAACTCGAACCCGGCATTGAAGGTCTGATTCATATTTCCGAAATGTCGTGGGCGAAACGAGTGCGAACTGCGGGGGATGTCGTGAAGCCGGGCGAGACGGTCGAAGCCGTGATTCTCGGTGTGAACCCCGCAGAACGGCGCATCTCGCTCGGCCTCAAGCAGACGCTCGGCGATCCTTGGGCGGGGGCTGCGCAAAAATTCGCCCCGGGCACGGTGATCGAAGGCCCGGTCACCAATTTGACCAAGTTCGGCGCGTTCGTAAAGCTCATCGAAGGCGTCGAGGGCATGATTCACATCAGCGAGATCAGCGCCGAGAAGCGCATCCATCACCCGCAAGAAGTGCTGAGGAGCGGCCAGTTGGTCAAGGCGCAGGTGCTCGCGATCGATCCGGAAAAGCGGCTCATCCGCCTGAGCATGAAACAGCTGGTCCCGAGCGGACTGGATGAATACCTGGCCGAACACAAGGACGGAGACATCGTCACCGGCCGCATCGTCGAAGTTCCCGACGGAGGCGCGCGCGTCGAACTTGGGGAAGGCGTGCTGGCCACGTGCAAGATCTCGGAGGAGCGTCCAGCGAAGCAAGACAAGCGCGCTCGGCCGGATTCTCCGGGATCATCAACCCCCGATTTGTCGTCGCTCGGCTCGATGTTGCAAGCACGCTGGAAAAGCGGCGCTCCCGACGATGAGGCCAAGCCGGAATCGTTGCGGGCCGGGCAGATCCGCAAGTTTCGGATCGCAAAACTCGACCCGGCGACAAAGGCGATTGAATTGGAGCTTGAGTAACTTTGGCCGCTCGCGCCTCGGGCAACCGATCAGTGCGCCGCTTTCGCGACCTGGCGAGCCTCTCGCATGGAGTGCCCCTTGAGGGGTTGGGACGGTTTGGTCCGCTGAGTTCTCGAGGACTAACTTCCCGAGTTCGCCATCATAAGCGCGAACAGTGCGGGCAGGTAGATGATCGTCGCCCGCAATAACCGCCGAGCCGACGGTTTGGATGCGGCCGCTGTCGCCGGCAGTTGCGGGTGCGCCATTCCCATCGAAACGCGAAACAGCGCCGCGCCCATCAGCAGAGCGCCAACCAGATACATTCGTCCAGCCATGCCCAAGGCAACCGGCAGAATGCTTACCGGAATCAACGCTCCGGAATAGGCCAGAATCCGCCACACGGTCGACTTCCCATCGGAGTCGACCACCGGCAACATGCGGATCTCGCCCTGTTCGTAATCCTCGCGGTAAAGCCATGCGATCGAGAGAAAATGCGGGAACTGCCACACGAACATGATGGCGAAAAGAATCAGAGTCTCAACTTCCAGTTTCCCCCGCGCCGCCGTCCAGCCGAGCACCACCGGCATCGCTCCCGGAAACGCGCCCACGAATGTGCAAAGCGGAGTAATCTTTTTCAGCGGAGTGTAGGCCATCAGATAGACACAAACGGTCAAGAACACTAACAGTCCGGTGAGCAAGTTGGCATAGACAGCCAGATAAACCGAACCACCGAGGGTCAGCATCAGTCCTGCCACGGTTGCATGGGTCTTGGTCATGCGTCCTGAAGGCAAAGGACGAAGCGCGGTGCGCCGCATGCGCCCATCAGCGGCCGATTCAAGGACTTCGTTCAGTGCTGCGGTTCCGCTTGAAGCCAGCGCAACTCCGAGCAAGGCGTGAAACAAGCCCAGGGACCACCAGGGCACGCCCATCCGGTGCGCGCCGAAGAAGTAGCCGCACCATGTCGTAAGAACGATCAGGACCGTAATCCGTGCCTTGGTCAGTGCAGCGTAGTCGCGCAGCAGAGAGACGAAATTTTCGAACATGGACCCCACACTCAGCGGTTTGCTCCTGGTTTCTCCTTAGAAACCTTGAAACCGACTCGTTAAAGAAAGCATTCGTATCGTGCCCGGAGTTCAATGTCAAGCTAAAAAGCCGCACCGCGCCCGGCGACTCGCAATGCCCGCACCAAAACGGTCGCTGGCAACCGGATTGGGAATCGGCGACGGACCGTTAGTGGCCGCCCGAAGGGGCCGAGATCGTGAACGTCTCCGGTGGATCAAAATAACACTGATGCCAAAGAGCTGCGTCGGATAACGTACCCGCCTTCCAGCGCTGAACCGTTGGCAGCGTGGCCGCGATCATGCCGCCATCGACCGAATCGAAGATCAGCACGACTCCGGCGAGTTCTTTTGATTTTTGCGCCAGTTCCGCGTAGTCCTTGTCGAGCAAAGCTTTTGCGAATTCCAGTTTCGCCTGCGCACCGCCGCTTTTCTCGTCTTCTTGGATCTTTTGCACCGAGATGATTTTCACATTTTTGCCCCGCAGCGGCTCCCAATCCCCCGGGAAGGGCGCAGTCTCCTCGCGCGTCACCTCAAACAGATCGGCCACGACCGGTGCCGCCTTGGTGCCAACGAGCGGTACGTCCGAAATGCCCTCCGGCATCTCCAGGCTGGTGCGCCAGATCCATCCTCGCGACAGGCCGGAAATTCGCACATGAACCCAGTCCGCATTGAAGTCCAACATCTCGAACTCGTCCTCGGCGCTTGCCAGAAACAAAGTCTTGCCAGTCAAACTTGGAGACGCGACCACCGGAGTTCCGGTTTTTCTGATCGCGACCAGATTCCTCGGATGCGCCTGGTTCTTGAGCACTTCCTCCAAACTTCGAGCCTCGGCCTCTAAACCGGCTTCGGTTTGTTCGGCGGCTTTGTTCTGGGAATTCTTGGTCTCCGCCAGTTGCTGACTCGAAAGGCCCGGTTGCAATGAGGAAGGGAACGCGCGCCCGGCCCCCGGCAACTGGGGCATCGGAGCCGAGATCGCCGGTTCGGCAGTGGTTTTGCCGTCCGTGCCTGAGTTCGGGCCAGTTCTCGTCCCCAGCAGCTCCGTTAACTGGTCTAGAAGGTCGGACTCGAGCCGACCATTCGAAGTCAGCAATTGGTATCCTGAACGAGACGGAGTTGAATCCGCATACCAGGCCGTCACTTTCGTGTTCACCCGCACCACCGATTCGCCCGACCCTGTCGAGCGCACCTGCACGTCCGACTCGTAATAAGCCCGCTGGTAACGGCTCAAAGGATGGTCGCCCGGCACGGCAAATCCTTCGAGCACCGGCAGGCGTCCACGCATGGTGGGCTGCAACTGCTTCAGCGCTTTTTCGACCGCGCTCTTTGACTGGCGGTAGGTCCGCTCGTACGGCCCGGCTGGTGAAGTCGTCTGCGGACTTGCCTGTGCTCGGGTGCTGTGCGCCGCCCCGGCTAGGAGCGCGAGCAACAGAAACGCGGACAGCTTATCGAGTAGCAAACGAACGACTGGCAAGGGAGCCATTGGCAAGCACCGGCCGGTCATGGCGTCTGCTCCAACTGGTCGCGTCGAATCCAGCCGTGCTGTCCCTCGTGCGTCTCTACCCCGTACCAGTAAGGCGTTGAGATCTGAATCAGAACTTCGGCGCCAGGCTCCAGAGATTCGAGCGTGCTCGCGGTGCGGAACGGAGCGGATTTGAGCGGTGCGCCGGGCTTCTTGACTAGCCGCTCCACCTCACGGCGCAGTTCGGCCACGTGCTGCTCGAGCGTTTCGAGGGGCTGCTGCTTGGCCGCTTGGCCGCCCGCGGCCTTTCCCGCCGGGCCCATCGGGTTCTCGCCAGGGGCGAATTCGACCGAAGTCTCCGGTGGCGGAGTGCTGAGCAGAACTTTGTCGCTGCCGAGACCGAAGTTTTCCTGCGCCAAGCGGTCCTGTTTGGCTTGTTGCGCCTCGGCGGTTTCCTTTTTGATCAGTTCGATCGCGTCAATGCGTTCCTGGATGTCCTTGTACTCGCTGCTCTCGACCGAACCGTTCGATGGATGGACGCTGTGCCGAAAATCCTCCACGAACACAGCGTCGATGCGCAGCACGGTGTTTTCGAAGCCCTGCACCTGCACCACGTAGCGCACCGCCAACGTCCCCAGATCGCCGCTGTCTTTGAAATTTCGCGGATCGAGCGCGTGCATCTTGACCTTGTAGAAGACCTTGCCGCCCTCCGTCCACGCCGGAAAAACCGGAGTAGACTCGGCCGCGGTCGCTCCCATAACGTATTCGTCTTTGTTGTATTCCTTGGTTCCCCGGATGATCGTATTCCGCGACACGTCTTCGACCACCTGCGCCACTTCGGGCTCCGGTCTTGGAATGTTGACAATCAGGCCCGCACCGTACTGAAGAACATCCTTTTCGCGCCCGTGTGCGGGGGTGGACGAGGCAATGATCAGAAAAAATACTGCGACTCCCCTCAGAGAAATGGCAGGACCATCAAAGGCAAACGAACGATTCGGCCCATTACCGCGAAAGCTCTTGTGCCCGATCACGACCGGCTCCGACTGCTCCTGTTCGAAGAGTCTCTTACGCTCGGTTCATCGCTGTCAACTCGCGCAGCATGCACCGGAGAACTGTTCCAGATTGCCTTTCTCAGCGACGAGTAAACAGTTTGCAAATTTTTTTTCCAACCCTCTTGCACTCTACCACGGTTAGTAGTAGTATCCACCGCCGTTGGGAAGTGGTGGGGTTAGCGGACCGGTTGTTGTGATCCGTGCTCAAGAAAGCAGGCGGGGGCAGCGATTGTATTTTTTCGTAAGTTGCCGGTTTTGGTACGGGATTCGGCTGACTGTCCCTTGCGTAGTGTAGTAATGTGTTTTGCAAAATTTAACAACCTGTCTGAGGAGTGCAGTCATGCGTATGTGGGCGCAGTCTCATCTCTGTCAGAAGCCGCAGCGGGCAAGTTCGGTCCTCGCCGTTGCTTTCGCGTTAATCTTTCTGCTCTTGAGCGCTAGCCCGTCGGCGAGCGCGTTACCGGCCTTTGCCAGGAAGTATGGGCTTCGTTGCTCAGCTTGCCACGAGTCGTGGCCCGCTTTAAACAACTTCGGGCTGAAGTTCAGGGACAATGGCTATCAGTTGATGAACGATCGAGACGCACCGATCTGGCAGAATCCCGGCTACTGGCCGGTGACGTTCCGCATTACGCCGATCTGGCACCGGCTGAGCAGTCTTAACTCGGTGGACGTCTACACGCCGGGGTCGCCGCAATACCCGAATCCGAGCGGTACGGCGCTCCAACGCATCTCCTCGTCCGGCTTTGACCTGAGCGGGCTCGATTTCCATACCGGCGGAACTCTCGAGAAGAACATCTCGTTTTATGTGTTGCCGTCGTCGGACCCAACCGGAGCGTTTCATTTTGAGAGCGTCAATGCGCGCATCGATAACGTCGGGGGCAGTCCATGGCTCAACTTCAGGCTAGGCCGATTTGAGCTCAACAACCTGCTTTCTGAAAAGCGCACCCTGTGGCTCACCGGTAACGGCGGTATTTATCAGACCTACCACTTCATCCCGGTGGGTGATGGAAATATCTTCGGGCAAATGGGGGACAACCAGCTTGGCCTGGAGTACATGGGACATTCGGTGGACGACAAGACCCGCGTTTCCGCGTCCCTGCTCAGTTCGAGCGATGGGAACGTGAACCTGAGTACCGGGGCCAACTCCTATAGCGGATTCTTTACCTTCGACCAGGGTATTGATACCGGCAAGTTGGGAATGCAGCGCGTGGGCGTGTACGCCTTTGCAGGGGAGGCGGCAACGTACTACCCGACTTCGGGCGGGGTGCCCATCGCCGGTTCGGGAGTCGGCAACAAGGGATTCAGTCGTGTGGGCTTTTACGGGCAGTTCTACCTCGGTCCCCATTTCGACCTGAATGTGGTGACTCAGCACGGCGAGGATAACGCGTATTTCGGGCAGGGTTATGGCAACGCAATAGCGACCGATGGCAATGGAGGCACAACGGCAACCTGCTCGACTCCCGTTGCCACCTCCACCTGTTCCAATTTGAACAATATTCCGGGAACGGTTCTTCCGCCAGGATCGCGCTCTCCCACCTGGAACGGCTACACCTTCGAAGCTCGCTATGTTTACAGTCCGCAGCTCATCTTCAAGGCCGTCTATGAGGCGGAGCGAATGTCGCAGCAGGCAACTCCGGGGACGCCCTCCAACCTGGGAAACATCAACAACTACTCGATCGGCTACCGCTACAACCCGTTCATGACTAGCCGAGCCGGCTTCGCCTATTTCGGCGAATTCAACTTGTTCCGCCAGAACGGCACGGGGCCTACGAGCCCGTCTGGCAACGCCACCAATACGAACACCAGCGAATTGATGTTCGGAATGGACTTTGATTTCTAAAGAGGGGGATGACTGTGGATACAAACTTACTCAAGTCGTCGCTGTTGGCGAGCGTAGTTATCGCTCTCTGCTTATCAAACGCCTCGTACGCGCAACTCACAACATTTCAGTTGCAACAGTGGTTAAATTCACCGGCGGCGTCCAGCCACGTCGGCAACATCGCGGGAAACGCCAAAGCCGGGGCCCTGCCCTATCGCCGGTTCTGCGTTGGCTGTCACGGTGAGCTGGGAGATGGGAACGGCGAGAATGCGGTGTGGTTTACTACCCCGATGTACGCCCAGCCGCGCAATTTCCAGTTGGCGATTTTCAAGTGCCGATCCACTCCGACCGGAACTTTGCCGACCGACCAGGATCTGTTCGATACGATCACCCGGGGCATGGACCGCTCGAATATGCCTCAGTGGAACACGTTCACAAAAGAGGAACGCGCCAATCTGGTCGCATGGATCAAGCACTATTCTCCTCGTTGGCAAACGGAGAAGGCCGGCACTCCCATTCAAATCCCTCCCAAGCCGGAAATCACGCCGGAGCGCGTCAAGGCCGGACAAGCAGTGTTCGCCAGGATGCAGTGTTACAAGTGCCACGGCGTGCAAGGTATGGCCAATGGCCCATCGGCCTCTACGCTTACCGACGATCTGAATCAGCCCATTGCGGCCTTCAACTTCACGGATGGTTCTCGACCGAAGTGCGGAAGCACTGACACGGATATCTACCGGATTTTTATGACCGGCTTGGACGGCACGCCCATGCCGTCCTTTGTCGACAACATTAAACCGGAAGAGGCGTGGGACCTGGTGTTTTACCTGCGCTCACTGCAGCCGCACAACGCTTACAACGCCAAAGAAAAGGAGATCGCCCACCAACTTGGGTTGAAGCCCGTGGATCCAAATGCACCACCAGCACAGTGATCGGGAGGGTAATCCTTCCGAACCGTTCGAATTTAGGAGAAAAGCCATGAAGCAGCAGCGCAGCCGCGCGTTGGCGGCGATTTCAGCCATTCTAGTGTTGGTCGGTCTTGGAGCTTTAGTCATTGGCCAGAAAGCGAACGCGGCCGGCGAGGGCAAGATTAGCGGCACCGTCAAGCTCGACGGCACGGCCCCGCATATGCGAGGCATCGATATGTCCAAGGACCCCTTCTGCGACAAGGCGCACGCGAACAACCCCGCCCATTCTGAAAATGTCGTGGTCGGCAATGGGAACGGCTTGGGGAATGTTGTTCTCTACATCTCCGAGGGACTGAGTGCCAATGATCTCAACGCGAAAAGCACTCAAGTCCCCGTATTCGACCAGAAGAACTGTATGTACACGCCGCACGTCCTGGCCATGGACGTAGGCCAGGACTTCAAAGTAGAAACGAGCGATGCGACGGCCCATAACATCCACCCGGAACCCAACCCTCTCACCGGCAATATTCCGTGGAACCAGTCGCAACCGCCAGGGGCTCCACCGGTCACCAAGAGTTGGAAAACTCCGGAAATGATCCACGTCAAATGCAATATCCATCCGTGGATGAGCGGTTGGTTTGCCGTGGTCAAGGGTCCGTTCGCAACCACCGACGAAAATGGTTCCTACACGATTCAGAATGTACCGCCCGGAAGCTACACCGTGACTGCCTGGCAGGAAACCTACGGCACTCAAACGGCAAAGGTGACGGTAGCGGCGGGCGCAGCGGCGACCGCCGACTTCACGTTCAAGGCCAAATGAAAAACGCGATCTGCGTCCGGGCAGCGGAACAAATCTAACGGACGCAGGTCAGAACCAGCGCCCCGCTGGCAGCAAGATCAAGAGATTGACTTGGCAAAACTTCGGCATGGACTCGCGTGCCCGGCAAAGACTGGCCTGCGCCGATGGCCCGGCTTGGCCTGCAGGGCATGGACGTAGATTCGTTGGATCACAAAATCAGCGCCGGGGAGAGGGAAGGGCATTATGGAAACGGCGATCGGAGTATTTGCTTCGCGTGATAACGCGGAGGGAGCGGTTAAGGAGCTCCGGGCGCGAGGTGTGCCGGAGCAGTCCATCGTTTTCCTGACTCGATCCGAGAGCGACGCCAAGAACATCGCGAAAGAGTTCGGAGCATATGTGGGAGGCTTCGTCGGCGGCGCCGCTGGCATGACAACCGGGGTTGTGGCTGCAACGCTGCTTCTTCCCGGGATCGGGACGGTATTCGCATTAGGGTTCGGGGCCGCTGCGCTGCTCGGGCTGGCCGGCGCGGGGGCGGGCGCCTCGGTTAGCTCGGCGGCGGCGCACGACCCGGAAGCGCCGCAACCGACCGCGGAGGAAAAGTCCTCAGAGGACGTGGCGTTTTTCCAGGAAGTACTCAAGGCGGGGCGTTCGCTGATCGTAGTTCGGACGGATGCCAAGGACCTTGCGACTTTGGCGTGCGCCATTCTCGATCGGCTCGGGATTGGAATGACGGGGGCGACCCCGGTCAAGATGGAAACCGCCACCCGGCAGGTGGAGGGAGTGACCGTCGTTGACGTCACCGGAAGAATTACGGTGGGAGAAGGAAATGTCATTCTTCGCGACATTGTTCGAGGTCTGGCGGAAAAAGGTCACAAAGCGGTGGTGTTGAACCTGGGTGAGGTTCACTACGTAGACAGTTCCGGAGTCGGGGAACTGGTCAAGGCCCACACCACGATTCGGAACCAGGGTGGGCAATTGAAACTCGCCAATCTGAACAAGCGAATCCACGACTTGCTCGAACTGA
>Ga0302326_10033820_pt1 | contig 10145 bp, 10 predicted proteins | sample Palsa_T0_3_FD_202264 | JGI IMG/M metagenome (GOLD analysis project Ga0302326, IMG submission 202264) | Peat permafrost microbial communities from Stordalen Mire near Abisko, Sweden - Palsa_T0_3 | ecosystem: Environmental > Terrestrial > Soil > Palsa > Peat permafrost | place: Sweden: Abisko...
CTGTTCGAGCGCCGGACGGAGCGCAGCGTGATTATAGATCTCGCCGTTGAAGGTGATCCAGAGCGAGCCGGTCTCGTTGGTCATCGGCTGGTGGCCGCCCTGAACGTCTATGATGCTGAGGCGCCGCTGGGCCAGGTGGGCCCATGGGTCGTGATAAAACCCAAGGTCGTCGGGGCCGCGATGGCGGATCGCATCGGCCATTCGGGCCAGGGTCGCGGCGGCGCCGTCATCGGGAGCAATCGCGACAAATCCAGCGATTCCGCACACGAATCACTAGTGGCTCCGGCTGGCCCCTGCTCTCCCAGAATATGATCTCCCGGAAATTGCCGGGGTGGAAGGGGCGAGCCCTAAGTTGTCTGTTGCAGCGCTCTCACGCGCTCGAGCGACGACGCCAAATGCAGCTCCAGAGTTTCGAGCGAGTCTTGAATACTGGTTAAGTCGCGATCGGCCGGGGGAGCAGCCGCCAGAGTTTGCCGGAGCTGGCTCGCGCGGGAACGGCAATCCGCCGCTCTTTCTTCATCGCCCGAGCGGCCCGCGAGCAAACCTTCGCGTTCAAACAGAGCGGCAAGTTCGCTTAAATCGGGCGATGTGAGATTTAGCTGAATTTCACGCGCCCTCGCCGCAGCGGCCAGGGCCTCCTCCACACGGCCCTGGTCTTCAAAAATTCGCGATTGAGTATCGATGGCTGTACACAGCGACTCCGGCCGGGTATCCAAAATCTCGACGGCCTTTTGCGCGTAGTCTTCGGCGGACGCAAAATCGCGCAGCCTGCGCCGGCAATGGGCCAGATTGTTATAGGTGTTCCCAACGCGCCAGTGGTTGCGCCCCAAAGCCTGGATGCGCATCTGGAGAACCTGGAGATAGTAGCTCTCCGCTTGTTCGTTGCGGCCGGCCTCCGCGCACACCACTCCGATGTTGAGCAGCGCTATCGACAGCCGTTCCGCATCCTCGACGCCGTTGATTTGGTAGAGACGCAACGCTTCGCGATAGCATCGCTCGGCATCTGGGAGTTGCTGCATCCGTTTGTAGCCGTTCCCCAAATTTATATAGGGACTGGCAAGCAAGCATGCGTCCTGGCCCTTCTCCCGAGTGAGAATGTCGATTACCTTTCCGAAAGCCGCCACGGAATTTGCATGCACGCCGACGCGGAGGTACGCCATGCCCACGCGCTCAAGCCGGAGGGTGGTTCGCGACAGCCCGCCCTCGGCGCGCTGGCCTAATCCCACGGCAGCCTCGAGGATCGGGATGGCGCGGCGCGCGTGGCCCATTTCGAGCAGCAGCGACCCTAATTGGTCTAAGATCGCAACCTGCGTATGAAGCCTTTTTGCCGCGCAGGTGCAGGCGAACGCCCGCGCGGCATCGGCCAGAGCTTCGTCGTCATTGCCGAGATTGTGCGACGCCTTTGAACGGATCACGAAAACCATCGCCACCAGGTCGTCCGCCGGCGGCTTCCGCGTTTTCAGGATTTTGACGGCCTCATCGCAGCACTGGAGCGCTTCCAAATGGTTCCCGGCAAGCAATGCCGCCTCCGCTGCAAGAGCGTGTTCCGCCACCTGCCGATGCGCCTGCCTGGAGATGCTCCATTGGAGGGCGACGATGCAGCCGAGCAGCCCGAGCACGGCGATGCCGGCCGTCGCCCCGGCGTAATGGCTGACCAGCCAGGCAGCCTGCAGGCAGCCTAGCAAAAGCAGGGCTAACAGGGCGTGGCTGTGCTGGAGCAGTCGAAGGACGCTGGTCCACAGGCGGAGCGGCACTATCGATTGATCGGCAAACCGGCGCTCTGGCAATAGACTGGCCGCGGGCCGGGCGCTGAGGGTACCATGGGAGCGGAGGAATGGGTGAGTGGTTGAAACCGGCGGTCTTGAAAACCGATTCGGCCCATTCCGGCAAGTGCAGGAAAATCAAACAAATCCTGTTGCCCGCCAGTGACTTGCAGCCGTTTCTCGTCTCACCTGATTTCACTCGTTTTCACTCAACTTGACCCCTCTATAGTGGCATTTTAGTGACAGTCGGCATGCTCAAGCTTTTTGGGCGGCGGACTGTCACTATACTCAGTTTTCGGCCATATTGTGACGGGCGCTCGGGAGTATTGGCGCCGGGACAATTGGACACCGGACAGGCAGACCTTCACGATTTCCTGGGAGCGTTGCGGGACCCGAGATGACCAGCCCGCGCGGCGCGTCACTTTGATCGGAAGCACGCCTCAGTGGGCATGTTGCGGGCAGCGCTGGTTGCCGCTACTTATGATTTGGCTGTCGCGTGCTTTGAGAACCATTCATCAGCAATAGCTTTCTCAGCCGTTTCAAGCTCCTGCTCTAGTCCGAGTTTGAAGAGGTCGTTTTGCTCTTTCAAAACGAGCAACATGATTGCTGAGGCTTGTCCCATGTTGGAGTAAGCTGTACGTTTACGAAAGATCGCTGTGGTCTTTTCGTCTAAGCCTTCCAGACGGACAGCAGATGCGAACGTAGCGTGCACGTGTAGGTTAGGCATGACATATCCACCCAGGTAGAGCGCCTTGTAAAGGTCGCCAGCCTTCTTAGCCATCGCTCCGACGCTGTGCGCGTCCCAACTCACAGGCGCTTTCATGCCGCAAACTTCGCACTCCTCTACTTTGAACTCATCCTTCACCTCGTTGCGTCGTTCTGTGACTTTGGCAATAGAGTAGTCAGGCGAAACACCTTTATCTAAGTCTTCCTTCGAGATGCCAGCTTCGAGAGCGCCCTGCATGACACGGTAGTCCTGGATTCGCGCAAAACGGATGAATCTCATCACCTTCTCAGGATTCTTGATGATGTAGGCATGAGTGACTGCTCGCTCGTAAAGTCCCCTCAGCAGCTTTGTGGTAGCGGCATTGAAGCCATGTACACTCATGAAGGAAATCTCAAGGTAGTCGTCGCGGCAGGTTTGGCCGAGGCTGAACATCAGTGACTCGGCCTGGTTCTCATAGTGACAGATGCGTCCGAAGCATCGGTTGGAGATGTTCGTCAGTTTCTCGAATGCGTCCCAGAAGTTGGGGTGCTCGTTAAAGAAGGCTTCAGCCTTATCGCTCTGTCCAAACTCGAAATCCATATTCCTTCCTTTCTGACACCGTTCTCGAAGCAACCACCATCCAGCTAGGCCAATCGCTGCGCCGCATCCGAAAAGCAGGAGGTTCTTTAAAGCGGTCATCTGGCGGGAAAGGCCCGCCAGCGCAAGGTTGCGCTGCAGCGGGCCTAAACTTGATGTTACGTCAACCGAGCGCTCTTCAGCAACGCGGAAATTCCCGGTCGGAACCGTTTCAAAAACCGTTTTGAATGTCAGAATTGGTCCCGCGCCGGGGATTTAAAAAGTGCGTGAAACGCAAGCGGGCATGCATTTCGATGTTGGAGCCACCCGCCGGGATCGAACCGGCGACCTGCTGATTACGAAATTTCACATCAGTCCGCATGCTATTGATATCACGTTTGGCCCCTGCCCTGTTTCGTGGGCAAATTCGGCCTGACGGGCGCTTATTGAATTCGATTTTGAATCCAGTTTTCCCCTGAGGGCGATGCCCGCCACCGGATGGGGTCGCTAAGGGAAGCGGCCTAGCTAAGAACCGGCCTTTTGTCGTGGACAATGCCGCCTTTGCGCAGGTAATGTAAGCATACGCGGCAAGAAGAGAGAAACTGATGACCCTTACGCTCAACCTCAAACCCGACCTCGAAGCCGCACTCCGGGCCCAGGCACAGGCGGGCGGAATGACGGTTGAAGAATACCTGCTTTCGATGATGGAAGGCATCGTTCTCCCAGCAACGCATAAAGGATTATCGCCTGAGCAACGAGCGGCTGCCTTTGAGGCCTGGTCTGCTAATCACCGCGTGACCCCTCCCCTATCCGATTACGCCGTTAGCCGCGAAGCCATCTACAATGACCGCGACCGCTGATGCGCTTCCTCGTTGACGCCAATATTCTGCTGCGCAGCTCTTTGGAAGTTTGGCCCTCAGTAAATCTTCTACGGCAACTCGGCCTGGCGGAGCGCTCGTAGCACCGCGCGGAACACTTCGTCGAATTCCGGGAGCGTCGTCATCTGATACCCAAGACGACTTGCCCATAGTGCTCTCAGACGCGCCTCCTTGTTTCGGATGGCTTCTGCAATGCCCTCGCACGGCTTCCCGCGAAACTCAAGCTTCTGCCGCATCGCATCCGCGAGTGCGCCAAGCTCGATTCTCTCGTTCGTCGTGAGATGCCAAAGATCGTAGAGGTCTCGTGGTTCATTGCGCGCTCGATCCGATAGCGCGAGCGTTTTCTCGGTCGCGATTTCATCCAGTGAATAGACCCGCAAAAGCCGGTTCTCTGGAACGTCCTCGAATTCATCGTAGCCGCGGAGAATAGCGCGCTCCGGGAGCGGATAAACCAATCGCTCGCGAAGCGTGATGTCCACTTTGACATCACTGCTTCTGGGCAAGGGACCCTCGTAGCGGAGATAGAAAGTGTAGGTGTTCTCGTGCTTCTGGCGATCGTCACGATCGAAACTGAAGACGATTCCCGAGGCTTCGCGTACAGCCGCGTACACCGGATCAAGTCGCCCGATCAGCTCTTCAAACGCGATTGGCTCGGTCAAAGTGAAATCGAGATCCTCTGAAAAGCGATAGTCGGCAAAATAGCATCGCTTCAGCGCGGTGCCACCTTTGAAGGCCAGCATCGGCTTGAGGTCCGATTCCGCGAGAGTGGAGAGGAACCACGCAAGGCAGTAGTCACGTTCGAGCACGCTCTCGGGAATGCGGCGTCCGCCTTCCTCTGCGAGCCTGTTTGCGAGAAGCGAAAGGTTTCGCTGCGGGATCATTCAGCTTGTCCGGACGGTTTCGAGTTCCTGGGGCGTGACGTTAAGTTGAAGACGCCAACGACGCAAGTGGGAACCTTCCTTCGGGAGCATAGGGTCGAGCGGAACATAAGTTGCCGTGAGAGCTTTGCGCAGCCTCGTCAGTTCGCCTTCCGGCGCGATCGAGTACAGTTCAAGCAGGTACCCAAGGCGGCGTATGACCGCTCCGATCCCAAGACGCAGCGCATAGTCCACGAGCTTTGTCGCCTGCATGTCCTGATGGCGCATCCACAGGCCTTTGGCGACTTCCGTCACGCCGCCACAGTACTCAGGCTGGCGGAGGCCGTCGATGATGGTGCGTTCAAGATCGCTAATTTCTACGGACTCCTGCTTCGTGACCCAATGTTTCGTAGTGCCGAAATAGTGCTCAGGTCGGATGAAGATGAAGCGGAATTCGATTCCGTGTACCGTACGGCCTGGCAGCCGCTTGGTGCTGGAGGCGAAGACAGCTAGCTGAGGCTGAGTCACCATTCGATGTATCTCCATCGCGGATGCGTGGGAGATGAAACACGGCGCGCTCCCTGCCAGCTTTCGGGCCGTGAGGTAGGGATCGCCCGCGTATTCGGCGGTGCTCCCAAGTTCCGGGGGAACGATAACAAACACACCTGGTTTCAGTCGCGATACAAGTCCGCGCCGCACTGCCTTGTGAAGCAGACTGCTGGCTAGATTTGGGCTCAAGCCGGTAATCTTCTCAGCATCCGCGAGCGTAAAGGTCGATTGCGAGCGGTCATAGAGCCCAGCTAGAAGGCTCGCCGCCCGGCGACCGACAGTCTTCGGGATGTTATGTTTTGTGTCTGGTTTCTTGCTTGCAGGGCGATTCATAACACATGAAACATAACAGGTGTTATGTTCTATGTCAATAAGAATGCCTGCTGGGCGATCTTCCACACATGAAACATATCATCAACGCTTCCACAACGAAGCTACCTTTGGCTAACGCCGGCACATTTCGCGCCTAAGGATATCCGGTAGCCAACCGAATTCCGAAGGCTATCGAGTTTCCATCAGCTATCGGATAGCTTTCCGAACCACGAAGGCTAACCAGTAGCCATCAGGCATCCGAAAGCTACCAGGTATCGTCCGCATATACGAAAGCTAACCGATAGCATTCCGATTTCACTTGAGTATCGAGTAGCTATCGGATAGGGTGCCTTACCAGATTTTGTATTCAGCAGAGACCCTATATGCCAACCATTGTGTTCGCAAGTCCAAAAGGAGGCGTTGGTAAATCAACCGCAGCCGTCTTGCTCGCGACCGAGCTGGCAAGTCACGGCGGCTCCGTCACCATGATCGACGCTGATCCTAACCGCCCACTCACGCAGTGGGCCAACCGTCCAGGAAAGCCTGAAAAACTCAAAGTGATCGCCACGACGACGGAAGAGTCCATCATAGACACCATCGAAAATGCGGCGCTCTTGACGACATTCGTCATCGTGGACTTGGAAGGCACCGCGTCCATGATGGCGGGCTACGCCATGAGCCGCGCCGACCTCGTCATCATTCCCGCGCAAGGTTCCCATCTTGACGCAACCGAGGCGGTGAAAGCCATAAAGCTCGTTAAAGGTCAGGAGAAGGCTTTCCAGAGGAGAATTCCTTTTGCCATCCTCTTCACGCGCACGAGTGCAGCCATCCGCCCGCGCACTCTGCAAAGCATTGAGGCGGAATTTGCGCAAAACCAGATCCCGATGTTCGGGTGTCAGATTCACGAACGCGAGGCTTACCGCGCGGTGTTCGCATTCGGGGGCACGCTTGCCGGACTCGATCCGGCACAGGTGGCCAACCTTCCCGCCGCTCGATCGAACGCAACCCTGTTTGCGGGCGAGGTCATCGAGACCCTGAAAGCCAATGCACCTGCCAAGCAACACGAAGAGGTCGCATGATGTCCAAACCGCGCGCCAGTATCTTCGAAGAAGTTCAGGAGCTTGACGTGGGGAGCTTTGCCCCCAAGTCGGCGATCGACGCCAAAGCGCCACGACCGGAGCAGGTTAGGGCCGTTACCCAGGCTGCACATTTCCGAAGCCGCGAAGCGACAACTCCAAAACCTGAGATGCCAGCTAAGCGACCTGCGCGCCAATACCGGACCGGACGCAACGTCCAGTTCAACGTCAAGGCCCTGAAAGAAACCGTGGACGCCTTTTATGCGATCTCCGAAGCGCAGGGTTGGGTACTGGGCTATACGCTTGAGCGTGCCATCGAAGCCTTGAAACGCGAACTCAAGGACCCCGCATGAGCAAGGCCCGCTTTTACAATCCCCAGTTTGACCTGTTCCTTCCGACTATCGTCGATCTGCGCTTCCGTGACCAGAAGGATACGATGGAACGGCCCTTCTTCTCGCTGTCGAAATCCAAGCGCATGAAGCCCATCGAGTACGTCAACGAGAATGACGGCATCTTCGTCACGGTCCAGCCGCACCAGGACTACGGTATGGCGACCATCTGGGACGCCGACATCCTCATCTGGGCGGCATCGGTCCTTTGCGACATGAAGAACCGAGGCACAAACGACATTCCGCGCGAGCTCAAGTTCCAGCCGCATGACCTACTCAAAGCCATTGCGCGCTCGACGGGCGGCAGGGACTACGCCCAGCTTCGTGACTCCTTAGAGCGTTTAAAAACGACGGTCGTCACAACGAACATACGCGTCAAGCGAAGTCAGAAGACAACCATGTTCAGTTGGATTGACCAGTGGGATGATCTCATAGATGCTTCAACCCGAGAGAGCAGGGGCCTTACGCTCACAGTCTCCGACTGGTTTTACCGGGGTGTGACAGAGGATGGCGGCGTGCTTTCCATTGACCCCGCGTACTTCTCCATTACCGGCGGCCGGGAGCGTTGGCTTTACCGGGTAGCCCGTAAGCATGCCGGGGGCAACGGTGCCGATGGGTTCGCCATTTCCATGCCGGTCCTCTTTGAGAAATCCGGCGCCGAAGGCACCTACCGCCGTTTCAAATTCGAAATCCTGCGCATCATTCAGAGCAATGATCTTCCGGGATTCTCCCTCTCTGTCCGATCCGAAACCGGAGGCGAACCGCTCGTTCACATGCTGCGGCGCGAATTCGCAGGGGAGGGGGACCAACAGACCTGGAAACCTGCCCCAAGGCAGGCGCCTCGGCCACGGCAGACGGCGCAGAATGAAACGACGCGAACGCACGACCTACCGCTTCTGAACCCGATCATCCGGACTCTATCCGAGCGGGCGATTGCCCAGATTCGCAAAGAATTCCCCGGATGGGATGTTTACGCGCTGCAAGCTGCCTTTGACGATTGGATCAACGAGGACCCCACCAGAACGCCCTCGAACTACGACGCCGCGTTCTATGGATGGGTACGGCAGCACCATTCCCGCAACCGCGCCCAGGTTTCTTGAGAAGCCGTTCCCGATAACCCGTTAGAACCGCCTCTCGCAAAACACCTATTGATGGATTTCAACAGCTTATCCAATGGTCGTCGGGGTATCAGGAACGCCATACTGAATGAGCGTCCATTGAGTGTCACTAACCTGTGGATAACTCTGGCGATACTGACGCATACGACGGGAATCAGGAACAGAATCACGGGGTATCGAGAACTTTTCATCGGGGCATTGGGAACGTTCATTCGGGGTATCAGGAACAGGCTAGCCGGGCATCCCATTGATCTTCAGACGCAATAATCGTGTACCCAACCTTCTAACTTCCTTAACTTAAGATATTTAACTTATCTAACAAAGAAACCGTTCCCGATAACCCGACAAACCAACAATTCTGATAGAACATTTGGAAGCTCAAGGCTATCGAAGCCTCTCGCTTCCCCAGGAAGGGGACACCCCTTCCTGGAACCTTCCCCATGAAACATGGCGGGGGGCGTGATGGGCGTCTATTAGTGGTGCAAAGCTATGCACCGCTTGCATTGCTCGTTGTGTGCCGCTAGTGTGTCTCCCGTTGCGTCCTGCTGTTGGCCTCGACCCTTTGCGGGAGGCCAACAGCAGGAGGAACCTCGATGAACAGTCTCGACGAAGCGCTCAGGATGCTCGACATATTTGCGAGCGTGGGAGCCACCGGGTTCTACGTCACGAAAACCGGCCTGCTTGAGAACAAGACGCGGGCCTGGCCGGCAAGTCCCGAACGGCTCCGTCAGACGCTGCCTGCCATCCTGAGAGCCGCCGCTGCCCGCAAGCCCTGCCACATCACAGACGGGCTAACCGTCATGGCGGGCGAGAACGTCATTGTCCGGCCGATGAGCGATGCCACGACGTTCATCCAGCTTGACGACCTGTCAGCAACCGCCCTGGACCGGGTCCGCTCCGGGGCCTTCCTGACGCTGGCCACCAGCCCCGGCAATCACCAGGCATGGCTGGCCGTATCGGGCCTGAGCGAATTGCCCAAGGATCAGGTGAAGGACTTTGTTCGCCGGGTGAAGAACGGCATCGGCGATAAATCCGCCTCCGGCGCCGTCCGCCTCGCCGGCACGGAAAACTTCAAGCTCAAATACCAACCGGATTTTCCGAGGGTGGCGATTGTCGATGCCACACCCGGCCGCACCGTCACCAGGGAACAGCTCGAAGCCCTGGGACTCGTCGCTCCATCCGAGCCCCCAAAGGAACCGCTTACCCCCATTCGTGCTTCCGGCAGAGGCCGCGCCAAAGCATGGCCGAGCTATGAGCGCTGCGTTGCCGGCGCTCCTGCCGCCAGCCATCACAAGGGCCATGACCGCAGCATGGCCGATTTCGTATTCTGCATGACCGCTATCGACTGGGGCTTCGGCATCGAAGCCACAGCTGAAAAACTCCTGGAGGAGAGCAGCCGGGCCCGCGGGAAAGGCCGCGATTACGCCTTGCTCACCGCCCGCAACGCCCGCCTTGCGGTTGAGAAGAACCGGGGAGGGCAGGGGCGGAGCAGATGACACGGGGAGAATGCCAAAGGTGAAGAGCCATCACCGGCGACGAAAAAGAGTGCACGCGTTAACGCTTTCTAAAGCCTTTCTTCCACATAATGCACATGTGGCAAACCGCGCAGGGGAGGGGACACATTTGCATAGGGCACGTCAGCGAGGCTTCACACTGATCGAACTTTCGATCGTACTGGTCGTTATCGGCCTCATCGTCGGCGGCGTGCTGGTCGGCAAAGACCTCGTCGGCGCCGCCGCAGTACGCGCGCAGGTTACGCAGATTGAGCGGTTCAATACGGCGGCCAACACATTTCAGACCGTATACAACTGCCTACCCGGTGACTGCTCGAATGCAACGGCCCTCGGTTTTGTAGCAAGGGCGGGAACGCGGGGCCGTGGCGACGGCAATGGCCTGATCGAAGGATACAACTACCCTTATG
>Ga0302326_10033821_pt1 | contig 10145 bp, 8 predicted proteins | sample Palsa_T0_3_FD_202264 | JGI IMG/M metagenome (GOLD analysis project Ga0302326, IMG submission 202264) | Peat permafrost microbial communities from Stordalen Mire near Abisko, Sweden - Palsa_T0_3 | ecosystem: Environmental > Terrestrial > Soil > Palsa > Peat permafrost | place: Sweden: Abisko...
TCTCACGAAGCGACGCCGCCCATAACGCAAGCGTCTCCTCAACCGACGCCATCCGCGTCCACGATGTCCGAATCATAGTTGCCCATCGATTCAGAACTCGCCAGATAAGGCAACTGTAATGCTAAGGCCATTTCTGTACCGACGTTCTTAAGCGTTTTCATTTGGAAGTGCGTCGATCCCATCCACGACTTTATCGTACCGAATGGATGCTCGACGGTCTGGCGGCGAAGGCGCATTTTCGCCGGGTTTCGATCGAGCCTTGCTTGCACGGCCTCAAGGACGGCTTCATGCTTCCATCGTGAGATCCGCCGCTCCTTGCCTGTTGTGCACTTGCTCTTCAATGCGCAGCCTTGGCAAGCAGTGGTCCAATAACGCCGCAGTGTCTTGCCATCCTCTTCGTTGGTGTAGTGATAGGTTAGCTGCTCGCCGGCGGGACAACGATAAACGTCCTCTGCCACGACATAGACGAAGTCCTGCTTGCCGAAGCGCCCTTTGACGTTGAGGCCCGAGGTTATCGGCTTCGGTAGATAGACAGTGAAGCCGGCTTGCTCACAGGCAACAATTTCCTCGCCGCTATAGTAGCCGCGATCGGCAACGGCCTCGATGGCCTCAGAGCCAATCGCTGCGCGTGCCTGTTCAGACATGCGAGATAGCTGGCTCCTGCCAGACCCAACGTTGGTTACCTCATGGGTAACAATGAGATGATGCTTGGTATCGACAGCACTTTGCACATTGTACCCGACCATCCCGCTACCTCGGCCACTTGTCGCCATCGAGCGAGCATCGGGATCAGTCAAGGATATCTGCTTGTCCTCGGTCTGCATCATCAGGGTATTCAGACCGTTCAGGCGTTGAATCTCCTCACGCAGCGTCGCAGTCTTCTCGTTGAGCCGGGTGATCTTGGCCTCCGGTACCGCGTCTCCCTGACGATCGGCGCTGTCGAGCTGCGAGAGATAACGGGCAATGCTCTCGTCAATCTGCGCCAGCCGCCGCTGCATCTTGGCCTGGGTGAAGTTCCGATCCCGCGTGTTGACGGCTTTGAACTTGCTGCCGTCGATCGCAACGCTGGCTTCGCTAAACAGTTCAAGGCGGCGGCACAGCACCACGAACTCGCGGCAGACCTTGCGGATGGCCTCACCATTGTCCTTGCTGAAGTCGGCTATGGTCTTGAAGTCCGGCATCAGGCGGCCGGTCAGCCAAACCAGTTCGATGTTGCGCTGGCACTCTCGCTCCAGACGCCGGCTCGACTGCACCCGATTGAGGTATCCGTAGACGTAAATCTTCAGCAACGTCGCCGGATGGTAGGCCGGCCTTCCTGTCGCCTCCGGCTCAACGCCGCCAAAGCCGAGCCCCGACAGATCAAGCTCATCGACAAAAACATCGACCGCCCGAACCGGATTATCCTCGGATAAATAGTCTTCCAGCCGTTCGGGAAACAACGTGCTCTGACTGCGGTCATCGCCAACGACAAAGCACGTCATCGAATCCTCCCTGCAAATCACAGGAGAATCATATCATTGAGTGCCGTTTTCACACAGTCTGGGTCAATCTGCGGATGCTGACAATACAGCTAGTCTCTCGCCCTCGATGATCAGGCAGGTCAATACCCCAGTTGCAAAGGCACCGGTATCGATATTGATCCGGTTTGAACGTACGTCAACGTTCTTAATCGGCGTGTGTCCGTGAACTATAATTTTGCCAAAGTCCTGGTTTGAATTTAAGAATTCTGCCCTTATCCACAGAAGGTCCTTTTCCGTTTGTTTCGTAAGTTCGATGTTTGGCCTGACGCCGGCATGGACAAAGAAAAAGTCGCCGCAAATGAACGACTTTTTTAGTTCTCGAAGAAAACGAATATGCGACTGAGGAAGCGCGTTGTGGAAGGCTAATTGAGTTTCTACGGTTTTCTTACGATCCGAGAATATCTCGGAAGCCACGCCGTAAGATGCCAAAGTCTCTCGGCCGCCTAATCTGAACCATTGATCAATCAACGTGGGATCGCGCAAGCAATTGATCGCGAGCAATTCATGGTTGCCCTTGAGAAATATCGATTCATGGGCAGCGCCGTGTTCGATCAGTCGAGCAATGGTTTCGCGCGACCAGCTACCACGATCGATGTAGTCGCCCAAGAAAACATAGATGGGTCTTGCTACTGGGTGCTTCGCGGTATCGGCGGCGCAAAATGACAGTATTTTGTCGAGCAAATCGACGCGTCCGTGGATGTCGCCGATCGCATAAATTCGGATTCCCTGGGCAATTGATGGAGGCTGCCCGGCGACCTTGAGCTCTTCACTCGGTGAAATAGAAAGTTGCACCCGTTACCTCTTTTCGTAGCAAAACGAAGCGAGCAATTGGCGAGAACGAGAACATTGTCCAAGTCCGCGCCACTAGACTATCTCTGTAGCGAGCAGAAATTGCGCCCAAAATGTCGCCACCACTGTTACGTACGGTCCCGTGGGGGGTGCCCTGGGGGTGGCTGTTAACCGACAAGAAACTGGTCTTCCTAAAGCACTAATGGGCCAAAAAATGCAAATAACTTCATTGACTTACACCCAGCTGGAATAAATCGAGGCGGCACGCGTCAACCTTAAGATTCATCAAAGATTGTAGGTAGCATCAATTAATGGCATTATCTCGGTCCTAACAGCGGCCCAAAAATTGCAAAGCCAACATCCGGGTGAATTAAATGCGTTTTTTCCTGAATAGGGAATTGGTTATCGTGGCGGCATTCAATCTACTCTTAAGCCCTGCATGGGGAGCCTGCGTCAAGCCGCCGGCATCCGCCCAAAAGATGAATCAGTTCAAGCTAAATCCCCAGGGTTTGATACCTTCGGCGGATTCTGAAACGAGAGCGGTCGAGATCCAGACACGTGAACTAGCTGGAACCGATCCACGCCTTGCCGAAAGTCTGGTGCGGGTCGCAGAGACTGCAAATCCGAAGTTCCAAACGGCCATTGCTGCTGGGCTGGCGCAAGCTGCGTTAGCGTGTGAGAACACTGATCAGCAGGCCGCGGAACAAATCCAGCAAGCTGTGGCGGGTTTCCAGAACGGCGAGTTTCAGGCGTCCTTCGCTGCGGTAGCTGGCGACATCGAAACTGCCGCGACCGCCGCCGCGGGATCTGCCGGCAGCGTCGTCATAACAAACCCAAATAGGTCCAAGGGCGCTTCCGGAGTCCCGACCTACGGCGGCGGAACCCCGACCACGATCGTCATCAATGCTACGCCGGCCGGAACTCAGACTACGACCGTGTTCAGCGTCGCTGGGCCCAGCAGTTCTCAGGGGGGCGGAGCGACGGCCGCCGATCCGGTCAGCCCGACACGTTAAGTTAAAATGGCAAGATGCTAAAATAGCAAAGTAACGACGCCTATTTCAATCTGCTACCAACAGCAAAGTGTGCCACATGAACATCGCAAGGCCGTTTTCCCCTCAGCCATACGAGCCAGTAGCAAAGCCCGACGACGTTGAGGGCACAATTTCCCTGCGTAATGTTAGAGATTTTTTCACGCGCCAGTGGCGGCTTGTCGCGGTGGTGACGGCCCTGACGATGCTGCTCGCCGCGGCCTACATTGCGGTTTCGCCAAAGAAATACACCGCACAGGCGGACATGATTATCGACACCAAGCGGGTGACTTGGACTCAAACAGAAATGGCGTCCGAGAACCGGACGGTTGAAGACGCATCTGTCGAAAGCGAGATTGAAACGACGAAATCGGAAAGAGTGGCGCTGTCGGTGATCAAGCGCTTACACTTGAGTGAGGATCCGGAGTTTGTCGGACCGGGTCGCGGAATTATTCGTAGGATTCTAGCCGTTTTCCATCTATCGCCGGCCTCTGAGCCCGTAACGTCAGAGGAAGAGTTGACTCGGCGCGCGTTGGATGCATTCAAAGACAATCTTCGCGTGAACCGAGTGGGGCGCAGCTACATCGAGCAGATTTCTTTTACGTCGCTCGACAAAGACAAGGCTGCAACAATCGCAAACGCAGTCGCCGAGGCCTATATTGAGGACCAACTGCAAGCCAAGTTCGAAGCGACCCGCCGTGCGAGTTTGTGGCTGCAAGATCGCATTGGTGAACTACGAGCGCAGGCAAGCGATGCCTACAAGCAAGTGCAGGATTTCAAGACAGAAAACAGCATTATCATCGGCGTCGACGGCAAGTTGGCTAGCGAAGCTGAACTGGATCAACTTGCCACAAATTTGGCGAAAGCCCGTTCCGACACGACGCAGGCGAAAGCCAGGTTCGATCGAATCTCAAGGGTGTTGGAACAGCGGTCTGATAAAGATAAAGAGAGCCTGACTATTCCTGATCCCGTTGTTACCGACGCACTGAGCAATCCCGTAATTACGAAACTTCGTCAGCAATTCCTCGACGATCAAAACAAAGAATCGGAATGGAGCGCCCGATACGGCCCCGAGCATCAAGCCGCGAAAAACTTGCGGGCGGAGATGGCCGCCTTGCAGCGGGCAATCTGGGACGAAATTTCCCGCATCGCAGAGAGCTACAAGAGCGAACTACAAATCGCGAAAAGCCAGGAAGAAGCGATCGATCGGCGAATGTTGGAAGTTTTCCAAAAATCCGGCGCAACCAGACAGTCGCAAGTGCGGCTTCGCGAGCTCGAAAGTTCCGCCAATTCTTATCGTGGCATATATGAAACCTTTTTGAGTCGGTTTACGCAGTCAGTGCAACAGCAATCGTTCCCGTCTACCGAAGCCAGACTGGTGACGATTGCGTCGGCTCCTCGCTCGGCCAGCTCGCCGAAGGTAGCATTGACGATGGCGCTGGCAGCGATTTGCGGGTTGGGCCTGGGCTCGTTAGCAGCGCTTGCTCGTGAACAAATGAACCGTCAGATCCACACACGGGGGCAGATCGAGGAATTGCTGGGGCTCAATTGCCTCGCCGTCCTGCCTGCCTTCAAAGCCGCGAAACCAGTGATGATGAAGCGGCTGCGAAGTGCCACTCAAGACTCCGGCGCCTTCCGGCTCATTCATGAAGCCGCGCCTTTTTCGGCGACGGCCGAGGCGTTGCGGTATATTAAAGTCGCGATTGATCTGCATCCGAGGGGCGCCAAGATCGTCGGTATTGTCTCTGCCCTTCCGGGCGAAGGCAAAACGACTGTAGCGACGAGCTTCGCCGCTTTCGTCGCAAAGAGCGGGGCACGAACTCTTCTGATCGACGCCGATTTGCGCAATCCTTCTATGACGCGGGCTCTCGGTTATTCGAGTGCACCGGGGCTGCTGAACATGGTTGCTGAACGATTGGACTTCAAAGATCTCGTGGTATCGGATTCAAAGTTCAAGTTTGACTTTCTGCCCGCGTCAACGCGAATAAAGCCGTCAAACAGCTCCGATATCCTCACATCTCCCGCTATGAAGGATATGCTTAAGGCCGCCAGCGCAGAGTACGATTATATCCTGGTGGATCTACCGCCAATTCTCCCCGTCGTGGACGTCAAAGCGTGTGCTAGCTTGTTCGACGCTTTCGTTTTGGTGGTAGAGTGGGGCGGCACGTCAACCGACGAGATCGTAAGGGCGGTAAATGCCTCTCCTATTGTCGCTGAGCGTCTATTGGGCTCCGTTCTCAACAAAGCCGACGAAGCAGTCATGCGACGTTTCGAAGGTTATTCCGATCGTCGATACTCTTATTATTCTGACGAAAAGCAACCAACACTGGCCGCGTAACTTTGAGTCGCCATGAACCTCAGGCTTTTCATTCAACGGGGCCTGATCTTCGCGGTGAGCTGCATAGGTATGGTGTGGGGCGGGTTCGCGCTCCCCACCAGTGCGGTGGCTGATCATTTTGGGTATCTCGAGGCTAGACTGCTACATCCCGAAACTTTTGATCCCAACATACTTGCGTTGAAACTAGAGAGCCCCGCTACCAAAGACTTAAGCGATTGCGATAACCACGCCCAAACAGCGCTATTACTAACCGAAATGCGTCTGGCAGAGGCTGCATTGCGGGCAGGCGAGCTTGCTGAATTCGACCAGCGAAGTCTTTCAATGGATGTGCGCGCCAGGCGTGTCCTGGGCTGTGTGCCTCGAGATTCCTACGTTTGGCTGCTTGCATTCAGTGTATATGTTCTGCATGGCCAATTGAATGAGCAGTCCTTTAAACTTCTGGCGATGTCATACGACACCTCACCGAACGAGGCCTGGATCGCAATTCGTCGAAACATCGTCGCGCTTCCCCTCGTCTTGGTCGTACCGCAACCTCTGCAGGACAAAATTCTGACCGAATTTCAACAACTGGTTCGGAACGGATTTCGGCACGAAGCTTCTCAATCCTATTCCGGTGCCTCGCGAGCTGTACAATCACTGCTTCGGCCTCGGATCGAACAGCTCGACGCAGACTTGCAAAAATCGCTGTGGGATGAAATCGCCAAGAACCTTTCCTACCGAAACCAATCCTAAAGCGCTTAGTTCAGACCGGTGGGCAGCTTGGCTGGTCGCTTTGGCTGTGATAATCCCAAACGAAATTCAGTTAATTACTTAACATCGTGATGTCCGGCATGACGTATCGCACATTAGACGGACTCGAAAAAGCGTCATCGACGATAGCTTTATCAGCGGATATCTTGTTCGTACCGTTCTTTGCTTTCTCGCCAGTACCCTTGCGTCCCGGGCCTGCCTGTTTCATCCTGTGAGAATCTCACTACCGCGTTGATGCCAAAGCGACGGTCTGGATAGCCCGGCGTCCGATATCGTTTTGAACAGTTGGAATAAATAGCATGGCCAACATACTGGTAGCAGGTGGCGCTGGGTACATCGGTTCGCATACATGCCTCCGTCTTTTCGAGAAAGGCCACACCCCTATTGTCTACGACAGTCTTTCAAACGGACACGCAGAATTTGTGCGATGGGGGCCTTTGGAAAGGGGCGACATTAGGGATCGGAATCGGCTCGACGAGGTCATCAGAAAATACCAACCGCTCGCGATCGTTCATTTTGCAGCCTTAATTGAGGTCGGGGCGTCTGTGCAGGACCCCGGAAGCTTTTATGAGAACAATGTATTGGGAGCGATAACGCTGCTTCGGGCTTGCCAAGCGGCCGGAATTAACAAGTTTGTCTTTTCTTCCACCTGCGCCACCTACGGACTCCCTCTGTCTACACCCATCGACGAATCGCATTCGCAACTGCCGATAAACCCCTATGGCCGTAGCAAACTTATCGTCGAACAGATCCTGAAGGATTTGGATAGATATCAGGGATTTCGATCGGTCATTCTGCGTTACTTTAACGCTGCCGGCGCCGATCCGCAGGGCCGAATAGGCGAATGGCATTCGCCTGAAACCCACGCGGTCCCGCTCGCAATCGAAGCCGCTTTGGGGCAGCGTGAGTTTTTCCAGGTGCTCGGAACCGATTATGACACGCGCGACGGATCCTGCTTACGCGACTTTGTTCATGTCGTGGACCTCGCTGATGCCCATGCCCGAGCCATCGAGCATCTTTTGGCGGATGGTAACAGCCTGGCGTTGAACCTGGGCACCGGACAAGACACTTCAGTGAAGGAGCTACTCGCGACGGTAAAAAGCGTTTCCGGACGCAATTTCGAGATCAAATTTGGGCCTCGACGAGACGGCGACTCGCCGGCACTGGTGGCGGATAATGCCTTGGCAAAAGCAACCATCGGCTGGTCTCCTCGCCACGACCTTCAGGCGATCATAAAGAGTGCATGGAATTGGCATAAAGCCCGCGAGCGATCGGCACTGTAGAGCGCTTGCCACGCCAGAGCTGGTCGCGGGCGAGCGCTGCCGGCATGGCCGTGCATGCTCCGAATTGGCATCGGTCAAGCAAGCCACGCAGACTTTCGGTTTTCAAGCCTTTGTCTCCGCCTAATAGCGAACAATTAACCTCGCAACGTCAGAATACCATTTAATCGGGGCTGCGCGGATGCGGTCCCTCGCTCGGGAAAGCAGACATCTATGTTGGCGCGCTGGGTAATCCTATCTTTGGTCCTGTTTATCACTTTTACCTCGACTTCTCACGCCGATGAAGACAGCCAGAACTCTTCGAACCGTGGTACGATCATCGCTAATTCGCCGATCCTTGCGCCGTTTCAACATATTCGCTTTTGCATGCGATATCCCGCGGATTGCAAAGCGAATTCCGCGGAGAACGACCGCATCGATTTGAACGCGCAGACAATGAGCCTTCTGCAGCGTGTCAATCTCAGCGTAAACCGAGCAATTGCTCCGAGGATAAAAGACTACGGCCGCAATTTAAAGGATGGCTGGACGATTGCACCACTGACTGGCGATTGCAACGACTACGCCGTCACCAAGCGCCACGAACTTCTTAAAAATGGCCTTCCATCGAGCGCTTTGCGATTATCCGTCATTAAAACGGCTTCGGGGATCGGACACCTCGTTTTACTCGTCGCCACAACGGAGCAAGACGTGGTATTGGACAATCTCACCGAAGAAATCCGTCCCTGGCAAACCACGGACTATCGATGGCTCAAGATACAATCGGCGGCCAATCCTCGATTTTGGGAAAAGGTCGAATCAGCTGCGGCTGATCCAACCGCGTCACGGTCGGAGGATCAGATGCGAGTTGCGGGTCGATAGCTATTAGCATGCGCATCCTACTCTAAATTCGGTGGCTTCGCTTTGCTTCTGCTCGAGGGATTCGAGAGTCGATGGGATTGACTTGATCAGAAGTCGCACGCGACAGGCCGCATCCCAAAAGAATTCCAAAGACGATCAAATACCCTGGAATTTGCAGCGAAAAATCGATCAGCGAATGTAGATAGGTGAGAATCGCAATGCCGGCAATGGCGGCCAGCATTCGCTGGTCGTACCCGTCGGCTGTCACCGCAGCCCGCGCGAGTACATACACCGAGACAAACGCACAGGCGGCGATCAACATAGCCACCGGAACCCCCATTTCGACCGCGATTTCCAGGATCGAGGAATGTGCGAAATCCCATACCCCCCAGGAAGGAAGGTTACTGCTGCGGAACGCCGGAAATTGATCGGCGAACGTTCCTGCCCCTGAACCAAACAGAGGCCTTCGCTTGATGGCTTCAAATGCCAACTGATAGACAGACCACCGTCCCTCGTCGATGAGACCCTGGCTGGCTATTCTTCCGGTCCTAGCTAACACCAAAAAGCAGACAAGCAATGCTGCAGCCAAGACTGAAAAGGCGTAGCTCGGTTTTAGCGATCGATTTTTTGCCAGCATCATCAGTACCATCGCACCCAGCAATCCTGCGAAGGAACAGATAAGCCCACCGCGAGAACCGGTTTGCAGCAGCGCGGCGAAACACAAAAGTGCCGCACCAGATCGAATGATGAGCTTGACGGCCAGACCCTCACTTGATCGAGAAAGTAAGATTGTGCGGACCGAATCAAAGTTGACCGATTGTGCTGTGGAGAACGCCGAGCAGAACCACAGGATCCCGCCCGCTCCTAGCAAAGTTGCCGCCGTGTTGTGGTTTACGAAGGTGGCGGTTAGATACCCAAGGTAGGCTGTCTTGTTGGCCCAGATTAGCAGGTTGGGTGTGAACAGCAGCGCGGCGAAGCCATAGACCGCGAATGACAAAATAAAATACTGCGCACAACGGACAATCCTCTCGCTGTCTCTTCGAGACGTTCCGATGCACAATCCGTTTATGAGGGCGACTGCAAACAGCAGCACGTGCCCGATCGCGAGCGGCGGGATCTCGGCCCGGCTGGATATCCGTGGCTGCGCGGGGGTAGCGAGAAGCTCGCTCGACCTTTGCCAGATTACGTCATTTAGCCGATCGAATGCATGAGGAACGATTTGGATGATAGCGACAACGCCATAAACGCAACAGAGCGAAACAACTGCCAGTAGTATGCGGGCCTGTCCTTTTTTCAGCGGGACAAAAAACCCGCCTAGCGCACTAATCGAAAGGGTAATTGTCCACAGCGAAACCCAGAAGAGATCGACGGATCCGAAAAAAAAAGGCGCGAGAACCATCACAGCCATCGTTGCATAAACTTGGCTGGATTTGGAATTCAAGCCCCAAACCCCAGTTCGGCTGCGCCCCCGTCTCTGCTGGTCAGACAGCCGCTAGTATTTGGTATGAGCGGCGGCATTTACGGTGGTGACTGCGTTCGACACAGTAGTCACCGTATTTGCGGTGTTATTCAGGAGAGTGAGGAACTTGTAGTAATCCACAAC
>Ga0302326_10033822_pt1 | contig 10145 bp, 4 predicted proteins | sample Palsa_T0_3_FD_202264 | JGI IMG/M metagenome (GOLD analysis project Ga0302326, IMG submission 202264) | Peat permafrost microbial communities from Stordalen Mire near Abisko, Sweden - Palsa_T0_3 | ecosystem: Environmental > Terrestrial > Soil > Palsa > Peat permafrost | place: Sweden: Abisko...
AAACCAGAGAGATCCTGTTTCGCCCGCAATTTGCGAACTTTCATGGCGATGGCCGAAGCCGCCCCGAAGGAGCCGGCACCGAACTGAATTGGAGCCTTCACACTGGTGCAATCGCCCATCAGATCAGTGAATCCATCGGTGAACAGCGCGATGCAGAGCTTGGCCTCCTGCGGACTCATGCCTGGACGGCTTAGGACCAGCAGATCCACTCCGGGAAGGCGTCAGTCCCGCCCATTGGGATTTGAGACAACACGAACTGTCCGAAGGGGCGCGCCTGCCACAAGTTGCGCGTCGACCGTTACGCTGCCTCTATGGTAAGGGATTTCGTGCGATCGACACCGAGTCGCCGAAGTGCGTGCGCCACATCTGGCTGGCATAATGGACCGTTAGGAGTTCTCATGCTACCAACGGTCTATCGTTTCGCCGCTGTGCTCGCCGGTGTGTTCTCATTGGGTGCTCAAACACCCAGCATCGAGACCCGCACCACCGGCACGCAGAAGCTGGATGGCTATTTTCCCATGTACTGGGACGAGCGCGCCGGCAGCCTGTTCCTCGAGATTCCACGCTTTGATACGGAGTTTCTGTACAGCACGGGGCTGGCGGCTGGATTGGGCTCGAACGACATCGGGCTCGACCGCGGGCAAGGTGGTGGAGGGAAGGTGGTGACCTTCCATCGCGTGGGTCCGAAGGTATTCATGGTGCAGGGGAACGAAGGGTTCCGATCTTCGAGCGCCAATCCGGCTGAGCGGAAGTCGGTGGAGGACTCATTCGCCAAGTCGATCTTGTGGGGCTTCACGGTCGCGGCGGAGAGTAACGGGCGCGTGCTGGTGGATGCCACGGATTTCGTGCTGCGCGACGGACATGGCGCCGCGAACGCGTTACGTCCGGGCACCTATCGCGTGGACAAAACGCGCAGCGCGGTTTACCTGCCGCGCACCAAGGCGTTCCCGAAGAATAGCGAGATCGAAGTAACTCTGACGTTCGCGGCCGAACCGGCGCCGGGCGCGCGTGGCGGATTCAGCGGCCCGGCGCAGGGCCCTCCGCAAATCGGAGCGGCGTCAGGACGAGGCGGCGGATTCGGAGGCGGCTTGTTCACCGGAACGGTGGCGAGCGTCACTCCTACGCCGGATTCGGTTACGCTGCGCGAACACTATTCGCTCGTGGAGCTGCCCGACAACAATTTCCAGCCGCGCTTCGATGATCCGCGCGCAGGCTACTTCGGGCCGAATTTCGTCGACTACAGCGTGCCCATCGGCGAGCCCATGGTCCAGCGCTACATCATGCGCCATCGTTTGGAGAAGAAAGATCCGAATGCGGAAGTCAGCGATGCGGTGAAACCGATTCAGTACTGGGTGGATTCCGGCGCGCCGGAGGACGTTCGGAAGGCGCTGGTGGAGGGCGCCAGCTGGTGGAATCAGGCCTTTGAGGCTGCCGGGTTTCGCAACGCATTCAAAGTGGATGTGCTGCCGGCGGGAGCCGACCCCATGGACATCCGCTACAACATGATCAATTGGGTGCATCGCTCCACGCGCGGCTGGTCGACGGGCGGCGCCGTTTCCGATCCGCGAACGGGCGAGATCATCAAAGGCAACGTCATCCTTGGCTCGCTGCGCGATCGGCAGGATTACCTGATCTTTGAAGGATTGCTTTCGCCCTACACCATCGGCAACGAGAAGCCGGACATCCTGTATCAAACGGCGCTGGCGCGCATCCGGCAGCTGGCCGCGCACGAGGTGGGACACACGCTCGGCCTGGGTCACAATTATTACGACAGCACCAAGGGATGGATCTCGGTAATGGATTACCCGCATCCCCTGGAAAAACTGCAGGACGACGGCAGCATCGATTTGTCGGAGGCGTACCAGGCCCGCATCGGCGACTGGGACAAGGTGTCCATCAACTACGGTTATCGACAGTTTCCGGCCGGCACGGACCAGCCGGCGGCGCTCGCGAAAATCCTGAACGACGCGTGGGCGCTGGATTTGCGCTACATGACCAATCAGGACACGGACACGCATCCCAGAGTGGATCAGTGGTCGAACGGGGTGAATCAGGCGGACGAGCTGAACCGCCTGATGAAGATCCGCCGTTCGGCGCTGAATCGGCTGGGTGAGCATACCATCCGAACGGGCGCTCCGATGGCGACCATTGAGGAACCGCTGGTGCCGATTTTCATGTATCACCGCTATGCTGTGGAATCCGCGTCCTCGATGGTAGCGGGCTTGGATTATATTTATGCGATGCGCGGCGACGGACGTACGCCAGTGAAGTGGGAATCGGCCGTAAATCAGCGCAAGGCGCTGGATGCGCTGGCGGGTACGTTGAAGCCGTCCGAACTGGCGGTGCCGAAACAGGTGCTGGAGGCAATTCCACCGCGTCCGCCGGGATTTGGCCGGCATCGCGAATTGTTCCCCCGCACTACGGGCGACGGATTTGATCCGCTGGCTCCGGCTACCATCGCGTCCGACGTGACCATCGGATTCGTGCTGGAGCTGGATCGTTCGGCTCGCATAGTGGCGCAGCACGCGCTGGATCCCTCGCTGCCGGGCCTCGAAGAGGTGATCGATCGTCTTAGCAAAGCTGTTTTTGACGCGCCAACCGCGTCGCCTTATGAGGCCGAGATTCGCCGCGCCGAGGAGCGAGTACTGGTGGATCGCGTGGTGTGGCTCGCCACCGGTGCGCCGAATAGCCAGGTGCGCGCCATCGCTGCTTGGAAGCTGGGGAAATTGGGGGCGCGGTTGCATGGGGAAGCCGCAAAAGGCGAGGCGGATTCCGCGCAAAATGCGCTGCTGGCGGCGGATATTAAGCGGTTCCTGGAGCGTCCAGCCGAGCCGATCAAGGAGCAGCCGGCTCCGGATGCTCCGCCCGGTGCGCCGATCGGCGATGCAGGAATGGATTGGCTGGCGCGGCCGCCGCTGGTCAGATAAAAAATCCAACGGCGCCAGCCCCTTACGGCTGCGCTTCGGTAACATTTCCTATATCGGAGTTCGCAGGCGAAAGCGGGCGATCAATAGCTCCGGTTTTAATGGTGTAGAATTAGCCAGGCTGCTCCGTGGCAATTGATCCAATTTTGCAGCGTTTGCTCTTGATATGTGGCGTGGCCTTGTGCGCCGCTCAAACGCCCGAGATGGCATCCCACGAGAGCCAGCCCACTTTCACGAGCCGATCCAACTTGGTTTTGGTGCGGGTCGTGGTCCGCGATAAAAAGGGACAACCCAATGGAACTCTTCAAAAGGAAGATTTCCAGTTGCTTGACAAGGGCAAACCGCAGGTGATCTCCAAATTTTCGGTCGAGAAATCGGGAGGCAACAAAGCGGATGCGCCCCCCGGTTCCACACCAGCGCCAGCGCCGGAAGAAAAGGCAGCAGCTGAACCACCGCCACCGATTGCGCCGGATCGTTACGTCGCTTTTGTCTTCGATGACCTGCATATGAGGTTTGAGGACCTGTCGCAAGCGCGGATGGCTGCGGAGCAGCATTTGACGGAATCCCTTGGAACCAGTGGCCGCGCGGCAATTTACACGACGTCCGGACACTCCTCGTTGGATTTCACCGACGATGTCGCAAAGCTGAAGGATGCAATGCTCCGGATTCAACCAGCGAATGGGTCCATGGGTGGCAAAGCATGTCCGAACCTCGGCTACTACCAAGCCGACTTAATCCGGAACAAGAACGATTCCCTGGCTCTGGAGGCAGCGGTTCAGGACACCTTTGTCTGCGCGTCTCTCGATCCTATGTATATGCGTGACATGGCGACGACCATGGTGCAATCGGAAGCAGCGCGTGTGGTGGCCGAGGCGGCGCATAACACCCAAGTGGCGCTCCAGTCACTGCATGACGTGATCCGCCGCATGTCCGCCATGCCAGGACAACGGAACGTAGTATTTGTATCCAATGGATTTCTGGTGTTTGAACGCCACTTTGACGAGCTTGAGATTGCGGATCGGGCCATTCGTGCCAACGTGACGATCAATACCCTCGACGCCCGCGGCTTGTATACCTTCGTTCCAGGCGGTGACGCCACCCAGCAGTCCGGCGGTAGTGCGGCCACCCAGATGCTCAGGGATCAGTATCAGAGGGCCACCGCGATTTCAGAGGGCGACGTGTTAGCGGAGCTTGCAGATAGCACCGGCGGCGCCTGGATTCACGACAACAACGATTTGGCGGGCGGATTCAAACGCCTCACTGTCGCGCCGGAGTATTACTACATTCTGGGCTTCGCACCCGAAAACCTGAAGTTGGACGGCGGTTATCATTCTTTGAAAGTATCTCTGAAGAACCGGGCCGGCCTCTCGCTCCAAGCACGGCGCGGGTATTTCGCGCCCAAGCACGCTGCCGATCCCGGCCAGGAAGCCAAACAGGAAGTCGAAGAGACGTTGTTCTCGCGCGATGAATGGCACGACATCCCGGTGGAGTTGCACACGCAGTTCTTCAAATCGAGCGAGGTGGCCGCGAAGCTCTCGGTGGTGGCGCGGATCGATGTCAGGCAGCTTCACTTCAAAAAAGCGGATGGCCGGAACGCGGACGTCCTGACCGTGGTGACGGGAGTGTTCGACCGGAATGGAAATTATATCAATGCCACCGAGAAGACTCTCGATTTTCATCTGAAGGATTCCACCCTGTCAGTCCCGATCAACCCGGGGATCACTGTGAAGACCCCATTTGATGTAACGCCGGGAAGCTATTTTGTGCGGATCGTAGTGCGTGACGCCGAAGGCCAGAAGATGTCGGCGCTCAATGCATCGGTAGAGATTCCTTAGGTCTTCCCAACCGGCTCCGGTTTTAATGGAGTAGAATTAACCAGGCTGCACGTGGCAATAGGTTCCAACTTCCGATGTTTGCTCTTCTTTTCGTGCGTAGCGTTGTGCACCGGCCAAACACCGGAAGTGGCGTCCCACGATAGCCAGCCTACCTTCACTACCAGATCCAACCTGGTCGTGGTTCGCGTAGTGGTTCGCGATAGGAAGGGACAGGCCAACGGAACTCTTCAAAAAGAAGATTTCCAGTTGTTGGACAAGGGAAAGCCGCAGGTTATCTCCAAATTCTCGCTAGAGAAATCGGCGGGACGCAAAGCGGATGCGCCTGCCGCGGCAGCGCCGGCGGAAAAAAACCCGGGTGAGCCGGCACCCCCGATAGCTCCGGATCGTTACGTTGCGTATGTTTTCGATGACCTGCATTTGAGTTTTGCGAGTTTGGCACAAGCGCGCATGGCGGCTGAGCGACATCTGGCGGAATCGCTCACGGGCGCCAGCCGCGCGGCGATCTACACCACATCCGGGCACCCGTCGCTCGATTTCACCGATGACCTGGCAAAGTTGAAGGATACGCTGCTTCGGATTCGGCCGGGGACGAACACTTCCGCAGCCGGCACCAGTTGCCCGAGGCTTAGCTACTTCCAGGCAGACCTGATCCGAAACAAAAACGATCCGCTGGCCCTGCAGGCCGCGGTGCAGGACGCCTATATTTGCGGGCAACTGGATCCCACCACCATGCAGAGCGTTGCGCAGAGTATGTCGCAAGCGGAGGCTTCGCGCATCGTGTCGCTGGGGGAACAAGATACGCGGTTATCGCTCAGGCTGATGAACGATGTGGTGCGGCGTATCTCCGCCATGCCCGGGCAGCGGAGCATTGTCCTGGTGTCGCCCGGGTTCCTGGTACTCGACCAGCGCTTCGACGAGCTGGAGATGATGGACCGCGCGATCCGGGCCAACGTAATGATCAATAGTCTGGATGCGCGCGGGTTGTACACCCTCGTTCCCGGCGGAGACGCCAGCGAGACCGAGGGCAGCATTGCCAGTTTGAACTCCAGGGACCAGTATCAGCGAGACAGCGCAAACGCGGAGAGCGATGTGCTGGGCGAGCTGGCCGATGGCACCGGCGGTACCTGGATACACAACACCAACGACCTGGCCGATGGATTCAAACGCATAGCCGTTCCTCCGGAGTATTATTACATCCTGGGATTCTCACCCCAGAACCTGAAATTCGACGGCAGCTATCACAACTTGAAGGTCTCGCTCAAAAATCCGGCGGGGCTCTCCCTACTGTCGCGGCGCGGCTATTTCGCGCCCAAACACGAAATGGATGCGGCTCAGGAAGCTAAGCGCGAGATCGAAGAGACCCTGTTCTCGCGCGATGAATGGCACGATATTCCCGTGGAGCTGCATACGCAATTTTTCAAATCGAGCGACGTGGCGGCCAAGCTCTCCATTGTGGCGCGCATCGATGTCAGGCAGCTTCGCTTTCGAAAAGTGGATGGTCGAAACGCGGACATCCTAACCGTGGTGGCGGGGGTGTTTGACAGGAACGGGAACTATATCAACGCGGTTGAGAAGACCGTGGATATGCATCTGAAGGATGCAACTCTGGCCGGCCAGGTAAACTCGGGGATTACGGTGCGGGCCCCGTTTGACGTGACGCCAGGCAGCTATTTTGTCCGGCTGGTGGTGCGGGATGCCGAAGGACAGAAAATGGCTGCGCTGAACGGTGCGGTAGAGATTCCCTGATGGAGGTAGGATTGTGAACTTAACACGCGGCATATTGTTAGCCGGACTTGTTAGCCTGACAGGCGGGCTGTCACAAGCCCAACAGCCGGCGGCCGACTCCGGCGCTGTCATCAAAACGGAGACCAAACTCGTGCTGGTAGACGCGGTGGTCACGGACAAAAAAGGCGCCTACGTCCGCGACCTCACGGCCAAGGATTTTAAGGTATCGGAGGACAAGCGCGACCAAACCATCAAGAGCTTCTCTTTCGAAGCCGATCCGAACTCGTCCACGGCTTCGCAGAAACGCTACCTGATCCTCTTCTTCGACAATTCCAGCATGTCTCTCGGAGACCAGGCGCAGGCCCGGAAAGCGGCAGCCAGGTTTATCGAAACCAACGGCGGCGCGAACGTCCTGATGGCGATCGTCAATTTCGGGGGCACCCTGGTGATCACGCAGAATTTCACCGCCGATGTCGACCGGCTAAAGGCGGTTGTGACGGGTATCAAAACCTCCTATACCTCCACCAATCCCGATTCCGGCGCGATGACGCAACTGAATAAAGCGGCGGCGGATTTCGGGACGCGCGATATGATTCTGTCGCTCAGGACTCTTGCGAAAAATCTGGCTGACGTGCCGGGACGCAAGACACTGGTCCTGCTGACTTCCGGTTTCCCCGTGAACGACGATCAACGATCGGAGGTCACCGCCACGATTGATGCCTGCAACAAAGCCAACGTCGCCATTTACCCCATCGACGTGCGCGGTCTGGTGACGGGCAGCTTGCGGGCTCCGGACAAAGGCCGATTGTCCAGTTGGCTAAAGCAGGTGTCCACGTTCGGTTCTTCGCTCTTCCAGCCGGCGGCCTTCCAAACGAGCTCGATGGCGTTCTTTGGCCAAGCCCATCCGGGCGGCGGCGGCTCTCCCGGTGGTGGCGGTTCTCCCGGTGGCGGCGGTCATCCGGCTAGTGGCGGAGGAACGCCTTCGGGCGGAGGCGGTAAAGGCGGCGGAACTCCAGCGGGCGGCGGAACTCCCGCAGGTGGTGGAAGAACCGGCGGCAGCCCGGTCAATCCGAACATGAATAATCTCAACAATCCGCTCACTCAGGCCAACGCCCGATTGCTGATTCCGACGCTGCCGGAAAGTGCGACCACCAATCAGCAGGTTATGTATATGTTGGCCGAAGGCACCGGCGGGTTCGTGATCCACGACACCAACGATCTGGCGGGCGGGCTGGACAGAATCGGCAAAGAGCTGAACGAGCATTATGTGCTGGGCTATTCGCCTGAGGACTCCGAAGAGGGAAGTTGCCACACGTTGCAGGTGAAAGTGGACCGCGGTGGAACCAGTGTCCGGGCACGCAGCGGCTATTGCAACGTCAAGCCGCGCGATCTGCTGGCCGGCAACCCGATCGAAAAATCTCTCGAAGCCCGCGCCGCGTCCGCGCAAGCCGGAAATATTCCCGGCACTATGCAGCTTCCGTTCTTTTACACCGGAACCAATACCGCGCGCGTGAACGTCGCCATGGATATCCCGACAGACTCCGTGAAGTTCGCGAAAGAAAAAGGGAAATTCCGCGCCGAGATTAATATTCTGGGCATCGCGTCCACCAAAGAAGGTGCCGTTGGCGCGCGTTTCAGCGACACCGTGAAGCTGGAGTTTCAGGACAAGAAACAGATGGAGGCGTTTCAACAGCGCACCTATCACTATGAGAATCAGTTTGAGATTGCGGCTGGTCAGTACAATCTGAAAGTAGTCTTCGGCGCCGCCGGCGACAGCTTCGGAAAAATTGAGATGCCGCTCGTGGTGGAACCCTATGACAGCAAGCAATTCGGCTTGAGCGGAATCGCTCTTAGCAAAGAGTTTCACAAAGCGTCCGATATGGGAAACAACCTGGATGCCGAGCTGATCTCCGACAGGAAGCCGCTCATCGCACAAGGATTACAGATCATTCCGAGCGGCTCCAACAAGTTCAAAAATACGGACAACGCCGTTCTCTTCGTAGAGCTCTATGAGCCGCAGCTTACCGTTCCGGATCGGAAGGATCCGGTTCAAGTGGGCGTGGCGATAAAAATATTCGAGCGCAAGTCGAATGAAAAGAAAATGGACTCCGGCTGGATTGCTATTCCGGTTGGGGAGAAGGATGCCAACCCCATACTGCCCGTGGGTTTGAAGCTGCCCGTGACTGGACTTCCCGTGGGCGCTTATCGCCTGGAAGTGGACGGAGTGGACAAGGCCGGTAAACCGCTGGCTCGGACGGCCGATTTCGAGATCGACTAGCGCGCGAGTGCCGACCCTCACCTACGACGTGTGCGTCATCGGCTCCGGCGCGGCCGGCGGCGTGGTTACCAAGGAGCTTTGCGAAGCGGGCGCCAAGGTGCTGCTGCTTGAAGCCGGAGCCGAAGTGCCCCCGCATCGGTTCCGTTCGCACTGCTGGCCTTACGACATGCAGTTTCGCGGCTTCCGCTCGGAGAAGCAGGCGATGTTCTATCCGGGCGACGTCTCGAGCTCCATCCGATACGCCGATTCCGATGCCGTATCGGTGGATCGCATTCGCGTGCTGGGCGGACGCACGCTGCACTGGAACGCTGTCGTGCTGCGTTACGCTCCACCCGATTTCGAGCAGCATTCCGTCTACGGAATTGAAGAAGATTGGCCGTTGACCTACCAGCAGATCGCGCCTTACTACGAGCGCATCGAGCAGACCATGGGAGTGTGCGGCCAGGATGACCAGATCCCGATTCTTCCGGCCGGAAAGCATTACCTGCCGCCTCTACCGTTCCGCTGCAGCGAGGAAATTCTGAAGCGGACTTGCGCGCCCATGGGAATCCCCGTGATTCCCACGCGCAAGGCTCTGCTTACCCGGAATTATGACAATCGGCCGGCCTGCCACTACTGCGGCCACTGCATGGACGGCTGCGATGTGTCGGCCATTTTCAGCACCCCCGGATCGATGCTTCCGAAGGCTAGAAAAACCGGCAATCTGACGCTCCGGCAAAACGCGCTGGCGCGCGAAATCCTGGTGGATGACGAAGGACGCGCGAAAGGCGTCTCGTTTATCGATCGCGAAACTCGGGCAGAGGAAGAGGTTCGCGCGCGCATCGTTGTCATTTGCTGCGCGACGGTGGAAACTGCCCGGTTGCTCTTGAATTCGCGGTCGGACAAGTATCCCAACGGCTTGGCAAATTCCAGCGGCGTGGTGGGCCGGTATCTCAATGGACACCTGGGCGGCTCGGCGCACGTGTATCTGGCCGAGTTGGAAGGCCGCAAGCCGTCCAACCAAGATGGCGCGTTGGATCATGCGCTCATCCCGCGCTTTGACACGCGCACGCCGACCGGCGCGTACGATTTCCAGATTAACTTCGCCGGCAATATGTTTCCCTACCAGGCGTATCGTGTGGCCGGTTATGGATCGAAATTCAAGAACACGGTGCGGAAGATGCAACCCGGGTTCCTGATGCTGGGAGGCTTCGGCAAAGTGGAAGCGCGGGCGGAAAATCGCGTGACCATCCACCCGGATGAAAAGGATGCTTTCGGAATTCCGATTCCGGTGGTTCGCTTCCGATTCTCCGAACTGGACCGGGAGGTCTATCGCGCGTTGCGCCAGACCGGCGACGAGATTTGTGAGCGGCTGAAGGGAACCGTCACGGACACATTCGGCGG
>Ga0302326_10033823_pt1 | contig 10145 bp, 9 predicted proteins | sample Palsa_T0_3_FD_202264 | JGI IMG/M metagenome (GOLD analysis project Ga0302326, IMG submission 202264) | Peat permafrost microbial communities from Stordalen Mire near Abisko, Sweden - Palsa_T0_3 | ecosystem: Environmental > Terrestrial > Soil > Palsa > Peat permafrost | place: Sweden: Abisko...
GCGAATTGTCGGCGAAAATCAGGCAGCTTGGCGCGGCCAACCTTGAGGGCGCGCAAAAAGTGGAAGCGGAAGTGAAACAGGTGCAGGCGGCGCATCTCGATGCGACCGGACACACCTGCGCCGGTAAAGACCTGGAGGGATTGGTCTATCGCCATCCTTTTACCAAGCGCATGGGGCGCGTGGTGCTGGCGGATTATGTCACCATGGAAGATGGGACCGGGCTGGTTCACACCGCGCCGGGGCATGGCGAGGACGATTACACAACCGGCGTCCGCGAAAAGCTGGATGTCTACAGCCCAGTGCTGGCGGATGGCAGGTTCGACGACACGGTTCCGGATTGGATCAAGGGGAAAAAAGTTTGGGAGGCGAATCCGCTGATCACGCAGCGGCTGAAGGAATTGGGATTGCTCTATCACGAGCGGAAGATCAGCCACAGCTATCCGCACGACTGGCGGAGTAAAAAGCCGATCATCTTCCGCGCGACGGAGCAGTGGTTCATCGACGTGAGCAAGCCGTTTGGCGGCGATGGCACGCTGCGCGAGCGGGCGATGCAATTTGTCGATGGGAAAATCGACTTCGTCCCCAAGTGGGGACATGCGCGGTTAGCGGGGATGATCGAATCTCGCCCGGACTGGTGCGTATCGCGGCAGCGGGCGTGGGGATTGCCCATCCCGGTTTTTTACAACGAGAAAGGGGATGCGCTGCTGACGGCGGAATCGGTGCGCGCGGTGGCCCGGCGGTTTGCCGAGAAGGGAAGCGCAGCGTGGTTTACGGATTCACCGGCTCAGCTTCTGGGTGATTACGATCCGGGGCCGGAATTTCCGAGGGAGACGCTGCGGAAAGAGAAAGACATCTTTGACGTCTGGTTTGAATCGGGAAGTTCCTGGCACGCGGTGCTGCAGGCGCGGCCGAGCCTGAAATTCCCGGCTGATCTTTATCTGGAAGGGTCGGACCAGCATCGCGGGTGGTTTCAGCTTTCGCTGCTGCCGAGTCTGGGGGCGACGGGCGTGCCGCCGTTTCGGCAGGTGCTGACGCATGGGTTCGTGGTGAAGCCGGACGGCACTAAGGTGAGCAAATCGGACAAGGAATATGTCACCGCGACGCAGGAGATCAACAAGCACGGGGCGGATTTGCTGCGGCTCTGGTGCTGCAGCGTGGATTACCAGCACGATATCCCCGCAAGTGCGGCAATGATCCAGGAATTCGGCGATAAATACCGGAAGATCCGCAATACGCTGCGGTATCTGCTGTCGAACCTTTACGATTTTGATCCGCAAAAAGATACGCGGACAATCGAGCCGGCAAGCCTCGATGGCTGGGCGATGGCGGAGGTGGACAAACTCATCGGCGAAGTGCTAAGCGCGTATGAGGCGTATCAGCTTCATCGCGTGTTTCGGTTGCTGCACGATTTCTGCGCGGTGCAGATCAGCGCGGTGTACGGCAACGCGATGAAGGACCGGCTCTACTGCGAGAAGCCGGATTCACCGCTGCGACGGCGGGGCCAGACGGTGATGCGGCGGATGGCGGATTGCCTGATCCGATTGCTGGCGCCGATGCTGGTGTTCACGGCGGACGAGGCGTGGGAACATCTGCCGCATAAGACGACCGAGGAATCGTCGCTGCCGTTCGTGCATCTGCTGCTGTTTCCGAAAAAGATGGCCGATGAGCCGAGCGAGAATCAGAAGCATCAGTGGTCGCTGCTGATGGAGCTGCGCGAGCAGGCGCTGGCGCAGCTTGATGCACTGAAGAAATCGGTGGGTTTGAACAAGGCGCTGGATGCGGAGCTGATTTTCAGGATCGACGATGATGAGCTTCGGCGGCGGTTGCAGGCGTACGGACCCGACCTGGAGGACATGGTGGGCGCGGGCTGCCACAGTTTCGCGGAGAAAGGCGTGGGCGGGCCGGCGGTGAAGGTAGAAGTGGTGGATCGCCGCGAGAAATACAAGGCGTGCGCGCGAAGCTGGAAGCGGCGGCCGGACGTGGGGGAGGATGCGGAATATCCGGATCTTTGCCTGCGCGATGCGGAGGCGGTGCGGGCGGCGGGCTTATGAAAGTTCCGACGATTCAATTGGCCGTTTTGATCAGCGGGTCGGGGACGACGCTGCAGAATTTGATCGATCGGATTGGGGATGGGTCGCTGGATGCGCGCATTGCGGTGGTGATCGCGTCGCGAAGCGGGATACTCGGGATCGAGCGGGCGAAGTCGGCGGGATTGCGATGCGAGGTTGTGGGCCGCGGGGATGATCTGAGCCGGGATGTTTTCCGCATCTGTGATGAGGCGAAGGTTGAATTGGTTTGCATGGCGGGCTGGCTTTCATTGCTGGAGGTTCCCACGAGATATCACGGGAAAGTGATGAACATTCATCCCGCGCTGCTCCCGGAGTTTGGGGGGAAGGGAATGTACGGGCGGCGGGTGCACCAGGCGGTGCTGGATCGCGGGTGCAAGCGGAGCGGTTGCACGGTGCATTTCGTGGATCAGACGTACGATACGGGGCCGATTATTTTGCAGCGGGAATGCCCGGTGCTGGAGGGGGATACGGCCGAGACGCTGGGGCGGCGGGTGTTCGAGGAGGAGAAGATCGCGTATCCGGAGGCAATCCGGCTGTTTCAGGAGAAGCGCCTGCGACTGGTGGGCGGGCGGGTTGAAACGCGGGGGAAATAAAACGCGGCCGATTGCCGGCCGCTGATTTCAAAACTTTAATTCATCCAGGATGCTTCGGACCTGATCACTCAGGTCTTATGGATGTGCTTTTTGTGATGCTTGTGGTGATGATGATGTCCCTTGCCGGTCAGTTGCGTGGCCGACGCCTTGGCGGAAGCGGCAGGCAACATCATCGCGCCGACACACCCTACCAGAATAAGCAACAGAATCTTACGCATATTCGACTCCTCTGCTGTTGGGAAACCCCAAGTCTCTGATCCAACTAAATATCAATATATCAATAAGTGTTGGGAAAAGCGAGGGTTAATTTGTGGGGGTTTTTGGAAGAGAACCATATGGGCGGGACGCCCATGCTACTCTATATCTGCATGATCTCGGCGCGTTTTTTCTCGATGTGTTCGTCCACCTTGGCTTCGTAGGATTTGGTGAGATCCTGGATTTGCTCTTTTCCGTTGGCGGCTTCGTCTTCGGTGACCAGGCCGCCGTGCTGCTCGGTCTCGAGGATTTTGTTGGCGTCGCGGCGGGCGTTGCGGATGGCTATCTTGGCGGTTTCGGCCATCTGCTTGCACTGACCGGCGAGCTGCTGGCGACGCTCCTGCGACAGGGGCGGGAGCATCAGGCGCAGTTGCTTTCCATCGCTGTGCGGGGTCAGGCCGATCTTGCTATCGCTGATCGCCCTTTCGATCGCCTTGAGATCGCCGGGGCTGAACGGCTTGATGAGAATCTGCGTCGCCTCGGGCACGGAGATCGACGCGATGGACCGCAGGTCGGTGGGAGAGCCGTAGTAATCCACCTTGATATGCTCCACCAGCGCCGGGGTGGCGCGACCGGTGCGGATGCCGCGCAGTTCGTGGAGCAGATGGTCGTTCGCCTTCTCCATGTGCATTTCGGCGTCGATGAGGATATCGTCCAAGGGCATGCCAATTATTTTAACAGCGCGCGGCGACAATTTGAAATGTTCTCTGCATCTTTTGGCCGCGTCGTGGATATAATGCCGGGTAATCGCGTTCGGGCCCGTCTTCAATGCTTCGTCGAAGTCTGAACATCTTTCTGGCGGCGCTGTTCCTCTATTGGACTTCGGGGCTGGGGCAGTGCCTGCACGAAAAGTACGAGCACTGGCATCCCGATCAGGACGAAATCGCTCAAAAACCAGCGAAAAACGGGGCAAAACCGCTTCAAGAGGCGGACGATCACGACGACTGCCCGACGTGCCAGACGCTGAAGGCGATGAAGGCGCGATCGCCGGATGCGCCCAAGACGCCCGAGCCGTCGCTGCCGAGCGTTGAGAGAGTTTACACACCGCACCGGGGGGTTCCGGTGCTCTATTTCGTTGTCTTTATTCCCGCTCGCGCGCCGCCGGGAATCTCCTGTTTGGGAATTTGAGATTGAGTGTGCGTGCTGCGCGGGCAGTTTGTCCGTGCTGAGCGCGCATCATGGGCGGGACGCCCATGCTACTTAATGCTCAATTCCATTACATCCAATTAATCTGAAGAGATTTCTCTGAACCCCTTTTCGGAGGCGCATTCCCATGCGACTGATCTTGCTTTGCGCCGCGGCGGCAATCGCCCTCGGCGCCGCGCGGAGCTGGTGCGCACAAATTCCAGCATCGACCAATGTAAGTCCGTCCACAATTCCCAGCATTCCGGAGATTGCCCCCCCGCCGCCACCGCCTATGCAGGTCCTGGCGACGGAACCGGCGACGATGCCATCGCCGGTCGCAGCCACTTCGCCTACGACGATGCCGACGGTTGCCGCCCCACCGCCGCCTGGCGGGGGAAAACTCGCGAAGGTCGTCGTCACTTCCGACCTGGATCTCTACCGGGACCAGATTTCCCCGCCGCTGGGCGCGACCACCTACACGGAAGGCCCCAACCAGATCGAAGCCCTTCCCGGCGGGGACAACAGCACGTTTCAGCAGGTGCTCATCCGTGCACCCGACGTGGTGACAGACTCTTTCGGGCAGTTTCACATCCGCGGCGAGCATGCCAATGCCACGTACAGCGTCGATGGGGTGCTGCTGCCCCAGCCCATTAATACGTTCGGGCAGGAAATCGACACGCACATGGTCGAATCGGTCACTCTGATTGATGGATCGCTTCCCGCGCAGTTCGGCTTTCACACCGCGGGAATCATCGACATCACGACTAAGACCGGCAGCCAGCTTCAGGGGGGCGAAATCTCGATCTACGGCGGTCAGTTCAATACGTTCGAACCGTCAGTGCAACTTGGGTGGAGCAGCGGGAAATGGGATTTCTTTGCGGCCGGGTCGGTCAAGGAGAACGACCTGGGAATTGAAAACCCCACGCCCAATGAGCGGGCCATTCATGATGAGACGGATCAGCAGCGATTATTCGTGTACGCGACCTACCACATCGACGACACGAGCCGGCTTAGCTTTTTCGTCAACGGCGCCAACGCAGATTTCCAAATCCCCAATATTCCCAACGTCCCACCCACGTTCACGCTGGGAAGCGATTCGCTTTTCAACTCGGCTGATTTGAACGAGAACCAGAACGAGCAGGAATATTACGGCGTCGTCTCCTACCAGAAGAGCACGGACGATTATTCGGTGCTGGCCTCGGCATTCTATCGGTATGGGCAAATTCATTTCACGCCCGATCCGATCGGCGACCTGATCATGCAGGGCGTGGCGGGGGAAATCCTGAATTCATATTCCACGAGCGGGCTGCAGGTTGATGGTTCGTACGACCTCAATGAGCAGCACACACTGCGGGCCGGGTTGATTACGGATTACACGGTTGAGCGCAACGACACCAACACCAATGTTTTTCCCGTCGATCCGGTCACGGGGCTGCAAAGCTCCACGACGCCGGAATTGATCGTGGACGACACGCGCAACGATGCGGTGGAAGCGGGCATCTATCTGCAGGATGAATGGAAGCTGACGAAAACGCTGACGCTGAATTACGGCGCGCGTCTCGACGAATTCGCGGCGAATTTCGACAACGAGGGGCAGCTCAGCCCGCGTGTAAACCTGGTCTGGAAGACGACGGACAAGACGACGATTCACGTTGGGTATTCGCGATATTTCGTCCCGCCGCCTGTGCAGTATGTGCCACCGGGCACGCTCGCCAAATTTGCCGGGACCACCAACGCGCCGGCTAATACCGAGGACGACCCGCCGAAGGTTGAAAAATCCAACTACTACGACATCGGCCTTTCGCAGCAAATCACCAAACCGTGGACGATCAATTTCGACGGGTTCTACAAACAGGCGCAGAACCTGGTCGATCTCGGCCAGTTCGGCGACGCGGTGATTTTTACTCCCTTCAACTACCGCTACGGGCGCGTTTACGGCGCGGATGTCAGCACCACCTATAAACAGGGCGGCTTCTCCACGTATGCGAACTTCGCCTGGGTTTCCGCCGAAGGCAAAGACATCGACACGCAGCAATTCACCATCGACCCGGCGGAGTTGTCTTATATCCAGTCGAACTTTATCCCGCTGGATCATGAATCGGAATACACCGCATCGGCGGAAGTTTCCTACGACTGGAAGGACGATGAGGCGTACCTGGACTGGCTTTTCGGATCGGGCCTGCGGACGGGGTTCGCGAATCTGATCGCGGAGCAATCGTATTACCCGGTGAACATCGGCTACATCCACACGTTCCATCCGTCCCGGCACAACGCGCTGCAGCTTCGCTTCGACATCGTCAACCTGTTCGACGAGGTGTACCAAATCCGCAGCGGCACGGGGATCGGCGTGGCTGCTCCGCAATATGGTCAGCGGCGGACGTTCTACGTGGGAATGGCTTATCAATTTTGATGGAGAAACCCATGAAAAAACATAGGGATTCGCTGGCGCACATCGAACACGACGAACCGGGGATTTTGCCGGTGGGCACGCTGGTTTTGTGGTCGGCATGCGCCGGGGCGGGTTTGATCGGAATGATCCGCATCGCCCATACATTGCAGGTTGCGCCCCCGCCGCCGGTGGATGCGCTGTTGCTGACGGTGGAGACGACCAGCGAAGTTCCGGTGATCAATTCCATTTCGCGCAGCGAGCAGGCGATTAAGCCCCAGGCGATGTCCCCGCCGGCGATGCCGCCGCCGGTGGCGCCGAATCCGGCGATCGCGTTCGCGGAGCCTCAGAAGAGTGTGCCGCACGCTCCCGCGCCAACGGAAGCGCCGCCGGCGGTGATTCATCTCAACTTTGGCGAAGGGGAGGGCGAGCAGCCCGCGCCGCAGTATCCGTTGGAAGCGGTGCAGGCCGGGGAGGAAGGCACGGTGGTCGTGCGGATGAATGTCGATTCATCCGGGCGGGTCACGGATGCCATCGCAATCTCGCCGTGCCGGTGGCCGCTGCTCAACAGCGCCGCGGTGCGAGCGGTGCGGGACACATGGCGTTTTCGTTCGGGCGCGGTTCGCAGCTATGAAGTTTCCATTCAGTTTCAATTGAATCGACATGAATAAGGAGTTGTGTTTATGAGCATTTCACCAGCCAATATCATCGTGGATTATTTTCAGGAGGGCGGGCCGATCATGTGGCCGATCCTCGTGGCGTTTCTTGCGGCGATGACCATCATCATCGAGCGCGTGCTGTGGTGGTGGATGCTGAGGCAGCGCATCCGCCTGGCGGCGATGGAGGAAAGTTTCGAGGCCATCGCCGGCGGAGATTTTGAGAAGGCGATGCGACTGACGGACGACCCGAACGATCCGTATCTGCAGACGATCCACGAAGGATTGCTGCACGCGCACAGCTCAATGCTGGGGGCGATGCAGCTTCGGGCATCGCGGGAATTGGAAGCGGGCGAGCGCCGGCAATGGGTGCTGGGGACGCTGATCACGCTCGCCCCGCTGCTGGGTCTTCTGGGCACCATCACCGGGATCATGCGGTCGTTTCACTTCGTGGGCGAAGAGCAGCTTGCGCCGACCAAAGTCAGCGGTGGAATTGCCGAGGCGCTGATCGCCACCGCCTGCGGGCTGGGGATCGCGATCCTGTGCCTGATTCCCTACAACTATTTCAACCGCCGGTTGGCGCATTTTCGTTCGCACCTGGAGCGGACGATCAATCACGTGGAACTGCTGGTGGAATCGGCCCGGCATCATGGGCACGATCTCGAGCAGTTCGCAGGGCGGCGCGCGAATCAGGGCATGACGAATTCAAAAGCCGCTTCGGGGGAGGTGAGCCATGCCGGTTAAGCTCGACCAGCGGCTTCCGTCCGATCATGCCGAGGCGCGGATCGAAATCATCCCGCTCATCGACATCATGTTTTTCCTGCTGGCATCGTTCATGCTCGTGAGCCTGAGCATGGTGAACCTGAAAACTGTCAAAGTGAACCTGCCCACGGCCACCAGCGCGACGAACGAGCCGCGACGGGATTTCGTGGATATTTCCGTCGATCGTGCGGGATCGGTTTTTCTGAATAAACACCAGATTTCCGATGACAACCGGCTGATCGCTGAGCTGATCGCATTGCGGCAATCGAATCCAGACGCCCGCATCATCATCAGCGGAGATGCGGAAGCCCGTCACGGCGATGTGATCCATGTGCTGGACCTGGTGCGCCTGGCGGGCATCGACAAAGTCGCGTTTGAAATCCAGCCCTCGGATAAACCGGAGGGGCGATGAAGCGATTTTTTACCATCGCGAATTTTGTCGGCGTTGTTGTGCTGTGCGCGCTATCGGCGGTTCAATGGCAAACCAACAGCCGGCTGGAAGCGTCGGTGCGGCAGCTCGATCAATTGCGCATCGAGCAAACCGCGAGCATCGCCCAGCAGCAGAGAACCATCGCGCAAAACGATGCCGACCTGGACGATCTGCGACAGCGGCTGTCAATGTCGGAATCCGACCTGAAGACGGCGCTGGATGAACGGAACCGTTTCGCCGCCGAGGACAGCGCGCTGAAATCCGCGCTGGACCAGTGGATGGCGGCCGTCAAACAGCGGGATGCGGCGCTGAAGCAGTACGGCGATCTGATCCAGAAGCTGGCTGCCGATCGCAACGACGCGATCGCGAAATTCAACGATCTGGCGAGCAAATACAACGCGCTGGTCGATCAGCAGCGATGACGGGCGTGAAAGTGATCGTGTCGGATATACTATGCCCGAGCATGACGGACGATACGAATGAGCCATCGATCCAGACCGGCCTTGAGCATCATCGAGCCGGCCAATTTGCGGACGCGGAGAAAGTATATCGACAGGTTCTGGAGAAGAATCCGGGCGATGCGGATGCACTGAATCTTCTGGGCACGCTGGCGGCGCAGCGCGGGCGAACGGAGGAGGCGATGGAGCTGTTTCGGCTGCTCGTCCGCAACCGGCCCGAGTTTGCCGATGGGCATTTTAATCTCGCGGTCTGTCTGCAGAATCTGGGCAGGCGCGAGCTTGCGGCGGGCGCATATCGGCAGGCGATCCGCCTCCAACCGGATCATCTCCCGGCGCTTGGCAACCTCGCCATGCTGCTGGTGCAGGCCAATCATCATTCCGATGCGATTGCCTGTTTTCAGGAGATCGCACGGCTGAGCCCCGATTCGGCGGAGGCCCACAGTAATCTTGGGAACGCCCTGCTTATGGCCAGCAGGTTTGACGAGGCGATCATCGCCTGCCGGAGGGCGATCGAGCTGAAAGCCGATCTTGCCGAGGCACACAATAATCTGGGCAGCGCGCTGCAATCCCGCGGCGATCTGTCGGGGGCCATTGCCGCATATCGCCGGGCGGTTTCGATCAGGAGGGATTTTCCCGAGGCGCTGAGCAATCTGGGCAATGCGCTCGGCGAAATGGGATCGTATGACGAAGCGATCGACGCCTGCCGGGAGGCGGTGCGGCTGCGTCCTGATTTTGCGGCGGCGCACAACAACCTGGGTAATGCGCTGCGGCATAAGGGGCAATTCGTAGAGGCGATTAACGCATGCCGGCGGGCGATCGAGATCAACCCGAATTTCGCCAACGCCTACAACAACCTCGGCAACGCGCTGAAGGATAACTTTGAGATCGAGGAATCCGTAGAAGCTTACCGGCGGGCGATCGAGCTGAATCCGAATGCCCCCGGGCCGTACAGCAACCGGGCGATCATTTTCAAGGATGTCGGCGAGGTTGAGCAAGCGATCGCATCCGTGCGGCGGGCGATTTTGATCGATCCGAATTTCGGCGAGGCACACACCAATCTTGGAAATATCCTGTGGGCCAACGGGCAGATCGACGAGTGCATCGCCGCCTGCCGCCGCGGCGTCGAGCTGCGTCCCCACAATGCCGAAGCCCACAGCACGCTGCTGTTTTATCTTCAATATCATCCGGGATATGACCCGGCCATGATTCTCGAGGAACATCAGCGGTGGTACGAACGGCACGCCCGGGCGCTGGCGGCCTCGATTGGCGAATTTGCGAGCGATCGCGATCCGAATCGCCGGCTGCGCATCGGGTATGTCTCGCCGTATTTCCGCGATCATTGCCAGTCATTTTTCACGCTTCCATTTTTTTCCAGGCGAAACCGGGTCGAATTTGAAGTGTTCTGTTACTC
>Ga0302326_10033824_pt1 | contig 10145 bp, 10 predicted proteins | sample Palsa_T0_3_FD_202264 | JGI IMG/M metagenome (GOLD analysis project Ga0302326, IMG submission 202264) | Peat permafrost microbial communities from Stordalen Mire near Abisko, Sweden - Palsa_T0_3 | ecosystem: Environmental > Terrestrial > Soil > Palsa > Peat permafrost | place: Sweden: Abisko...
TCACGATGCCGGTGCCCAGACCGCGAAAGATACTCATCGTCCCCAGCGTGGCGATGAACGGGATGAGTCCGATGCCGGTGATGAGCGCGGCGTTGAGCACGCCCGCCAAGACGCCGACACCGAGTCCGGCGGCGATCGCCAGCGGGATCGGCCAGCCAGCCGAGATCGCAAGTGCCGTCAGCAAACCGGTCAGCGCCATATTCGCTCCGACGGAAAGATCGATGCCGCCGCCGATAATGACGATGGCCGAACCCAGCGCGGCCATCGCGATATATGAAAAGTCGAGCGCAACCGATGACAAGTTATCCGGCGATAGAAAGATCGTGCCGGTTTTCACCGTCATGAAAATGGCGAGGAGCAGGATGACGCCGAGCACGCCGACCCACGGGATGGCGAGAATCTCGGCCAGGCGAGACGGGCGCCGGATCGAGCGCGTGATGGAATCGCTTTCCGGTTCGTTCACCTCAGTTTCGGTGACGGTTTGCCCCATGCTGCGACATTTTCTTCGCGCGCGCTATTGGCCTGCGCTCGCCAATCGAATGTTCGCGGCCGCGAGCGCGCCGCGCCGGGCCGGCGACAGGGTCGATTCGTAGTGCAGACGCAGGCCCTCGTGAACGAGATTCGGTTCGACGCGATCGATCGTTCGCGTTTCGCGCGCAACGATATCCGCCAGACCGCCGGTCGCGAGCACACCGGCCTGCGCTCCGATTTCGGCGCGCAAGCGCGCGACAATCCCTTCGGTCTGCGCGACGGCGCCGTAGACGATCCCCGATTGCAGCGCGCTGACCGTGTCCCGGCCGATCGCCGACGGCGGCGCAGCGAGCGCAATCTGCGGCAGTTTCGCGGTCCGCGTCGCCAACGCATCGATCGAGATCTGGATGCCGGGCGCGATGGCGACGCCGAGCAGCGCACCATCGGCTCCGACCGCGCTGAAGGTCGTCGCCGTGCCGAAGTTCACCACGACGAGCGGGAAACCGGCGATCGCGATGCCGCCGATCGCGCCGGCCGCGAGATCGGCGCCCAGCTCGTGCGGCCGGTCGGTCCGCACCTTCACGAGCGTCTGAGCCGCCGCGCTGAAAGCGATCGGCTCGCGCGCGAAATAGGTCCGGCAGCCTTCGTACAGCGCGCGGTCCACCTGAGGTACGACGCTGGCGATGACGATCGCCTCGACTGCGCCGAGATCCAAGCGCGCCGAAGAGAAAAACGCCTGGAAGAGCACCCCATACTCATCGGATGTTCGACGCTGCGCGGTCGTGACGCGCCAGCGTCCGACGAGTTGCCGGGAAACGTCGAAGTAGGCGAGTTTGGTATCGGTGTTGCCGACGTCGATCGTGAGCAGCATAATCTCAGCCGCGCTTCGGGCGCAGCGTCGCGAGCGCATCCCAGAACCGCACGGCCAGCTCGCGTTTGGAGGCTTGGCCGAGATCGGTGCGGCCGGCTGCACCCCACAGGAGCGCCAGCGAATTGCTCCCGGTGCCGAATCCGCGGCCGCCCGAAACGTCGTTGACCGCGATCGCGTCGAGCCCCTTGGCCGCGAGTTTGGCGCGAGCCGAAGCGTCGACGTCGACCGTCTCGGCGGCGAAACCCACCAGAAACGTCCCGTTCTTGCGTGCTCCTAGCGCAGCGAGGATGTCGGGATTGCGCACCAGCGCGATCGTTTGCGGATCGTCCGACTTCTTGACCTTCTGCGCAAAGGTTCGGGCCGGGCGCCAATCGGCAACGGCGGCAGTCGCCACCGCGATCGTCGCCGTCGCCGCGCAAGTAAGCGCCGCCTCGAACATCTCGGACGCCGTCGTGACGCCGACGACGTGCGCGCCAGACGGCGGTACGACGAGGGTCGGGCCGAGGATGAGGTCAACCGCCGCTCCGCGGGCCAGCGCCTCGCGCGCGATCTCGATTCCCATCGTCCCGGTCGATCCATTCGAGAGGAATCGCACCGGATCGATCGCCTCGCGCGTCGGGCCGGCGGTGACGAGCACTCGTTCGCCCGTCAGTTCACCCGTTCGGCCCAGGCCGCGCTCGATCGCCGCGACGAGCGTATCCTCGTCGGCCAACCGACCGGCGCCATACTCGCCTTCGGCCAGAAATCCGCTGCCCGGCTCGACGACCTCGACGCCGCGCCCGCGCAGGGTTGCCAGATGGGCCTGCGTCGCGGGGTGTTCGAGCATCGCAGTGTTCATTGCCGGCGCTACGACGAACGGAATCCGCGCGGCCAGCGCCGCGTTGGTGAGCAGATCGTCGGCCAGCCCCAGGGCCAGCCGCGCGATCACGTTCGCCGTCGCCGGCACGACCGCGAGCAATTCGTTCTCCCGCGCGAGCGCGATGTGGGGGATCGCCGGCTCGTCCTGCCAGAGCGAGGAGTACACGCGGCGGTGGGTGAGTGCCGCAAAGGTCAGCGGCGCGATGAAGCGCTGCGCTTCGGCGGTCAAAATGACGTCGAGGATGCAGCCTCGCTGAACCAACCGACTGGCCAGCGCAGCCGCCTTGTACGCCGCGATTCCGCCGCACACGCCGAGCAGCACGCGCCGCCCGGTCACGCCGAACTCGCGCGCGCCGTGACCGGCCAGAACGGGACGCTGCGACCCATTAGCGAACACATGCGGCTCGGTCTGAGTTCTCGTTTCATCACGCCGCTCGTTCGTTTCTTTGGACCCGTAATACCGTTCGCCCGACCGAAAACGGCTGACCCACCGAGATCGATTCCGTCCCCGTGACCGCGTGACCGTCCACCTGGGTACCATTTCGGCTGGCAAGGTCGGTCAGCTGGAGTTCACCCGATTCTTCGGCCAACTTCGCATGTTTACGCGAAATATACCGATCTATCGTAATGCAAGCCGTCGCAACGCTATCGTCCCGCCCGATCGTGATCTCACGATCGAACGTCCAGGTCTTCCCGTCGAGCGGCCCGCTCATCACTTCGAGGACATACATCGCGTCTGGCGTTCGCCCGGCGACGACGGACGGTCCTCTCGCCGATCGAGATACGCATGCCAGACAAACAGCTGACAGCCGAAACTCCCGATGTCGACCCTGACGCTCTGCGCGAGGCGGAGTTTCTTCAGGCGCAAATGATCCTCGATACGCTCGTCGGCAAAACGATCGCCTCGGCGCAAATCGAAGAAACCCGCATCGCAGTATCGACGACCGACGGGTTGACGTTTTTTTTCTACGGGTTCATGGGCGGCCGATCGCCGGATTGACGGCGCCCGGCGGAGCGGCCCAAACCAAAGGGAGACGGGCGCTCGGCGAAGCCGAACGCGACGGATCGACGAAGTCGATCCTCTACAGCTCGTCGGTGTGTTGCAGCGCGATGACGCGCTTGACGATCGTCTCCTGTTCGTGCGGATCGATGGCCGTGAACGCGACGCCGTGGATGAAACGCTCGCGCGATTTATCGAACAGCGACATCGCCACGAGCGCCGTCGCGCTAATCGGCGTTCCCTCGACATCGAAGCGCAGCCGAACGACCGTGCCGGCAGCCACGTCTTCCTCGGTTTGCAGCCGAACGCCGCCCCCGCCGAGATTGTCGATCGTACTCGTGTGCCAGCCGGGCCGGCCGTCGACGGCATACTGCGCGGGAAGATCGACCGCAGCGCGCGCGAAACGGCGCGGCACGACGGCGGCGCTGCTTTCCGACGTGTGCGAGCGGGATACGGACGGCGGGAATTTGCGCATGATGGAAGACTACGTTTATTCTTCCGTGCGCATGACCTCCGTTGCGGCGACGGCTGCGCCCAGTGCGGTATGTTCGGCGGTTATGCCGCCTTGCAGATAGACCTCATACGGCGCGCGCAGCGGCGCGTCGCACGATAGTTCGATCGTTGCTCCGCTGACGAACGAACCGCTCGACATGATCACCGGATCGACGTAACCGGGGACCGGCCCGGGCTGCGGAATAAATCGAGCGTTGATCGGCAGCGCACCCTGCAAACCGCGCGCGAAGGCGATCAGCTTGGCGCGCGTGCCCAAGCGGATCGACTGAACGATGTCGGTGCGCGCCGCGCCCGCGATCGGATCGACGGAAAAACCTAAGTTCGCAAATAATGCGGCCGCGAAATTCAAGCCGCGCAACGTCTCGCCGACGACGAGCGGTGCATAAAAAAACCCTTGAATGAACGCCCGGCCGGCGCCCAGCGTAGGCCCCAATCCCGCTCCGATGCCGGGGGCGAAGATACGCGTGGCAATGCGATCGACGAGATCGCCGCGGCCGGCGACGTAGGCACCGGCGGGCGCAATCCCGCCGCCGATATTCTTGATGAGCGAACCGATTGCAAGATCGGCGCCGGCCTCGAGCGGTTCGCGATCTTCGACTAATTCGCCGTAACAATTGTCGACCACGATGGGCGCCGCCGAACCTGCAGCGCGCACGCATTCGACGATGCCGGCGATGTCGTCGATGGACAGCGACCGGCGCGCCGCATACCCCCGTGAACGCTGCACGAAGACGACGGCCGGGCGATGTGCGCGCACCGCATCCGTCAAGGCGGCGAGATCCGTCTCGCCGCCCGCTGTGCGCGGCACCTCGACGTACCCGATCCCGCGCGAGACCAGCGAATAGGGCGCCTCGGCGATCGCGTACGCCAGCGTATCGTAGGGCCCACCGTTTGCGCACAGCAGCGTCTGACCCGGACCAGTGAGGGCGTCGAGCGACGCGACGATGGCATGCGTACCGCTCACGATTGAAAGACGCGCCAGAACTTTCTCGGCCCGAAAATACCGCGCTAAGAGTGATTCGTAGCGTTCGCGCGTCGGATCGTCGTAGCCGTAGCCGGTGCTGCCGGCAAGATCGCTTTCGTCGACACCTTCGGCGAGAAACGCCGCGATGACGCGCATCTTCACCCGGACGCGCGGCGCGTCGGTCTGCTCGAGAAACCCGACCGCCCGCTCGGCGGCACTGCGCACGCGCGGTTCGATGTCCTGGCCGGCGAGGATCGTCGCGAGCAAACTAGGCGCCTTCCGCCCGCGCAAGTGCGGGCGGCCGGTGTTCTTTGGCCAACTCGGCGCGTTCGAATATCCGCACGAACGGCGCATAGATCGCAGTCGCCAATCCGATGTTCGCAACTGCCAGCAGAAGCGCGCGCCAATCGAACGTGGCGAGCACGACACTGATGAGCGTCGGGATCGACGACGGAACGTAAAAAGCGGGCGCGCGAACGAGACCGATCTTCAGCGCTACATATGTCGTCGTCGCCAGCACGCCCGGAGCCAGCAAAAACGGAATCGCGAGGTACGCGTTAAAGACCAGCGGCAGACCCAAGATCAGCGGCTCGTTCGTGTTGATGAGCGACGGTCCGATCGATGCGTAGGCGATCTTCTTGAGCCGCGGACTTTTCGAACGCAGCAGCAAGAGAGCGAGCGACAGCGTGGCTCCGGCGCCGCCCGGGAAAACGAACAGGAAGGTCGACACGACGACGATGTGCGGCAGCGGCGCGCCATGCGAATAGGCCGCCGTGTTGGCGAATTGCAGCTTGAGGTAAATCGGCGTGACGACCGCGGCGAGCAGCGCCGGTCCGTGGATGCCGACCAGCCAGAGTGCCGCCTGCAGCAGCGTGATCACGAGCAGCGCGGTATAGGTGTCGCCTAAATTCCCGAGCGGCTCAATCGCCTGCCCCAGCGCACGCGCGAGTGACAGGTGCAATTCAAACGCCGCCAAGGCGATGCCGGCGACGCCGACGGCACCGACCCACATGCGGCGTTCGCCGAGCTTGCGCCGTGCGAGTGAAAGGGCGCCCGCGGTAAGCAGCGCGACGACGATCGCTAAAAACAATCCGCTGGCGCCCAAAGCCAGCGCGTAGTCGGAGATCTTCGCGTCATGCGGATGCGGCATCGACAGCAGAAACACGGCTAATGTCGTCGGAATGTTGAGCCAGCCGGGATAGTGCAGCCGTCGAGCCAGCACGACCGCCAAGCTGAAGAGCAGTACCACCGACATCGTCGTGAAGCCGACGTCGAGCGTCAGCACCAGCCGGTTCGAGGAAAATGCGTCGCGGAAACGCGCGACGATGCTGCCCCGTTCGGCGAATACCAAGAATGCCGCGAGGCCGGCGATGAGTCCGACGAAACTGAACGGCAGCGCGTCCCGCAGGGCCAGGATCGCCGGCACGTCGCCGAAGCGCTGGGCGAACGGTTCGAGACGCCGCTCAAGCCATCGGAAAAGCGGGCTGAGGTTAGAGTCTTCGGACGACTGCCTCGACCCGGCCGACGATGGTGACATCCTCGGCGTAAATTGGCTCCATGCTCGAATTCTCCGGTTGGAGCCGGATGCGGCCGCGCTCGCGGTAGAACCGTTTGACGGTCGCTTCGCCGTCGATCATCGCCACCACGATCTCGCCGTTGGTCGCGTCGGGCTTGGGATCCACGACGATGAGGTCGCCGTCGAGGATCGCCGCTTCGATCATCGAGTCGCCTTTGACGCGCAGCATGAACGTACCCGAGCGACGCACGAAATCGGCCGGCAGCACGAAGGTCTCTTCGAGGTTCTCCGCCGCCGTAATTGGAACGCCCGCGGCGACTCGGCCGACCACCGGGATCATCACGATCTCGGGCCGCTCGGCAGCGGAACCCGGCGTGCCCGGCGCGGTTCGGCCCGACCCGCGGGTGACGAGGGCGCGCGGTTTGGTCGGATCGCGCCACAGCATGCCGCGCCGCTCGAGTGTCTTGAGATGCGACTGTACGGTTGACGACGACGACAAGCCCACCGCTTCGCCGATCTCGCGCACTGACGGCGGGTAGCCGCGCTCGGCCGTGAATTCACGGATGACGTCGAGAATGCGCAGCTGCTTCTCCGTCACGGCCCGTTCGGACATGAAAGCCTCCCCCAAAGAAATCCGGCGGCAGCCAATTCAGAATGCCACCCAGTCGGCACAGTCGATCGATACGCTGGCCTCATTACGCAAAATCTTACCAGAGCGCGAACGAAAAGGCAAACATACGTTCGTAGATATCTTGACGCTGGGCGGTTGAAGCGGTATCATCTTGGGGGCGAACAGCCGTTCGCCACTATATCTGGGATCGGAGAAGCTTGTGATACACGGTCGGTACCGGACGAAATTTACGCTCATGCCGCTGATCGCGCTCGGGGGTTTGAGTCTGGCCGTAACGGTTCCGGTCTTGTCCGCAGCCACTATCCACGCCGCCGCTCCGGTTCGCTATGCCACCGTCATCGTAGCACCCGGCGATAACGTCTGGTCGCTGGCCGAAGCACGCGCGGGCAAAGGCGCCGACATCCAGTCGATCGTCGACGACATCGTCGCGATCAATCACATCGGCGCGGCAGGCCTCGTTCCCGGCCAACGCATCAGCATTCCGCGCTAGGCCGCAGCCCTCAGAGCGCGACGACGCTCAGCGCCGGAAAGTTCGTCTGGTAAAAGGCATGGTCCGCGGTTAAGAAGGTTTCCCACTTCTACTGCGTGGGCTCCGATGATGAAATCAGCAAGGATGCGGCGCGGACTGTCGAGTCTTTGTTTGTTCCGGCGGCGGGCGTATGCGGCGAAGGCAACGCCAGCCGCCGTCCAGCAGTTTTCGGAAAGATTCCAATCCACCCGAATCCTGGTTTCCGCCATGAATGTGTCGAGGTCGCGTTTGCTCGAGTTAGGGATTGCAAGCAACTCAGCGTACACGGGGGCCGACACCACGATGACGCCGCCTCGGCTAGCTGCGTCGTCCAATGCGCGAGATGCCCTCAGTGCAGTCTGCGCGACGCCGGCCAGGACGTATACGATGATGTTTGTGTCGAGGGCGATGTTCATTCATCGTCATGTCCGCGCGCTGTGCGCAACCAACGATCGATGTCTTCGGCGGTTTGTCCTTGGCCGACGCGAAAGCGGCCGACCCATTTTTGAAAGACGCCCGGTTCGCGATCTCGTGTGAGATTGATCCCTTCAGTCGTCAACTCAAAAGAGACGACGTCCCCGGACTGACTCCGAGGCGCTGACGAACCGCCAACGGCAACGTGATTTGCCCCTTGGAAGTGATCTTCGCCGTACTCCTTACGTCCACATAAGGAGCATACCGGATCTTGTGAAGTGGTTCCCGCTTGGCGTCTATGACCTTATCGCCGCTGGGTGATGACCACGCTATGGCCTTCATGTTTGTCGAGGAAGTCGAGGCCCTCGACCATCCACATGTCGAGCCCGCCGCTGACATGCTTGGCCACCTCCTGGACGACGTGCCGACGGTTCTTCAGCCACTGGAGTTCGGACCGCGTCGTCACAGGAAAAATAGCTTCTTCGCATTCTTCGCAGTGGTATCCGGATTGCACCGCCGGGTCGACCGCTACGCCGGAACGCCCTTCATCCGCTCGGCGAGCAGCCGCGGAATATCGGACGGACGGTCGGCGACCGGGACGCCGGCCGCAGCGAAGGCGGCAACTTTACTTTCGGGTGTGCCGGTGTTGCCTGAGATGATCGCACCGGCATGTCCCAAGCGCTTTCCTTTCGGCGCCGATCGGCCGCCGATGAACGCGACGACCGGCTTGCCGGTTACGAATTCGCGAATAAACGCCGCCGCGTCTTCTTCGTCGGACCCGCCGATCTCGCCGGCGATGACGAGCGCGTGGGTCTCCCCATCGCGCGCAAACTCGCGCAGGCAGTCGACGAACGTCGTGCCGATGATCGGATCGCCGCCGATACCGACACAGGTCGACTGGCCGAAGCCCGCTCGCGTGAGTCCGTCGACGATCTCATACGTCAGCGTTCCGGAGCGCGAAACCAGCCCAACATTACCGGCGCCGAAGATCTGGCCCGGCATGATCCCCACGAGCGATTTGCCGGGCGAGATGAGCCCGGGGCAATTACCGCCGATGATGCGCATTCCTGCCGTCGTCGCGACCACCCGCAGCATGTCGTGCGCGGGAATTCCTTCGGTGATGCACACGGCCAGCTTGATCCCGGCCGCGTGTGCTTCCCACAGCGCGTCGGCGCCGGCAAACGGCGGAACGAAGATGATCGAATGCGTCGCCCCCGTGGCATCGACGGCGTCTTTGACGGTGTTGAAGACCGGCTGGCCGCTCGCGATCGTCGTCCCGCCCTTGCCCGGCGTCACACCGCCGACGATGTTCGTTCCATACGCCAACATCCGGCTCGTATGGAACGCACCTTCGCGTCCGGTGATCCCCTGCACGATCACCTTGGAGTTCTTATCGAGAAAAATCGCCACGACTAGTTCGCCCCCTGCGCGAGCGCGACGACCCGCGCCGCGCCTTCATCCATCGTCTCGACCGGCACGTATCCCGCCGCCGCCAGAATATCAAGCCCCTCTCTAGCGTTCGTCCCGGTGAGGCGCACGACCAACGGGACCTTGCGCAGATCGTCGCCGCCGAGCGCCTCGACGATTCCCCGCGCGACCTGGTCACCGCGCGTGATGCCGCCAAAGATATTGATGAACAGCGCTTTGACCTTGGGATCGCTCACGACGAGCGAGTAACTTTTCTTGACGAGTTCGGCCTGCGCCCCGCCGCCGATATCGAGAAAGTTGGCCGCCGCACCGCCGGCGCTGCGAATCGCGTCCATCGTTCCCATGCCCAAACCTGCGCCGTTGGCGATCACACCGATCGATCCATCGAGCTTGGCGTAATTCGACATCCCCAAGCCTATGGCAACCGCTGCAGCTTGATCCTCGTCGGCCGGCGCCGCTGTATTCCAAGCGGCGATGTCGGGGTGCTTGTAGAGCCCGTTGTCGTCGAGATCGACCTTTGCATCCGATGCAATCACGCTGCCGTCTGTGGTGAGCACGAGCGGATTGATTTCGACCAAGCTTGCACCATACCGCATGAACAGATCGTAGAGCGCGCCGACGATCTTCGGAAATGTTTTGTGATAGCCGGCCGGCAGCTCCGCGGCGAAGGCCAGCTGACGCGCCATGAACGGCGCGAATCCCGCGGCGGCATCGATCCAATAATACGCGATCGCGCCGGGATCATGGGCAGCGACTTCTTCGACGTCCATGCCGCCTTGGGCAGTGACCATGATGACCGGTTGTTTTTTCGCCCGGTCGATCGTGATCGAGACGTAAGCTTCGCTCGCGATCGCGACCTTTTCCTCGACGAGCAGCGACTTCACGACTTCGCCGTCGGGATTTTGCACGTTGCGCAGGGTTTTACCGATCAGCTCGCCTGCCAATTTGCTGCCCTGTTCGGCATCATCGGC
>Ga0302326_10033827_pt1 | contig 10144 bp, 16 predicted proteins | sample Palsa_T0_3_FD_202264 | JGI IMG/M metagenome (GOLD analysis project Ga0302326, IMG submission 202264) | Peat permafrost microbial communities from Stordalen Mire near Abisko, Sweden - Palsa_T0_3 | ecosystem: Environmental > Terrestrial > Soil > Palsa > Peat permafrost | place: Sweden: Abisko...
ACTCCCCGGAGCGGGGAGCGTCCAGCGGAACGGGTAGGTAGAGGCCGCGTCTGACCCGTGTCAACCATCCCCGGCGGCTCAAATAGCCGAGTTCGCGCCCGGCCGGCGCGGGCGCGACGTTCAACACTCGGCGATCGTGAACGGGGCGCTGAACGAGCGGTGCAAGCGCTCGAGACGCTGCCGGCGAGCGGAGCTGATCCCGGCTGCATGGGTCGATATCCGATCTGCGGAAAACACCATCATGTTTGGCTTTCTACAGACAGAGTATATCGGGCTGGTACGTTGTGACCGTAGTTTTGACAACACAGCTCGCACTTTGGAGGACGCCGGCCGATCAGGCTCGGAAAGCTGTTTTTGGGGGCCGCATGTGCCATCGGCCGGCCGAATGATCCCAGAAAATTCGGCCGATTAGCAGAAAAGCCCTGGAAAACTGGGTTTTTCTGCTTGGAAAGAGTTGGCCGTAGAGCGCGAAAATGGTATGCCCCTAGAGATTGCAGACAAAGGACTACACTGCGTTTCCGATGCAGAGCTACCAGAGCAATGGCGAATCGAGCACAGACACGACGCTGAAAGATGAGTTCGAGGCGTTCGAAGTGGCGCTTCGAACGTTGTCCGAGCGGGTGCGGACTGACGATGCCTTCGCACACGAGCTGTACGGCGCGCTTTGCAACATGCGCTGGCGCCGCCGAGACGCCGATACGGAGCCCGTTTCGATGAGCTGGCGCTATGCGGGCGGCGTCGTCTCCCACCTTGCCTGCAAGGGAGGCTGCTACCTCGACTACTACTGCTCCGGCAACGAGGGCGTAGTTTCTGGACGCATTCGAGATGCCCTCGGCGCACTGGGGTGGAGGTCAGCTCCGTGGCCGGAGGACGAAGGGTGAGCTCAAGGTGGCGAAACATTGCTGCTTGCATAACGGACATTGCTGCTTGCATAACGGACCTCGATCGTCAACGTGCCTGTGAGCGGCGCAGCCCAGCGGCAAGGGTGTCTTGCACGATGTGGCGCAGGTCTTCCTGGCAGTAGGCGGCTCGGTGGGCTTGCAGGTAAACGAGCTTTTGCCATTGCACTTGGTCGAATTGGGGTGGCTGGGCGAGCTTGCCGACGACGGCATCGACGCTGGGGAACGCTCGGTAGGTGTTGGGTTGTAGTTCGCGCATGATCTCGAGCTTGTCGTGCAGGACGTCGCGTAGCTGCGGGTAGGTGAACCCGAGTGGTGAGTTCGGGATCTGTGCTGCGATGGTGATCCAGGCGGCGTCGGCGTAGTGCTTGACCAGACCGTGTACACACCAGCCGAGGATCTTCTCGGCGAGCACCTCGAGGGGGTCCATGACCCAAACGGTTGGGGTCTCGTTCCAGAGGCTCAGCGAGTAGGGAGTGTCGAATGGCACCTCTTTACCGTCGAGTAGGAGCCCGCGGAATGAGACGTCGGCCTTGAATTGTCGATCCTGATCGGCGAGTGCGATGCTGGTGAAGGCCGCGTCGAAGCGGATCGGCTCGATCTGTATCAGGGTTTCTCGCTGATCTGCGGCTACGGTTTCGGCGGGGATGATGTCGAGATCCTCATCGCTGTAGCGCAGCAGCTCGGTCATCGACGCTGGCGGGTCGACGGTTTCCGCGGAGGTTGAGAAGTCGGCGTCGTAGACGGTGAAGCGTGGGCTCCCGAAGCAACGCAGCGCCATCGAGCCCGAGAGGACGCTGTGCTTGTTGAAGAATCTCTCGGCGCGCAGGTTGAGCACCTCGACTACACGCACGATGTCGCGGATGAGCACGGGGGCCTGCAGGTCGTGCCGGCTGGCCTGCTCGCGTAACTGCTGATCCTCCGGGTAGTCGATCATCCGAGTCCTACCGCACCAAGCCATCCGTATACCTGCTCAGCGGGGACGTTGAGCAGCACGCCGGTCTGCGGGTCACGCTTCATCTCACGACGGCTCATGCCATAGCCGTTGGAACGGTCCAGTGGCGTATCCGCGCGCTTGGCTTGTAGCGTCGGGAGGTCGTCGACGAGGACGTGTTCATGGCCGGTGCGGGTCAGCAGATAGGCGGCACGCCGCGCGGTTGCCATGCCTGAACGTTTGGCGATCGCCCACACCGCTTCCCAGTCGACGTGGTCCTCCTCGGCGCGTGCCCAGCTGGTGATGACGGTCTCGATCCCGGCGCACAGCTCGGGCCGCAACAGACCGTCAACGAGTGTCCGCTCGAGACTTGAGCGCCAGACGAACTCCTTCAGCCCCGATTGCACCCGCACGCGTTCGCGCTCGTTTTCCTGCATCGGCCAACGAGAGGGCGAAAGGCGCACCAGCTTGAGCTCATAGGCGGCCAGTGGCACGGAAGTCATGTCTGTCGGGCTGTTCTGGCGGATGGCTGCGTACAGCGTCGAGGTGTGCAGATCGGTCAAGCGGTGGGCGATCAGAGCACTGAGAAAGCCGAGGTAGTACTCCCCCTGCTCGCGCAACACCAGATCCACGAGCAGCTCCGCTGGCGCGGCCTGGTCGACCCCGTCAGTCGCCCACGGGGCCACTACGTACTGGCCACGCAAGACCCGATAAAGCGACTTGCGAGCGGCCATGCGATCCAGCAGACGAGCGTAATGGGGCGTGATCTCAGCCAGCCACTCCCGGTCACCCGGCAGGCTGACGGTACGAGACTTCGCGGCCGCGACATGCTCGAGCACGGCTGATGCCTCGGACGAGACCGTACGGGTGACAACACTCATGCCGAAGATTATACACGATTTCCAGACTATAACGGTCTGTTAGCCGTATAGAACTACGTATTCTGCTGTAGATCATACGGAAGACGGACCAAAACGGTCTCCTTACCCTATAAAACAGTGCGCTTGAATGTCACCGCGACCGGATCGAAGGATGGCTCCTCTATGGCAAGTGAACCTGTCGGCGAGAGACGCTCGGGTTGGGTGTCTGGTGGGCTTGGCACGACGTATCACGTAATCTGAGATAAGACCTCACGTTATGAGTGATACGCGACGGGTGGGTAGTGCCACCTTGTTCCCGATTGACTACTCCGGATTAGTAGGTGGTCCTACTCCGGATTTGTAGGGGGGTGCTAGTCCGAGATTGTCGGTCTTGCGTACACCCGCGGCGGGGCGAGCTGCGGAGGACTGCTTCCCGCACCATTCGCATGGCGCCATCATGCCAGCGCTACTGAACGTCGGTCGGGTAGCGGATAGTAGTGCTATGTGCTAATCTAGCGCCGTATGGTACAGCGAGAATTCTGGCTGGAGCGCCTTGAGCGCGCGTGGCGCACGCGCTCGGTCCTCTGGCTTGCGGGTGTACGCCGGGCGGGCAAGACGTGCCTGTGCCGGAGCCTCGATGACGTCGAGTACTTCGACTGCGAGCTGCCGCGAACGAGGCGGCAGATGGACGATCCGGAGGGGTTCCTCGGCGAGCTGAAGGGACGCCGGGTCGTCCTCGACGAGGTGCACCGCCTCGCCAACCCATCCGAGCTGTTGAAGATCGCCGCCGATCACTTTCCCGACGTGCAGGTCCTCGCCACCGGCTCCTCCACGCTCGAGGCGACGGCGAAGTTCCGGGACACGCTCGCCGGGCGCAAGGAGAACGTGTGGCTGACCCCGATGCTGCTCGCGGACATCGACGAGTTCGGCGGCAGCGGCCTGGAGCGCCGTTTCTTGCACGGTGGCCTGCCGCCCTTCTACCTCGCGCAGGAGCCCCCCGCGCGCGAGTTCCAGGAGTGGATGGACGCCTACTGGGCCAAGGACATCCAGGAGCTCTTCCGCCTGGAGCGCCGCTCGTCATTTCAACGCTTCACCGAGCTGCTGTTCACGCAAAGCGGAGGCATGTTCGAGGCCACTCGGTTCGCCACCCCGTGCGAGGTCTCCCGGCAGACGATCACCAACTACCTGACGGCGCTCGAGGCAACGTTCGTTGCTCATGTCGTACGCCCGTACAACACCCACCGCGCGACCGAGATCGTGGCAGCGCCAAAGGTGTACGGATTCGACACCGGCTTTGTCTGCTACCACCGCGGCATCGCCACGCTGCGCCCAGAAGACAAGGGCCTGCTGTGGGAGCACGTCGTCCTCAACGAGATTCAAGGTCGCCTACAGCACCGAACGCTGCGGTACTGGCGCAACAAGCGCGGAGCCGAGGTCGACTTCGTGCTCGAGCTGCGCGGCCGGAACGAGCCGATCGCGCTGGAGTGCAAGTGGCAGGCCTCCTCATTCGATCCCTCCGCGCTGCTCGCATTCCGCCGCGGCTATCCGCAAGGTGAGAACTACGTGGTCGCGCCGGACATAGACCGCGCATACACACGCACCTACACAGGCATACGCGTGCGCTTCGTCTCCCTCGAGGACCTCATCGTGCGCCTCGCACACGAGCCCCTGGCCTGAGGCTCCGAGTGGCTGCGCCTGCTGACCGGGAACCGGCTGCAGACGGGCGTATCGCGCTCTGTGGCGCTCGTCGGCGGGGCGCTGGGCGTGATGGGCGTCGACGTGGCCGTCGCGCTGATCGCCCTCGGCGGCGGAGGGGCGTATGGCCAGTACAATGAGCGGCATGGAGCCAACCACCACCGTCCGGTCCACCCGGGACTATCCTAGGACGCCAGACGGCAAATACAAGTACACGAAGCCAGACGGACGGCCGCTGCACCGGGATTATCCGAGGACGCCCGACGGCAAATACAAGTACACGACGCAGGACGGAAGTCCGCTGCACTACGAGCCGTATGTCATCCCCGACATCATCGGACCAAATTTCCTGATCCCCGCGTCGGTGACCAAGTTCTTCCGCAGGCTTTTCCGGCGCCAAGACACACACGCCGCGCGATAACCACGCCGCGCAGACGAACGGATTACCGGACACCACGGTCGAACCGTGGCAGACGCCACGGTTTATCCGTATCGGCTCAGCGTCTCAGAGCGCCGACGTCGCTTGCAGGCGCCGGAAGACCACATCAAACCCAGACGAGCGCAGTGGCTTCTACAGAACTAGGCAATCTGCTTGCAGCAGCTCGGTCTCGGTGGACGGCACCCATGGTGGGTCGATGCCCTCGCTGCGCAGCAGCTCATCTTGCATCGCAAACACGTCATGGGCAGTTTGGTTCTCGCCCAGTGTGTACACGCCGAACACGCCTACTCCGTGGGCGGGTGGGACCTTAATCACCTCACCACCAGCGTGTAGATCTCTTCGTTTAGCCATTCTGGCCTCTCAGACAAGTTTCGCCGGCGCCTGACCATCAGGAGTGCATAGACATTGGCAGCCAGCTCGTGGGTGTATCAGCTGGGACGATACCCCCCATAACGGTCTGTTAGACCCTTGGTAGCCCTTGGGGCGTAGCGGTGGTGCAGCATCAGCGAGTTTCCATCGGGATCGAAAAAGAACGACATGTGGCGGCTCCAAGGTAAGGGCAGTCACAGGGTGACGGCCGCCGATCGAGAGAAACGTCCCAAGCGTTTGGGAGGATCGGCCGATGCCACAGACAGCCCCGATCGAGCGGGTCCGCGCCGACGCGGATTTTGGCCCGACCGCAGCTTTTGCGCCGAGCTTCGACGACCTGCTTGCCAGCGGGGAGCCGGAGCTGATGCGCGGGGCGCTGCGCGGATGGCTGGCCATGGGAGACCGCGGGGGAAACCGCGCGGACGCGACCTACGTGTACGAGGAGTGGTTGAGGGCGGGCGGCGAGCCGGAGATGATCCGCGAGTCGCTGGCCCAGTGGCTCGCCGGCAACGCGACGACCGCTTCCAACGCGGCGGCCGAGGAGGCGAGCTTCGTGTGTCAGGCGTGGTTGAGAGCCGGCGGTGAGCCGGAGCTCGTGCGTGATGCGCTCGGCGCATGGGCCGAGCTCCATGGCCAGCTTCCGGTGGCGAGCTTCCTCTACCGCGCTTGGCTGTCGGCCGGTGGCGAGGTGCAAGCGTTCTCGGGGCCGATCTGCGATTGGCTCGCCGCGCACACGAATGATGAGGGCGAAGCGCACAGCCTCTATTGCGCGTGGCTCGAGCATGGCGGCGAGCCGGCGCTCGTCGCGCCCTCGCTCGAGCGTTGGTTGGCCGCTCATGCGCAGGACGAGCCGGTGGGCCCGGTCTGCGCGTCCTGGCTGAGGGCGGGCGGCGATCCGCGTCTCATCGTCGAGCCCGCCGTGCGCTGGCTCGGCGCCCATGCGCAGAGCGAGCGGGCGTGTTTCCTGTATACGGCGTGGCTCGACGCGGGCGGCCGGCGCGAGCTCCTCAGAACGCCGATCGAGCGCTGGCTCTCGGTTCACGGCGACAGCCTCGGCTCGAGCTTCGTGTACGACGCGTGGCTGAAAGCCGGCGGTGAGCCGGAGCCGATCCGCGCTTCGCTGGTGGGGTGGCTCGAGGCGAACGCTGCTGCCAAGGGCGCGAGCTTTTTGTACGAGGCGTGGCTGAAGGCCGGCGGCGAGCCGGCGCTCGTGCGCGATGCGATCGGAGTATGGCTGGCTGAGCACTCCGGGCTGACGCCCGGGGTGCCGTATCTCTACGAGGCGTGGTTTGCGGCGGGCGGGGATCCGGAGCTCGTGCGCGAGCCGATCCGTGACTGGCTCACCGTCAACGCGACCAAACTGTCCGCGAGCTTCGTGCTCCAGGAATGGCTGGAAAACGGCGGCGAGCCCGCGGTCATCAGCGATAGCCTTCTGCGCTGGATGCGCGTTCACGGCCAGAGCGTCTGCGCCCGGTATGTGCGCCGCGCGTGGGTCGAGGCGGGACAGCTGCCGGTGACGGCCACCGGTCAGTGAGCGCTACCGCTGATCGGTGGGACGAGTGGGTGAACACTCACTGCGCTGCGGCCCGATTGGCTGTCCCGTTTCGGCGCTGTCGTCGGATAGGACTATATGGCGCCCCCTACGCTCGAGGAGCTGGTCTACTCTGCTGCGCAGCGCGCGCTCGATCAGCAGAGCACGGCCCTGTCCGATCTGCGTACCCGCACGAGCACGCTGATCGCGGCGGCAACCCTGTCGGCGAGCTTTCTCGGTGCCGCGGCGATCGGGCGCGGAGCGCCGGCGTGGGCGGTGGTGCTCGCGATGGCCGCGTTTCTGCTGACCGGCGCGTTCGCGGGCTGGGTGCTGTGGCCGGCACGGGTCTCGTTCGTGATCGATGTCGATCGCGTATTCGAGGAACTCGATCCGGATCGCGAGGATCCGGCGGCGTATCTTCTGCGAGCCGCATATGGCCTGCGCAATACGTATCTGGAGAACAAGGCGGCCATCAGGCGGCGGGGGGTCGTGTTCAGGCTCGCCCTGATCGCGTTGGGGACGGAGACGTTGCTGTGGACGCTCGCCCTCGCGCTAACATGACTGCTATGTCCGATCACCCTGCACCCGCTCGCAGATCCGGCTTGGCGCCACGTAAAGTCAAACCGATATCGCCTGACGCGTTCTTCTACGAGAACGAAGGGTCGAGTGAGCGCGCCGAAGCGCGTAAGCGCGCCGTCAAACGGTGGCTGAATCGGCTCCTGAAGCGCTCACCCCAGCCGAGTTAGTCACCGCGCGCCCTTACGGGAGCCTCGGGTAGATAGCGATTCGGCCTCGGCGAGCTCGGCCTCGGTGAACGGCACCCATGGTGGGTCGATGCCCTCGCTGCGAAGCAGCTCGTCTTCAACCGCCAAAAGGCGCTTGATGGTCTCGCCTGTAGTCCACGTGTACAACACAACACCGGATTCTGGATCTCTGTGTACAGGCATGAATGGTCCTTCCAATAACTCCTGCCGGCGCCTGTCCGTCAGCAATGCATAGGCATTGGCAATCAGCTTGTGAATGTCTTGCCTGGAACGATACCCCCCTCGGCGGATGACCTCACGGACATGCAGCTCACTACACAGGCTGTGTAGTACACGGGCTGTGTACCCCATTCTCGCTCCATGCATCGGCAAGTTGGTGGCGGAGCGTTTTCGCGCCAAGTTTTAGTGCGAGGCCCAGTAAATCCGGGGGTTGAGCCTCCGATCATGCTCCCACCCGAGCGTTTCGTCTCAAGTCGTGGGTAGCGTCGCCGGTCATGTTCATTGGAGGGATCACACCCGGCTTCGTCGCCGGCTTGCGCTCGCTGGCGGACGGCCGGTCGCTGCCCGGACCGACCGGGACTCATGTCGCCGTCGCCAGTGGCGGCCATCCGATCGAGTTCTGGCTGACGGTCGTGCCGGCGGCCAGCATTCTCAGCTTCGGCTGGTTCTGTGTTGCGCTAAAGGCCATCAATCGGCTGTGCCGCGACGCTGCGAACCCGGCCACCCAGGCTGCCTGGCTCACGAACGCGGCACGCGGCCAACGACTCGAGACGCGTCAGCGGATCGCCTGGTGGCTTTGGTCTACGATCGAAGCCGGTACATGGTCAGATGATTTCCTCAACCTCGGCCGCTGGATGACGGCGGGTACGCTCGCAGGCGCCACCTTCGGCTTCGTGTTGTACCTCTTGATCGGCTAGGATTCCCATGGTGACCGTCAGCGAATACAGCCCAGCCCGCCTCCGTCGAAGCCCTACCGTCCGGCGCTTCGCGGTCGTGTACGTGATCGGAATCGCATGTACGCTCCTGATCGGTCTCCTGAAGCAGATCGTCGGCTTCTCCGACGCACTCGTCACGGGTCTCGCGATTGGATTGGTGGTCCTCTTCGCCGTCGTCGGTGGACCCTTCATCTTCCTCGCACCGTACCTGCACCCCAACCGCGACCGGCCTGGCGCTTGTCCTCCGGTCTTTCCGATCCTACGCATCCGGCTGGCCCGCTACGGTCGTCTCACCATCGACGTCCTGACGATCGGCGTCTGCACGATCGCGATCGTCCAAGGGCCCATATGGGTTCTGGCGCTGGTTATCCCATTGTTGATCGCCCTTGCAGTTACCTCCTGGCGTAACGATGCACGTGTCATCGAGGATCTCGCCGCGCACGTCTTCAACCGTCACCCTGATCACGAGCGCTGACACATGGCTTTCGGACGCTACGGATAAACCGTAGCGGACGCCACGGTTTATCCGTAGCGATCACCAGCCTTACCACGGGCAGCTGAGCCGGCGGGCTCGAGGACCTCTTCGGCGTAGACGTACACCGCGCCGTTGCGGTAGGCGGTGGGCAGGTTGCGTGCCCACTCCTCGCCGTCGGTGTCGAAGTCGATCAGCCGGTCGTAGCGCTCGCTGTAGACCGGCATGCCGCGTTGGATGAAGCGTGCGTCGCCCTCGGTGAGGGTGAGCTTTTGCCCACGCACCTCAAGCACTGCAGCAAGATGGTCGACGAGCTCGCCTTCCGCGCGGATCTCGTTGGCGAAGATGTGCAGGAGGATCATGTTGGCATCACCTTCCAGGAAGTTAGAGTGGCACAACAGGATATGTCTGTTTATCAAAATCCGGCGCTGCGCACGGCGAGCAATCGGCCTCGAAACCGCCCGACTCGCGGGTGTGGCAAATCTTCCAAAAACGACCCTATTTGGGTAAACGGTAAATTGCGAGGGAGTCAAAGTTTGGTGCTTTGCGACTACCCGGAGCATCGGTGCGCGGGTAGCGATTTTCGCCCCGCGCGGCCAGTGATATCCTGGGTCCATGGCCAAGACCAAGAAGGAATCGGTCCGGTCAAAGGTTTCCCGCAAGCAGGCCGCGGCAAGCGCGCTTGCGTCGGTTCGCGCGGAGGGGCTCGATCCAGGTATTGCTGAGCCGCTGCTGGATCGGTGGGCGAGCGAGGAAATCACCGATGCGCAGCTAGACGAAGGGGTCCGGCGGATCGTCGCCGGCGAGTCGCTGACCGATCTGCTCGGGCCGGTTCGTGCCTGACCTGGGCGAGAAGGAATGTTGCAACGCGGCGTTGCAACATTCCCGGGGCTAAGCTGGGTCGATGAGTGCCGCTGACCTGGAGGAGATCGCCGATTTGCTCGCGGCCAAGCTGAAGCGCGACCGTATCCCCGATGTTGTGCGCCGCGCGGCGCCGGCCTATGGTGGCCGGTCGATCCTCCAAGCGATCGGCGATGGTGATGAGGAGCTCGTCCTTGACGAGCTGCGGAACGCCTTCAACTGGGCCTCCGTCGTATAGGGAAAACCCCTATACTCCATGTGCAGCCGGGAGGACCCTTTTGTGGTGCCGCTCCGCTGGAGGAGACTGCATTGCGGTGCTTACTCCAGCGACCCGGCCGCTTTCTCTGAGTAGAAAAAGGCAATGCGGGCTGGGCCCGCAAAGCCT
>Ga0302326_10033828_pt1 | contig 10144 bp, 12 predicted proteins | sample Palsa_T0_3_FD_202264 | JGI IMG/M metagenome (GOLD analysis project Ga0302326, IMG submission 202264) | Peat permafrost microbial communities from Stordalen Mire near Abisko, Sweden - Palsa_T0_3 | ecosystem: Environmental > Terrestrial > Soil > Palsa > Peat permafrost | place: Sweden: Abisko...
AGGGGCACGAGAGCGGGCACCGATGTGTCAGCTCGGCGAGCAGGCCTTCGGGCGGCGGAGGGGCTTCGGTCATAGCTCGGCCATTCTCTTTTCCACGAGCGAGGCGAGAAGCGTGCGCACATCCGCACTGACCCGCGCCGGCTCGGCCTTGAAACGCTCGGCGAGCCCGCTGACGATCTCGCCCAAGCTGCGGCTTCCATCGCACAGTTTGAGGATTTCGACGGCGATCGGGTTGACCTTGACCACGCGCTCCGGGGCCAGCAGCACCCATCGCGAGCGAACCTTGTCCTCGCGCAGCCGGACGCCGCGCGGCAGCCGCGGGCGGGAGTCGTCGGCGATCGCCGCGCTCATGCTGAGAGTTCGATGGCGAGGCCGTCGCGCGCGACTTCCCATCCCGCCGCCTCGACGCGGGCGCGCTCGGGGCTATGCGAGCAGAGCGCGGGGTTCGAGTTGTTGATGTGGATGAAGACTTTGCGGTTGATCCGCACACCGTCCAGCGCCGTTATCGAACCGCGCTCGCCGTTCATCGCCATGTGGCCCATGCGCCAAGCCGTCTTGTGCGAGAGCCCAGCGCGGATCATCTCGTCGTCCTCGAAAGTCGTGCCGTCGAAGAACAGCAAATCGGCGCCGTCGAGCCGAGCGCGCAACGCGGGTGTCATCCGGGCGCAGGACGGGATGTAATAGGCGCGCCGCCCGTCGCCGGCGATCTCAAGACCGACCGTCGTCTCTCCCTCGACGCCAAGCTGCAAATCCGCGTCGTCTGTGGGCTCCATGTAGAGCGGCGTTTTGCCGGGGACGGAAAAGGGGGTGATGGTAAAGCCGAACTCGGTGTCGATCGGCCGGTCGAGCGCGGCAGCGACGCGCGGCGCGATCGTTTCGTCCACGACGGCGAACACGCCGCTTTTGACCTGGGCAAGCGTCGTTTCCGAGCCCCAGATGGTGAACGGCTGCATCTCACGCATGACGAGCAGGCCCGCGATATTGTCGATATCGCCATTGGGAAGAAACACGCCGTGGATCGGCGAATGTCGCGGCGCGCGACGCGGATGCAGGACCGGCGCGTCGATGATCTGCTGCCGCAAGTCCGGCGTAACGCCGAGAATAACCCACTTGTCGCCGTCCTTGCTGACGGCGAGGCTGGCTTGGGAGCGCCGCTCAGCGCGAGGATCGCGCTCCCACGCGAGGCGGCAGTTGGGGCACAGACAATTCCACTGGGGAAAGCCGCCCCCCGCCGCCGAACCTAAAACGAGAAAACGCACGTCCCGACGACCCAGGCCGTTACGCGCGGGGAAATCTGGAAAATCAGATCTCGGCGGAGGCGTAGCTGGTGACTTCCATGCCGACGCTAACTTCGCAGATTTCCGGGGTGGACCAGGATTCCGTCATATTCATCTCCTCAGAGTCGCCGCCATCCCAATTTGACTTTTGACCGATACGTCGACCCGTGCGCGGCGGAATACGCGCGTTCGGACGCTTTCGGCAGCCTTCAATATAAGGTCTCGCCCTTCCCGTCGTCTAGGCCCTGATAGGGGATTCGAGCCTAGGCGTGCGGGAAAATGTCCCTAGTCCCGATAGGATACACTTGCTTCGCTAGTCAGAATGCCAGATCACCAGGCCTCTTTGCCCCGCGACCGACCAAAGTCGGCGTCTTCTGGAAACTCCGCTGGGTCCAACGCATCGATCAGCGCATCTAGGTCGTAACTCGGGGTCCGGACAGCTTCGATGACAATCCGACCCTGTTCTTCCCGCACATCCACGCATTGATCAATCCGCAAGGTCGCGCCCGACATGATCGAGGCATGTATCCGCACCGCCGCGCTGTTGCCCCATTTCCTTATACGCGTTTTCATTTCCGAACCGCCGCAATCATTGGGAATAGGAAGCAAAGCCTCGGCTCACTCCGCCGCCATCATCCGCGGCTCATTACGGCGGACGGCGGAGAGCACGCGGGCGGCGGCGGCGAACAGGGAGGCGACGTCGGCCGAGGGCGTCTTCGCCGCCTCGATAAGGCCCAGCGCCTCAGGCGGCAGCGCGCCGGCGTCGACCAGACGTCGCAGATCCGAATCCGCCGGCGTCTCGTGGGCGGGTTCGCCGCGCGCAGCCAGCAAAGCCCGCGCGGTTGCGCGCAAAGCCTTGGCCAGAAGCGGCGGCGCCTCTTCGGGGCAGCCCCCTTTCGCCAGGGCCTCGGCCATCCGCATCGCCCGTTCGGCTTCGACGACCGCCTCGACGCGCGCCCGATCTGGCGTATCCGTCTCAGCCGGCTCGCGCGGCAACTCCGGCGAGCGGTGCAACTCGACGCGCTCCTCAGCAAAGCGCAGAAGCCCCGAGGCGACGAGCCGCCGCATCGCCCGCCAGGTCTCCAGATCGAGCGCTTCGACCTCGACGCCGGGCGCGCCGGTGAGTGCAAAACTCCTGGCCTCAGCGTCCGCTGCGACGACTATCAACTTCGAACGGCCATCGGGCAGCGCGCTCTCCTCGACCAGCAGAAGGTCGTCGCCGAAGCGGGCGATGAGCGTTTCGACAAAAGCCTCCGCGGCGCTGATGAGCCGAGGCGGGGTCGGCTTTTGGTCCTCCATCATCGCGCGCATGCGGTCGATGAAGGCGGCGCGACCGCTCGGCATGCCGATGGCGGAGAGATCGCCCGTTCCGTCCAGCACGCCGTCAGCCAGCGCCTGCTTCTGGCCGAGAAGGTGGAGGATGCTGTGCTCGATCGCGCCTTCGGCGACAAAGTTGATCACCGACACCGAACGCGTCTGGTTCTTGCGCCAGGCGCGGGCGATGCGCTGCTCGTAGCGCGCCGGATTCCAGGGCAGATCGAGGTTGATCACCGCGCTCGCCACCTGCAGGTTGAGCCCGGTCGCGCCGCTGTCGGTGGAGAGAAACAGGCGGCAGGCGGGATCGTTCTTGAAACGATGGATTTCCGCGCGTCGGCGGTCCTGCCGAACGGAGCCCGTGTGCCAGGCGGCTTCCACGCCCATTTCGCGCGCCAATTCGCGCGCGAGTTGCAGCATGCGCTCCCATTCCGAGAACACGATGATCTTGCGATCGGGATCTTCGAGAAGATCGCCGAGGACGCCCTCGAGCTCCTCGAGTTTCGGGCAGATGCGGCATTCGGGATCGAGGATCGCCGGCGTGTCGCAGACCATCCGCATGCACGCCAAATATTGCTGCAGGCGATCGAATTCCTCTGGCCGCAGCGGACGCCTTTGCGCGATGGCGAGCAATCGCTTAGCCGGAAACTCGTAATCGGCGTAGCGCGCAGCCTGCTCCGGCGCCATGGCGACGAAATAGGTCTTAACCGTGCGGCCTGGCAGCTCGTTCTCGACGTCGCGCTTGCGCCGCCGCAACATGAGGGTCGACACCCGGGCGCGCAAATCCTCGAGGTTCTTGTAGTTTTTGGGCCGGCCGCGCTCGTCGAGTTCATAGAAGTCGCGGTTGAAGCGGAACAGCGGTCCGAGCAGTTCTGGGTCGAGATATTGGACGATCGAATAGAGATCGTCGATCCGGTTTTCGAGCGGCGTCCCGGTCAGCACGAAAGCGTACGGCGATTTCAGCGACTTCACCTGCCGCGCGGTCTTGGTGCGCCAGTTCTTGATGCGCTGCGATTCGTCGAGCACGACGACTTCGGGCCTGAGCCTTGCGTTGATCTCCTCGACGTCGCTCGCCACCTGCTCGTAGTTGACGATCGTGAAGAACGCCGGCGCCTCGTAGGCCGCGAGCCGCTCCGCGCGGGGACCAGTGACGACCTTGCGCGTGCGGTCGCAGAATTTGGCGATCTGCTCGTCCCACTCGCCTTTTAGCGACGCCGGGCACACCACGAGCACACGCGAAAGGTCCTTGCGGCGGGCGAGCAGTTCGCAGGCGCCGATCGCCTGGATCGTCTTGCCGAGGCCCATCTCGTCGGCGAGCAGCGCCCGCTCGCCAAAGGCCAGATGCATTGTACCACTGCGCTGATAGGGCAGCAGCGGGAATTTCAGGATGTCGAACGTCGCAAGCCCGGCCGCGACGTCAGTTTCGAAGGCGGCGGCCGCCTCGAGGCGCGCGCGGGCGCGGCGCGCCCGCTCGATCCACGGGCCGAAATGGCGGGAGACGCGCAGATGTGCGCGCACCTCGTCCGGGGCCTCAGCAAAGGCCGCGACGAGGGCCTCGATGGCGGCGGGATCGTCGACGACGGCGCTCGTGTCGACGATCCAGGCCTCAAGCCAGACGCGCACCGCCGCGGGCGTTTCCGCTGGAAGTCGCACGCGGGGCTTGGCTTCGCCGCGCCGGTCGAGAAACACTTCCGCGCGAGGGCTGCCGGTAACGGCGGCGGCGCGAAAGGCGCGTTTCTTGCCGCGTTCGATCGCCGCCAGCGCGCCTTCGATATGCTTGCAGGTTCCGAGCCGATTGGTGCGATGGTCGAGGCAGCCGCAGGAATTGGCGGGCTCCGCGAGGTCGCGAATCTCGACGTCATAAGCGCCGCCGCTCGATGAGCGCACCCGAAAATCGCCGAAAAAGCCGTGGGGATCGAGCGAGACCGCCTCCAGCACTTCGGTCACGCCGCGCCATCGCCGGATTGCGAGTTCGTCCTCGTCGCTGGTGTTCCAGCCCTGCACCGGCTTCTTATCGAGAACCGCTTTGGCTTTGGCCTTTCGCCGCTCTTTTTTCGGCGCCGGGACCACGTCCTTCGCCATGCGGAATACTCCCTGCGATCCGAGGCGCCGCCACGAATCACCCGAGCGCGCTTCGCCAGCATGCCCCGCTCGCGGCGCCCGATGCAACGAAGACTGACGCTTCGTTCACAGCAGTGTGAGTCGCCGACAGCGTTCGGCGGGTCGAGCGCCCCGTTCAAAGGGCTAGCTAGCTGCTTGCGTATTTTCCAGAAAATCCAATCAGTGTCGTCTGAACTTTGTCGGAAACCGCTTGCGGGAAGCCAGAGCTAACACCTCCGCCGACCGCGTACGGATGTTTCTTATTGTTGACCGTATTCTGGTTTTGCCAACCGAGGATGCACCAGTCAGACATTAAATAGCGCTCGATGCGATCCAGATCCGTAGTCACAATGCCCATGAGCACATCGTCATTCCACGGGTCTGCCGGCGCATCATAGGCATTCATTGTCGTGATCGGAGCGATGCGGATCTTGCCTTGCAGACCCTGGTTGGTGGTCCCGAGAAGCGTTTCCATTGCGGCGATCGCAGCGGCCTGATTGGCTCCATCGGTCTGCGTGTCCCACCCGCCCGCAAAGTAGACATTCTCGATCGTACGCGTTTGACCGTAGTTGGCGGAATATGTGATCGCTACTCCCTTCACGCCTTTAGTTAAGAGTTTTGAGCCGGCGGATAGAATCTGGGTCGCCTGCTCAACAGATGACAATTTATTGAAATCTAAGGCGATATTTACGAATTTTCCGACGCTCATATGTTTGCCCCCCGTTGAGTATTTTGGCCTTTTCGAGTCAATTTCGGTCCGTTTAAATTAGGAAACTCTTGCGGAATTGCTGTATAAAAATCCCAAAAGACTATTTTGCGCCAAGTATTAACAAATATTTCTAACGCAACCGATGAGTATTCTAGTACCGTGTCAACATCGCGCGTTTCTGTCAAGGCCCTGACATGGGTCCAGAGCCCTAACCAAATCACTCGGCCGCAATCGCCGGCCGGAACGAGGACGGGCAGCCCTTTAGCCGCTCGCGCAAATCGGCGACGAGCCAACGGCCGGCGCGGCCGAGCGGGCGCTCGCGCAGGTTGACGACATAGAGCGGGAATTCCGGCGGCGGCTCGGCGTGAATGAGCTCCAACCGCTTCAACCGGCCGGCGGCGACGTGCTCCTCAACCATGTGCACCGGCATGTTGCACCAGCCGAAGCCGGCCAGCAGGAATTCGAGCCGCGTCGCCAGATCCGCGAAGCGCCAGATATGCGGGCTGACAATGCCGCCGCGCATGGATTGGGCGAACGCGTTGCGGCCGGTCAGCACGAGCTGGACGTGCGCCTCCAGATCCTCGCGAGTCGCGGGATGATTGAGGCGCGCGAGCGGGTGATCGGCGGCGACGACCGGGGCAAGGGCGACCCGCGCAAGGAACTCGGCGGTCACTTCGGGGCCAGGGCCACCGTGGATCGGATAGATCGCCATGCGCGCCGCGCCGCTCATCAATGTTTCGAGCGCGCCGCCGAGCGCCTCGGTGAACAGCGTCGCCGGCAGCATCGGGAACGCCTCGCGCAACGCCTCCAGGCTTTTCATCAGCAACGGCATCGGAAAGGTCGCGTCGACCGCGAGCGTCAACTCCGGCTCGAGATCGTCGCGAATGGCCCGCGCCCGCGCCTGCATCGTCTGAATGCGCACGAGCACCGCGCGGGCGTCCTCGAGAACCGCGGCGCCGGAGTCGGTGAGCGAAGGCGTTTTGCGCGAACGATCGAACAAGCGAAGTTGCAGCGCGGTCTCCATGGACTGAACCGCCTGGCTGATCGCCGACTGCACCCGTCCCAATTTACGCGCCGCGGCCGAAAAACTGCCGGTTTCCGCGACGGCCACAAGCACACGCATCTGGTCAAGGGTCAGCGGATCGATCATCTATCACCTGCGCCGATGGATGATAACACATTTTTGTCGGTTGCAAAGATGTTAAGGCCAAGCCATGTCATGCCGCACCGCAGCGAAGCGAGGCTATCCCATGAACGCGCATGTCCACGAAGCCAAGTCGATAGACGGCGCCGCATTGGCGCAACTGTTCCACGACGCTCGTACGCACAATGGATTTTTAGACCGTCCGGTTTCGGACGAGTTGCTCAAAAAGGCGGTCGACCTCGCCAAAATCGCCCCGACCAGCGCCAACCAGTCCCCCATGCGGATCTTGTTCCTCAAGTCCGAGGAAGCCAAGGCGCGGCTTGCGCCGGCGATGGGCGAAGGCAATCGCGCCAAGACCCGATCGGCGCCGGTAAACGCGATCGTCGCTTACGACGAGAAGTTTTACGAGCACCTGCCGTTCCTGTTTCCGCACGCCGACGCCAAATCCTGGTTCTCGGGCAACGAGGCTTTCGCCAAGCGCGCCGCATTTCAGAACGGCACGCTGCAAGTTGCTTATCTGATCATCGCGCTACGCGCGGTTGGGCTCGATACCGGGCCGATGACGGGGTTCGACAATGCCGCGGTCGACGCAGCGTTTTTTCCCGAAGGTCACGTGAAGTCGAACGTCATCATCAACATCGGCTACGGCGATCATTCGAAGTTGTTCCCGCGCAGCCCGCGCTTCCATTTCGATCAGATCGCGAAGATTCTCTAAAACGAGCGAGACCGCGCCGAGGTTCGGCGCGGCGGCAATGCGCCAACGGGGGCTTTCATGAACTTCGGGATCATTCCCGCGCGTTACGCGCCGATACTGCTTTCGGTGCTTCGCATCGTCGCGGGACTATCGTTCATGGAGCATGGGACGGGAAAAATCCTCGGCTTTCCCGCGCATCTGCCGGGCATCGACCAGTTGCCGGCCGGCATGCTTTGGTTCACGGGCCTCATGGAGTTGATCGGGGGCGCGCTCGTCACCGTCGGTCTGTTTACGCGGATCGCGGCGTTCGTGCTTTCGGGCTTCATGGCCGTCGGCTATTTCCTCGCCCACTTCCCGCACAGCTTTTTTCCCGCGCTCAATGCCGGCGAGCCGGCGGTCCTCTATTGCTTCGTGTTTCTCTATTTGGCCGCCGCGGGCCCCGGGCCGTTGTCGCTAGATCGCGCCTAGACGCCCCGTAAAGGTGGACAGCCGCCGGTCGCCGCTGCAAATTCGCCTTCGCGGGATTGCGGAGGCGATGGGATGAGCGGCGAGAAAGACCTGTCGCCGCCGCAAACCAAGGCGCTCAGCATAGAGCCCGATGCGTATGCCCCTGACGGGAGCGAGGTGCGTTTGCTTGCATCGCTTCCCGGTGCAAGCTTTGCGCATTTCACGTTGCCGGCCGGCGCCGCGTCCGCCGCCGTGTCGCATCGCACGGTCGAGGAAATCTGGTATTTCGTGGCCGGCGAAGGCGAGGTGTGGCGCAAACATCGGGGCGAGGCGAGCGTCGTCGAGGTGAAACCCGGCGTCGCCTTGACGATTCCTCTCGGGACAGAGTTTCAGTTTCGCGCGGCCGCGCACGAAGCGCTATGCTTCGTGGCGGTGACCATGCCGCCGTGGCCAGGGCCGGATGAGGCCTTCGCGGTCGCCGGTCCGTGGCGCGCGACCGCGCTGGTCGAGCGAACCTGAGGCGGGTAAATGTAGCCGCGGTCGTTGACCGCGGTCGGCGTGTGGACGCCGTTATTCGGCAAAGAATCGATCACGGCGTTAGGAGACAGCCTCATGAATATTTACCGCGCGGGTTCGAGGCCTTCGGGGAAAGGCCCAAGCGAATATTTCACCGGCGCGGTGCGCATCGACCCGCTTTTCCCGATCAACCCCCCGGCCCGCACAGCCGCCAATCTCGTCACGTTCGAGCCGGGCGCTCACACCGCTTGGCACACCCATCCGCTTGGGCAGACGCTTATCGTCACCTCCGGCTGCGGACGCGCGCAGCGCGACGGCGGCGCCATTGAGGAGATACGGCCGGGAGACGTTATCTGCTTCGCGCCCGGCGAACGGCATTGGCACGGCGCCGCGCCGACCACCGGCATGTCGCACATCGCGATCCAGGAGGCGCTGGACGGCAAGGCGGTGGATTGGCTGGAGCATGTTAGTGACGAACAATACGGGGCATGAGTCGGGCGTCATCGAAGCGTCTGCGTCCACGCCGACGTTGTCAGGCCGCGTCGTCGGCGTGGACGGCGACGCTCCAAAAGCGCGAAAATTCACTTTGCGACATCCCAGCGCTTGAAAACGGCGCGACTTCGAATCATGTTGGGCTTGCCGCCCTCGCGGAAAGAAAGGATGCGCCGCTGAGCCTCACGCAGGAGTCCCCCCGTCTCCCGAAACGCTCTCGAGCGAAACGCGGACCCCCGCCAGCGCCTTCGCCGCTGGAAAGCCCCCTCGCCAAAACCGTCATGACGAGCCTCGAGGACGCGAAAGCCGAGGATATCGTCGGCATCGATCTCGTCGGCCGAACTACTCTTGCCGACTTCATGATCGTTGCGACCGGCCGCTCCAGCACCCACGTCGGCGCTATCGCAGATAGGCTCGTCAAGGCCTGCCGCGACGCGGGCCTCAGGGCGCCGCGCGTAGAGGGCCAGCCGGTCAATGACTGGGTGTTGCTCGACGCAGGCGACGCGATCATCCACATTTTCAGACCCGAGATTCGCCAGTTCTACAATCTCGAAAAACTGTGGAGCGCCGACCGGCCGGCGGAGCCGCAGCCGTTGGCGAACTGACGAGGGCGTGAAGCTCGCCGTTCTCTGCGTCGGCCGGCTGAAGGCGGGACCGGAACGCGAGCTTTTCGACCGATACGCCGAGCGCGCCGCCGCGCTGGGACCGTCAGTGGGTATCTCCGGCCCGCAATTTCGCGAATTCGAAGAATCCCGAGCCAGGAGCGCGGATGAGCGGCGCGCCGCCGAACGCAAGTCGCTGATGGAGGCAGCGCCCGGCGGCGCCTGGATCTGCGCGCTCGATGAGCGCGGCGCCGCTAAGACGAGCGCCGCCTGGGCCGAGGAGATCGCGCGCGCGCGCGATGGCGGCGTCGCCGCGTATAACGTGGTGATCGGCGGTCCAGACGGGCTTTCCGGAGACATCTTGCGCGCCGCGCGCTCGAGCGTCGCCTTCGGCGCCATGACTTGGCCACACCAGCTCGTCCGCGTCATGGCTGCCGAGCAGATTTACCGTTGCCTCACAATTTTGGCCGGTCATCCCTATCATCGCGCCTGACTGTGGGCGCAATTCGGTCCCGTTTCTGCGATGATGGCTCGTCTGATGCCGATTCGATCCCGTCTCGCGCACGTTCTGGCGGTCATGCTCCTTGCCGGGAGCGCGGCCTCGCTGACGCATGCGCAAGAATCGGCCGCGCCCGACCGCGCGGGCAAGGAAATCGAGTTGCGCGGCGTCGAAACCAACCTGAAGGCGTCCGAGGACGAGCAGCGCAGGATCGAGACCGACGTCGAGGCGATCAAGCTCGACCGGGCGCGGCTCAATCAAGCCCTGTTGGAGACGACCGCGAAGATTCAGAAAACCGAGTTGGATCGCACGGAAGCCACGGCGCGGCTCAACAAAGCCAATTCCGACCA
>Ga0302326_10033829_pt1 | contig 10144 bp, 9 predicted proteins | sample Palsa_T0_3_FD_202264 | JGI IMG/M metagenome (GOLD analysis project Ga0302326, IMG submission 202264) | Peat permafrost microbial communities from Stordalen Mire near Abisko, Sweden - Palsa_T0_3 | ecosystem: Environmental > Terrestrial > Soil > Palsa > Peat permafrost | place: Sweden: Abisko...
TTTCTCCACTTCCAGGCGCGCGGAGCACACGGACGCATTGTGCATCTCGAGCCGGTTCGATGGGAACAGGACTGGCCTGTCATCGGCGATGCCGCGGAGGGCGTGACGACCGGAGAACCGGTCCCGTCCGGCCCCATGCCCGATCACCAAAGCGAGGCACCGCCTGTTCGACCTCAGACCTCCGACGACTTCAGCAGCACAACTCTCGAACCACAATGGGAGTGGAATCACAACCCCGACGATGCGCATTGGTCGTTGAACGCGCGCAGTGGTTTTCTGCGGCTGATCCCGATGCAGGCCGGCGATTTACTTACGGCGCGCAACACGCTTACACAAACCATGCAGGACGACGCGTTGGAATTTACTGTGCGGCTCGATGTCGGTGCCATAAGGCCGGGCGTGCATGCGGGAATTGCCATGTTCGAGAAATCTGCCGGAGGCGTCGAGGTTGTGCAGGTGGGAAATGAACGATATCTCAACTACTTTCATCTGCCCGATCAGGCGCGGGGACCACTCGTCTCAGACAAAACGCTACAGCTGCGGATCAGGATCGATGGCGATCGAGCCGATTATTTCTACAGCCTGGACGACGGCCGCATATTCCATCCCATCGGCGGCACGTCTCAAATCCGCGCGAGTTGGTGGAAGGGGCCCCGCCCATCTTTGTTCGCGTATACCACTGCAGACACCGATCCGGGTGTTGTGGACTTCGATTGGGTTCGCTACCAGCCGACCGCCGTCAACCCGTGGTAGACCGGACGAAAGGAGTCTTTTCCAATCGTCGCCGAGGTTTCGCCCTCATCCTAGCGCAACGGTCGCGGCTATGCGGCGCGTGGGCGTCAAGGTCACGCTGTGACCGCCCGGTGCCGCATATTCTTAGGGAAAGGTGCGACACTAACTGTCATGGGCGAATGAATTAACCCAAACTGAATGGATTTTGCCCTGAAATTAAAAGGAGAAATCTCTTGCCGCAATACATCCCGCGCCACAATGACATCCAAGCTTGGACGCTGAGCGACGCCAGAAAGTTTTTGGACGTGAAATATCAATTGGGATGGCGGGTAGTGAAGATGACGCCTATTGCTGGTGGACGAAAGGCTATCTTCCTTTTCGAGAAGGGCGTCCCTTCCAAGAAGCCTGTGGATTAAAACTGAGCCACTACTAGGAATTCGATAGTGGGCTACTTTGAGATTTGGCGCTTCAAGATGAGACCGACTGTGTTTCCGTCACAAGATAAGGTAACAACGGCTTCCCAACCTTCTGGTCCGAGCGTGTTTAGTTGTTCTTGGATTTTCTCAAATCTACTTACCGCGCCAACGTTAATACGCTCAACTCTATATTCCCACATCATTTACGCCGCCCCTTCTGCCTCCCGCTCGTAGGACTCCCAGAGCGCTACGAGATCAGAGACTTCCCAAAGCTGATTTGCCACGCCAGCGGCGGCGGACTTACAGGTTGTGCAGGAGCGGGTGAGCCTACTCTCAAAATAGCGGGCTAGGCGGCCAAGAATTTCCCGTGTACCTCGGTGATGAAGAAACCGGAACCATCACTTTCTGGGTAAATACTAGCGTCCTTCGGATGTCCCTGGCACGCCTTACGAATATCGCCAACCGATTTCCTGCCCTTGAAAAGGCTCACTGTCCCGAGCGCCTTGGTCGCGTCGTCGGAGTCGAGGAGATGCTCACAGTTCTGTTCGAAATGGTCGATGCGCATGCACGGATTATAATCCCGTTTCGCCGTAGGGCTATATATTATCCCCTGTGCAAAACGTGGCTCGCTGTCCCGCTTTGCTCACGTTTGGCAGAATTAGCTAGCGCGACAGCGGGGCTTTCTGGATAAGAAAAATTCCAGGTGCCAAAGTCGAAGGAGCATCGGATGGGGGAAGCAAAGTCGCGGCGTCCCGAAATGCGCGCCGTCAACGAGTGACTTGGCGGATTATGCATCAATCGAGCGGGACGAACCTTGGCTGGCGAAACTGGCGTCTCTTTCAGAACGAAACTGCCTGCTGCAATAGAAGATCCTGCGATGATTTGCCAACCCAAACGACGTAATTTCCGGGGACGAGTTTCCAGGAATCGGAAGCCTCGTCGTAGATAGTGAGCCGGTCGCGGATCACTGGGACCGAAACTTGCTTCGACTCGCCGGACGCAAGCTCAACTCGGGTCCAACCGATCAGCCGCTTGGGCGGCTCTCCGGCTGCGTCGGGCAGCGAGGCGTAAACCTGCGCGATTTCAGTGCCGGCGCGTTTGCCCGTGTTCTTCACGGTGAACGAGACGATTGTTGGATCACCGGGTGTCACGGAGACGCCGGAATACGCATAGGTGGTATATGAGAGGCCGAAGCCGAATGGGAACAGTACCGGCTTTTTCTCGGCGTCGTACCACTTGTAGCCCACCTTCAAGCCCTCGTCGTAATAGACCTGGAACGGGGGTAGCCCTTTTGCAGCCAGCTTCATGAAATCGGAGAACTCAGTGACTGCCGCAAAGTTGAACTCGGATTCCGGCGGGGGCAAAATCAGTTTGGGATGCGGCAGGTCGGCGTCGCTCCGAGGAAACGTAACCGCGAGTTTCCCGGTCGGATTCACCTCGCCAACGAGGATGTTGACCAACGCCTCGCTGCCGCGGATTCCCGGATACCACGCTTCGACAACTCCTGACACTTTGTCGATCCAGGGCATGGTCGCGGGACTTCCCGTCTCCAGTACGACAATCGTCTTGGGATTGGCTGCCGCTACGGTTTCGATCAGCTTGTTTTGCTCGAGAGAAAGGTTGAGTGTGGGTAGATCGAAACCCTCCGCCTCCCACTGGTATGCGAAGACGATCGCCAGGTCGGCCTGTTTTGCGGCGGACGCGGCTGCGGCAAGATCGTCTCCCGATGCATAGATCACTTTGGCATTCGGCAGCTTCGCTCTCAGAGCACGGAAAGGGGAACTCGGCATCCAAACAGGGCGAATAATGGACGACAGAAGATCCGTCGCAGGTGGCGGCGGAACAACCGAGCCACCTGGCGGGTCCGTCTGAGCCGAGCCGCCGCCAGAAAGCACGCCGACATCCGCATGACCGCCAATCAGGGCAATCGCACGAACGCCGTTGAGCGGCAGAACGCCGCCTTTATTCTTCAGGAGAACGATGCTCTTCTCCGCGATGCTCTGAGCCAGCGCGAATCCGCGGTCCACATCGGGAACCTGCGTCTGCACAGGATGATCGAACAGCCCTACGACAAAGATAGTGCGCAGGATGCGATGGACATGATCGTTCAACTCGTCCTGCGGCACTTCACCGCTTTCCACTGCCTTTTTCAAATCATCTCCGAAGAAGAATATGCCAGGCTCTTCCTGATCGAGCCCTGCATGGGACGCCTTGGCGGTGGAATGCGTTCCTCCCCAATCCGAGAAAACGAATCCCTTGAACTTGAAATCTCTCTTGAGAACATCTCTTAGCAGGTATTGATTCTCGCACGCGTAATCGCCATTCACTCGGTTGTACGAACACATTACAGCGCCTGCGTCAGAGATTCCCAACGCAATCTGAAACGCCAGCAGATCTGTTTCGCGCATCGCGCGCTTGTCCACATTCGCGTTCAACGCACTGCGTCCGCTCTCCTGGTCGTTCATCGCGTAGTGTTTCAAATCGCCGATGACGTTCTGCGACTGCACTCCTCTCACGACGTTCCCTGCAAGTGTGCCAGCCAGCAGAGGGTCTTCGCCCTGATACTCAAATGCGCGGCCATTGCGCGGCTCGCGCGCAAGGTTCACGCCGCCGCCCAGCGACATGCTGTAACCCTCGTCGCGCAGTTCCCGCCCAATCAATGCCCCGTATTCAAACGCCAACTGCGGATCCCACGCGGAGGCGGCGCCGAGATTATTGGGCAACGCTGTTGAGTAGCGCCCCCGAAGTGAGCCCAACGTGACGCCGGATGCCGAGTCCGCCATCTGAATCGATGGAATTCCCAGCCGCGGAATGGGCTTTGTGTACCCAGCGCCGCCGTTTGATTCCGTTGGCCCGAGGGTGGAGAATGCGACGCCCTGGCCGTGCAGAAGCAGAATCTTTTCATCGAGCGTCATCTCCTTAATGACCATGTCAGCGCGCTCATCCGGAGAGAGGCTCGCATTTGACCACGGATAATGTTTCGGCTGAGACCTTCCCAGAAGCTGGGCGTTGGCCCATGCGTCGATCAAGAGAGCGGTCATAAGCATGACCGTTAGTGCTATGCGCCTTCTGGATTCTTGTTTCATCGTCAATCCCGTTTGCCTCTCCGGTTTCGTGGGTTTAAATCCTTTGGATTCCTTCTCAGCTCATGAGAAGGGCTTTGACAAGCAGTGTGATGACGTCTTTCAATTTCGCCTCGCTAAGCACCTCGGGCGCAAACTCCTCTTCAAGAATCAAAGCGGGAACTATTGACGCCATCGACGCCAGAGCAGCTTGAGCTCCCAAGGCAGAGCGGCTATCCAACCTTTTCTGCCCCAGGCTCGCCCAGATCTCAGGAAGATCCTTCAAATGCTCCTTGAAATAAAGATTCCTATAGATCTTTTGCAGCCGCTTCTTCGCGGGATGGTTCCGGACCGCGAATAATTTGAATTCAAGAAGTAAACGGCACCATGCCTTGTCCTTCTTGACGGCCGAAAAGAAATGATCCGTCAGCGCGCGACTAATCTCCTCCTGACTTTTGCAACCTATAAGCACCGCCTCGACGCGCCGGCGGTACCTGCTTATCCGTTCCTCCAATAGCGCAAAGTAGAGATCCTCCTTGCTTTTGAAATGGCCATAGATGGCGCCTTTTGAGCGTTCGGCCATGGCTGCAATCTGCCCCAGTTCGGCGCCCAGGTAGCCATCACGTACGAAAACAATTTCGGCCGAATTTAGCAGCAACTCTCTTGTCTGTTTCGCCCGAAGCTGATGCTTGTTAGGTTTCAGTTCATTGACGGTCTGCGTGCCCATATGCCTCTCAGTATCCGTTTGACCGTTTTAAATTTCAACCTCGAGACGATCACACCCAAAGGCTGATTCTCCTCAGGGTGAATTAGCGCCGGTTGCTTTTCTACCCTTTGGTCCCTGTTTCGAAAAGCACTAGACTCCAGAATCTCTTGGCTACGATTGAAAAATAATATACTGACCGGTCGATTTATTTGTCAAATGCTATTACCTGAAGTAGTCACATTCCTATCGGCACGTCTGCCGATCAAGGTCTTGAAACGCTCAGGTCGTCGGGAATTCCATCTTCCCTGCCGCTGCGCACGCTGCTACATAGAAGCCACAAATGAATGGCCACACTCCCCCGTTGTGGTAGTCCCCGGGGCCGGTTATAGCGCTCGTATCGCGGTAGCCAATCCGCATGATGGGGCAAGATGTACGGAAACAAACAGGGCGGCAAATCCACGGCAAGTTCTCCGCGGCCCCGCATGGCTTCGCACTCGGCTTCAATCCAGATCAGCATGTTCGCGGCCCATTGAGGTGAAGCAATTCCGGTAAGAATTGCCAGGCTGTTTCCGAGCAGATCGAAACGGTCGCTGCTCATAATCTTGTACGAATAAAGTGCATAATAGGGCGCGGTTGGCTCTACAAGAGCCTCTTGCTCATAGCTCTTCTTGACTTCACCACTAACTTCCAGACGGGTCATCAATCCGCGCAGCTGCTCGGCGGACTCGTGTTCACCGTAAAGGCGAAGATACGCATAGACGATCATATTCACATACAGCCCATACCCCATCACGTACTGTTCATCGCGCCAATCGCTGGTCGGTAACTGAGCGACCATCACCCTGTCATCCGGGCTTTGGTATTGCATCCACCGAAGCGCCTTCTCGGCTGCCTCAAGGAGGAAGTCCGGCTGGTTCCTCGATATTCGGTAGATAGCCAGCCCGAAGAGGAAGAGCGGCGTCGAATCGCTGGAGCCTCGGTTGGCTGAATCGTGCGCAGGGGATGGGATGTGTCCGTGCGGCGTCTGATTGTTAGCCAGCGCCACAAGCGTGCGCTCCAGGGCGTCCGCAAGCTGCTCGTTGCCAGTAGCCAGGAAGCCAAGAGCGGAAATCATCAGGTCCCGGGTGTACGGTTCCGCCAAAAATCCGGGTGATCGGAGGTGCGACGCTCGGTATCGATCTCCTTGACAGTCTCCGCGGTATTTCGCACCTCTTGTGGATACCGGAGTTCCGCCAGGTACGCTCTCACGGCCCTTGGCAAGCTCCTGTGTCAGTCAGTCTTTCTGATTCGAACGATTTCTACGGAGCATTTGGCATGGCGCGCGACGGATTCCGAGACGCTGCCCAGTAAGAAACTCTGGATGCCTCGTTTCCCATGCGAGCCAACCAGGATAAGATCGGCATGCCAGGCTATGGCCGATTCGATGATGGTCTCTCGAGCGTCCCCTATTTCAACAGCAGTCCGTACACTGAACCCCGCTCCACGCAACTGATCCGCGACTCGCTCCAGCAATATAAAAGCCAGCTTCTTCTGATCTTCCAACTCCGGAGCGTACCCCGGCGCCATTTCCGGCGGCGCCAGGGGCTCAACCGGCACAAGCACGTGCAAAGCCAGAATCTCTGCATCCTCAGTCCGAAACTGGGCAACAAGAGCGCGAACCAAATCCTTGGAGAACTTCGAATCGTCGATTCCCATCAGGATTTTCATGACTCCTCTTTCTCAACACGCAGTAAGGTGCGCAATCACGGGCGCGGCACACCCGCACAGATCCAACCTCTTGGTGCAGCATCGTTTAGTCTGAACTTGAACATTTACGTCGTAAGTATCAAACGCCCCGGCGCGAAAAGCCGGTCACAATTGCTCGTCATAGAGAATCTGGAACGCGAGATCGGGTGTAGCGCGTTCCCAAATGTTTAGCCTCGCGGCCGCGTCTTTCGATATCGCCGGTGAACAAAAAGATAGGCAGACTTGACGAAATCGATTTGAAGCGGCTGTTTTTGAACGATGCCGGTGAGTCGCAGCATATCGCGTGGAAGGTCTTGAGATTGACGGCGCTAGCTCACATGGACAACGGGACGAAGCGAAGGGTCCTTTACCGCGCGACGGAGGACTTCGTGAGTTAAAGGACCTGTATCGCCCTCGCCGAGGAAGATGAAGCGCATCACGTTGGTCACGGGGTTCACGTCCGTCCAGTGGGCTGGGTAGGAAGCGTATGGAGAATTCCACTCTTAGGAGGCCGGAGTGAATCTCGTCGAAAAACTAGAATCCCGCAACGGTGCAATGAAGGTGTCAGAACTGTGTGAACTTCTCGGCGTGGACGACAAGCACATCTATCGCATGGCGGCCCGTGGGTCTTTGCCGAGGTTCCGCGTCGGTGGTTCGGTTCGCTTTGATCCCCAAGAGGTCGCCAACTGGCTCCGTGCGAAGTACGCTTCTACAGAAGTACCGAGCAAAAAGCTTCCGATGGCATTGCGACAAACTTCGGTCGAGAATCGTCGTCTCGCATGAGGAACGAGCAGCTGGTACAGAATTCGCCGGAGCTGCCCATTTGTGCCGGCTTTGCGCTGACGGCTAATCGCCGGGGTAAATGTGGAATGACGTGTTACGTTGTGGGTCATGCAGTGTGGTAGATAAACGAAAAAACTCGCAGCATACAGGCTGCGAGTTCTAATTCCAGAAGTGGTTGTCTTAGAAGCGATTGTAAGCGTACAGACGTTGCTTCTCTTGAATCTTGGTAGTTTCTTCGGCCCACTGACGTATCTGCTCGACCGCTTCCTTGATGTCCGGGTTGTTGCTTATTCGACTCTGATCGATAAGCACCTCCCCAATTTGGCGCACAACCGGATCGGCTTCGTCGAGGAGCTTGAGTCGCTCCTCCGGCGGAAGTTCTTGCTGTTCAAGAACATCCATCAGTAGCGATGCGTCGCGTGAAGAAAGCCTGATCATCGCTGTATCTTACGCCGCTTCAGTTGACGTCGACTAAAGGTCTAGACACCTTTGGGATGTCGACACGCGGCGAATCTCAAGCACGGAGCTACGGGCGGGTGCAGACAGAATCATGCGATGAAAATTATCTTATTACGTGATAATCTATATCGCATAGGAGAATGCTAGCCATGCCCTCTAATCTTTTCGCCAAGCAGGTCCGGCACCAAGACTGGGAGGTAGAAGAAGGCTCCGCCGAGGAGATCGCGCCCAAGCTCAAGGATTCGAAGGCCCAAGCTCTCGTCTTCGTATCCCATTCTGAGGAAGACAATGTGCGGACACAGGCAATCTTTGAAGCGCTCAAGCGAGCCTATGCGCTGATTGATACTCTCATGGAGACGAAACAAGACGATCGCTGGAAGGCTCTTTTGGAAGCTCTGATGCCCGATGTTCCATTCAGCCCGAACAAGCTCATCGAAGCCGGCATGTTTGCGCAAGCGATCAAAGGGATTTTAGAGAGCGAGGATTTCGCCAAAGCCGCAGATATTGCGGAGATTGCACATTTCAGCAGGAGCAATCCAAGTTCTCAGCCGAATCGCTGGAAGAAAGCTGGACTGATTTTTGCAGTTCCTTATAAGGGCACGGATCTCTATCCGATTTACGCACTGGAGTTCAAAGACGGAGCCCGGCCCCTCCCGATTATGGAAAGGCTCCTGCACGTCTTTGCCGACAAGGATGATTGGCAGAAGGCGTTTTGGTTCGGCAGCCTCAATTCTTACCTGCAAAACAAAATGCCAAAAGACCTTCTCCGGTCTAAGCCGCAGGAAGTGCTCCGCGCTGCCGAGATTGAAGCTGCCGGCGTCCAGCATGGTTAGGAGCGTTCATCAAATCTCCCTCTGGCAAACTCGAAGCGACGATTCTCTCCTGGGGTGAGGGCGAGACGATCTTTCGTGTTCACCCAGGGATTTACGGCAGCATTCAGTTCAACCCTTCCATGATAGGCGATGCAAGATTCAGTCCCCTCGTGACTTCGGCGGGTGACGCCATTCCCACCCTTTACGCGGGAACGACTCTCGACTGCGCGTTGATGGAAACGGTCTTTCATGACGTTCCATTTGCAGCGGGCCTGAAAAACTGGTCGAAAGCGACGCATGTTGCCGGCAAGGTTTATTCAACGATCAAAGTGAATCGCAATCTGGCCCTGATTGATCTCTCCGCGATTCCGTTACACAAGCTCGGCATTTCCCGTAATGAGCTGATCGAGTCGGACAGCTCGCACTATGCGGAGACGCGCGCCTGGGCGCTGGCGCTCCACGACCAATATTCGAATGCTGAAGGTCTCACATGGACTTCACGCCAGGCGGACCCGGCTCGCGCAGTGATCTTGTTTGAAGATCGTCTCGCCGGGCCAGCCTTTACCGTCATCGGAAACCCAACTTCGCTTGTTCAGCCTGACGAGAGCGCGATACTCGATGTCCTCCTCCTCGCGCAACGCCTTGGCGTCAACCTTACCCCCTAGTGATTTCAGAGATGAATGTTGCGATTCTCGGGTATGTTTCGATGTGCTGCCATCTGAAGGGCAACGAGTCAAACATGGAATACTCACACTTTTAGAGGTCTTTCGGTCGCGGTCTTACCTCGGAGAATCGAAAAGAGCCTCATTTGAGGAGACCCTTCATAGTTCGATTTTCCTTTAGTCTTCCATGCAACAAGAGCCGCCAGCTCGCCGCTGTTGACCTTCTGCGCGGCGTCCTTCGACCGGATGCCCTTGAGGTAGACCATAGTGGACTTGATGTCACGATGGCCCAGCCACGCCTGCACGGTGCGGATGTCCACGCCGTCCCGTAGATGATTGGTGGCGAAGGTGTGCCGGAATTTATGGAGAAAGAAGTTCATGCAGTACGGTCCTTCGGCGCATTTGTTGCCGTGCTCGGTCACGCACTGCTTGCAGTTGAGTTTGGCGCGCTCAGCGACGCGCTTGACGACCATATCCATCTCGCTGTCGGGCTTGCCGCGGCCGTTGGGGAAGACCAACTGGTTCGGTGTCGCGCCGCGCGCCTCCTTCCGCTTCCTCAGCCGCTCGATCAGGCCCGTCGGCAGCGGAACCACGCGCTCCTCCCAGTTCTTCGGCGTGAAGCGCCAGTGGGGCTTCGCCTTCACTCGCACATCGTGATTGCGAAAGTCGATATCCTTCCACTCTACGTAACGGATCTCCTGGTCGCGGAACCCTGAGCCAAGAAGAAACTTGAGCAGCGTGGCCTCGTCCTCCGTCGCCGCTTTGAACATCGCCTGCAACTCTTCCG
>Ga0302326_10033830_pt1 | contig 10144 bp, 10 predicted proteins | sample Palsa_T0_3_FD_202264 | JGI IMG/M metagenome (GOLD analysis project Ga0302326, IMG submission 202264) | Peat permafrost microbial communities from Stordalen Mire near Abisko, Sweden - Palsa_T0_3 | ecosystem: Environmental > Terrestrial > Soil > Palsa > Peat permafrost | place: Sweden: Abisko...
CGACGGCATCAAGGACTACGCCGGCAAACCCTCAAGCTCAGTCTCGGTGCAGCAGGGGAGCTTCTAACGAGAATACATGCTCGGGATCTTTGACTCCGGCCTCGGCGGATTGACCGTACTTCAGCAATTGCGGCGCCGGTTGCCACGTCACGACATAACGTATCTCGCCGATCAAGCGCACGTGCCGTACGGCGATCGCAGCGAAGACGAGCTCGTCGGATTTTTGCGCGACAACATCCGTTATCTGCAGGACGCCGCTTCAGACGCGATTGTCGTCGCCTGCAACACGACGTGCGCAGTCGGGGTGAAGCACGGCTGGCCGCCGTCGAGCGTACCGGTTTTGAACCTGATCGACAACGCTGCCGAAGCAATTGCGGCGCTTGGTGCAAGCAAGGTTGGCGTTCTCGCCACGACGGTCACGACCCGAACGGGGGCCTACGGCAACGCAATTCGCGCGCGCATTCCGGGCGTTCGCGTTGAAGAAGTCGCCGCGCCCGCACTCGTTCCGCTCGTCGAAGCCGGACGCTACAGCGGTCGTGCCGTCCGTGCCGCTGTTGAGGAGGCGTGTGAACCATTTTCGCGCGACCTCGACGTGCTCGTCTACGGCTGCACACACTATCCGATCCTGGACCAACATTTTAATGAGATCTTCGGCGACGGTTTGGTCCGGCTCGATCCCGCCATTGCCCAAGCCGATGCCACGGTAAAGCTGGTCGCAGAACGTCGAATCCCCGAAGGCAGCGGTACGACGCTCTACGCGACGACCGGCGACCCGCTGGCATTTGCGTCCGCCGTTCGTGCGCTCTTGGCACAGGAGAATCCGCACGTCGTCGTCGCCCACGACATTCTGACGCGCATCGGTAACATGTAGGCAATCGCCGCCCGCTATCACAAGCGGGTGGCGATCGACTTTCGCGCCGTCACGGGCGCGAGCGGCGTACTCGGCGAGGACGGCTTCAAAGCGTGCTTGCCTTCCGCGACGACACCTGTGCTTTCGCTCTCGATCGATCGAATCGAGACGAGCGCTGCCGTGGCCGAAGGCTATCGCAGCGTCGATTTGCGTGCGATTGAAGGCGAAAACGGACACACGTTGCGGCGGCACGTTGGGCTTGCTGACGAGGCTCTGCGCGACCGCGCCGTGCGCACGCACCATGACGTTTCGTGCTTCGACGATGCCCGTACCGCGCAGCAGACCGTCGATGCTGCATTCCAGGAAAATCAAGGGAAAATCGCGCGCTGGATGGGTGCAAATCGTGGCGGAAACCTTGATTTACATGTCCATTTCGATCACGAGGTAGGGCGCGTCTATCGCTACGACACGGACGCATTCCAGCGAAGCGCCGACGCCGACGTCATCCTCGAGCATCGTCCGTCGCTTCCAGGCGGCTACACCGTGATCACGGCGTATCCGAGCGCACGATGACGCAGCTAACGACGATGTTCCGTGCCTACCTGCACCAAGATTACGACCTGAGCTATCCGAGCGTCGAGGCGGCGATCCGCGCGTATCGCGAGCAGGCACCACCCCACGACGTGGCCCGCGCGGTCGCAGAGATCGACGCGCTGCTCGGCGCGAAGCTCAGTGACGATCAGCTGTACCGCGAGCTGCGCGGGCGAGGCTTCATATTTTATCCGCCGCGCGACGGCGAAACGGCCCGCGCGTGGCTCATGCGTGCACGAGCCATCTTAATTGACGTGGAAGATTTGGAAGAACAGCACGACTGAGACCGCACCGAGCAGCGTCCCGGCGCAGACCTGTGCGATCGTGTGTGCTTTGAGATAGACGCGCGACCAGCCGACCAGCGGAACCAAGATCAAGAACGGCAACGGATCCCAGCCATACAGATAGGTCAGCGCGACGACCGGCGCCGTGATACCGACCGCATGCGTGCTGATCTTCCAGAATCGAGTAATCTGTTGCACGACGATTGCGGCGGCAGTGTAGCCGGCCATCGAGGCGGTTAGGATCGCTGGTGCGTGCGTGAACAGCAGCGTTGCCGTGCCGATCACATAGAAAACGATGAAGACGGTGAAGACCTTGCGCCGCTCGTCCCGGTCTGACATGTCCAAATCGGTGATGCGGTCGGTCGAATAGAGCCAGAGCAAGAAAAGCATCGGCCCGACCGACGTGAAGACAGCGCAAACGCTCAGGCGGTACCAGAATTGCCCAAACGTATGTGTCGTTCCGGCGCACAATAAGACGAAGAGAACGAGCGGGACGACAAACGGATTGCATACCGTGGAAACGGTGCGGGCGACGTCCCGCAACGCGCGCCCCGAACGCCTCGCGTCTGCGGGCGCCCGAATTTGCCCTTCGGCCATTGCTTGGAAAGCTACCGTGCGAGGGAGTTGGCCGCCTTCAACGGGGTATGCGAAGGGCAGATCGAAAAAAGGGGCCCCATATGATCCTCGACCGCATCTCGAACCCTGCCGACATCAAAGGACTGACGCGTGAGGAGATCGACGAACTCGCGCGCGACATTCGAACCACACTGGTCGATGTTTGCTCGAAAACCGGCGGCCATCTCGCGCCGAACCTGGGCGTCGTCGAGCTGACGCTCGCACTGCACAACGTCCTCGATCTACCCGAGGACAAGATCGTGTGGGACGTCAGCCATCAGAGCTACGTGCACAAGCTGCTGACCGGACGCCGGGATCGCTTTCCGACCTTGCGGCAAGGCGGCGGCATCTCAGGGTTTTCGATGCGCAGCGAGTCGGTCTACGACGTATTCGGTGCGGGACACGCATCGACGTCGGTGTCCGCTGCACTCGGAATGGTAAAAGCACGCGACCTCGCGGGCCTCGATCATACCGTCGTCGCGGTGATCGGTGACGGTGCCTTGACGGGCGGCTTGGCCTACGAAGCGATCAACAATGCGGGTCAGCTCAAATCCAATCTGATCGTTATTCTGAACGACAACGAGATGTCGATCGCACCGAACGTCGGCTCGATTGCTTCTTATCTTGCCGTCCTGCGTTCGAAGCCGCTGTACAACACGGCGCGCCAAAAAGTCAAAGATGTCCTTGGACGCATGCCGTTCGGAAGTGCGGTCGGGCGCGCGATCACGACAGGCGAGGTCGCAACGATGCGATTTTGGTCGCCGGAACACAAAGCCGGCGTCATCTTCGAAGAGATGGGCTTCCGCTACATCGGGCCGATCGACGGCCACGATTACGACACGCTGATCGACGTTCTCTCGAATGCACGCCAGGTCAAGGGACCGGTCCTCGTGCACGTCCATACCGTTAAAGGAAAAGGCTACGATCCGGCTGAGCTCGACTCGCGGACGTTCCACGGTTGCGGCGCGTTCGATATCGAGAACGGCAAGATCGAGAAGAAGGCCGGCGCGCGCAAATCGCATTCGGAAGCCTTCGCCGATGCGCTGATCGATTTAGCGGAAAAAGATTCTCGCATCATCGGGATCACCGCTGCGATGCCGGACGGCACGCAGCTTGCCAAATTTCACAAGCGCTTTCCGGATCGCTATTTCGACGTCGGCATCGCGGAAGCGCATGCGGTGTGTTTTGCGGCGGGCGCCGCGGCCTCGGGATTGCGGCCGATCGTCGGGATATACTCGACGTTCTTGCAACGCGCGTACGATCAAATCGTCCACGACGTGGTCGTGCAGAACCTGCCCGTGATTTTCTGCATGGACCGCGCCGGCTTCGTCGGCGACGACGGTCCGACGCACATGGGCTTGTACGACATCGCGTACATGCGCACGCTTCCGAACATGACCGTCATGGCGCCGCGCAACGAGGATGAGCTGCTTCCGATGATGGCGCACGCCGTATCGCTCGGCACGCCGGTTGCAATTCGCTATCCGCGTGGCAGCACGAGCGGTAAGCATCAGATTCCCCTCGCCCCAATCGAGCAGGGCAAGGCTGAGGTCTTGCACGAGGGAAGCGGCGCAGCACTCGTCGCCTTCGGGAATTGCGTCGATCTCGCACTTGATGCGCGCGATTTGCTTATCGCCGCCGGCTGGACGGCGCCGACCGTTGTCAACGCGCGTTTCGCGAAACCGCTGGACGAGCGGTTGCTTTGCGAGCTGGCGCTGACCCACGATCGTCTCATAACGCTCGAAGAGCACAGCTTGGATGGTGGTTTCGGATCGGCCGTCGTCGAGCTATTCAACGATCGGCGCATTCGTACGAGCGTCGAGCGGATTGGATGCCCGAACGTCTTGATGCAGCAGAATTCACAGCCCAAGCAACGCGCACAGGTCGGATTGTCGGCCGAAGCGATCGTAGAGCGAATTCGCACGCCGCTCGGCACACCGGCATCCGTCTAAAACACCCCGAAGGCGGGGTAGAACGTCCCGTCAAATGGGAGGCGTCGTGATTTCAGGGATACTGGCCTTTTTAGCGGCTCCGACTGCCCCTGTTGCGGCGGCCAGCGCAGCTGCAACGGCGACGCTGAGCCCGCAACAGCAGGCCCAGTTTCAGCAACAGCTCCAACACGCGCTCAACCCGTCACGCAGCGCGCTTGCTATGAACGCGCCGTGGTTGACGCACGCCTTTGCCGGGATATTCATTTTCTCGGCAGTTTTGTTGATCGGGTTGCTCGCTATCCAAACGACGAAACAAGAAGGCCTCTCCGGGACGATCGGTGGTCGTACCGAGAGCGCGTACCGCGGACGCTTCGGCGGCGACGCGCAGATCGCGCGGTTCACCACGTTCGTCGCGATCAGCTTCATCTTTTTCGGCACGCTGCTCTCCCTGACCGGGATCTGATCGTCGCGTGAGCTTACTCGAGGTCAAAAGCCTTCGCGTCAGCTTCAAGACTGAAGACGGAATCGTCCGGGCCGTAAACGGCCTCTCGTATGCGATCGAAAAGGGCTCGACGCTCGGTATCGTCGGCGAGTCCGGAAGCGGCAAATCGGTCAGCGCGCTTTCGATCATGCGTCTCATCCCCTCGCCACCCGGCCGTTTCGACGGCGGTGAGATCAACTTCAAAGGCCAGAGCCTGCTGAAGAAGAGCGAATCGGAGATGCGAAAGATCCGCGGGAAAGACATCGCGATGATCTTTCAGGATCCTATGACCTCGCTCAATCCGGTGTTGACGGTCGGCGAACAAATTGCAGAAGCGGTGCAGCTCCACCTGAAGCTGTCGAAGAAAGACGCTTGGGACAAGTCGATCGAGATGCTGAGGCTCGTGAAGATTCCCGTCCCGGAAAAGCGGATCAAGGATTACCCGCACCAGTTTTCGGGCGGCATGCGGCAGCGCGTCATGATTGCGATGGCGCTCTCGTGCGATCCGGAAGTGCTGATCGCGGACGAGCCGACCACCGCCCTCGACGTGACGATTCAGGCTCAGATCCTCGAGCTGATGAACGAAATGCAGCAGCGCTTGGGGATGGCGATCATTCTGATTACGCACGATTTGGGCGTCGTCGCGGAGACGTGCAAAAACGTGCTCGTCATGTATGCCGGCGACATGGTCGAATACGGCACCGCCGACCAGATTTTCGCCTCGCCGAAGATGCCGTATACGCTAGGTCTGCTTGAATCGTTGCCCCGTCTCGATGACAAAGAGCATAAGCGTCTCGTGCCGATCGAGGGCCAACCGCCGAATCTCTTGCGGCTTCCGAGCGGCTGCAGCTTTGCGGCGCGGTGCCGCTACCGTATGCCGATTTGCGACGAACCGGTCCCGCTGTTCGACTTCAAGGACGGCCACGTTGCGCGTTGCTTGCTCTACGACAAGCGTACCGAGGACTATCGGACGCTGCCGGTCGAGAGCGCACCGACCGTCTCGCTCGATGCGGTCGCCGAGACGCCTCAGGAGCTTGCGACGTGAGCGCGGACATCCTGGTCGTCCGCGATCTTTTCAAGTATTTTCCAATAAATGCCGGGGTTTTCTCGCGTCACGTCGCCGACGTGCGCGCCGTTGACGGGATCGATCTGGCGATTCGCGCGGGCGAAACGATGGGTTTGGTCGGCGAGTCGGGCTCCGGAAAAACGACTGCCGGCCGCGTGATCTTGCGCTTGACGCCGTCGACCAAAGGAACGATCGAGTTCGAGGGCCGCGACATCACGCATCTCGCCGGCTCCGATCTGCGCGCGATGCGCAAAGAGATGCAGATCATCTTTCAGGATCCTTACGCGAGTCTCAATCCGCGTATGACGGTCGGTGCCATCATTACGGAGCCGCTCGAGATTCACGGCATCGCTAAGGGCAAAGCGGCCGAAGAAAAGTGCCAAGATTTGCTCAAGATGGTCGGCTTGCAGCCGTACCATGCGAACCGCTATCCGCACGAATTCTCGGGTGGTCAGCGTCAGCGCGTGGGCGTCGCGCGCGCGCTTGCAGTCGGGCCGAAATTCATCGTCGCTGACGAGCCGGTCTCGGCACTCGACGTTTCTATTCAAGCGCAGGTCATCAATTTGCTCGAAGACCTGCAGCAGCAGCTCGGCCTGACGTATCTGTTCATCGCGCACGATCTCTCCGTGATCCGGCATATCGCGACGCGTGTCGCCGTAATGTACGTCGGGAAGATCGTCGAGCTTGCCGACCGGGATGCGCTCTACGAGAATCCGCTGCATCCGTACACGCAGTCGCTACTGTCGGCAGTTCCGATTCCAGACCCCGTCAAGGAGCGTCAGCGCAAGCGAATCGTGCTCAAAGGCGACATTCCATCGCCCGTAAATCCGCCTCCGGGCTGCCGTTTTCACACGCGTTGTCCCGTTGCGTTCGAGCGTTGCAAAACGGAAGTTCCGGCCTTCACGGACTACGGCGGCGGACATTTTACCGCGTGTCATTGGGTCGAAGAACACGGTGGAAAAGCGCCCGACGTCGCGTCCTCCGCAGCCGCGATCGCAGTATAAAAAAAGAGCGATTCGTGAGAATCGCTCTTAAATTTTTACGGCCGGTCGGCGCTATTTCTTCTTTTTGCGTCCGCCCTTTTTCTTTTTGCGTCCGCCTTTTTTCTTTTTGGCGCTGCCCTTTTTCTTTTTGGCGCCGCCCTTTTTCTTTTTGCGTCCGCCTTTTTTCTTTTTGGCGCCGCCCTTTTTCTTGCCGGCCTTTTTCTTGCTGGCCTTTTTGCGACCGCTCTTTTTGCTCTTCTTGACTGCGACCACTGCCTTCTTTTTCCGGCGACGACGTTTCTTTTTCGCCGGTGCGGGCGCTACCAAGCCCATCGTACTATCGTCCATTACTCCTCCGAGTCGGAAAAGGTTGTGCCGACCGCCAAGCGGCGACACAGTTGCTTGCATCGTACACCGGGGCGACGTTTTATGCAACTTTTGTCGCGCGATGTGTTCGCCTTCCTCGACACCCGCTTGACACGGGCGCTATACTGAGGGCGTTTTTTTGGGGCGGGTTGCTCCATTTTCTGAGGGAGGCTAGATAGCTTGGCGAGGCCGCTCATAATCGTAGAGTCGCCGACCAAAGCGCGTACGATCAAGAAATTCCTACCGGGGCGTTACGCAGTTAAAGCCTCAGTGGGTCATGTTCGCGATCTTCCAAAAAGCACGCTTGGCGTCGACGTCGATAACGGCTTCATTCCCAAATATCTCACTATTAAAGGGAAGGGCGACATTATCAAAGAGCTGCGCGCGGCCGTCAAAACGGCGACCGATGTGTATCTCGCGACCGACCCCGACCGCGAAGGCGAATCGATTGCCTGGCATCTGGCCGAGCTCCTAAAGCTGCAAGATCCAAAGCGCATCGAGCTGCACGAAATCACGAAAGATGCGACCCTCGCCGCGCTCAAAGATCCCCACCAGATCAATATCCCGCTCGTGAACGCGCAGCAGGCGCGGCGCATTCTCGATCGCCTGGTCGGCTATAAGATCTCACCGCTGCTCTGGGCCAAGTTGCGTGGGGGCCTTTCGGCTGGGCGCGTTCAGTCTGTGGCGGTGCGGCTGGTCGTGGATCGCGAGCGCGAAATTCAGGCGTTCAACCCCAAAGAGTATTGGTCGATTACGGCAACGCTCGCGCCGGGATCCGGCGACCTGAGCTTCCCCGCCGAGTTTTACTCGCGTGATGGCGAGCGGATCGAAATCCCGAATCAAGCCTTGGCCGACGAGATCGTCGCCGCGGTCGAGCGCGCGCCATGGCGCGTCGCCAGCATCAAGCAGCGCGAGCAGCGTCGCAATCCTGCGCCGCCGTTTACGACGTCGACGCTGCAACAAGAAGCTTCACGCCGGTTGCGGATTCGCGTCCGGCGCGTCATGCAGCTCGCGCAGGGGCTGTACGAAGGCGTTGACTTGGGGTCCGAAGGGACCATCGGTCTGATCACGTACATGCGCACCGATTCGACCCGTATCGCGGATACGGCGCGCGAAGCGGCGGTCAGCTACGTCGAGACGACCTACGGTAAAGATTTCATCGGGCCGTTCCGCCAGCCCAAGCTGCGCGAAGGCGCGCAAGATGCGCACGAAGCGATCCGCCCGACGTCCGTCGAGCGGACGCCCCAGCGTATGTCGCAATTCCTCAAGCGCGACGAGCTTCGTTTGTATACGCTCATTTGGGAGCGCTTCGTCGCATCGCAGATGGCAGCCGCGGTCTACGATCAGACGACCGTCGATTGCGAAGCCAAGGGTGGCGATCACACGCACGTTTTCCGCGCCACGGGGAGCGTGCTGAAGTTCGCCGGCTTTACCGCCGTGTACGATGAGAGCACGGAGGAAAGCGCCGACGCCGCCGCTGCTGCCCCGGCCAAGAGCAAGAACGGCAAGACGTCCAAGCCGCGCGTGATGCTGCCGGCGATGCAGGCGGAGCAATCACTCGATCTGCGCGCTCTCGACCCGAAACAACATTTCACGGAACCGCCCCCGCGCTACACCGAAGCGACGCTGGTGCGTGCGCTCGAGGAAAATCGGATCGGCCGGCCGTCGACGTACAGCACGATCGTCGAAACGATTCAGGCGCGCGGCTACGTCGAACAACTCGAGAGGCGCTTCCATCCGACCGAGATCGGCTTTGCGGTCAACGATCTGTTGGTCGAGCATTTTCCGGATATCGTCGATGTCAATTTCACGGCGAACATGGAACAGCGACTCGATCGTATCGAGGAATCGGATGGCGATTGGGAACCGACTCGCCTCCTGCTCTCGGAATTCTACGGCGGCTTCAAGCTCGAGCTGGAAGAAGCCGAGAAGAAGCTTCCGAAACTCGAAATCCGCGACGAGCCGACCGACGATATCTGCCCGAAGTGCGGGCGTCCCATGGTGATCAAGACGGGACGTTTCGGGCGCTTCATCTCGTGCACGGGTTATCCCGAGTGCAAGACGACGCGGCCGATTCTCAAAGACACTGGCGCCTTGTGTCCCAAAGACGGCGGCATGATCGTCGAGCGCAAATCGCGCAAGGGCCGCATCTTTTACGGCTGCGCAAACTATCCGGCCTGTGATTTTGTATCGTGGGATCGCGTGATTCCCGAGCCGTGCCCGGTCTGCGGATCGTACGTCGTCGCCAAAACGCGCCGCGGCGGAAACGTACGCCTCGAGTGCTCGAACGATCGCGAACACGATCTCTCGCAGCTTGGCGCTAAAGATCGCAGCGGCGAGCAAATCGAAGGCGGCACGTCGGCCTCGGCTGACGAGGTCGAAGCCGATTTGGAGCATGTCCCCGTCTAAGTCGCTTGTCGTGATCGGCGGCGGCCTTGCCGGCTGCGAGGCCGCGTGGCAAGCAGCGGAAACGGGCGTTCAGGTCGAGCTCTATGAGATGCGGCCCGGGCGCCGTTCACCAGCCCATCAAACCGATTCGCTCGCGGAGCTCGTCTGCAGCAATTCGCTGCGCGGCGCGGCGCTCGAGAACGCAGTCGGCCTTTTAAAAGAAGAACTGCATCGTTCCGGCTCGCTGATCCTGACCGCGGCGCGCAAGCACGCCGTCCCGGCCGGTGGAGCGCTGGCGGTCGATCGCCTCTTGTTCAGCGGCGAGATCGAATCGCAGATAAGCGAGCATCCGCGGATCACGCTGCGCCGCGAGGAGATCCACGAGATCCCGCTCGACCGCCGCACGATCGTCGCGTGCGGACCGCTGCCCGGAGCCGGCCTCGCTGATTCGATCGATCATCTCGTCGGCGGCGGTCGTCTGCACTACTACGACGCCGCGGCGCCGATCGTCGCGACCGATTCGATCGACGAATCCAAGATGTACCGCAAGTCGCGTTATGACAAGGGCGGCGGCGATGACTATCTCAAC
>Ga0302326_10033835_pt1 | contig 10142 bp, 11 predicted proteins | sample Palsa_T0_3_FD_202264 | JGI IMG/M metagenome (GOLD analysis project Ga0302326, IMG submission 202264) | Peat permafrost microbial communities from Stordalen Mire near Abisko, Sweden - Palsa_T0_3 | ecosystem: Environmental > Terrestrial > Soil > Palsa > Peat permafrost | place: Sweden: Abisko...
GTGCTTCGGGCCAGCTTCGTATCGACCACTTCGTAGGACCATAGCCCGAGGGCACTAGGCCTATCCACACGGACGAGAAAATCGGCGCGTCCACGCCACGGCCCGTCCAGAAATGTGGCTTGATAGATCGCGGGCGCCCCGGAGCGCATGGCTCGTATCGATTCAGTAGCCGCCTCGTGCCATGACGCGCCTACGTCAATTTGAGTGACTACAAGAGCTTCGTTATCGATCAGGTGACGCAAGTATTGTTTCTCGTGTTCCAATCCGAGCTTCTGCAGTAACTCGATGGCAGGATCGTCGAAGAATGGCTTCTTGATCTCTTTTCGTGATTCCGCACGGTCGAGCGTTGCAGTGTGCTGGCAGGCGAGAAAGTTGGCCACATCCGTAGCGGAAAACATGGTGTCGATAGCGTACACCGGGAAAAGCATCTTGGATCAGCTCAGGCGTTCAATCTTGTTACGGTCTTAGAAGGTGCTATCGTTATGGGTTCCGCTTATTCTTGACTTCGGCGAGAGTTGTTTGGTTGCGTCAGGGAGAGGCTAACGCTTGAACGCAGTTGAAATAGAAGAAGCCATTTCGCAATTGGCGGATCAGCCGTTTGACTCCGAGAATTTCCCGTATGCCTTCCTTGAAGCCTTCGGCAACAAGGCGACAACGATTAAGAGGCTGCGCGCCGGCGCCTCGAACAAGTCAGATCTTGGCGGAGTTCTCCAGACCAACTACATCCACATTGCTACCTGCAGCACTGGGGAAGTCACGAAAACGCTCACGGCCTTAAGGGACAGCCCCGCGACTGGCAAGGCCAAAGCCAAATTCATCCTAGCGACAGACGGTGCGGACTTCGAGGCTGAGGACCTCGGCAGCGGCGAAACTGTCGCCTGCGGGTATAAGGACTTTCCCGACCATTTCGGTTTCTTCCTGCCTCTTGCAGGCATCACCACGGTCAAGCAAATCGCTGAAAATGCTTTTGACATTCGAGCCACGAGCCGCCTCAACCGGCTGTATGTGGAGTTGCTCAAGGACAATGCCGAGTGGGGTACGTCCGCTCGCCGTCATGACATGAATCATTTTATGGCACGCCTCATCTTTTGTTTTTTCGCCGAGGATATCCAATGGCGCGGAATGGAACGTTGGCCAAAAGCCAGGAACTGCAACCAAGTTTTCATGCGACGACAGAGCTGATCACGATTGGCATCGACCTCGGAGATCGTTTCAGTCATTGCTGTGTGCTGGGGCCCGATGGAAAGATACTTACCGAGGGCCGCCTGCGGTCTACGCCGGAAACGATGGCACGTCACTTTCAAGATCTTCCGCCGGCGCGCATTGCAATCGAAGTAGGAACGCACTCGCGGTGGTTAAGCCAGTTGCTTATGGAGTGGGGCCATAACGTGATCGTTGCCAACCCACGCAATCTGCGAATGATCGCCGACAACATTCGCAAGTCGGACCAGGTTGACGCGCACATGTTGGCGAGGCTCGCGCGAGTTGATCCACAACTACTCTCTCCCATCGTGCATCGCAAACAGGAAAGCTACCCCGACATAATTCAGCTGAAAGCTCGTGACCTCTTAGTCAAGAACAGAACGCGACTGATGAATGCGGTCCGGGGTGTTCTGAAGTCCGCAGGGGTGCGTTTGTCTCCCTGCGGAACGTCCTACTTTCCCAGCAAGGCCGCCATGTGCGTTCCGGCTGAACTGAAGATGAGTTTGATGCCGTTGCTGGAGACGATCTCACATTTGAACAAGCAAATCTATTCTTTGGACAAAGCAATTGAAAGCACTGCACAGAATCGCTATCCAGAGACCAATCGGCTCCGGCAAATAAGCGGAGTTGGGCCGATCACCGCGCTTCAGTACGTGCTTACCATCGGTGACCCCAGTCGATTCACGCATTCCAGAGATGTACCCGCATACCTCGGGCTGACGCCCCGTCGCCACCAATCGGGCTCCGTCGAACAACAACTCAGAATCAGCAAGGCCGGTAACAAACAGCTCCGATCTCTGCTCGTTCAGTGCGCTCAATATTTGTTGGGGCGTTTCGGCCCGGACAGTGACCTCAAACGTTGGGGCACGCGTATGTTCGAACGGGGTGGAAAAAACAGCAAGAAACGGGCAATCGTCGCGGTCGCCCGAAAACTTGCTGTTCTTCTCCACCGGTTGTGGGTCACGGGTGACACATACCATCCTCTTTATAATGTCGCCGCCGATCCCCCACGGCGTGACGCTTCGAACGCCGTCCGCGGTGCGGAGGTGCCGCAGAAAGGGCCCATGTATCTTGGATAAAGTTACGAACCAGGAGGAATGTGAAGAGATACCGTGTTCACGGTGACTGCGTGTTTTTTCCCGGGCCTTCGAGGCCGACAGAAAGATTGCAGCACCAGCCTGATACTGAGAACCCCAATGTGCACCCGGCATTGACAAGCGCCGAACAAGTGCGAATGGAAGCGTGGCGAATCAGTTGAACACGGATTTTGGTTCATTCTAAAATTGACAGAGCGCGTTCTTGGCAAAAGCCTGTGGTAGCTTTCCCCTTCACGCCACGAGGACCTCGTGGCTCCGCACTTTCTTGTTCTCAATTTCCGCATTGCCCGTCAATCAACACCTTAGGCGCTGCTATAATCCCGGCTGCCTTCCTCAGACGGAGCGTCGACATGCAAAAGTATGTCCGTTGTGTCTTGCTATCCATCCTCCTCAGTCCGCTGGGATGGGCAGGGTCCCTCGTCATCCGCCGCGTGACAGTAATTGACGCCACCGGCAAGCTTGCACAACCCGGTATGACCGTCGTAATTGAGCGAAATCAGATCGTAGCGATCGGTCCGTGGAGGAAGGTCAAGGTTCCTGCGGGCTCACAGATCATCGATGGCCGCGGGAAGTTTCTGATCCCAGGCCTCTGGGACATGCACGTGCATGGCTTTTCTCCGGATCCGGGCAGCACTGTGGAGGGCGAGACGTGGATGTATCCGCTGCATCTGGCCAACGGTGTCGTCGGCGTGCGTGCGATGTTTGGGCCCGAGGACGCCCGCGCTTGGCGTGTGCAGCACGCCAAATACGACAAGCCGTCACCGCGCGTGTACCTTGCCAGCCCCATCATCGACGGACCCAACCCTACTTGGCCTGGAAGTGTCGCGGTCACCAATGCGGCGCAAGCACGCGCGGCCGTCGATCGTTACCAGGCAAACGGAGCGGACTTCATTAAGGTGTATGACGGCGTGCCGCGCGAGGCCTACTTCGCGATCGTTGATGAAGCCCACAAGCTCGGGATCTCGTTCGTGGGGCATGTGCCCGATGCGATCAGAGTGGAGGAGGCGTCTGACGCGGGTCAGAAGAGCATCGAGCATCTGACTGGCGTGGCCGTTGGCGCTTCTTCTGAGGAAGAGACATTGTTCGCCATGAAGTGGACTCAGACGGGCGATTTCCTCCGGAGGGATCTGCGTGCAGACGCGACCTATGACGAATCCAGGGCCGCGTCGCTGTTCGCTCGATTCGTCAAGAACGGCACATGGCAATGCCCGACCTTAGTTGTGAATCGATCCTATGAACATTTCGACGATGGCATTTTCATGCACAAGGAGTGGTTGAAATACATTCCGAGCGATACGCGCGATCTCTGGAAGAAAATGGGCGATGACACCGGCAAGCAAAGGAGCGCTCAGTATTGGTCTGACGCTCACCGCCAGTTTCCGGAGGAACTCAAGCTGGTCGGGCGCATGTACTGGGCTGGTGTCGCCATCCTGGCGGGCACCGATACTTACAATCCCTACGTATTTCCAGGCTTTAGCCTCCACGAAGAACTTTCGCTGCTGGTGGAGGCGGGCTTGCCGCCCATGGCGGCACTGCAAGCAGCGACCATTGGGCCGGCACGCTTCATGGGGCAGGCGGAGGGTCGGGGAACCGTCGAGGTGGGCAAGGTTGCCGACCTTGTGCTGCTCGACCGAGACCCGCTCGCCGACATTCACAACACCACGTCCATCCGCGCCGTCATCCTCGGCGGCAAATTCATGTCGCGTAGCACGCTCGATGCCATGCTTGCGGAGGCGGAGGCGACCGCAGCCAAGCCACACTCGGACCCACCGGGATCGAAAACCAACTGACTGGGTGACGTCCGCTTCGTTTGATCTCAGTAGCCCGGCCAGGAAAATTGCCGACCCACGCAAACCAAAAAGGAGCATGGACGTTCAATCGGAAAGTCGGAGTATGTCAATCAGGGCGTACCGAACGCACGCTGGGCTAGGCGCTTTTAAGTCGCTGCCTCTTCTTAGTCGCGTAAACTTATTTCGAGTAATGATAAGTAGGACAAGGCTCAGCCGTGCCGGCTGAGTCAGCAGTTGGGGTGCAACTATTGCGGGCGACGATCTGCCACTTTCCATTTGTGCGGTGCCATGTGTCGACCATCACGGCATGCACATCGAATGCGCTTCCATTGTGAACGCCGCTCCAGGTGCAAACCAGAGTTACAACTCCGAAGTCGCCGTGCGCTCTCGCGCTGATATTGCGCACCGTATATTCCTTGATTTCGGTGTGGTAGAGGAAATCCAACCAATCCGAACGCTTGGACATTAATTCACCATTCCAACGGTAAAGCGCGAATTCCGGTGCCACCAGCTCTTCTAGTTTCGGATGATCCTTGGCATTCATGGCGTCGGTCCATGCCTTGGTTAAGGTCACAAGTTCGGTGGAGGCTGTGTCTTGCGTAGCCTGCGGGGCGGCTTGACTTGCCGGCTGTTGGGCCAGTCCCGAAGATACGTAGAAGAGAAGAGCGAGGCATACTCCTAGGAGTTGTTTCATCGGCGCCCCCAAGCTTGCGGTTCACGAAATCTAACACGCCTCGCACCGTCGCACGACAAAGAATCCGGGACGATGCCAGCTCTGCAATAGCGAAGAACAATGATGATCGCGGACTGAAGAAAAGTGAAGCGAATTCAACTCTTTGCTGACGGCGATTAAGACTTGATTCTGCCCAAATACCCGCTCGGTCGAACGGACCTGCTACTTTTGGCGGGTTTGTTTGCCTTCCGTAAGCAGGGTCCAGGGTTCGGAACCGCGGGCCATTTCGTATGTGTAGGTGGCCATGTCAGGGTTCATGGTCTTCTCTGTGAAGCGACCGCGAGTGATCGTCGAATCGTCGATCCATGTCCAGGTGTCGCCGTCAATTGTTCCGCGGGAGAATCCGCTCTCGCCGTCGCTGTGCGTCTGAAAATAAGTGTAAGTCTTTTCGCGTAAGGTTGTTTTGACATCTTCCTCGTAAACCTATTTCCCTACGAAATAGGCGAGTTTTTCATATTCGGTACCATGTTTAGGCGGCCCCGGAGTTTGCGCACCAATCGCTGGAATCAAGACCGAAGCGGAAAGCACCGCGAACAGGGAATACATTGTCTTGTGCATAAATCCTCCGTTGGGCATTCATCCGATGCTGGGCAAATTCCCGAATCCTAGCACAAGAAAAAGAAGGAGAGAGGTGCGCACGGTGCCTCTTCCAGTGTAGGCTGGCCAGAAGATTGCTAGACGGCACTCGCACGCGGGATTGTTGAATGTTTGCCTGTCACTCGTCCGCAATCGGTGGCGAGTGTCAACGCTGCCGGAAGCCCTCCAACCAACCCAGCGGCCGTGTTACCCTCTTTGGCTGGCCTGCCACTTAATCCTAAGTTGGCCCGGATCTGAAGCCGCAGATGTGGAGCATTACACATGCGATTCACACTTAGCTTGTTGCGCCGGAATGCTGCCGCTTGCGCTGTCTTAGCCGTCGCCCTGTTTGCCGCCTATGCGCAGGACGCGCCCGCGCCAGAGACCCACGGCATTATCGTCGCCAACATGGACCGCTCGGTTAAACCCGGTGACGACTTCTACCGCTACGCGAACGGCGGCTGGATCAAGCGCACCGAACTTCCTCCTGATCGCAGGTACATTGATCCAGACGGCCTCGACTTCGACGACTCGAACGACTTGACCCGCAAGCGTATCGCTAGCCTGATCGAAGAAGCAGCCAAGACCAACACCCCCGCCGGTTCCAATGCACGTAAGATTGCCGACTTCTATCGCTCCTACATGGACGAGGCGTCCATCGAAGCCAAAGGCCTTGCTCCGCTCCGCCCACACCTCGACGCCATTGCTGCCATTCACGACAAGCACGAGCTAGCTCGGGCTTTAGGCGCCAGTCTGCGAGCGGACGTCGACGCCCTGAACATCGACAACTTTCATACAGCCAACCTTTTCGGGCTGTGGATCGCCCCCAGTTTTAACGATCCTGAGCACTATGCCGCCTTCCTGATGCAAGGCGGACTGGAATTGCCCGACCGCGAATACTACCTTTCCGACAGTGAAAGCATGCGCGACATCCGCAGCAAATATCAGACGCACGTTTCCGCCATGCTCAAGCTTGCCGGCTTTACCGACCCGGACGTCCGCGCCCAGCACATCGTCGAACTGGAGCACGCTATCGCCGAAAAACATATTCCCTTGGCGGATCAGGGGGACATCCACAAGGCGAACAACACCCGGAACCAGGCCGACTTCGCCGCCAACGCCCCCGGCCTCGACTGGGCAGAGTACTTTCGCGGTGCCGGTCTCAGTGGCCAGGCCAGTTTCATCGTCTGGCAGCCCGCTGCCTTCACCGGAGAGTCCGCTCTCGTTGCCTCTACCGCGCTGGACACATGGAAGGACTGGCTGGCCTTCCACTTGATTGAGGACTACGCCAGTGTTCTGCCCAAAGCCTTCGCCGACGAGCGCTTCGACTTCTTCGGCAAGACGCTCTCCGGCAAAGCGGAGCAGCGCCCCCGCTGGCACAGCGGCGTCGCAATGGTCAGCAGCGTGATGGACGAAACTGGAAACAGGATGCTTGCAGGCCGGGGCGTGCTCGGCGACGCTGTCGGGCAAATGTACGCCGAGCGCTACTTCTCACCCGAAACCAAGGCCCAGATCGAAACCATGGTTGCGAACATCATCGCCGCCTTCCGGCGTCGCATTGAGGCTCTCTCGTGGATGAATCCTACGACCAAGGCCGAAGCCGAAGCCAAGCTCACCACGCTCTATGTGGGAATCGGTTACCCGGAGATCTGGCGCGATTACTCTTCCTACGAAGTCAAGGCCGACGACATCTTCGGCAATCTCTGGCGCGGCGGCCTGTTTGATTACCACCGCTCTGTCGCCCGTCTCGGCCACACCGTGGATCAAAGAGAGTGGTGCTTGTATCCGCAGACCATCGATGCCGACGAATTGCCCCTGCAAAACGCGCTCAACTTTCCCGCCGCATATTTCCAACCGCCGTTCTTTGACCCGAAGGCTCCGGACGCGGTCAACTACGGTGCCATTGGGTCTGTCATTGGGCACGAAATCAGCCACACTTTTGACACCACAGGCAGCGCATTCGATTCCACAGGGCGTGTGCGCAATTGGTGGAAACCCGCTGACTTGGCGCATTTCAATGCGGCCGCCGCCAGCCTCGCCGCACAGTACGACACCTACAAACCGTTTCCCGACCTTGCCGTGAATGGTAAGCAAACACTGAATGAAAACATCGCCGACCTCGGGGGCATTTCCGCCGCCTACGATGCGTACCGCGCCTCCCTCGGGGGCAAGGCCGCTCCCGTCCAGAACGGTCTCTCGGGCGACCAGCAGTTCTTCCTTAGCTTCGCACAGAACTGGGCATCGAAGTCCAGTAAAGCTTTTCTCCGGGAGCAAGTGATGACCGACGACCACTCCCCCGACCAGTTCCGGCCAGTCACGGTCCGCAACCTCGACGCATGGTACGCGGCATTCGATGTGCAACCGGGAGAGAAACTCTACCTGGCCCCACCTGACCGCGTGCACATCTGGTGAGGCAATACCGAGTGTGCATCAAGAGACATCTCGCTGCAGATCGCGGGCGAATGGTCGGCAAACCTTACCTTGGGATTTGCCCGTCATGCATTCCGAATCTGCCCTGTGCCCTGATTCCTCCCAACAGCCCATCCGACGGCGTCCGCGTCGCGTTCATCGTCCAAAACGGCGCGCCCATTGAACTGCTCGAATTCACCGATCCCAACCATCCTGCCCGCCGCCAGCAGAGCAAGATGCTGATATAAACACGCTCCATCCGAAGCATCTATTAGAGTGAAGGCGAGCACCCGACGCCTTTCAAGAGTGGCCCGCTCACGAGCTGAGTTCATTAAGCAAGCCTTTTCCAACCCCCACCTCCAAATCAGCCTGACTCCCGTTTGTCGGCCATCCATACCAGCGATTCGCAGCCTCTTTTTATTTGTCGGGGTCCTTTTCTGCACGGTCGCGATAGACGACGTGGCCTAGTCGGTCGCATTCATTCTCTTCGGCGAGGGAGATTGTAGTCGGCTTTTCTCCCGCCGGAACTGATTCGCAGCGCAGATGATCCTCGAATCCGGGAGCCGAAAATATGGCGACTATGCTGGCGGGTTCGGTGCCGGTATTCTTCAGGCCGACCCACGTATGCTGCGGAATGAACACCATTCCTCCCGCATGCAGATCGCGCTCCTGATCTCCAACATGAGCGTGGATAGTGCCTTTCTCGATCAGCACGATCTCGTCCTGCTCAAGATGCTTATGGGTTGGTATGGCTGCGCCGGGGGGCAGGTCTTCTCCGCCAAGCAGCACCAGATGCTCGGAGCCATTGGCTTTGGGAGTGACCTTGAGGATGAATCCCCCCCAGGAATCAACCTCTCCCGGCTCGGGCCGCCAGAGACGCGTCTCGCCTTCATTTTTCTCCAGCAGCAGTGGGGTTGCGCCAGCCTGCACTGGTTGCGATTCATCGGGCTTGGCGGCCGCGACGCGAGTCTCCTTCCCGCTGACGAACACCTTCATGGAATTCTCGCTCTCGCCCGACTCATCGGTATATTCGAACGAGTCCGCTGAAACAAACTTCATGATGTACCGGGTGTGATGCACCTTCCCGCCAAAGACGCTGTCCCCAAGCCAAGTCCATACGTCGCCGCTCACCGTTCCAGTCTTGTCTTCTGTTCCTCCTGAACTGTCAACTGCGTGGTATCGGTAGGTCTTGGAAGTCGGATCGTAGTAGACGAAGGATGTGTCCGAGTATTTCGTACCGGGTCTGTAGAGTACCGTCTCGCAGATCACAGCGAAGCCGTCTGCTGTCCATCTGCAATCGTCAGTGCCACTGAATTTCATCGCTGGCGAGTTCGGCCCCATAAACCCCGCTTTCAATTCATCTTCGATCGTAAACTTGCCGACCATTACTGCTAGCTTCTTCACTTCTGGGCTAGGCGTTGTCTGAGATTGGGCGCCAGCCAAAATTGCGCTCGAAGCGCATGCCAGCGCAAATGAGACCAACCTTTGGCGGCTACTCATTTGGATCCTCCTTCAATGCGCGGGTTTGGATGCCACAGCCTTGCTGGCCGCTATACGAGTGCATTTTCCGGTCAGCCCCAGTTCTATGGGCTTATCACCCTCGCCCCACTCCTCGGTATATTCATAAGAGTCGTGCGAAACGATCTTCATGTGTATCGCGTATGAAACACTTTTTCACCAAGGCTGCCCCCGCCAACCCAAGTCCATGTATCGCCGCTCACGGTGCCAGTCTGGTTGTTGGTTTCTCCGGTACTGCGGATTCCGTGATATTCGTACTTCTTGGAAATCGGATCATAGTAGGCGACATCGGTTTCGACCTCTTTCGTGCCGCCGACGTCGACGGTTTCGATGCAGAGCACGCCAAATCCGTCGGCTGTCCATTTGCATTCGTCAGTGCCGCTGACTTTCATCACGGCTGAGTTTGGGCCAAATGCACCGGCTTTGATCTCACCCTCGTTCCTAAAGCTTCCGACCATTACTGCAAGCTTCTTCACTTCTGGCCCCGGTGTTGTCTGAGACCGAGCGGGAGCCACGATCACTGTCAAAACGCACGCCAGCACAAATGAGACGAACCTTTGGCGGCTACTCATTTGGATTCTCTTTTCAGATGTGCCACGGATGCTAGCACAAAATGCCGGAGGCGACTCTCACATTTCCCGACAAGAGCTGGTCAGCTGCTATCTATGGACTTGCGTCTAAGTGCCTGTTGGTCGCTAGCCTTGATCGGAAACGCCTCGGGGGCAGACTGCGGGGGCGGAGCGGGATCTCGGTCCGAGGCGTTTTCGATAAGGAGACTAGGAGGAAGCCGCTGGCGTTTGCGGCGGACGCGGTGCG
>Ga0302326_10033836_pt1 | contig 10142 bp, 2 predicted proteins | sample Palsa_T0_3_FD_202264 | JGI IMG/M metagenome (GOLD analysis project Ga0302326, IMG submission 202264) | Peat permafrost microbial communities from Stordalen Mire near Abisko, Sweden - Palsa_T0_3 | ecosystem: Environmental > Terrestrial > Soil > Palsa > Peat permafrost | place: Sweden: Abisko...
CAACACGGACATGAACGAGCGGCTCTTGTCTCAGCCCAGCAGCACGACGCTGGGGAACCAGACCACGTTCCGCAACGCGACCAATTACAAGTTGTGGGCCACAATTCTGGACAACACCAGCACATTGGCTGAAGGATCGAATAACGGCAAGCTCAAGCAGGGGACGGCCAGCACGTACGACACGATCAACATTCCCGCCAATGGGACGATCGATTTTGGTGACATCTACAGCACGGTGGCCCACAACAACGACATCACGTTTGCCTTCTCCGAAGCCGATCCGACCAACGCGGGGAACCCGGTGACGGGCAGCACCTACAACGGCGAAGTGGATTACGTGGGCAACACCGTCATGCCCGAGCCGGGCACGCTGGGTCTGCTGGGATTGGGCGGGATCATGATGATGCGGCGGCGTCGGCCTGCGCGAGTGGACTCGCGAGCGCGCGCCGTCGCGACACCACCTTTGCCGGTTCGCCCTCCTTTTGATTCGTGATGATCTGGACGGGAGCGGAACGAGACAAAACGAGACAGAATGAGACACTTTTTCGGCCGTCTCGCGCACCATTTTTGGTGTAAATCCCTTGCCGACACCCCAGCGGTTGGCGCCGGGTGGAATGGCCCGAAGTGGCCCAAAATGGCACACGTTCTTTTACGGTTTCTTGCTATTTTTGTTGTCAGCAGTTGTAGATTCAGCACCCGCGCCCTCTTAAATCTCGAGAAATCGCCGCCCGCTGAATTCTAAAGAGGGGTTTCAATTATGTTCTGGCGAGCGTGGTTCGTGCAATCACCGATCCATGCCTGGATATGTGCCAAGGCCAATCAATCAGTCATGGTCCTTTTTCTTGGTCTCGCGTGCGTCATGTCACCACGCTTCCGCCGGAGTAAATTCCTCTCGGCTCTCCCCCATCGTACCCCTTGGTTTCCGTCCTCACATTAAACGCCTCGGCGAATCCGAATATCTCCAGAATCCATTGGCAATCAGGCGTCGTCTGGAGGAAAAGATTGGCTCCAAAGTCGGCGGGGTCGGTGTCGCTTCCCACCAGGGTGCAGTCTTCACAGGAATCGTCGCTGCAGTTGAATTCGCTGTTGGTGGGCGCGGATTCCGGCGAGCCATCCCATTCGCACGGACCGCCCGTCAGCATAACATCGTAACTTTCCCAAGTGTATTTGTTGGATGTTCCCCCTCCCTCGTCACTGCAAATGAAGCCCGCCGCAATCGACACCGCGCTGGCGATCGCACCGTCCAGGCAGGGGCAATCGCTGCACGGGTCGGTGTCGCAGTCGGAGCATTCGCCATCGATCTCGGTCGTGTCGGGCGGAACGTCGGTTGGGCCGATCAGGCTATAGCTGACACCATCGACCAGGATGGCGTTGGCACTGGTCACCGATGGATCGACGAAGAGGATGGAACCTGGCATGCTGTATTCTCCTTTGTGCCGGCGCGATTGGCTCCGGTTTGCATCTCAACTCTGAATGTCCCGCGTCGGGCGCTCGGCGCTGGGCGGCCTCAAAAACTAGCTGCGTCCCCGTATCATTCCCTCCCGTATCATTCCCTCCCCGTATCATTCCCCTAACTAGCTGCGTCCCCGTTCCATTCCCTCCCCGTTCCATTCCCCCGTTCCATTCCCTTCCTTCCCCGTATCATTCCTCATCTATAATCCCATCCAATGTTATTGCAGACGGAAGTGACAGTACTCGAAGCCCGCGCGGCACGTAGCCCGCCAGTAACTGAGGAAGCGGTGATTCTCCCACCGGAGTACCCAGAAGTTCAATATCCCTTACAACGGATTCCGGTATCTTTCTGTCAAAATGGATGGGTGTACCACAGTGCGACAAGAACTGGACATCTCCAGAAGGGGACCTTAGTGGGAAGGGGCCTAGGCCCGCTGGAGTCATCTCGTCAAGAATCATCCTTGCCACAAGGAGCACCGTGCCTTTAAATATGCTAACGACATATATGTAGTCACCTTGTCTAGCTGGAGGCATGAGACAGTGATTTACATCAATTGAATCCAGCCGTTCGCCGGGCCGCTTACCCGCTTTCCTCAGGTCTCCAATCTCACAGTAGTGTAGAATTGCGGGCATTCGAATCTCTCGCCGATGCTTTTCGGCTAAGCATTACGTCGCGTAAGGCCCATTTTCTCCGATGCAGCCTCCAGAATGATAGGGAGGGTTACCGACACAATTTGGATCCTGACACTTCGACTGGCAGTCGGATGGGCTTTTCCCCTCAAAACCTTGGGCGCAGAAAAAGGGTCATCACTGGTTTCACCAATGGATGCTGTTGTTTTGGCAACGGTAAGATCGGACCGTGCCCAGTACCGGGTCGGGAGTCTTTGAGGGGATGGATTCGTTGGCGGCCGCGGGGCGCAGCGTGGATTGCAATCCCAGGAGCTTTGCCGTCCGCTGTTCCCACGGTTGGTCTCCATAAGGCCGGCCCCGCTTTACGCAATTTCGCACGGCCTTGAGTTCTGCCGCGGTTCACCCATGCCTTCCAATCCGAGGGGGGTCGGAGGGGCCACTGTTTTCATCGGCAAGAGCCATGGCGGTGTCCGCCCCGCGCCGCGTTTGCCCTTGTTACACCAAGGCCATCGCCGGGCGGATTTTACCCGATTGGCCCTGACGGGCCAGAGCACGAAGTGCTCCGACACCGGAATGGCTGGGTCTACTGGGATTGGGGGGACGGGAACTGCCAGGCGATAAGTTTAGAATTTTCTTGACGTACGCGGGGCGCGACGGTGAAATCTGGGTTGCTGGCGTCGGGTTGTAGTACCGGTACCGGGCTCATTTCTGTAGCGGAAACATTGGGATGGAGTGAGGAAAATGACACATCGAAAAGGTGCGTGGTCAAAGCGTGTTGCTTCAATTCTATTGGCGGCGACGGCGATGGCGGGCTATACGTTGCCCACCGGTGCCGAAACAACGTACGTCACCGGAACCGGTGGGACCAACGGTGCAACGCCCGGAGCTGGGGGAACGCCGGGAGGACCAGCGACCGCCAATGCGACCAGCACCGATGCTTCCAATATGGCGACGGCGTACGGCGGCACGGGCGGAACGGGCCAAGCGGGTGCCGGCAATAACAACAGCCAGGGCGGATCGGGTGGGGCCGGCGCGCTCGGGGGCAGCGCCAGCGCAACCGCCGACACCACTGGGGTGGTTGCGGGCGCTGTTTCTGAATCCTCCACGGCGAGCGGCGGCACTGGCGGTACTGGGGGCGACGGGGGCAGTGGGATTCCTCAAGGCCAGGGCGCCACCGCCGGGGGTGGCGGCAGTGCGATCGCATCGGCGCAAGGGTCCAATTCAACTTCGGATTCGGTCACCATCAGCGCACAGGCCTTTGGCGGCAACGGCGGGTACGGCGGGACGGGGTTTCCCAGCGGCGCCGGCGGCAATGGGGGAAGTGCTAGTCTAGGGACCGTAACGGGTTCTTCCACCGGCGGTGGTTTTGTCTCGGTAACCGGCATCGTCTACGGCGGCAATGGCGGAAACGGCGGCGTGAGCACGGGGGGCACGGGCGGCAGCGGCTACTCGGTGAGTCTCTCCAACGCCATCAGCGGAAGCACGGCGGGCGTTCTGAGCCTTTCGCAATTCGCCTCCGGCGGCAACGCGGGCGCGGGCAATGGAAATTCGAATGCTGGAACTGCGGGGATCGGCAATTCGACGTTGACGCTGACCACGACGGGCTCGGCCAGCTCCGCCTCGGTTGTGTCCGACGCAACTGGAGGCAATGGCGGAGGGACACAAAACCTAACCGGCGGCGCCGGCGGCGCGGCCCAAGCGACCGCCGGTGTAACGGGCAGCGCACCGACAATCAGTGCCAGCGCTTTTGCTAACTACAGCTATTACGGCGGGAATGGCAGTGGAATCGGCGGATATGTCAGCGGAAACTCAGTTGCCGAAACCGGCGGCGTCGGCGGCAACGGGACGGCGACGGCAACCGCGACGGGCACCGGCACACTCGCCGGCGTCTCCGTCACGGCTTACGGGTACGCTGGCACCGGCGGATACAGCAATACGCTGGGCAACGGCGGAATCGGCGGTATCGGCAGCGCATCTGCCACGGGAAGCAACTCGAATTCCAACTATGTCACTGTTTTTGCCCAGTCTGAGGGAGGCACCGGCGGCTATGCCGCTGGCGCGGGTTACACCGGAGGCGGAGGCGGCGCGGGAACGCTGGGAAGCGTGAGCGGCACGTCCTCCGGCGGCGCCGCCGTATCGGTTACGGGGACTGTGTACGGAGGTCTCGGCGGCTATGGCTACGGCGGGGCCTCGGGCGGCAACGGCTATGCCATCAGCCTTTCCAACGCCATCAGCGGGACGACCTCCGGCGCGTTGACGCTTGCTCAAAATGCCTATGGCGGCGGCGCTGGCGGCGGCACGGGCGTTTCAGGGGGGACGGCTGGGACGGCCAGTTCTAATTTGACCCTTGCCACGACGGGGTCGGCCGGCTCTGTCTCGGCCACTACCGTTGCCGATGGCGGCGATGGCGGAGCGACACAAGCCGCAGACGGCGGAGCGGGCGGCACCGCGCAGGCGACTGCCAGCGTGACGGGCAATGCATCCTCGATCACCGCAAATGCCTACGCCAACTATTACCCCGGTGACGGGGCGGGCGGGAATGTCAATTCAAATGCCAACGCCCAAACCGGCGGCCTCGGCAGCAACGGGACTGCGACGGCCAACGGCAGCGGAACCGGCACGCTTTCGATGATCAGCGTCTATGCGGGTGGAAGCGGCGGCGGCGGTGGCTACAGCAGTGCGCTGGGCAACGGCGGCGCGGGCGGCAGCGGAACCGCAGGGGCCACCGGCAGCAATTCGGATTTGAACAGCGTTAGCGTTACCGCCCAGGCCGATGGCGGCGCCGGGGGCCAGGGGACGGGGAGCAGCTACGCTGGCGGCAATGGTGGAGCGGCCCTCCTCGGGACAGTCAGCGGCCTATCCACCGGCGGCGGCGAGGTCTCGGTCGCTGCCAACGTGCTCGGCGGCAACGGCGGATATGGCAATGGCGGCGCGATGGGCGGCAACGGCTATTCGGTCAGTCTCTCCAACGCCATCAGTGGGACGACCGGAGGCGATCTGACGCTTGAGCAAAATGCCTACGGCGGGAGCGCCGGCAGTGGCAGCGGCACGTTAGCAGCAACCGCCGGGAGCGCCAGCTCGGTTTTGACCCTTGGCTCGACCGGCGGCGCCAGTTCCGTATACGTGCTCCTCTACGCGGCAGGAGGCAACGGCGGCTCGGAAATAGCCACCAATGCTGGCGTGGGCGGCGCCGCCCAGGCGATCGCCAGCGTGACCAGCAGCGCCGCCACAATCAATGTTGGCGCCCTTTCCAACTATTACAGCCAAAACGGCGACGGCACAGGCGGCACTGTCAATGGAAATGCCAGCGCGGAGAACGGCGGCACGGGGGGCAACGGAACGGCGAGCGCCATCGCCACGGGCACCGGTGCGGCTTCGACGGTCAACGTCTATGCCGATGGTTACGGCGGGGGCGGTGGATACAGCAATGCGCTGGGAAGCGGTGGCGCCGGCGGGATCGGGAGCGCGGCCGCCACCGGAAGCAATTCCGACGCCGCGTCTGTCTCGGTCGCTGCCCAATCGGTGGGCGGCGCCGCCGGCTGTGGGACTGGCACCGGGTACACCGGCGGCACAGGCGGCGCGGGGACGTTGGGGACGGTGAGCGGCACATCCAGCGGCGGCGGCAGTGTCTCGGTCAGCGCGGTTGTCTACGGGGGGAGCGGCGGCGATGGCTACAACAGCGCGATGGGAGGCAATGGTTATTCAATCAGCCTCTCCAACGCCATCAGTGGGTCAACTTCCGGCTCCCTGACGCTTTCGCAGACTGCCAATGGCGGCAGCGCCGGCGCCGGCTACGGCGCTTCACCAGGGTCTGCGGGGACCGCCAACTCGACGTTAACCCTCTCCTCAACCGGCTCTGCCAGTTCCATCTTTGTCGCTGCGATCGCCAACTCAGGCAACGGCGGTGGTTCAGACACCACCAATGGGAGCGCAGGCGGCGCAGCTCAGGCAACGTGCAGTGTGACGGGCAACGCGGGTTCCATCACCTCCGAAGCCCTGGCCAACTATGCCAACTACTACGATTACGGGGCCCAGGCCGAAGGCGGGAATATCAGCGGAAACTCCAGCGCCGCGAACGGGGGTACCGGCGGCAACGGAACCGCAACGGCCACCGGCGTGGGGACCGGAGCGGCTTCGAGCGTTTCGGTCACCGTTTACGGCATCGGCGGCGGTGGTGGAACCAGCTACGTGCTGGGCAGCGGGGGTGCTGGTGGCATCGGCACCGCCACCGGTACCGGAAGCAATTCGAATGCGAACGCGGTAACAGTTGGCGCCCAGGCGCAGGGGGGCAATGGCGGCGAAGGGGTTAGCACAGGCTACAGCGGCGGCGCAGGCGGGCAAGCGACTCTGGGAACCGTCACCGGCACGTCCACCGGCGGCGGCAGCGTATCGGTCACAGGCAATGTGTTCGGCGGAAACGGCGGATACGGTGATGGCGGCGCAACGGGCGGCAACGGCTATTCCATCAGCCTCTCCAACGCGATCAGCGGATCGACCGCCGGCTCGTTGACCCTCTCGCAGGCCGCTTATGGCGGTAACGCCGGCAGCAGCTCCTTTGCTTCACCTGGGACAGTGGGGACAGCCAATTCGACGCTGGTACTTTCCTCGACGGGTTCAGCCAGTTCCGTTTATGCCATTACAAGTGCCACTGGCGGGAACGGCGGCGATACAGAAGCCACCAACGGCGGCGCCGGCGGCGCGGCGCAGGCGACCACGAATGTGTCGGGCAATGCCTCCTCGATCACCGCTGCTGCCGAGGCCAACTATCTCACTGGAAACGGCAACGGCACTGGCGGTGGTGTCAGTGCAAACGGCAGTGCCTTGACCGGCGGACTCGGCAGCAACGGGACCGCGACGGTCAGCGGCACCGGCACTGGCGCGGCTTCCGCCGTTAACGTCTCCGCTTACGGGTATGGCGGCGGCGGCGGGTATAGCAATACGTTGGGAAGCGGCGGCACCGGCGGCATCGGCACTGCCGGAGCCACCGGAAGCAATTCCAGTTTGAACGATGTAACGGTGCTGGCGCAGGTCTACGGCGGCGCCGGCGGCAGCGGGGTTGGCTCCGGATACGCGGGCGGCGCTGGTGGAGCGGGAGCGCTTCAGACCGTCAGCGGCAGTTCCACCGGCGGCGGCGATGTGTCGGTCAATTCAATTGTCTATGGCGGCACCGGCGGCTCGGGCTCGGGGGGCGCGGCAGGCGGCAACGGCTCTTCCGTCAGTCTCTCCAATACCATCAGTGGATCGACTTCGGGCGCGCTGACTCTCTTGCAATATGCCTACGCTGGCAACGCCGGGGGCAGCGATAGCGCTTCGGGTGGGACGGCTGGGATCGCCAACTCGACCTTGATCGTCTCCTCGACCGGGTCGGCAAGCGCGGGAACGTTCAGCGTCGTTGCGACCGGCGGCAACGCGAACCAGAGCGAGAATACCACCGCAGCCATCGGCGGCACCGGGCAGGCTACCGCCGCTGTCACGGGTAGCGCTCCCACGATCACTGTCAATGCTTTTGCCAACTATTACTACGGCACTGGCAGCGGACAAGGCGGCGTGATCATAGCCGGCACCAGCGCGGCCAACGCCGGCGCGGGGGGCGCGGGAACGGCAAGCGCCACCGGAACGGGAACCGGCGGCAACACGGCGGTCTACGTCAACTCCTACGCAGTCGGCGGCGCTGGTGGTACCAACAACGATCCCTTCGGCGGCAATGGGGGCAATGGCGGCGCCGCCACTGCCACATCCACTGGTACGCCATCAAGCGGGGGACAGGTCACCCTTTATGCCTATGCCGCTGGCGGCAACGGGGGCTATGGAAACAGCCCTATCGTGCTTGGCCTCGGTTATATTCATCCAGCTCTGGGCGGCACCGGGGGAGCCAGCGGCGGCTACACCGGCGGCAACGGCGGAAACGCGACAAGCATCAACAACGATAACAGCCCCTGGGGAAACCTTAGCGACAATGCCACCGCCACAGCCGGGGGCGGTGCGGCGGTGAACAACGGCGCCAGCGCCGGCACGGGCGGCACCGCCACGGCGACCGTCAACACCGGCTCCTTCACCTTCCAGCAGGTATCCTCCCCGTCCGCCGCCCTGGGCGGAAGTGCGCAGATGACCATCACCGGCAACACGGTCACGCCGACTTTCACCAACACGGGCACGTTGACGCTGACGGGCACCCTCGATCTGCTCAAGAATCCGATTTATATCAACTACGGAAACGACACCGATCCAATGGCGACGGTGAAAGCGTTGATCATCTCCGCATACAACAGCGGTGCCTGGACAGGCGCGGGGATTACCAGCTCTTACGTTAAAGCCCATGCCTCAAGCTACGCTATCGGCTACGCCGATGTGACCGACCCGGGAAATCCAGCCGGATTACCCGCCAAGACGCTCGAAGCCAAGCCCACGTTGCTGGGCGATGCCCTTCTCACCGGCACGGTGGGTCTTGGTGACTACAACGCGGTGATCGCCAACCTGAACACCGGCACGCTCTGGACCCAGGCCGCGTTCCACTATGGTCAGGCCACGGGGCTTGGCGATTACAATGACGTTCTGGCCAACTTCAATCAGACGGCTTTCAGCAGCGTGATTGTGAGCCCATCGGTGCGCGGCGTTTCCCCTTCGCTCAAGACCGCATCGCTGAGCACGGCTTCCCCGGTGCTCTCCTTCAGTCCCAGCGCCGCGACCGACTTGAAGCTGGAAGTGAACACCGTCACCGGCGATGTGTACGCCCTGGCGACGGCGACAACAGCACTCACCGGATATGACATCTTCGACAAGAGCGGCAATCTGCTGGATTCGGGCGATCCCAACACGGATCTGAACGAGCGGCTCTTGTCTGTGCCCAGCAGCACGACGCTGGGGAACCAGACCACTTTCCGCAACGCGACCAATTACAAGTTGTGGGCGACGATCCTGGACAACACCAGCACGCTGGCCGAGGGATCGAATAACGGCAAGCTCAAACAGGGCACGGCCAGCACGTACGACACGATCAACATCCCCGCGAGTGGGACGATCGACTTCGGCGACATCTACAGCACGGTGGCCCACAACAACGACATCACTTTTGCCTTCTCCGAAGCCGACCCGACCAACGCGGGGAATCCGGTGACGGGATCGACCTACAACGGCGAAGTGGATTACGTGGGCAACACCGTCATGCCCGAGCCGGGCATGCTGGGATTGCTGGGGATGGGCGGGATCATGATGATGCGACGGCGGCGTCGAGTTTCGCCGGATTTGTAAGGCGCGCGGAAGGAGCCTATCAGTTGATTCGATGAAGATTCCTCTTGATCCTGGTCCATTCCCTGAACGGATCGCGAGCTTGGCGCGTAGGAAGAACCTCGTAATTGAGAAGTTTTCCTAAATCTTCTTGATCGGGATGCACGTCTCCACTAGCGTTGCACCTCCGAAATCGTCCTCCGCTATGTGTTTTTGTGCGAATTGCGGGGATGCTTGTCCTGTCAAATCGCACGTTCGCCGCAAATCGTCGGCTGTTTGGAAAATATCGAACTTGGAGGATCGATGCGCGCTCTAACCGCCAGCACCCGGCGTCGCAACAAACTATTGGCCTTAGCCGTGGGAGCGATTCCATTCTCCCTTTGCTCGACCGCTTGGGCCAACCGCTACTGGAAGAACAGCGTCACGAGCGGCAGTTGGACCGTTGCGGCCGACTGGAGCGCGACTTCCGCCACGGGAACCGACACCGGCGGCGTGCCGGGAGCAGCCGACATTGCCTATGTCGCAAACACATCCAACACCCTCTTCACGATTACGCTCAACGAAAGCGACACAATCAGCGGGCTGCAGGTGGACAACACCGGGGGCCTCTCCGGCAACGACGCGCTGTACCAATCCAGCGCGTACTCGCTTTCCGTCACCGGACTCGAATATGTCGGCTACGACGGCAATGGCCAATTCTATCAGAGCGCTGGCGTTGACACCGTTGGCACATCGTCAAGTCCGCAGGACCTGATCCTCGGTAACAACACGACCGCACGTGGACTTTATACCCTGAGCAATTCTGCCTCCCTCACGGTCACCGGCGCCGAGGTGGT
>Ga0302326_10033837_pt1 | contig 10142 bp, 10 predicted proteins | sample Palsa_T0_3_FD_202264 | JGI IMG/M metagenome (GOLD analysis project Ga0302326, IMG submission 202264) | Peat permafrost microbial communities from Stordalen Mire near Abisko, Sweden - Palsa_T0_3 | ecosystem: Environmental > Terrestrial > Soil > Palsa > Peat permafrost | place: Sweden: Abisko...
GCTGGTTGTTTCCCCGCTGCGCCGGCGTATATCGCACTGGCCAGCGCAGCAGACGAAGAGGAGACCGTTCAGGCTTCCATGGGCTGACCGCAGTTAAGCGGCTTTGCGCGCGAGCATGCTCAGGAGGTTCTGTGCCGCGAGGGTTGAGGAAGCAGGATTCTGACCAGTGATGAGACGGCCGTCCACAACGGAAAACGGCTGCCAGTTGGCAACCTTCTCGAAGATGGCTCCCAGCCGTAACAGTTCGTCCTCTACCAGAAACGGCACAACATGGGTCAGTTGCACTTGTTCTTCTTCGCCATTCGTGAAACCCGTCACATGTTTGCCTTTCACAAGCGGAGCCCCCTTGTAGGTCACCCGATGAAGAACGCCCGGGGAGTGGCAGACCAAAGCCACGGGTTTGCCGGAATTGTAGAAAGACTCGATCAACGCGATGGAGTCAGCGCTTTCTGCGATATCCCACATTGGCCCATGCCCGCCCACATAAAATATCGTGTCGAAATCCTCGGATTTCATATCCGCAAGCTTGGCTGTATGCGCCAGGTCGTTCTGCGCGGTCTTGTCCTGCTTGAAACGAGTCATCGCGGAAGTCTGATTCTCAGGCTCATCGCTCTTGGGATCTACCGGCGGTTGTCCGCCCTTCGGCGATGCAAGCGTCAATTGAACGCCCGCGTCTCTAAAGACAAAGTAGGGGGCGGCAAATTCCTCCAGCCAGAAGCCGGTTTTTCGCCCGGTATTTCCGAGTTGATCGTGCGACGTAAGTACCATCAGGATTTTCATGTTGGTCTCCTTTATTTGACGATGCAGATATCAAATTGAATCTGCAGCATCACGCCGTTATCAAAGCAGAAGGAAACAGAGCGAACAATCAGACGAAGGTATCGGCCATACCTTCGTGTCGGGGGTTTCGTAACGCGTTGACGCCGGACACGGCGTTGAGACGACGCTTCGACCGATACCTTCGTCTCATTGCGCGGTCCATTGTGTTCTGGCTGAATGAGTGACAAGCGGCTGACTGCTTTTTCCGGCTGCGGAAGGCGGAGACTACGAGGGATCGATCTGCGGTTTGTGGTGTTCGGAACAGAGGCCGATATGCGGGAAACCGACGAGCGGCCCAGGGCGTAGACTTTCTCTCAAGTCCCAGTCCCGTCGGACCACGAATGGCCAGTGCCGAGGAGGCATCATGATCGAATCTTTTGATCTTCGGAATGCGAAGATTGCGCTTCGTCACGGAGCCGGCCAGATACCCGCATTCGGGTTTGGCACCCTGATTGTTGATCCAGCCACGACAATCAGGGCTACCAGAGGCGCGCTGGAAGCCGGATTTCGACACTTTGATTGTGCGGAGCGATACCGGAACGAGCGTGAAGTAGGCGAGGCGTTAGAGGAGGGACTTGCCGCTGGAGGGATCGCGCGCGAGGACATCTTCGTCACGACAAAATTGTGGAACACCAATCATCGGCCTCAGCGCGTCGAACCGGCGTTCGATGCGAGTTTGGACAGACTCAGGCTCACGTATTTGGACCTGTATCTTATGCATACTCCCTTTGCGTTCCAACCTGGAGATGAGCAGGATCCGCGGGATCAAGACGGAAATGTCATTTACGACGGCGGCGTGACTTTGATCGACACATGGAGAGCGATGGAGGGTCTTGTGGACAGTGGCAAATGCCGCGCCATTGGATTGTCGGACATCGGCTTGAACGAACTGACGGCACTCTACGAATCTGCGAGAATCAAACCGGCCGTGGTCCAGGTCGAGTCGCATCCGTATCTTCCCCAAACAGATCTTCTGGAGTTCTGCAAGGAGAGGGGTGTTGTGCTTCTAGCTTTTGCCCCGTTGGGTCACGGAATGAGGCCGGGACCGCTCGAGGATCCGGTTGTCTTGGCAATCGCCGCACGGGTTGGCAAGACTCCGGCACAGGTGTTGTTGGCCTGGGCGGTGCAGCGTGGCACGGCTCTGCTTACCACCTCCAGGAATGCTGCCCGCGCACGGGAGAATTTAGACATCGCAGCACTTCCGGAAGACGCATTTGACGAAATTGATCGAATTCAGACCAGACTGAGGTTCAATCAAGTAGTGCACACCGGCAGCCCTGGGTTCATTCCACAAGGCAAATGACCATGACAGTGAAACCACACCTGGAGGATTCCATGCAAGAGGAACAAATACGTGAAGCCCTGAACAAGCACTGGGAAGCATCGGCGGCCGGCGATGCAAACACGGAGCACGAAATTTACGATGACAATTCCATCTGTGACTATCCTCAGTCAGGGGAACGAATCCTCGGGCGAAGCAATTTGCAGGCGTTGCGGAGTCATCATCCAGGCAAGCCATCGGGTTTTAAGGTCAAGCGCATTCTCGGGAAGGATGATCTCTGGATTACGGAATACACGATCACCTACCAGGGACGACCAGCCTACACTGTGAGCATTATGGAGTTCCGCAACGGTAAGGTTGTGCACGAGACACAGTATTTCGCGGATCCCTTCGAGGCCCCGGCGTGGCGGAGCCAATGGGTTCAGCGGATGCCGTGACCGCCTTGATGCGGGGATGAAGGTCCGAGGCGACGCTGATTCGGTAGCTGAACCGCATGACTAATAGAATCAGGAGCCCGGATGGAATCCCTTAGCTCCCCGAGACACCTTTGGTAACCTTGATTGCACGCTTATCGCTTCCATGTCCTCTGTCCGCGACGTTTGCCTTTTGCTGTGCGCCTGCACCGATATTACGAAAAGATGCCTTCGCTCGGGTTCCGCGAACAGGCCGCTGGTCTCGGATTTCCAGTACCAGCCGCTTTCCCAAGACGCGCGCCGCACGGGAAAGGGTCTCGATCGAGACAGAAGTATTCTGCGGATCGAGAAGTCGATCCAACTGCGATCGGCTGGTTTTCAGTTCCTTCGCCATTGCCCGTTTCGTTTTGTTCTGCCGTTCCATCTCCTGCTCGAATTGCCACGCCAGAACGCGCTTGATCGCAGCCGATTCAACTTCCTCGTGAAGGCCCTCTTCGATCAGGAAGTCATCGAAGGATGACCCGCTGTGAACGTCCTTGATTTGATTCGCCATCGCTACTTCCTCCCCCTTAGCTCGGTCTCGTGGACCCGTTTATTCTTTCGTGCCAACTCCAGGTCCATTTGGGGGGTCTTCTGCGTCTTTTTTATGAACCCGTGGAGAAGGACCATTCTTCCCCTAATGTCGATGTAAAAGAGCACTCGGGCGATCTTGTCTCCCGACAAGTTCGAGCGTACCTCGTAGAGGCCATCTCCTAACGGACGGCAGACCGGCATGCCTATCGGCCAACCAAACTCCACCGTCTTGATATCGACCCCTATCTGTTTGCGATCCTCGATCGGGTCAAGCCTCTTAAGCCAATCTCGAACCGGCTCACCACCAGCAGCAGTCCGATAGAAAATCGCCTCGATTCGCTTCAGTCCGGATTTCACCACTTCTTCCTGTGAAGCTCACGAGCATAGTACCATATACGGTACACAGGGGTGCGCCCCCTTCAGGGAAGAGCGTTTGTGACTTTTGAGGCTCTCGATTTCAGGTTTCGAGGATCGACACTTGGCGCACACTTGCCTTGCCGTGTTTGGAAGGCTCGATGCGCAGCGTCTTCAGTTCCCAGGAAGTCAAAGGGATGTCAACGCTTAACGGAAGCAGCGAAGACTCAACGTGCGCGACGGTGTGCTTTCCTGAGCGCTCCTGAATCCTAAGGATCACGGAGGTGGAGGAATCTTCAGCCTGTTTGATGGCAAGCACCGAAACCGTGTTCGGGGCGATCTGCAGGAAAGATTTCTCCCAGCCTTCGCTTCCTGAGTGTCTCGAATCCATGACATACTCCGCCGGCGACTGCAGCTCGTTTGCGAGCTGGTCGAGATTGAGATCAAGACAGGCTCCAGGGCGACCGACAAGCCAGAAGATTCGCTCCTGACGTCCCTGGTCCTGCCACGCATCCAGGCTGTCCGGGTCGACGGTGCCTGGATTGTGCCTCGCATAGGGTGCGGAACGGATCAAGATGGTCCGCAACAGGCCGTCGAGGCAGTCGTAGCTGTAGGTCGAATTGTTCACGAGCGCGACTGTGTAATCGTCGCTGTTGTGCTTACCCTGAACGGCTACCCAATCCTGATAGGGCTCCTCGTTTCCGTTCGCGGCTTTTTCGGTAACGGCGCCGGGTACGGCGGCGAAGACTTTTGGGCCTGTGAGTGCGGTTGGAATTTCAAGTTTCAAGATCTGTTCATGCTGCTGCCAATTGATGACAAAGTGCAGCTTGACGATGTCGGATCCGGGAAAGGTGGAGATGTCGACCGCAATTTCCGATTGCTGCCAGCGGAGCTTCTGGCGCGTAACTCTGAGCACGGGTCCATCTTCGACCACTTTCGATGAGACCAGCTCGGGACGACCGATCTCCTGGCGGAATTGATCGATTCCATGCGACCAGGTATCACTGGTATCGGCGATGACGACTAACCCAATCTGTGACGCAAGCAGCTCGATACCGTTCGACGCTCTGAGTGAAGAGATGCCAAATGCTTTTTCCGACACTGTGATGGACGAGCCGTATGCCGGCGAGGTCGGGGCAGCATCGAAGCCTTCAGAAAACACGCGATATCCAAAGGCAGGCAGATCGACCCACGCCGCCAAGCGGGTGTAGAACGTGGTCATGCTCTCCGAGGGGCGCACCTGCACTGGTATCCTGCTGCCATCCTGGGCTTTCAGACAGGTAATCGGTGATTCTCGCCGTCCAGGAATATATTGCAGGTATGCCTTACGCGGCCAGGGCATGGTGTTGAAGGCGAAGACCAGGCCGGCCTCCGCCGCGCTCGTATTGACTCGCTTCGCTATCGATTCCAACGCTGCTATCTTGGCAGCCGTGGCTGTCTGGCAAGCCAAGCCCAGCCCGTCACGCGCATCCTCATAGTCCGAGTACAAGGCCGTGCCCGCAAGCAGGTCGTGAAACTGGTTGAATAGAATATTCCACCACGCATCGCCAAAGGACCCTTGCGGATACTTGCCTCCGAGCGTGGCGCAGGTTAACCAGGAAAGGCTCTCGACCTGTACCATGGCTCGCTCTGCCCGCCGGTTCTGATATTTCTCTTCACCGCAGGCCGAATAGCAGCCACGGGAATGATGTTGCAAATCTCCTGTGATGACCGGGAGATTTGCCATAGCAGGCGAAGCCTCGACAGCCTTGAAGAATTCACCGGGCGTGCTCCAGCGAAGTTCGGGCAAGGTACTGTCGTTGCGCATCTGCAGTACCTGCTGGATCTGGGCTTTGGTCACGGCGCCGCCGTGATCCCCTAAACCGAGGAAGAAAGCTGCATCGGAAAATCCCGCCGCAAAACTTTGCGGCGCGATGGTTGGGATGCGCGCAGCGGCACTGTCGTAAGAGCCAAGGATCCGCAACGTGAGCACGCGAGAGCCATCCGGCCCCTGCCACCAGAAGAGCAAGGGCAACTTCTTGCTGGGTTCCTGCTCCTGGTCCTGAGGCCGCATGAAAACGTAGTAGTGGTAGCCCGATTGTTTCAGGAGGGTGGGCAGGCCGGCGGCGTGGCCGAAGGAATCTGGATTGAAACCGATGGTCACATCGACGCCCAGCGCTTGTTTGCAGTAGGCCTTTCCATAGAGAGCGTGACGGGCAAAACTCTCGGTTGCCGGAATGTTGCAGTCGGGCTCAACCGGCCAGCCGCCCACGACTTCCCATCTACCCTCGCGAATCCGGCGCAGAATTTCCGCAAACATAGCCGGATCGGATTTCTGTATCCAGCGATAGTGCATAGAGGAGGAATGACAATAGCGAAAGCCCGGGGTCTCATTGATTCTGTCGAGCGCGCTACGAGCAGTCGTCAACACCAGGTTGGAGCTATCTCTCCAGGGCCACAGCCAGGCAGCATCCACATGCGAATAGCCAATGATATGCAGAACTTTGGGCGAGGACTGGACCGGTGCGCGCTGGCCGACAATTGCCCGTGCGGCCAGAGTCCCTATTGCGGCGGCGGTACCGGCCATAAATTTTCTTCGAGTTATTTCCTTTGTGTCCATGATCCTTTCTCCCCGTCTTCAACGAGCCGCTCGCCCCGTGGTCTGTGGGGCTCCGTTAAATGCAGCGTGTCGTAGCGGAGCCGCAGCTGTCTGATCCAGGCGTTGTTTCCCGGAACATCGGCACCGCCGCATTGAATATCTCACAGTCGTTCCGTGGGACCAACGCGCCTTCCTGGTAGGCATCAAAAACAAAAAGCCCTCTTCCCGGATCGATTCCGGGAAGAGGGCTTAGTTTTTAGGGCCCAGTCGGACGCTGGGCTTATTGAGTTGTCAGATGAACGCTCTACTTGGTTAGCCTGGGTGGCTTGGGCGCTTGCTTGTAATAAAACCTGGGCTCAACAGTGCACGACTTTCGTACTGCTGATTCCCTTGGTGGCATTTCGCGAATCAACGACGAGCTGCGAATCCCTTACTATGGCCTCGTAGTCATAGTTGGAGTGGTCCGTAACGATTAACACGCAGTCATAATCGTCCAGCCTCTCCAACGGATGACTCTTCATTTGAAAGTCATATTTTCGGCCTTTACCGATGAACGGTATGTACGGATCGTTGTAGGTGACCAGAGCACCCTGACTCTGCAGCTGCTCGATGATCGTCAGCGCGGGCGATTCGCGAAGATCATCGATGTCTCTCTTGTACGCCACCCCCAATACCATGATTCTGGCGCCGTTGACGGCCTTTCGATGCTGGTTGAGTGCGGTCGCGACTGATCCAACGACGTGGTAGGGCATACTGACGTTGACTTCACCTGCCAACTCGATGAACCTGGTCCTGAAATCCCACTCTCGTGCTTTCCAGGAAAGGTAGAAGGGATCAACTGGGATACAGTGGCCGCCCAGTCCAGGTCCGGGATAGAACGGCTGAAACCCGAAGGGCTTGGTAGCGGCTGCATCAATCACTTCCCATATGTCTAACCCCATGCGCAAGCAAAGAAGCTTCAGTTCGTTCACCAAAGCGATGTTGACGCAGCGATAGATATTTTCGAGGAGTTTGGTCATCTCCGCCGCCGCGGGAGAGGAAACCGGGACGGTGCGGTTGAATATGGCCCCGTAAAGGTCCGCTGCCAGTTCCGCCGCGTGAGAATCCAATCCTCCGACAATCTTTGGGATATCACGCCGGGCAACCGAAGTGTTTCCGGGATCTTCCCGTTCGGGGGAAAAGGCGACATAAAACTCTGCGCTCGCTGGTGAATCAGAGTTGTCTCTCGCTGCTTTGAGCCCTTTGCCGTTTTCCTTCTCAAGAATGGGCACAAGCAGTTCTTCGGTAGTCCCCGGATAGGTTGTGCTCTCGAGTACGACAAGCTGGCCCGGGCGCAAATGAGGCGCGATTGCGTGGGCGGTGTTGACGATGAAGCTTGTGTCGGGTTCCTGAAAATCATTGAGCGGCGTTGGAACGCAAATAATGATCGCGTCCATGTCTGCCAGATTCGAGAAGTCAGAGGTTGCCACCATTCCGTTGGCCCGGGCTTCTTGAATTTCCTCCGCGGGAATCCGGTAGATGTATGACTTCCCTTCCTTCAAGGCATCTACTTTGCTGTCATCGATATCGAAGCCGGTTACCGGGAAGCTTGTCCCGGAGTACAAAAGTGCAAGAGGAAGCCCAACATAGCCGAGGCCGATAATTCCTATCTTTGCCTCGTGGGCAAGGAGCCTCGATTTAAGTTGTTGAGCAAGCGGAGTCGTCGTCGGACTGATCATAAAGCTTAATTCTCCTATGAGGAGGCTGCGAGCAAGAACAAGAGGTAAAGAGAATCGTTGCGGGAGGGAGGGACTCTTTGCTGCGGGGGAAGTTGTAGACAACTCAACACGGCTGGTCTTACTTCGCGAATTGTTCAGCCGCAGCGTTCTCGTAACATTGGACAAACTCACCAAACGTCACGGGAAACAATATACCTTCGGAGGCGTTGAATGGATCGACTCCGAGCCGGTCTTCGAGGCGTGCTACAACCACGGCGAAGCCTAACGAATCGAGGCCGGAGTCCAGAAGCAGCAGATTGTCGGCTATAGGGCCCAGATTGGTCCCGTGTTCCTGCGCGACCTGTTTAAACTCATGCATGATTTCTGTACGAATATCCACCTTCGATCACCTCATCCTTTGAAATGCAGCGGCAGTTGGGGAAGCGTGTAATGTGGTTGTTCCGTTGCGGACCTGAGATTGCGACGTCACTTCCTCAGCTTTCAAGTCGTTTTGCGGGAAGCAAGCCTTCAGCCAGATCTCGGTAGTCTCACGAACGGTAGCTCGACCTTTAGGATTCGAGAAACTATGGCCCGTACCTTCGACGGTCTGGATCACAATCCGGTTTTTTGGTCCGACGACTCTTTGAAGGTAGGTGGGGTAGTCAAATTGTCCCGTCTGCCGCTGGGTGAACGGTGCGTTTAGGACCAAGATCGGAAATCCCCGGGACGCCAGACTTCTAAAAGCGGCCACCAGGGGGAAGTTTGTGTTGGCGGGTAGGTTAGGTCCGGAGAACCACATACGAAGTGCCCTCATCCGTTCTCCTACGATCGCGATCAGGTTGCCAAGGGCGCCTCGGGAAATACGGTTGAAGATTCTGCGCGCTATGGATGGGCGTCCTGTTGGTCCCGTCGCTATTGGCACTTGGAAATACGGATCCAGAAGCACCAGCCCCACCGACTCCCTGCTGGCTGCCGCTGCGTAGATCGCAGACACCGCTCCGGCACAAAGCCCGGCGATCACGACGCCCGATAGGTTGAACCGTCGCGTGAGCTCGTTGATGACGAAAGAGTCAGAACTCGCATACCCGCCGCTATTAACAAACCCGAGCAGGTCTGGCGGGGGTTCTCCGTCTGAGTCGCCAAAACCTGGTGGATCGACGCGAAACGACGGATACCCCTGCTTCGCGAACGAGTCTGCCCAAAAAACCGCCGTGTCACCAGCCGCGGCTCGCGTCGGGCTCAAGGAATTCAAAAACAGCACTCCTACTCGACTTCGCTCGAACAGGTTCGCTACTGACCCACGGTTGTGATCGTAGGCCTTGTGATGGGTACCGCGGACGACTCCGTCGTTGGCCTTAAAAACAATTACCTCACGCGTTTCAATTTCGTTAATCATTGGCGTCTTTCGTTACGATCGCTACCATCGAGGCTATGCGCTGAAAGTTCTCGTCGTATAGCCAGCTAAGATTCGGATTTTCAAGATATCCCCGGAAAGGTGGGACTAACGGCGAAGCATTCTTTCCCAATTTGACAATGCTTACGGGTCTTTTGTAGGCGACTGACGCAATACTTTCATCCTCCAACGAAGACGGCAGCTTGAAGTCGATGGAGGCGCGCCAAAGATCGCCGGACCACTGGTACCCCTGTACGTCGATAATGGCGCCCTGCAGTAGTTGCTGAATATATTTTGCGGCGGACGTGCGGTTCTCGGGAGACTCCAGAAGTTGCTTGACGGATGCCCATTGCAGAAGACCCGCGCGCAGCGCATGGTTTGCACTGACCGGCGGCGACCACATCAGCAAGCCGTCGCCTACCCCTTGATCGAAACACTTGCCGGCAAGAATGGCTCCGACCTCAAGTCCGTGGAGCAGCAGCGGCAAACGAGGCGATCGACTCGACAACCACCCGGCCAGAAGCTGCACGTCCTCCGTCCAATGATCAAAGGTCATTTCCTCGAATACGCCTGAGCTTTCGCCCACACCGCGGTAATCATACCTAAGGACTTCAATCTGCCTCGCGGCCAGATACCGCGCCCAGCGAACCCATCCCTGATAGGAAAAATGGCGCTCGGCGGCAAATGATCCGACCAGCAGAACACGAGCAACCGGATTCTCCGCCTCATGCAGCACGGTGTAAAGGTGGCCACCAGGTACGGAGAAATAGTTGGGATCCTCGCCTATTTCAGTCTTCTTGATAACTTCCGATATCACTCGGCTCTACCTCCCTAACACGTCTGGTGCCAACCAGGTAACCCACGGATCGCGATGTTACGGGCTCAAAGCCCGCGCTGCGGCCGTCCCCACCCCCGACCCAAGCCTTCCTTACCGTGTCATAGTGTCTCGCGAGCCTGGCAGGATTACCCACGATCACAGAGTACGGAGGGAAGCTTTTTTTGACGACTGAATTCGCCCCCACGACGCTGTTAC
>Ga0302326_10033838_pt1 | contig 10142 bp, 5 predicted proteins | sample Palsa_T0_3_FD_202264 | JGI IMG/M metagenome (GOLD analysis project Ga0302326, IMG submission 202264) | Peat permafrost microbial communities from Stordalen Mire near Abisko, Sweden - Palsa_T0_3 | ecosystem: Environmental > Terrestrial > Soil > Palsa > Peat permafrost | place: Sweden: Abisko...
GCGGGCCCAGGTGATGCTGGATGTCGACAATAATTTCCGCAAACTGGAGGAGAGCCGTTCGCTGCTGGACGTATCCGAGGCGGGTCGCGACGCGGCCAATGAGAAGCTTCGCGAAATAAGTGATCAATTCAAACAGTCCTCGGTGCTGATGCGCGATTTGCTGCAGCAGCAAGCCGCCGCGGCCAACGCCGAACATGAATACGAACAAAGCCTGCTTTCCTTCTGGAACGCGAAGGCTGCCTTTGAGAAAGCGCTGGGGGAAGAGTGACTGCTATGAATCCCGCATCTGCTAAAGTTTTGATCGCCATGCTGGCTGCAGCCTTTATGGCCGGGCTGACCGCGTGCAAGCAACAAAACGCCGCGGAGACACTTCCCCTGCCTGTGCATACGGCGCTGGTACAACCCGTCGCCATGGGCAACGGAGCAAAGTACTCCGCGAGCATCGTTCCTTACGCGCAGGTTACGCTGGCGTTCCAGTCAAGTGGCTACGTCGACAGCATTCGCCAGGTAAAAAGCCCGAGCGGGGGCATGCGCAATATCGATCAAGGGGACTGGGTACAAAAAGGAACCGTGCTGGCCGTGGTGCGGCAGCAGGACTATCTCGACAGGGTGCAACAAGCGAAAGCACAGCTCGCACGCGCCCAGGCGGACAACGAAAAGGCTAAGCTCACCTGGGATCGAGTTTCTGCTCTATATGCTTCAAAGAGTGCAACCAAGCCCGACTACGACTCTGCCCAGACCCAGCTTGCCAGCACCACCGCGTCCGTCTCCGGAGCCCAGGCCCAGCTTAGCGAGGCCAACGTTGCGCTGGCATACTGCTCGCTGCGAGCTCCGTTCAATGGCTGGATCGTAAGCCGTAATGTCGATCTGGGCACCCTGGTCGGGCCGGCAACCAATGGTTTCACCCTGGCCGATACGCAATCGGTGAAAGCCGTCTTCGGCGTTCCTGATATCTCCATGAACCGGGTTCGGTTGGGCCAACATCTTTCTATCGTCACGGATGCTCTCCCGCAGCCGTTTGCCGGCAGGGTGAGCGCGATCTCGCCGGCGGCGGACCCGAAGAGCCGGGTCTTCTCGGTAGAAGTGACCATACCCAACCCGCATGATCGATTGAAATCGGGAATGATTGCGTCGCTGGCGCTCGAAGGTTTGCAGCTGCCGCAATCCGTGCTGGCGATTCCCCTGTCAGCGGTCATTCGCAACCCGGGGGTCGCCAATGGCTTCGCCGTGATGATTGCTGAAGGCGGTGGAGACACCGAGACCGCGCGTTTGCGGGCAATAGAGCTGGGCGACATCTACGGGAACATGATTGCCGCAAAAAGCGGCTTGAACTCCGGAGAATCGGTCATCACTACGGGCGCCGCCATTGTTAAGAACGGCGACAAAGTCCGCATCATTCCATAACGCCATGACACATAAATCGGAATCCGAGTACATTGCGCACACCCACAACACCGCGCGCTTCTTCACCGAGCATCGCTCGGTTTCGCTGGTGCTGTTGATCGCGGTCAGCATGTGGGGCTGGTTCGGCTATATGCACATGCCCAAGCGGAAGGATCCGAGCATTCCCGTGCGAGTGGCAGTAGCTTCGATCGCGTGGCCCGGGGCAACCGCGCAAGAGGTGGAGCAGTTAGTAAGCCGGCCGGTGGAACAGATCATGGCGCAAAACGCCTTTGTCAAATCTCCTTCGGCTTCTGACTTTGGCATTCGCTCCATCAGCTTTCCAGGTCTCTCCCTGGTCTATGTTCAGCTGGATGACTCGGTGAATGACCCCAAGAAGCAGTTTTCCGATATCAATCTCAAGCTGAACGCGCTGAATAGCAAGCTGCCCCAGGGCGCGGGGCCGATCCAGTTCAATAGCGATTTCGGTGACACGGCTGCGCTGATGCTGACCATCGCCAGCCCCAAGGCGAGTGAGATGGATATCGCTTTGCGGGCCAGGGCGATCCGCCAGGCGATCGAAAAAACGCGTACCGGAGAGTCGGCCCGCGCTCCACGGCCACGCGTCAGTATCGTGTATGCCTTTCCGCTCTCCGTTTCGCCGACGTTGGTTCGCGATGCATTTATCGCGGTGATGCAGGCCGGTGGGCAAAATAAATATGTCTCCGATGCCCACTTTTTCGAAGGCAGCGGCTTCATCGGCGCCGACGTCAGCTCTCCTTTGAGCGATGACGAGTTGCGGGCCCTGGGCGATCGCCTGGTGATGGAGAAGCTGCACAGCTCTGAGATCCATCCAGACAGTTGGCCTGCTGCCTTCATCCGCGACCCTGCGGATACAGAAATGCGTCTGGCCGCGGTGGCAGGAGATAGGTACTCCTATCGGGAGTTGGACGACTTTACCGACCTGATGGCAAGAACCATTCAGGGCGCCCCGGAAGTGGCCAAGATTGACCGCAAAGGCGTGCTACCGGAGCAGATCTACCTGGATTATTCTCAGGAGCGGCTCGCGGCGTATGGTTACACTCCATCCAATTTGAAGGACATACTGGGTGCGCGTAATATCACCCTTCCCGGCGGCCAGCTCGAGGTCGGTCCGCAGAGCATTCAGATCGATCCCTCAGGAAAATTCACCAGCCCGCCGCAGATTGGCGACGTGATCATCGGCTCTTCGAAGTCAGCTGCGCAGAGCCCCGTCTACCTGCGCGACCTGGTGGACATTTCCCGCGGCTACCAAAGTCCGGCGAAATATTTGAATTACCTGACCTGGGCCGACAAGCAAGGCCACTGGCGCCGCAGCCGCGCTGTGACCGTGGCCGTGATGATGAAGGAAGGGGAGCAGATCGATGCGTTCGGCCGCAGTGTAGACGCCAAGCTCGCCGCAGTGAAGCAATATCTGCCGGAGGATTTGATCATTGCACGTACCTCCGACCAGCCGCTGCAGGTCGAGGAGAACCTCAGCCTGTTTATGGACGCGCTCTACGAGGCGATTGTCCTGGTGGTTTTGGTGTCATGGCTCGGCTTCTGGGAATGGCGGTCTGCCCTGCTGATGGCCATCTCCATTCCCATCACCCTGGCGATGACTTTCGGTTCGCTGTACCTGTTGGGCATTGATATCCAACAGGTTTCTGTGGCCACCTTGATTATCGCCCTTGGCCTGTTGGTCGATGACCCGGTGATCGCCGGCGATTCGATCAAGCGTGCGTTAGCCGAAGGTCAACCCAGAATCATCTCCGCATGGCTCGGGCCGACCAAGCTCGCGACCGCCATTATGTACGCTACCGTCACCAACATTGTTGCTTACCTGCCGTTCCTGATGGTGACCGGGAGCACGGGGGAGTTCCTGCACAGTCTGCCGATTGTTATGACGGTAGCGTTGATTGCCTCTCGCCTGGTCTCGATGTCGTTTCTTCCTATGCTGGGCTACTACCTTCTGCGGCCGGAGAAAAAGGTCGAGAAGACATTGGAGCAGCGGCGCAACAGCGGCTTTTTCGGAATGTACGCGCGGGCAGCAAAATATTCAATCGAACATCGTTGGAAGTTCTTTTTCGCTTCCCTCCTATTCCTGGTTGCGGGGGGATTCATCTTCGCCCAGTTGTCAAGTGCGTTCTTTCCCGAAGATGTTCAATATTGGTCTTACATCGATGTGTGGCTTCCCAACGATGCCACGCTCGAGGCCACCAATGAAACGGCACAGAAGGTCGAGCAGATCGTCCGCGAAAAGGCGGAGCAATATTCCCGGGAACACCCGCAGAAGGATCATCCCGGCGATGTGTTGCACTACGTTACGACCTTCGTAGGTGGCGGCGGCCCTCGCTTCTGGTTCTCTGCGTCGCCCCAGCTGCAACAATTGAATTACGCCCAGGTGTTGATCGAAGTCACCGATAAGGAAATCACTCCACAGTTCATCAGAGAACTGCAGCCGGTGCTAACCGCTTCCATTCCGGGAGCGCGCATGGATGCACGCCAGCTGCTCACGAACCCGATTGACTACCCAATTGAGATCCGCATCTCCAGTACCGCCGACGTAAACGCTAAGGACGAGGGGTCGGATATTCGCGGACTGCGCGACATCGCCGGCAAGGTGGAGAATATTTTCCGCTCTATTCCACTCGCCCAGCGTACGCGCAATGAGTGGGGGGAGGAGAATGCGCTGGTCTCATTGACCATCGATCCGGATCGCGCCAACCTGGCCGGTATTACGAATATGGATGTTGCCGATTCATCGACCGCCGGCCTGAGTGGAACCACAGTTAGCGTCTTTCAGGAAAATCAGAAGCAGATTCCGATAGTTGCCCGGCTGCGCATGAATGAGCGCGCGCAGCTTTCTGATATTCAGAATCTGTATGTCTACGGTTCGCAGGACAGCACCAAGATTCCGCTGGTGCAGATCTCGAGCATCGATCACGACCTGGTCAACGGGCGTATCGTTCGCCTGGAACAGTTCCGCACCATGAACATCCGCAGCTTCCCTGCTCCCGGACACCTGAGCTCTGAAATCATGAAGCAGGCGATGCCGCGGCTGCAGAGCTTACAAGCCTCACTCCCGCCCGGATATGAGATGAAAATTGGCGGCGAGTATGACAAGACCAAGAATGGTTTCAAGAATCTGGCGACGGTCATGCTCGTCTCGACCGCGGCCATCTATCTGGCCTTGCTCTTTCAGTTCAAGAATGCGATCAAGCCGCTGCTGGTGTTGGCAGCCGCACCCTATGGGATGGTGGGCGCATTCATCGCTCTCTGGATTATGGGCGAGCCCTTTGGGTTCATGGCGTTCCTGGGCGTGGCCAGCCTGATTGGCGTGATCGTAAGTCACTCAATCGTTTTGTTCGACTTTATCGAGGAGCGGCACGCCGAGGGAGATGACTTTGAACTGGCGCTGATTGACGCGGGTATCCTGCGTCTCCGTCCGGTCCTGATTACTGTGGGCGCCACGGTATTGGCGCTGCTGCCGCTGGCATTGCACGGAGGCCCACTGTGGAAGCCGCTCTGCTACGCGCAGATCGGCGGCCTGCTGGTGGCGACCGTGGTCACCAAGTTGCAAGTGCCCGTGATGTATGCCATCTTTGTCCTCGACTTCAAGATTCTCAAATGGGAAACCGCCGAAAATGACCTGCCTGCCCCGCCTGTCAACGCGCCACCACTCCACAAGCCCAGCTTCACTTAAACCGGCCATGAGAAGGACTTTCTGGCTGTTGGCCGGTTGCATGATCTTATCGTTGCCCCTCAGTGGGCAGAATCAAAGTGCGACCGTTCTCAAGGAATACGATCAGGCGATCGATCAGATTGCCGAGCGTGCAATGCAGTCTGTGGTTGAGATCGAGGTGACGGGCTACGGTGTTCCCGAGAGCGATAAGGATTCGGGAGGTGGACAATCGCAGGCCCTGGTACGGCAGCGATCACTGGGCTCTGGAGTCATCGTCGACCCTGATGGCTACATCATTACCAACAACCATGTAGTCGCCGGTGCACTGCGTATTCGCGTGATCATCGCCCCGGCCACGGTGGAGTTGGTAAGCGGGAACACGAAGCTGCATAACCCGCAGCGCGTGTATGACGCAAAGCTGATCGGAACTACCCGATACGCGGACCTGGCGTTGATCAAGATTGAAGAAAAAGGCCTGCCCTTTATTCCGTTGCCCGAGCAATTCGATTTCCGTTTAGGACAAACGGTGGTGGCGATCGGCGCCCCCGAGGGGTTGGATCATACCGTCACCAAGGGAATTATCAGTGCAGTCGGGAGGCAGCCCGAAGTGGACCGCCCTATGGTCTATGTACAAACCGATGCGCCGATCAATCCCGGCAACAGCGGCGGTCCGTTAATCGACCGGAACGGCAATCTGGTAGGCATCAACACATTTATTTATAGCTCTGGTGGAGGCAGCGAAGGCCTGGGTTTTGCTATTCCGGAACCGCTCGTACGGGCTGTTTACCACGAGCTCAAGGAACATGGAGTCGTTGCCAACGTGACGATCGGCGCTCATGCTCAATCCATAACCCCTGCGCTGGCCGCCGGTTTGAAGCTTGCTCAGGACTCGGGCGTCATCCTTTCTGATATTGACGCAGGTGGCCCAGCTGCGGCGGCTGGCTTGCATGCAAAGGATGTTGTAACCAGGATGGACGCGTTTCCTGTGGACTCGCTACCTAAATACACGGCCTTTCTTTACGTCCACAAGCGTGGGTCGCCCATAAGGATGGAAGTGCTGCGCGACGGTAAACCGCTGACGGTTTCGGTGACGCCTGTTACTGCGCCTCCGCAGGTCGAGAATCTGTCGGATCTGATTAAGCCCGACAGAGACCTGATCGCACCGCTGGGAGTTTTCGTGATGGACCTCAAACACTCTGAGGTGGGCGCCATGCTCAATCTGCGCACCGATACCGGCGTCCTGGTGATTGGGCTGCTCGGAGGAGAACCCGCGATCGCGGCGGACCTATCGGTTGGGGATGCGATTCGTGCCGTGAATGGTACGCCTCTGGAAAGTTCGCGGCAGTTGCGGCAGGTTCTCAGCGGGTTTAAACCCGGTGATGCGGTGGTGCTGGAAGTAGAGCGGCAGTCGGTCTTGCAGTATGTTGCCTTTGAGATGGAGTGAGAGACCTGGCGTCCAATCCAAAAAGGACCAAATTACTCGGCACGTAGCGCTTCCATCGGGTCAATCCAGGCCGCCAGTTGCGCGGGCACAATCGAACCCAATCCCGCGGAAGCCAGCACTACCGCCAATACCACAACCAGCATCCCAGGGTCCCGTGGATTCCCGCTCGTCCAGCGGACAAAGATCCCGCTCAGCCCCAGGTCCAATGCAAGCCCGATGGCCGTGCCTGCGAAAACTGCCAGCAGCGAAGAACGCGTTACTAATCTGACGATGTGCTGGCGCTGCGCTCCCAGGGCGATCCGCACGCCTAACTCCCGTGTCCTCTGAGTTACCAGATACGATTCGATGCAATACAGGCCGCTTACCCCGAACATCAGCCCTAACAAGGCAAATGCGGTAAACAGGCTGGTAATAAACTTCTCCCGTCCCAGGCTGTCGCCCTCCAGCATGTCGTCAGCTGTTACCATGTCGCCCACCGCCTGGCCTGCGTCGATGGTGTGCACCCGCTCTTTGATTCTGTGCAGGAGTGCGGCGGTGGGCTCGCCTTCGGTGCGGACGATCAGATTGAACCAGTCATAAGTGATCGCGGTGTACGGCACAAAGACCGACGGCGCTATCTGCTCCTCGAGACCCTGATTCGGCGTATCTCCCACCACGCCAATGATCTGAAAGTGCTGATCTATTCCCGGAGCAACCAGGGTCCACACGTTCGCCGGGACGACGCCACGATTCATCACAACTGTCTTTCCGATCGGATCCGTGTGCGGCCAGAACCGCCGCTGCATCGCCTGGTTGATCAATGCCAGATGCGCCGCATTCATCACCTCAGTCGAACTCCAGACGCGGCCCTGGAGTACGGGAATTTTCAGGGTTCGAAAATAATTGAGGTCTACGCGCTGCTGATCTGCCTCCCCGCCCACTGAGTCTGCTCCTGGCACCGAAACCGGCATACGGCTGCCAGAGCTCGGCGGCATACCAGCTTGCGCTATCGCCGCCGACATTACCCCTGGTTCCAAAGCAATCGCTTGCCGAATCTGCTCGAAGTAATGGATCCGATCCCCCCAAGTAGGATGGCCGCCCTCCAGAGACACGAGGTTCGCTGAAATCAAATGGTGCGGATCGTAGCCCAGGTTGGCATGCATCAGTTGCGACAATTTCTGTAAGGTCGCGCCCGAACATGCAAGCAGGAGCACGGTAATCGCCGCCTGGCCAGCGAGCAATGCGATATGACTGTTGTGCGTACCCTTTCGCCCAGCCAGTTTGTGCGATCCCGCATCCGCCGCCCGCCTCAGATCCGTGCGCGCTGTACGCAACGCAGGCCAGATTCCACACGCCACCCCCGTGAACACCGACAGGACCGCACCGAAAAGCAGCACGGGCAGATTGAGCGCGATGTTGGCCTCGGGCGGAAAAAGCCCCGGCAACGGAACGAGAAAGTGCCGCACCAGCCGAATCCCTGCCAGCGCCAGCAACACGCCGCAGATTCCGCCGGTGATCGAGAGGAGCAGGGATTCTGTCAGCAACTGGGTCACGATTCGCCCAGGCCTCGCGCCGAGAGCTTTGCGTAGCGCAATCTCCGCCTGGCGCGCTTCGCCTCGCGCGAGCAGGAGAATGGCCACATTCGCGCAGGCCAGCAGCAGCAGGAACGATACTGAGATCGATAGGAGGATCAGCACGCCACGCATCCGCCCAACCAGCAGCTCGTTGATGTGGACCAGATGCACCTTGAAGTTCGGCGGAAAACTGTCCGGCGTTTGTTTGGCGAACGCGGCCAGCATCGGCCCAATCGCCTCTTCCGCCGTCCGGTCGCTTACGCCTACCTTCAAACGCGCGTAAACGTTGGCAATCCGATGAGGATCGGCCGAGTAGCTGAGCGGTGTGTACAAGTCGGAGCCCATCCAGGCGAAACGCTGCGGCAGGACCCCCAGGATGGTGTAGTTCTCGTGGTCCAATTGCAACGTTTTCCCGACGATGTCGCTGCGCGCCGCATAATGCGCCTTCCAGAACGGATAGCTCAGCACCGCTACGTGCGCGTTGTCTCCTGGTCCGAACTCGCGTCCCAGGAGGGCCGGCACGCCGAAAAACGCAAACCCGTCTGGCGATAAACGCGCCGTCTGCACTTGCTCGGGTAGTTCTTCTCCGGTCAGCGCGCGGCCAAACAGGTCCTCCGCGATGGCTCCGTCGAGCACTGGCAATTTCTGGAACTCCAGGAACTGCGGACCCGTCATTGCCAGGTCAAAGGGGATCGGTGTCTTATCGTAGAGGTGCAGATGCACCATACGCAGCGCATCCAGATACGGAAAGGGGTCGATCAACACAGCGTGCACCACGCTGTATATTGTTGCCTGCGCACCCATCCCAATTGCCAGCGTCGCAACCGCTGCAATCGTGAATCGCGGAGATTTCGCAGTCTGCCGCCAGGCAAAGCGCAGGTCCGCGGCAAGGTTCTCGAGCGGTGACCATTGCCACACCTCGCGGCCGCGCTCCTCGATCAGGGTTACATTCCCGAACTCCCGGCGGGCGAGGTTGGTCGCCTCCGCTCGCGACATGCCCTCCTCCACCAGGTCTTCGATCTTCTCTTCCAGGTGCTCCTGAATGGATAACGAAAGGTCGTCGTACTGGCTTCGGCGAGAGAAGATCGATTTGAACCAGCGCATCGGGCATCCTATGTTTTAGCGGTTGCCAGCACCCGGGTGATGCCTGCAAACATCTTGTCGAAACTCGAAATTTCCTGCTCCAGACGGCGCCGGCCGGCAGGAGTCAGCACATAAATTCGGGTCGGACGTCCCTTGGCAGAAACCCCCGGCTTCGATTGCACCCATCCCTCTTTAAGCATTCTCTGCAGCGCCGGATAGAGCGATCCTTCTTCGATCTGCAAGAGGTTGTCAGAAACCTGCTTGATGTGTTTCACCAATGCGTACCCGTGCATTGGTTTCAGCCGGAGGGAATGAAGGATCATCATCTCCAGCGCACCAGGGAAAAGATCGCGGAACTCAGGGTTGTTTCCCATAATTTGATTGATCTTATTCCATACATACCTATTTTGCAAATAGGTATTTTAGACAAGGCTTTTGCGAGCTCGTTAATTATCCGAATGCCGCGGTTCGTTGGCATAATTATGGGACCATTGTCTGTAGCGAAGAGGTGAGAACAATGGAAAGCCTGCTGCAGGACGTTCGCTATGGGATCAGATCTCTTCTCAAGTCACGCCGATTCACCATTGCGGCGGTGCTTACGCTGGGATTGGGGATCGGTGTCAACACCGCGATGTTTAGCGTGATTCACTCCGTGCTGCTCAAGCCCTGGCCTTTTAAGGATCCCGCGCGAGTGTTGGTGGTTTCTCAACGGCAGGCGAATGGAAACAACAATCTCTTCTCCACCCAGGACTTTCTCGATTGGAAGCAGCAGGGTGGACTGCTCGCGCAGATGGGTGCTCACGTCAATTGGCAGTTCAACCTAAGTAGCGCTGGGGATCTGCCGGAGCGTGTTCCCGGCGGCAAGGTGTCGTATGACGTGCTTCCGGTGCTCGGCGTGCAGCCGATGCTAGGCCGTTTGTTTTCGGCACAGGAAGATAAGGCAGGATCGAGCAACTTTGTTGTGTTGAGTTACGTTCTA
>Ga0302326_10033841_pt1 | contig 10141 bp, 5 predicted proteins | sample Palsa_T0_3_FD_202264 | JGI IMG/M metagenome (GOLD analysis project Ga0302326, IMG submission 202264) | Peat permafrost microbial communities from Stordalen Mire near Abisko, Sweden - Palsa_T0_3 | ecosystem: Environmental > Terrestrial > Soil > Palsa > Peat permafrost | place: Sweden: Abisko...
TCAGGAACAGAGGGCTGCTCGCCAACGCGCCGACGCACCCGCTCCAGGGGATTGGCGTCCAGAAAAATCTTGACCCGCGCGTCCGGAAATACAACGGTGCCGATATCGCGCCCCTCCATAACGACGTTGGCCCGATCCGCCATGCGCTTCTGCTTGGCCACCAGCGCCGCCCGAACCGCGCCGATAGCGGCCACCCGCGAGGCCGCCGCCGAGACCTCCGGCACGCGAATGGCATCGCTCACATCCTCGCTGTTCAGGCGCACCTTGCGGAAAGGCAGAAGCTCAATATCGGCGGCGCGCGCCAATTGTTCCACACGATGCGCGTCGTCCGGGTCGATGTTCCGGCGGATGGCCCACAAAGCCACTGCACGATACATGGCGCCGCTGTCGATATAGACGTAGCCCAGCTTTTCGGCAAGCCTGCGCGCAATGGTACTCTTGCCCGCGCCCGCGGGGCCGTCGATGGCTATTACATGACCCATTTCAGTTCAGCCCGTGTTGTTCAGTGCGTGTCGTTCAGTCGGCAACCCCGGCCGAGACCGGTTTTGGGGCTGGCCGGGGCACGGCACGCCCAATCCCCGCATACTCGAATCCCGCCGCGCGCGCCAACTCGGGCTGGAACAAATTGCGGCCGTCGATCAGGACGGCCTGATTCATCCGCATGGCCAGCTGCTTCAGATCGAGGCCCGCGAACTCCGGCCATTCCGTGACGAGGACCAGCGCATCGGCGTGTTCCGCCGCCGCCAGCACGTCATCGCAATAAGTAATTCGCAAATTGGGGTGCTGTTCGCGGCAAGCGCCCATCGCGACCGGATCGTAGGCGCGCACCCGTGCGCCCATCTGAATCAGCTTCTCGGCAATTTGGATACTCGGCGCATCCCGCAGATCGTCGGTATTCGGCTTGAATGCCAGCCCCAGTAATGCGATCGTCCTGCCCTTCAAAATATAGAGTTTTTCCTGCAGCTTCTGAATCACCAGGCTCCGCTGCACTCGATTCACCGCCAGCGAGGCTTCGAGGATGCGCGCCTGATACCCGTACTCCGCGGCGGTGTGCAGCAACGAGCTGATGTCCTTGCCAAAGCAGCTCCCGCCCCAGCCGATGCCGGCATTCAGGAACCCGCTCCCGATGCGCGCATCCAGCCCAATGCCCGTCATCACTTCGATTACTTCCGCGCCGACGCGCTCGCAGATGTTCGCCATCTCGTTGGAGAATCCGATTTTCAGCGCGAGGAAAGCGTTGGCCGAGTATTTGATCATTTCGGCGCTGGTGATGGTCGTCGCAACCATCGGAATCGCCGCAATTCCGGATTGGAGATTCGACGGGCGCGGGGCAAAGGACGGGGCTTTGAAACGCTGCTCGATCAAAGGCGCGTACAATTGCCGCATCGTTTGCAGAGTGGCCGGATCGTCCGCCCCGACCACCACACGGTCCGGATAAAGGGAGTCGTGGATCGCCGAGCCTTCGCGGAGAAACTCCGGGTTACTCGCCACGCCGAATTCGATGGAGTCCGCCGGATCGGGATGCGATTCCAGAATGCCGTCCCGCACCAGAGCCTCCACCAGGTTTCCGGATCCCACTGGTACGGTCGACTTGTTCACGACGACGCGGAACCGCGAGGAGTCCATCGCGGCACCGATGCCGCGGGCCGCGCTTTCAAGGTACGTGAGATTGGATTCTCCCGAAGGCAATGGAGGCGTGCCGACAGCGATGAAAATGACGTCGCTCTCCCGGACGGAGGGTTCCAGATCCGTTTCGAAGTTGATCCCGCCGCTGTCGTTGGCGAGCGGGATCAGTTCCGCGAGGCCTGGTTCATAGATTGCGGGATGGCCGCGCCGCAGTTTCTCGATCTTGGATAAATCGGTATCCACACAGGTGACGCGATGCCCCAGATACGCCAGACAAGCACCCGTGACCGTGCCGACGTACCCCGTTCCAATGACCGTGACTCTCATATTTACTATGGTTCCAAGTTTACTTCAGCGTCTTTTTTTGGGCAGAGCTGAAGTGGTCGTAAGCAAGGGCCGTCAACGGCTTCCCGTCGAGGCGAACCGCGCCACCATCACCGCGCACAATCGACCCGATGCGGGTCAACGGCAGGCCCTCAAAGTGCTCCGGCACTTTAACTCCGCCGGGAACGGTGAACAGGAGTTCGTAGTCCTCTCCCCCGTGGAGTGACTGCTCAAGGCTCGCTCCTGGGAATCGGGGCGGCGCGACAATCTCCGCGTCGACGCCGGACGCCAGACAAACGCGCCGCAAATCGAGCGAAAGCCCGTCGCTCAAATCGAGCGCCGATGAAGCCCGCATTTTCTCCCGCAAAAAATTCCCCAGCGCCAGCCTCGGTTCGGGATACAAATGCCGCCGCAGTGCTTTGCCTTTGTTAGTATCGAGTCCCAACGCCGAGGCGCCGAGAGCGCCCGACACGTAAATGTCGTGACCGGGCCGGGCGCCGGAGCGCCGCAGCGCCGTTCCCCGCGGAACGGACCCGCACACAGTGACGTCACAGGCGAGTGTTTCCCCGTGCGACAGATCCCCTCCCGCAAGAACTGTGCCGGTTGGGGCCGCAAAATCCAGAATGCCGTCGAAAAATCGATCCACCCATGCCCCGCTCGCCCATCCCGGGACGCAAAGCGAGACCAGACAGAATCGTGGCGCGCCCCCCATGGCCGCGATATCGCTCAAACTGCGGACCAGCGCTTTCCTCCCCGCCAGCGCCGGCTTGTGCGTTTCCCGCAGAAAATGCACACCCTCGACGAACATGTCGCTGGTGAACAGCAGATCGTCGGCCGATCCGCGCGGACGGTAAATGGCGCAATCGTCTCCGATCCCCAGAATCACGGGAGATCCGGCTGGTATGACCGCGGCTTTCCGGAGGCGCTCGGTTATTGCCCTTTCGTCGCGCAAGTCGAAGTCTACCAGCCTGGTTGAAATCGCACATTTTCCTGTGCGATACTGCGGACGCAGTACAACATGGTATCCGGATTCGGCAGTCAACAAGAGGAAGCAAAGGGAGCTGCGGATGACGCGGCTTTTTCTTTTTTGGGGCCCTGCCCGGCTTCGGAAACTTTTTCAGGAGAAGGTCTGTGAAAGAAAAAGGTACAGTGAAGTGGTTCAACGCCGCGAAAGGCTACGGCTTTATCCAGCGGTCGACCGGAGACGACGTGTTCGTCCATTTTTCAGCGATCCAGTCGGACGGGTATCGTTCGCTCGACGAAGGCTCGCAAGTGGAGTTTGAGGTCAAGCAGGGCCCCAAGGGGCTGCAGGCGGAGAATGTGATCCGCGCGTAGCTCACAGGCCGCGTAGCGGTCCGTTGTGCGCGACTTCTGCAAAGCCCCCTTTAAAATCTCACAATTCCATCACGAGCCCCAAGGCTTTTCAAACGGCTGCGGGGCTCGTTCCGTCCGCAGGGCTTTTTTTCGTCCCCGCCCACCAGTGCTGCAGGCGGTCGAAGTAGAGGTAAACCACAGGCGTCGTATACAACGTCAGCATCTGGCTCACGATGAGTCCGCCGATGATCGTAATCCCCAGCGGCTGCCGCAATTCGGATCCGGTGCCTGTCCCCAGTGCCAGCGGCAAGGCCCCCAGCATCGCCGCCATCGTGGTCATCAGGATCGGGCGCAGGCGCAACATACAAGCCTCATAGATCGAATCCCGCGAATTCTTGCCCTCGTCCCGCTCGGCGGCCAACGCGAAATCGATCATCATAATCGCGTTCTTCTTCACGATCCCGATCAACAAAATGAGCCCGATAATCGCGATGATCGTCAGATCCGTATGCGTGACATAGAGCGCCAGCAGCCCGCCCACGCCAGCCGAGGGAATCGTGGAAATAATCGTGATCGGATGCACCAGGCTCTCATACAGAATTCCGAGGACGAGATAAACGGTCACCAGCGCGGCGGCGATTAACAAAGGCTCGCTGCCGAGCGAATCCTGATAAGCCTGCGCCGTTCCCGCAAACAGAGTGTGGATGGTTTTCGGCAAACCAATACCCAGCGCCGCCGCGTTGATTTCGTTCACGGCGTCACCGAGCGAGGCGTTCGTCGCGAGATTGAAAGAGATGGTCACGGCGGGAAAGAGACCCTGGTGGCTGACCGTCAACGGAGCCGTCTCCGGCTCATACGCGGCCAGGGCGCTCAACGGGACCTGCCGGCCGTTCGGCGCGCTCACATAGACCTCGCGCAGGAACTGCGGGTCCTGCCAGAATTCGGGCGCCGCCTCCATCACCACGTGGTACTGGTTCAGCGAGGTATACATGGTCGATACCTGCCGCTGGCCGAACGCGTCGTAAAGCGTATCGTCGATCAGTTGCGACGCAACGTTGAATCGGGCCGCGGTCCCTCTGTCGTAGGTCACCATCGCCTGCAGACCCTGGTTCTGCAGGTCGGTGTTCACGTCGGCGATAATGCGGATCGCCTTCATCTTCGCCAGCATCTTTGGAGAGTAGTTGACAAGGTCCGGCAGATTGTCGCCCTGCATGGTGAACTGATACTCGGCGTTGCTCGATCTTCCGCCGATGCGGACATCCTGCGCGGCCTGCAGAATAATGCTGGCTCCCGGGACTTTCGAAAGCTTTGGCCGCAGGCGCGTGATGATCTGCTGCGCGGTCGCTTTCCTGTCGTTCAGCGGCTTCAGCGAAATGAACATGCGGGCTGTATTGGCGCCGCCCGTGAAGCCCAGCGCGTCCGCCACCCCGGCATCCGCTTTGATGACGTCGATCGTGCGCAGCAGGACCTTGTCCAGCGCCTGGAACGAGGTGTCCTGGTCGGCGGTGATGGAACCATTGATGCGCCCGTTGTCCTGCTCCGGGAAGAAACCCTTCGGCACGTGGATGAACAAGTAGACCGTGAGCCCGATAGTGGCAAGCAGGATCGTCAGTGTGATCGGGGCGAAGCTCAGGGCGGCGTTCAGGGTCCGCCCGTAGGTGGCGATAATCCACTCGAAAAATCGTTCGCTGGTGCGGTAGAACCACCCGTGGGACTGCTCCTCTTTCAGCAGATGCGCGCACATCATGGGCGTGGCCGTGAGCGAGATCACCATCGAGAGAAGAATGGCGATGGAAAGCGTCACCGCGAATTCGCGGAACAGCCGGCCCACGATCCCGCCCATCATCAGCAGGGGGATGAAGACGGCGATCAGCGAAAAACTGATGGTCAGGACCGTGAACCCGATTTCCCTGGCCCCTTTCAGCGCGGCCGCAAACGGCTTCATGCCTTTTTCGAGATAGCGGGTAATATTTTCGATCACCACGATCGCATCGTCGACCACGAACCCGGTCGAGATCGTCAGCGCCATCAGCGACAGGTTGTCGATGCTGTAGCCCATCAGATACATCACGCCGAAAGTGCCGATCAGCGAGACGGGGACGGCCACGCTCGGAATGAAGGTCGTGCGCACATTCCGCAGAAAGAAAAATACGACCAGGATGACGAGCAGCACCGAGATGACCAGTGTCCGCTCGACGTCGCTTACCGACGCGCGAATGGTGACCGTCTGATCCATCGCCACCGTCAGATCGATGGTGCGCGGGATGGCCGCGTCCAGTTGCGGCAGCGCGGCGCGGATGCGGTCCACCGTCTGAATAATGTTGGCGCCGGGCTGCCGGAATATGACCACCAGCACGGCGGGCTTGCTGTCCAGGTATCCGGCCTGGCGAAGATCCTCCACCGAATCGACCGCCGTTCCGACATCGCTCACCCGCACCGCCACCCCGTTGCGGTAAGCGACCACCAGCGGTGCGTAATCGACCGCCTTCGTAATCTGATCGTTCGCTCCCACTTCCCACATATTGGGGCCGTCGGTGAAATGTCCTTTGGGCACGTTGGCGTTGGCGCCCCCGAGCACGCTTCGCACCGTTTCAAAGCTGATGCCGTACTTGTTGAGCTGGGCAGGATTCAGTTCGACTCTGACGCCGGGGAGAGCGCTGCCGCCCACGGTAACCTGGCCGACGCCGGCGATCTGCGAGAGTTTCTGCGCCATGATGGTCGACGCCGCGTCGTACATCTGGCCCTTGGTGAGCACTTTCGAGGTGAGCCCGATAATGAAGATCGGCGAATCGGCCGGGTTAACTTTCTTGTAGCTGGGGTTGGCGGGCAGATTGGTCGGCAGGTAGCCGCGGGCGGCGTTGATCGCGGCTTCCACGTCGCGCGCGGCCGCGTCGATATCGCGATTGAGATCGAACTGCAGAGTGATGCTGGTCGCGCCCAGACTGCTCGACGAGGTCATCTCGGTAACCGAAGCGATGTGGCCGAACTGCCGTTCGAGAGGGGTCGCCACGGAGGAGGCCATGGTCTCGGGGCTGGCGCCGGGCAGCGCGGCGGAGACGGAGATGGTCGGAAAATCCACTTGCGGCAGGGGCGACACCGGGAGCAGCTGGAATGCGACGGCTCCGGATAAGGCGATGGCAACGGTGAGCAGGGTTGTCGCGGTGGGCTTGCGAATGAAAATCTCAGAGATGTTCATGAGAATTTACACTTGCCCGCACACCATGTCGGTCAGGCATGGCTTAGTTCCGGACCGGCCTCCGCCGCCGGCTTCACCTCCGGCTCATGCGAAAACCGGCTGGCCAGCCTGTCGAAGAATAAATAAATCACCGGCGTCGTATACAGCGTCAGCAACTGGCTCAGGATCAAACCGCCCACAATCGTAATGCCCAGCGGCCGCCGCAACTCCGACCCCGTGCCCGAACCCAGCGCCAGCGGCAGCCCGCCCAGCAGCGCCGCCATCGTCGTCATCATGATCGGACGAAAGCGCAGCAGCGATGCCTGGTAGATCGAATCGACCGGCGACATATGCTGCACCCGCTCCGCTTCCAGCGCGAAATCGATCATCATGATCGCGTTCTTCTTGACGATCCCGATCAGCAGCACAATGCCGATCAGCGCAATCACGCTGAAATCGTTCCCCGTGATGTAGAGAGCCAGCAGCGCGCCCACCCCCGCCGACGGCAAACTCGAAAGAATCGTCACCGGATGAATGTAACTCTCATACAGCACGCCCAGTACAAGATAAACCGTGATCAAAGCGGCCAAAATCAACAGGGGCTCGCCCGTCAGCGAGTTCGTAAACGCCGCCGCCGTCCCCTGGAACGCGCCCTGAATGCTGATGGGCATCGCCAGACTGTCCTTGACCTTATTCACCGCATCGATCGCGTCTCCCAGGGAAGCATTGGGCGCCAGATTGAACGAGAGCGTGATCACCGGAAACTGGCCCTGATGGTTGATCGTGATGGGAACCGACGTCGTCTGCAATTGCGTGAAGGCGCTGAGCGGGACCTGTCCGCCGTTCGGGAATGTGGTTGTCGATTGCGCCGGACCCGACTGCAGGGGCGACGCCGGTGCGGTCGCCGAGGTCCCGCCCGCAACAGTCGCCGTCGTGGCCGTCGTGGCCGACCCCGTGGTCGCGGACCCTCCTGAAACGGTTCCAGGCGCCGCCGCGCTTGTCATCCCCGAACGGATGTAAAGATCGCTCAGGTTCAGAGGTCTCTGGCCGAAGTTCGGCTTCACCTCGAGGACCACGTGATACTGATTCAACTGTGTGAACATGGTCGAGACCTCTCGCTGCCCGTAAGCATCGTAGAGCGTCTCGTCGATCATCGACGAAGTGATGCCGAGCCGGGAAGCCGTGGCGCGGTCGAACACCAGCTTCGCCTGAATACCCTGCGTTTGCTGATCGCTCGCCACGTCGCCGAGTTCGGGCAGCTTTTGCAACTCGGCCAGCATCTTCGGTGCATAGGTATTCAATTCGGCCGCGTTCGGATCTTCCAGCGTGTATTGGAATTGAGTTCGGCTGACGCGGTCGTCGACGCTCAGATCCTGCACCGGCTGCATGTAGAGCGTAATCCCGGAAATCTTCACCACGTCCTGCTGCAGCCGCCGTATGACGTCGGTCGCATTGATCTTTCGCTGCGCCAGAGGTTTGAGGTTGATCTGTATCCGGCCGCTGTTCATGGTCGTGTTCGTGCCGTCGATTCCGATGAAAGAAGACAGGCTCTCGACCGCCGGGTCCTGCAGGATCGTATTGACCACGCTTTGCTGCAGCCGCGACATTTCGCTGAACGAAACCGATTGCGCCCCTTCCGTTACGCCCTGAATGACGCCCGTATCCTGAATGGGAAAGAACCCCTTCGGTATTTTGTAGAAGAGATAAACCGTCAACAGCAGCGTCGCCACCGCGACGAGAAGCGTAATCGTCTGGAAGCGCAGCACGAATTTGAGCGTCCGCCCGTAAAAGGCGATCACCGTATCGAAAGCTTTCTCCGAAGCGCGAAAAACACGGCCCTGTGAAGACTCCGGCGAATGTTTCAGAAGCCGGGCCGCCATCATCGGGGTCAGCGTCAGCGAGACGATCGCCGACATCAGAATCGTGACGCTGAGTGTGACCGCGAACTCGCGGAAAAGCCGTCCCACGATGTCTCCCATGAATAGAAGAGGGATCAGAACCGCGATCAGCGAAATGGTCAGCGAAATGATGGTGAACCCAATCTGCTCGGCGCCCTTCAGCGCGGCCGACAGCGGTCTTTCGCCCTGCTCGATGTAGCGCGTAATGTTCTCGATCATCACGATCGCGTCGTCCACCACGAAGCCGGTCGAAATCGTCAGCGCCATGAGTGAAAGGTTGTCGAGGCTGTACCCCAGCATGTACATCACGCCGAACGTTCCCACCAGCGACAGCGGCACCGCCACGCTGGGAATGATGGTGGCCGAAACGCTGCGCAGGAAAACGAAAATCACCATCACCACCAGACCGATGGTGAGCATCAATGAGAACTCCACGTCCTTCACGGAAGCCCGGATCGTGGTGGTCATGTCGGTCAGCGTGCTGACCTTCACCGAAGCGGGCAGAGTGCTAGTGAGTTGAGGCAGCAGTTGCTGGATCTGATTCACCACCGCGATCGTGTTCGCGCCCGGCTGCCGCTGGATGTTCACAATCACCGCGGGAACCTTGTTCATCCATGCCGCCTGGCGCAGATTTTCCACGCTGTCCTGCACGGTGGCGACATCGGTGAGCAGGATCGGAGCCCCGTTCTTGTAAGCGATCACGAGCCCCGCATAATCGCCGCTCGAAAGTAACTGGTCGTTGGCGCCGATCTGATAAGACTGATGCGGGCCGTCGAAGTTCCCCTTGGCCTCGTTCACATTGGCCGCCACCAGCGCGGTGCGCAGGTCCTCCAGATTCAAACCGTAGGACGACAGCTGCGCCGGATTCGCCTGGATGCGGACCGCCGGCTTCTGGCCCCCGCTGATGCTGACCAGCCCCACGCCGGGCAGCTGCGAGATCTTGGGCGCGAGCCGCGTATCGGCCAGATCTTCCACCTGCGAAAGCGGAATTTCCGACGAAGTCAGCGCCAGCGTCAGGATGGGCGCGTCCGCCGGATTGGTCTTGGTATAGACCGGAGGCACCGGAAGATCGGCCGGAAGATAGGTCCCCGAAGCGTTGATCGATTGCTGCACTTCCTGTTCGGCGATATCGATATTGAGACTCAGATTGAATTGCAGCGTGATCACCGAGCTGCCGTCCGAGCTCACCGAAGTCATCTGCTGCAGTCCCGGCACCTGGCCGAACTGGCGCTCAAGCGGCGCCGTCACGGAGGATGCCATGACATCCGGACTGGCCCCCGGGTAGAACGTCATGACCTGGATGATGGGATAGTCGACTTCCGGCAGCGCCGACACGGGTAACTGCAGATAAGCCACGAATCCGGCCAGCAGAATCCCGACCATCAGCAGCGATGTCGCCACCGGCCGGAGAATAAATGTCCGCGACGGGCTCATTTCGCCGAAGTCGCCGCTGCAGCCGCCTGCATGGTCGGCGCGACCTTACTGCCTTCCTGCAATTTGTCCACCCCGGTCATGACCACCTTGTCCCCCGGCGCCAGCCCGGAAGTAATCTCAGACTGGTCCCCTTCCGTAGTTCCGATCTTGATGTTACGGACCGTGACCGTATTGTTCGCCTGGATCAGATAAACGTAGGTGTTGTTCGTGTTGCGCTGGACCGCCGCCGACGGCAGCAGCGTCACGCCCGTCTTCTCCTGCTGCAACAGCCGCGCATTCACAAATTGATTGGGGAAGAGAGCCCGATTCTCGTTATCGAAAGTCGCCCGCAGCTTCAGCGTTCCCGTGGTCTGGTCGATCAAATTGTCGA
>Ga0302326_10033846_pt1 | contig 10140 bp, 8 predicted proteins | sample Palsa_T0_3_FD_202264 | JGI IMG/M metagenome (GOLD analysis project Ga0302326, IMG submission 202264) | Peat permafrost microbial communities from Stordalen Mire near Abisko, Sweden - Palsa_T0_3 | ecosystem: Environmental > Terrestrial > Soil > Palsa > Peat permafrost | place: Sweden: Abisko...
GCAAGAGCCGTGCAAAGAGTGATGGCCACGGGCGAGAACTGAAATCGCACAACGTTCTCCGTTCATCTAGAGACGACGACGGGTGCCGTACGAATGAGCGCGACCCGGAGAATTCCCGGACTTCTAGCCTTTCTCCAAAGCGAGAGCCTAGTTGCCTCGGCAAGGTAGCGTCACGACACCACGCACCGCGTGCCACGTCAACGGCGCCCGACGCCGTCTTCTCGCTCCGAATTGAACGTCGCCGTAAGGCCACGGAACGTCTGATGGCGCGCAATGGCGGCTCGATCCGAACCGCGCACGATTTGATCGATCGAATGAACCGTACATCGCGTGCCGCTCAATTCAATTGTTTGATTGCTTCTCGTATGGGGAACATTTCACGCTACGCTGCGTGCGTCCCGCGCCCGTTTGTTCTTCCGCATCGGCGCTCGTGGAGCAAATCGGAATCGACCGACCGCGTTTGCGCCCGAAGTCCGAAGCCGGCAGAACGTACAGGTGTGAGATGATCACGGAGCCCAAGCCAACGACACCCACGAAACAGGATCCGGTGAATGGGCCGACGAGCAACCCTGCCGGCGCCCTGGGAAATCGGCGCCTCTTCGCTGATCCGGCGTACCACTTTCAGGCGCTGCGCGTGCTCAATGAAGTGGCGAACGGCGGCGCAGACGTAACCGAATGCCTCGAAACGATCGGCGTGATTCGCGGCGGCGACGCCAGCGGCTGGTACGACGCCTGGGCCGCCACGGCGAAGCGCAATGTCGCACGTGCCGAAGGAGCGCGCGATCGGGTCAGCAAGGGACTCGCGTACCTGCGCGCACACAACTATTGGCGCACCGCCGAGTTCCTGCTCCAGCCGGACGATGTGCGCCGCCCGCCCGCCTGGACCTCGCAGATCGATGCCTTTGACCATGGCCTGGACGCGCTTGGCATCGCTCACGAACGTGCTAGCGTGGCCTATGAGAAGGGCGCGTTGCGCACTCTTTTCTACCCGGGACCGGCCGGCTGGGAGTCGAAGCCGCTCATCGTGTTCGTCGGCGGCCAAGATTCGACGCTGGAAGAGCTCTACTTCGAGATGGTTCCGGCGGCGAATCGGCGCGGCTATGGAGTGCTCACGTACGAGGGTCCCGGGCAAGGCGCGGCCCTGCGCGAGTACGGACTCTTTTTTACGCCGGAATGGGAGAAGCCGAATGCGGCCGTGTTCGACGCCTACCTCGGCACCCACGCAAAGCCGCCTTCGATCGTGCTCGTCGGGATGAGCATGGGCGGGTACTTCGCGCCGCGCGCGGCTGCGTTCGAGCCGCGGATCGACGGCGTCGTATCCTTTGACGTTTGCTACGACTTTTCCGAAGTCGTGCGGCGCGGCGTTACGTTGGCGCGAGATCCGGCGACATCGGGTAACACGCTCGCGGCGGGTCTCATCACGAATTCGAAATGGACGTACGGGGTGCAAACCCTCGATGAAGTCCTCGAGTGCTCTTCGGCGTACCGCCTGGCGGACGTCGCAGGGCAGATTTTCTGCGATGTGCTCGTTATGGCCGGAACGGAAGATGAAGGTATCCCAGTCGCGCAAGTGGCGGCGTACGTTGCCGCCCTCACTGGCGCGCGTTCCGTCGAGAAAGCGATCTACGACCGCGCGTCCGGCGGAGCCGAGCACTGCCAAGAAGGCGCGAGTACGTTGTGGCATGAGACCTTCTTCGACTGGTTGCTGCGCCACTTTCCGGCGCGACTCTGAAACGGGAGACCTACGAGGACGACGATTCTGAGCGCACCCGACCTCGCTAGCGCGATCACGGATGCAACGACGTAAGAGGGTGTGGACGAGATGAGCGATCTCTTCTGGACGGTGAATGGGTGTTCGCGCTTTCGGACCGCCGGTGCTCGTTCATTTCAGTGGAGTGCCGGTCCAGGGCGGCCGTGCAGGCACTGTGGCCGTCCGGTTGGCACAATCGATCTGATTCTCTCCTTGCAGTCGATTGGACGGATCGATGGACCGCTCAACGACGCTGCTTCTAACTCCGACGGCCCCAAGCGTACCAGGCAAACGCATCGGTGTCGGCACGGTCGTCCCGAAGAGATGCCCGGTTTGAGCCGCGGGAATTGGTAAGACCCCGTGCAAGGAGCACGTGGTGGAATCGTGGCACGACTTCTGTATCGCCCAAGTTGGGGCAAGCGCGGCGCTGGTGGGCCTCCTATTCGTCGCTCTGTCGCTCAACGTGCGGCAGATCCTGAAGCACGACTGGCTCACCGCTCGCGGGGCACAAACCCTAGTCGTGCTGACCGGTGCTCTCTTAGAGGCGTCGCTGCCGCTCCTTCCAGGCAGTTCGTCGAGAGCGGTGGCGTACGTTTCCCTAACGGTAAGCCTGCTGACCTGGGGCTGCTCGATCGCTCTCGTCGTTTCATTCATCCGGGGGCTGCGGGCGCAGCAGCAGGTCTCGGTGCCGCGGTCTTGGACCGTCGGATACGCAGTGTCGGCTCAAGTCGCAACGCTCCCGGCGATTATCGGCAGCGTTCTGCTCACGCGGGGGAGTCTCGTGGGCCAGTATTGGATCGCCGCCGGTTTGCTGCTCACGCTCGTCTTTGCGTTGTACAACGCCTGGGTGCTGCTGGTCGAGATACTGCGCTGATCTCCCTCAACTGTGGATGTACTACAGATGTGACCTGACTCGTGCCGCGACGGCCATCACGATTCGTCCGCTGAGCGAAACCACGACTCTCATGTTCGTCATCAGTTCGCCGCCACGGCGCGAGGCCCCGGCTACCTCCCGCGCTTCAGTGACTCCCCGCGTTCTCGCGAGTTGCAGCTGAGCCGTACACGCGTCCGGCTCGTGAAAATCCTCCGGGCTGCGAACGATACGTTCGCGGTGTCCGCGAAGCAAGACCAGTTCGGTCTCAATGGGGGATACAGAGCGGACTCGGTGGCTGCGTCCGCCGTAGGATACGGCGTTCCGATTCTGACCCGTGTCACTTGCCACAACGAGGTTGACCATGCTCGCAACCAAACAACTATACGTCTGTGCCGTCGCGACGGCGGCCTTCTTGAGCCTGCCGGTCGCGTCGATCGCGGCATCGACCGGACCGCTGCACGTGCAAAACAACGAACCAGGTGCTATCACGCTGAGCGCGCAGACGCCTGGCGCCTGCGGTACGTGGGTCGGCACGGTCTCTCCGGCTCCTCCGCAGAGCGTTGCTGGGTCATCGACCAGTCCAGCCTTCTCGCTCTCGGTGACCGGGCCGTCTTGCCCAACCATCAATCGTGCCTCACTGACGTACACGTATTCAAACGGCGAACTCGTTTCGCAGTGCACGTATACCATTACGGGAGACTCGACCTTTACGTTCGCCGCATCGGGTGTCGCCGGCTGCAATGTGATCTACCCTCCGAACGGCGGGGTCTACTTCGTGTTCCCGAATACGGCGTCGCTCCGTGTTCGAGGAGCGCCGCACCACCAATAGTAACGGCCCGATCTAAGCGTGCTCGATGGAGGCACCGTCGTCCCAGTATCGGGGCGGCGGTGCCCCCTCCGCGCCACCGGCTGAACGAGAACCGGTATGTTCGCGCCGATGAGTACTATGCACACGGCGATGAGTCCGGTGCATGCCCCGGCGCCGAAGTCAGCGATGTATCGCCGTAGACCGCAGGAGCAGCGGAGGGGCGCCGGGTCCCAACTGCGTCCGTCACCCCACGCATCGAGGCCACGAGCATCGCCGGGTCCTTGCGAGCTTCACGACTGGGCCTCGCGCGGCTGCGACGACGGCGCATCCGTACCGGCGTTCGTAGGTCGTCCCGCATGGTAGACGACGGACGCCGGGTTCGCGCCGATCGCATAGGCGAGTTCCGCGGGATGCTCGACGTTCCACACGACGGCGTCGGCACGCGAGCCCGCGACCAGCGTTCCGCGGTCGTCCAAGCCGAGCGCGCGCGCGCCGTTGCGCGTGATTGCCGCGAGCGCCTCAGCCGGAGTGAGTCCGAAGAGCGTGCACGCCATGTTCGCCGCGAGGAGCAGCGACGTGAGCGGTGACGTGCCGGGATTGCAGTCGGTCGCGATCGCGATGGGCACGCGTGCGGCCCGCAATGCCGCGACCGGCGGCGCGTTCGTCTCGCGCAGGAAGTAGTACGCGCCCGGCAACAGGACCGCCACGGTCCCGGACGCCGCGAGCGCTGCGATGCCCGCGCCCGACGTGTGCTCGAGGTGATCTGCCGAGAGCGCGCCGTGCTCGGCGGCCAGGGCGGCGCCGCCGCAGTCCGTAAGTTGGTCGGCGTGCAGCTTCACCGCCAGCCCGAGGCTCCTCGCCGCATCGAACACGCGCCCCACCGCTCGCGGCGAGAACGCGATGCGCTCGCAGAACGCATCGACCGCGTCGGCGAGACCTTCCAGCGCGACGGCCGGCAGCACCTCGTCGCACACGAAATCGATGTACGCATCGGCCCTGCCGCGGAACTCGGGGGGGATCGTGTGTGCCCCCAGGTACGTCGTGCGCACGGAGACGGGCAGCAGCTGGGCCAACCTGCGCGCGACGCGCAACATCCCGAGCTCGGTGTCGCGGTCGAGCCCGTAGCCGGACTTGATTTCGACCGTCGTGACACCCTCCGCGCACAGGCGTCGCAGGCGCGCTCGTGCGGATCCGAGCAGCGCGGCGTCGCCGGCTGCACGCGTGGCGCGCACCGTCGAGAGGATACCGCCGCCGGCTGCCGCGATCGCTTCGTATGTCGCGCCCGCGAGACGCCGCTCGAACTCGCCGGCGCGGTTGCCGCCGTAGACGATGTGCGTGTGCGAATCGACGAGCCCTGGCGTGATGCAGCGGCCCTGCGCATCGTACGTCGCGCGAGCGTCGATGCCGTGCGGCAGGTCGCGCGCCGGTCCAACCCACGCGATGCGCTCGCCCGCAAACGCGATCGCACCGTCGTCGATGAGACCGTACGCCGCATCGCCGGCGCATGTCGCGAGGCGCGCGTGCGTCCACAGAACGTCCCACATCGATGACTAGTCGCTACCTCGCTCCGGTGGCGCTGCTGCCCGACGGATGGGCCAACGACGTCCTGATCGAGACCGACGCCGCGGGCGACATCGTCGCCGTCACGGCAGATTCACCGCGCGACGGTGCGTCGCACCTGCCTGGTCCGGTGCTCCCGGGAATGCCCAACGTGCATTCGCACGCCTTTCAGCGAGCCCTGGCCGGCCGCGCGGAGCGTCGCGCCGAGGATGGTCGTGACAGCTTTTGGACGTGGCGCGAGACGATGTACGCGTTCGTCGCGAGGCTCGAACCGGACGACCTGGAAGCCATTGCCGGCTGGGCGTACGCCGAGATGCTGAAGGGCGGGTACACGTCAGTCGGCGAGTTTCACTACGTCCACAACGCGCCGGACGGGTCGCCGTACGCGGCGCGCACGGAAATGGCCGACCGCCTCGTCGCCGCTTCGCGAGCGAGCGGTATTGGCCTGACGTTGCTGCCGGTGCTGTACGCGCACGGCGGTTTCGGCGGCGCGCCGCCGTCGGACCAGCAGCGGCGGTTCACGCTCGACGCCGACGGGTTCTGCGCACTCTGGGACGACCTCGCGCGCTCGATCGCCGGTCATCCGCAGCTCGCGCTCGGCGTCGCCCCGCACTCGCTGCGCGCCGTCTCGACGGATCAGCTCGCACAGGTCGTCGCGCACGTTGCGGCTGCGAGCAGCAGCGCGCCGATTCATCTGCACGTCGCCGAGCAACTCGCTGAAGTCGACGCGTGCGTCGCGTGGTCGGGTCAGCGCCCGGTCGCATGGCTCCTCGACCATGCACCGGTCTCCGAACGCTGGTGCCTCGTTCACGCGACGCACGTCGACGATGCCGAGCGAATGCGCGCCGCCGCGACCGGCGCAGTCGCGGGTCTCTGCCCGACCACCGAAGCGAACCTCGGCGACGGCATCTTTCCTGCAGACGCATGGCTGCGAGACCGCGGGCGCATCGGGATCGGCTCGGATAGCAACGTCGCAGTCGATCCGGCGGAGGAGTTGCGCTGGCTGGAGTACGGTCAGCGGCTCACCGCGCGCCGGCGCGCGGTCCTGTGTGGCTCCGATCGGCCCTCCGTCGGCGGCACGCTCTATCGCGCGGCACTCGCAGGCGGCGCCGCGGCGCTCGCGCGCCCGGTCGGGCGCGTCGCGCCGGGGTACCGCGCGGACCTCGTGGTGCTCGACGGCAGCAGCGCCGTGCTCGAGGGCGCAGCCGGCGACGAACTGCTCGACCGCTACATCTTCGGTGGAGCGCACGCCCTGGTGCGCGACGTCATGGTCGGCGGCCAGTGGGCCGTTGTCGAACGGCGCTGCACGCATGAGACCGGGGCGAAGGCGCGCTACGTGAGCGCACTCAAGCGGCTCTTCGGCGACGGGCTCGAGCGCAGCGGGCAGGCAACCTTTCCGTCCGAATCGGAGTAGGTCCAGCGTATGGAGCAAACCCCCTACGGGCAACGGCCCTACCTCGGATCGGCGTTCGACGCCGCGCGATTCGCCGACAATCCCGATCCGCGGTGCCCGTGCGTCCTCGTCCTCGACCGCTCCGGGTCGATGAGCGGCGATCGCATCGCCGAGCTCAACGCCGGGCTGCGGCAATTCCGCGACGAGCTGGTCGGCGACGAGTTGGCGGCGCGCCGCGTGGAACTCGCCGTCGTTCCGTTCGGCCCCGTGACCCGCGGATCGACCTTTCACTCGCCGTACGATTTCAATCCGCAGCCGCTGTCCGCGAACGGCGACACGCCGACGGGGGAAGCCGTCGAGTATGCGATCGAACTCGTCGCAGCGCAGAAGGCCGTCTACAAGCAGCACGGCGTGATGTACTATCGCCCCTGGATCATCCTGATGACGGACGGCATGCCGACCGACGATTGGAAGACCGCAGCCAAGCTCGTGCGCGAGGGCGAAGACGCGAAAGCCTTTTCGTTCTTTGCAATCGGCGTCAAGGACGCCGACCTGCACGTGCTGCGCTCGCTCTCGGTGCGCGAGCCGCTGCGGTTGCGCGGGCTTGCGTTCCGCGACTTCTTCCAGTGGCTCTCGGCGTCGCTGTCCGGCGTCTCGAAGAGTCAGGTGGGCACCGCGGTCGCGCTGCCGTCGCCGTCGGGCTGGTCGTCTGTCTAGCAGCAGCGGGGTGCCGGGATAGCGACAGCTCTCGGGGCATGGCGCGTGGTGGGTGCGTCGGTTGCAGGGACCTCGCATGTCGCCGTGGGGCAGGCTTGCCAGGACGATCACGCGGCGGAGATCGTGAGCGCGGGCGGCGACACCGTCGCGCTCTTGGCTGTGGCGGACGGCGCCGGCAGCGCCGCCGCATCGCGGTTCGGGGCGCGGACGGCGGTCGACGCGGCGCTGCGGGCGCTGCGCGCTGCGTTCGAACGCGACGGGAGAGCAGGGCTGTGCACCGACTGGCTTCGGGACGCCGTCGCGGACGCGCGTGCAAGCGTGTATCAAGCCGCCGATCAGTACGGTCACGTTCCCCAGGAGTATTCGTGCACGCTGCTGCTCGCCGTCGTCGCGCCGCAGCGCACGCTCGCGGCCCACGTCGGGGACGGTGCCATCGTCGTCGAGGACGATGCGCTGCGCGTCCTCAGCTTCCCCGAGCAGGGCGAATACGCGAACGTCACGCGCTTCCTCGTCGATAGCGACGCGCTGGATGCCGTTCGCGTGTGCGACCACGGACCCGTCCGGCGCATCGCGCTGCTGACGGACGGGCTGCAGGCGCTCGCGCTCGACTACGCAACCGCGACCGCGTTTTCACCGTTTTTCGACCCAATCTTTTCCCACGTCGAACGCACGAACGATGCGCGCGAGGAAACCGATGCGCAGCTCGCGGGTTGGCTCGACTCCCCCGCCGTCAACGAGCGGACCGACGACGACAAGACGCTGCTGATCGCCGTGCGCACGGTCGCATGACGCTCTACGACGCGGACGGGCGTCCGTTGTCCGTCGGGGCGCGGCTTGGCGGCGGTGGCGAGGGCTCCGTGTACGTGCTCGGCCGCGAGCACGTGGTCAAGGTCTACGTGCAGGGCGTCACGGCGTCGCGCGTGGAGAAGCTGGTGACGTTGGCGCGCATCGGCGATTCCGCCATTCGGAGCGTCGCCGCATGGCCGGTCGCGCTCGCCTACGATGCGCAGCGGCATCCCGTGGGGTTCGTGATGCCGCGGCTCGTCGGCGGTGCGCCGATCGCCTCCGCCGCCAACCCGCAGGCGCGAAAGCGCGCCTTTCCGCAAGCCGGCTGGGGATGGCTCGCGCACGTCGGGCGCAACCTCGCCGTGTCGTTCGAAGCGCTGCACGATGCGGGCGTCGTGATCGGCGACGTGAACGAGTCGAACATCGTCGTGGCGTCCGATGCGCGCGTGCGCTTCATCGACGTCGACTCCTTTCAAGTCTCGAGCGGCGGCGTCCGCTACGCGTGCGACGTGGGGACGCCCACGTACCAACCGCCGGAGCTGCAGGGCATGGCGTTCCTCGGAGCCGTTCGCACGCCAAATCACGACCGCTTCGGCCTGGCCGTGCTGGTGTTCCAACTGCTGTGCATGGGGCGCCACCCATGGGCCGGACGCTACGCCGGCAAGGACGAGCTCTCGTTCGAGGCGGGTGACGTCATCGCACGCCTCCCGTACGCCTACGGCGCGCAGGCGGGGCCGGCCGGCTTCGCGCCGCCCGCCGACGGCGTTCGCATGCGCTGGTTCCCGGAGCGCATCGTTGAGCTGTTCGAGCGCGCGTTCGCGAAAGGTGCAAACGTCGAGCGCCCGTCGGAGAACGAGTGGGCCGGCGCACTCGACCGGTTCGAGGCGACGCTCGTGCGCTGCCCCGCCGCGAGCACACACGAGTTTCCGGAGGCGATGGGCGCGTGCCCCTGGTGCAGCCTCGAGCGCGCCGGCTTCCTCTACTTCATCGCGCCGACGCACGCCGTCGCGCGCGAAACGCTCGACATCGCCGAGGTGGAGCGACGTCTCGAGGAGATACCGCCTCCGCTGCAGATGCCCATGCCGGTCGCGACGTCCGACGCGATCGCGCGCGGCGAGCCGCTCGCGCCGCGGCTCGTCCTGCAACGGCGCCTCTGGTATGGCGAGGTCGCCGCGTCGAGCGCTGCGGCCCTCAGCGCCACCCACTGGCTCGCGATGGGTCAGGTCGACCTGATCGGCCTCGCGCTCGTCGCGGTGTTGATCTTGACGCGTCCATCGATTGGTCCGGTGCGTGCGCAGCGCATCGCGCGGCTGCGCGCCGCCGAGGCGGCGTTCGGCGATGCGGCGAGCGAATGGCGACGCGTCGCGAGCGGCGCCGACATCGAGCGCAAACGCGCCGATCTCCGCGCGATGCTCGATGCCTATAAAGGGCTCCCCGCGAAGTTTCAGGCCGAGCGCCAGGCGCTGGAGCGCGATCGCGTGCGCCTGCAGATGGACGCATTCCTGGAATCCGCGCTGCTGGCCGACGCGCGCATCTGGCGGATCGGCCGCACGACGCGCGCCGTCCTGCGCGCATACGGAATCGAGACCGCGAAGGATGTCGACGCGCAGCTGCACGCGGTCGCGATTCCCGGCATCAAGACCTCCAAGCGCGATGCGCTCGCAAAATGGGTTCGCAACCTCAAGCGCGAGTTCGTGTTCGATCCGTCGAAGCCGATCGACTCGGGGACGCTCGACGCGCTCGCGCGGCGCGAGCAGCACGAGCGCTCGACGCTCGAGCGCCACCTGCGCGGAGGACCGATCGCCCTCGCCCGCGAGGCTGCGGATGCGCAGGCGCGGCTGGAGCCGCTGCGGACGACCCTGGCGCAGGCGGCGAAGGCGGTCGCCCAAGCACGCGCGGACTGCGCGATGCTCGCCCGCTGGTGAAGGAGCGGCGCCCCCGGCACTACCGAATCAACTCGCCATGGGAAGACAGTGCACCGCCGTGCTCTCGCTCGATGGGAAACGCGCCGCCGGCGAGGCGCACCTCGAGACCGATCACCTCCTCTTTCGCGGCCCCATCCGCCTGAAGGTCCCCTTCGGGGAGATCAGCGCGCTCGAGGTACGCGGGGACGTCCTGCACGTCACGACCGCGCGCGGCAACGCGGAACTGGAGCTCGGCGCGCGCGAGGCGGCGCTGTGGTCGCACAAGATCCAGCATCCGCCGTCGCTGCTCGACAAGCTGGGCGTCAAGGCAGCGGACGTCGCGTGCGT
>Ga0302326_10033847_pt1 | contig 10140 bp, 5 predicted proteins | sample Palsa_T0_3_FD_202264 | JGI IMG/M metagenome (GOLD analysis project Ga0302326, IMG submission 202264) | Peat permafrost microbial communities from Stordalen Mire near Abisko, Sweden - Palsa_T0_3 | ecosystem: Environmental > Terrestrial > Soil > Palsa > Peat permafrost | place: Sweden: Abisko...
GCCTCCGTACCGTTGTTCAAGACCGGAGAAGATGTTCGCGACTTCCGCGCAGGCTGAGGGTCTAAGAACTAGCCGCCGGTCGGCGGTTGGACCGAAGACGAGCCGAAGACGAGCCGGAGACAAGCGGACGATCCCGGCGAACACTGTTGAACCGGGGCCGCAAACGCGGACACGCGCACCCGGGCCTTGGTTCCGGGAGTGGGTGCACTCTCGTACCTCCATTGTTCCGACTTCTCGTTCATCCAGGGGCAAACCCTCCGTTACAATCTTCTAAGACCATATAGATAGAATTCTCCTCCAGCCGCTTCTTTGCCGCGTCCTTGGGGACAGATTAATCAATGAAAACAATGCTTGGAATCATCGCGGCCTGTCTGATGTTTTGCCTGAACTTGCCCGTTGGGGCCGAAGGCGGCGCCGGCGGCGCGAAAGCGCCCTCCGTGAAATTGCCTGGGGCGGCATTTGCAGCGCTCGAAACCATCAGCCCGGAACGCATTCGTTGGCACGTTCGTTATCTCTCGCATGATTTACTCGAAGGTCGGGGCACCGGCCAGCGCGGCGGTGACATCGCCGCAGAGTACATCGGCACCCAATTCGCCGAGTACGGCCTGAAGCCCGCCGGCGATCACGGCACCTACATGCAGAAAGTCCCGCTCGTTGGCATCACCACCCTGCCCGAGACCCAGTTCTCCCTGGTTCCGAAGCAGGGCGAGACCATGAATCTAAAGCCGCTCGATGAGTACGTGGCCTACGACCAGACCCAACAACCCCAGTCCGACGTCGACGCCGAAGTAGTCTACGTCGGCTACGGCATCGAGGCCCCGGAGTACAACTGGGACGACTACAAGGGAACGGACGTTCGTGGCAAAGTCTTGCTGATGCTGGTGAACGAGCCGCCTTCCGATGACCCGAAATTTTTCAAAGGCAAGGCTCTCACCTATTACGGCCGGTGGGTCTACAAGTATGAAGAGGCTGCGCGCAAGGGCGCCGTCGGAGTCATTCTGATTCATCAAACCCAGATGGCCAGCTATCCCTGGGAGGTTGTGCGTAATTCAAATTCCGGCGAAAGATCCGCGCTAAAGGTAGAAGGCCCCGCTCTGAAAGTCGCCTCCTGGGTGCACTTGGACGTGGCGAAAAGACTGGCGACAGCGTCCGGAATGGATCTGGAAAAAATGATGAAAGACGCGCAGTCACGCGACTTTCATCCCGTCGACCTGGGTGCCAGACTCAAAGCCCACATGATGAGCAAGATCCGCAATTTCGAATCGAATAATGTGATCGCCATTCTGCCCGGTTCAGATCGCACCCTCGCCGAAGAGGCTGTCCTCTACACCGCGCACTACGATCATTTCGGCATCCGTCCTGACATGCCTGGCGATAACATCTTCAACGGCGCGCAGGATAACGCCACTGGATGCGGCATTCTGCTGGAGCTGGCGCGGGCCTTCGGAGCCGCGCAGCAGCGCCCGCACCGGTCAATTATTTTCGCCGCCGTCACCGCCGAGGAGCAGGGACTTCTGGGCTCGGAATACCTCGGCAAGCACCCTCCAATTCCGGCCGGTAAAATTACTCTCGACTTGAATTATGACGACGTGAAACCGCTGGGGGCTCCCGAAGAAGTCGAAGTCTCTGGTGCGGAGCGCACGTCGTTTTATCCCCTGGTGCAGGCCACGGCAAAAGAGTTCCGTCTCGCCATCCGCCCCGACGCGCGCCCCGAGGCCGGGCACTTTTATCGTTCCGACCATTTCAGCCTGGCGCGGGTAGGCATTCCGTCCTTCTCGATCAATGAAGGGATGAAGTTCAAGGGCCACAGCGAGGCCTGGGGGCTCGATCAGGAACGCGAGTACGTCGAGAAGCATTACCATCAACCCAGCGACGAGTACCACCCGGATATGGATTTCGTCGGCGACTCCGCCATGGCGCGCTTCGGATTTGCGCTCGGCTGGGAAGCCGCCAGCCTGCCCCAACGGATCGAGTGGCAAAAAGGCGACGAATTCGAAGCCGCACGCACGAAAACTCAGTAGCGGCTCTATAAGTTCGCGTAACGACAGTCAACCTCGGCTGTCCGCTGGGCACCGCCCGGTGCTTTTCCTGCCCGCGCGGTCCTCTCACTGCTAGCTCACCCAGAATCAGCAGCTTAAAGCCCGTAACCGAGGTAACTTTAGCCACTCTGCGGCCCGTGCTAACCTCGAAATGTCCTTTTGTAATCAGCAACTTCCGTTTTGAATCCTGACCCTGGATGCCGCGACTTCCTATTTTTCGTCTGGGCGGTGCGCCGGAAAAACCGGCGCTGCCGAATCTGGCTGCGTCCACGCCCTTCGTGTCGCTCGAGGGCTTGAGCGTAGGCGTCGACAATCTTCGTCACGATGTGGTTCTCAGCGCACGCTTTGCCGAGGCCGCGCGCGCACAGATTGCGCGGCTGATCGCACGCCACGGCGAACTTGAAGGCCTGCTCTCCGCCGAAGCGCCTCAGTCGACCCAAGGTCCTTCGTGGATGAGGGCGCAAGCCGGAAAAGCCACGAAGCCGAAGAAAGATCCTTCCGAGTGGCGAGCCCTGCTCACTGAGCTGCAGGTCGCGTCGCTCAATCGAGCCAAACGCGAATTCAAGTTGTCGGTTGACCTGCTGGCGCGGTTGGCCGTCACCAAGTTTCTACGCACGGAGATGAACCAGCAGTTTCTGCAGGTGCTCGAGCGCTGCCGTGTCCTGCTGAAAAGTTACGACAACTTGCGGGCGCAAAAGGCTCACGAATATCGTGAGCGTCTGGCGCAATTTCAAGTACGCAAGAAAATAATCCTGCGCAAGACGGGCCAGGAAATCTTCGAAACTCTGCGCGAGGTCGAAAAGAGCACCCTCGCTCGCACCCGCCGATCGCTCTTCGGGGAAGAAACCACGGGGGGAAGTTATTTCACCTATCCGCTGTTCCTGAATCGTCTTCTCTTCTCCGAAGACGGCCGCGACGACTTCCTATGCGCCGAGCACTACGTAATGCTGGGCAACTGGGACCGCGATTCCGACCGCTATGGGCGCATGCGGGAGGTGGTCTCTGTGTTTCTGCGGTCACTCTACGGCGAAGAGATCGGCGCGGAAACCCTCGATGCCTGGATGAACGTCCCAGACAATGCCGTGCGCCTGGTAGGAACGGGCACGCCTGACGATTCCGAAGAAGGCGCCGCGCAACAGGAGCGCCTGGCCGCGTGGGTGCGACTGCTCGAAGACGAGCGCGTCATGGAGAACGTGATTGCCTCCTATCACGTCGTGCCCCTGCTGGCGGAGTACGCGCCACGCATCAATCCCCAGCAGTTGAAGAGCGCGCTCATCGACCGCACGGAGTGCGACCGGGTGGAGCGCATGATTCAGGAACACGGCAAGCTCTCGCCGACCAGCCTGTATGCGGCGGTGGCCAAAGTCGCGAGTTGCCGCGGCGCCGAACGCGCCAAAGTTGCGGCTCGCTTCCTCGGAGATTTCTTCCAATATCATCGCGACCTGCGCCGGCTTGAAGTCCTGAACGGCGCGCTTGATTCCGTCAACCTGGTATCCAACGAGCGCCTGCAGGAAATGTCGCGCGTGAACGGAACCCTCTACGAATTTCTTCTCCCCGAGGAACAGGGGCTGACTGACTCGGAACGCGTACTGCGCCACGTGGTGCTCAAAGCCGACGTGCGCGACTCCACCCGCCTGACTCGCACCATGATGGAGAAGGGTCTGAATCCGGCGTCTTACTTCAGCCTGAATTTCTATGATCCGGTGAACAAGTTACTGGAGAAATATGGCGCGCAAAAAGTTTTCCTGGAAGGCGACGCCATCATTCTGGCCATCCTTGAACGCGACGGCGAGCCCGGCCTGGCGGTGAGCCGCATGTGCGTACTGGCCCGCGAGATCATCGAAATCGTCCGCGGCTATAACGAATTGATGCAGCGCTCCGCCATGCCCGGTCTGGAACTGGGCGTGGGCATCACTCTGCAGGAGTCGGCGCCGCTGTATCTGATGGACGGCGAACATCAAATCATGATTTCCGAGGCGTTGAATGAGAGCGACCGCATGTCCTCCTGCAACAAACGCGCCCGAAAGGTGATGGAGCCGCAGGCCGGCCCATTCCACGTCTATGCATTCCAGGCTGCGGAATTGGATGCTGACGGCAATCCCGAAGACGTCATCCTCAGCTTCAATCTGGGTGGCATTCGCCTGAACGAAGCCGCGTTCCGCCAGCTACAACACGAAATCACCCTCGAACCGCTGAAAGTGCGACTGCCCCCGCAAATGGCCTCGTCGGACAAAGGCGAGTACGCGCTGTTCACCGCCACCGTCCCGGTCGACCACGACATCTTCCGCAAAATCGTGGTCCGCGAAAGCCGTATCCCCCGCATCGATCCCGCCGACTTCTCCATCACCGGATGGACCGAACGTTCGTATTACGAAGTGTGTACCGACCCCGCCATCTACGCCGCCCTCGAAAAACGTAAAGGCGCCGCCAAGTAGAGAACTGTCACCGCCTGATTCACTAGAAATTTGTGCCCGCGTGGCTCGGCCGGAACGGAATCTGGAATGTTGCCTCGACGTCAACCGGCGCTCCGTTTTTTGTTGCGGGCTGAAACTTCCACTGCGCGACGGCCGCGCTGGCATACTGGTCGAGCCGGTGATCGACTCCCCGCAGCACGCGCACACTTCCCACAGTGCCATCCGCGTGGATCACCGCATACAGAATCACTGTGCCCGCAACATTCTCGTGCATGAGCTCCATCGGATAAGCGGGATCCACTTTGCGGGTGGCGGCGGGTTGAGCAAGATCGTCCGCCGCTGGGTCCGCCGCCTGGCCGGGACCACTGCCTGCGTCACGATTGTTTTCCGCACCGTTTCCCGCAAGATGGCTATCGCCATGGTTGAGCTCCGCGAAGCGAATCACCCAGCTACCGCCAGCCGAGTTCAGATTCGGCATGTTCAACGTTAGGGAATAAAACTTGCGATCACCGAATACTGCCCGTTCGACGTCCGACAGCCGGGCCGCGTTCTCGGGCTGGGTTCGCGACGACCCGTTAGTCCCGCGCGGCGTCCACACACTGGCAGCCAGATTGGAATCTGAGGTGTGCATTGCTGCTGCGCCAGCGACCGGCGAGGTTTTTCCTCCGGCCTTTCCCACGTAAAGGCCAGCCGGAAGATCGCCGGCTTTACCAGTCGATCCGTTTCCTGTTGAATTCCTCGCTTTACCGCCTTCGCTTTCTGCGCCGGGATCGCCCGACGCTCCTGAACGGCCGTCAGGAGTGGCTGCGAACGCGCCGCGGCGGTTTCCCGCCGGAGGAATGGAAGGTGCGCCGACGGCGGGATGCAGGTTCAACGCAATCATCCGGCCACGTGCCCCAGAGGAACTTCCTGACGCTCCTGGCAGTGATGGCGGGGGCGCCACCACCTGCGCCGCGACGCGTCCGGCCGCTGATGTTCTGCTCCCCGTCGCCGTCCGCTGTTCATTCACTGCGAGCTGAGGCGCGGGCGCGATTACGGCGCTGCGCCCGATATTCAAATCTCCAATCGGACGATTCGCCGACGCCTCGACGCTGGGCGGCGGCGCAACCACCGAACTCTGCAACGTCGCGGGATCGCGCCGCGGCGTGAGCTGCGCCGCATCGGGCGGTGGACTCACGACCGTGCGCTTCATGGCAGGCCCGATCCGATTCAGTGCTGCGGCGAGCGTAAGAGGCGCATCCGGAATCGCCAAGCGAGGTTTCTGGGCCGCGTCCGACCAGGCGACCATGTTAGGCATCGCCACCTCGTGCTGCAATCTTACTTTCGGCGGCGCGACTACGGTCTGCGAATGATTGTCGGCCTGCGGAGGAACCGAGATGATCGGCTGTTTCGAATATTGGGGATCGGCCTTTCTCGACCGCGCAGAGCGTGGGCTGCGAGTATCGAGCGGAGGCAAGTATTCCGAGGCCTGGTAATAAATGACTTGCGACCGGTCAGGGCCCGGTCTTAGCTCCGCGTGCGCTTGCAGCCCCAGCAAGCGCAAGACTCCAATGACTAAAGCGCAGGCCAGGATATGGCAAACTCCGGAATCGAGAAATCGCCGCCAGGGAAGCTCGCCCTTCACGAAGACATCCGGCCAGAACGCCGCAGGAGCCGACTTCAGCTCCAGCCGGGGAAGCGGTCGCGGAGAAAGTATCTCCCGCAGATTCTCAAAGAACCCCTGACGCCACGGCGGCAACTCCACCAGCAGACGCGGAGCGGGCTCTGGCCGCGGCATTCCATTCAAGTTCGGACCTGCAGTCATGTAGTTTCTATACTAGATGCCGAAAGTGAATCTGGGATAGCCGGGAGGACATTTGCGCCCAGATTTAATTCAATCTGGTCTAATTCAACCTGGTCTAATTCAGTTTGGAACCTCAATCCCTGGCACGCTAGCAGGCACAGCGGCCGAACGCTCCTCCACGCTCGCGCCCGGGTGGTCTACCACACCGACCGTTTATAATCCTTCATTCGGCAGTCTGCCGTGATTCTCACTGCAAGGACACACTTTGCTCGATTTCTTAGGCGATCTACGACGAACTCACATGTGCGGAGCGCTGCGCCCCTCGGACGCCGGAAAGAAAGCTGTGCTCATGGGATGGGTGAACAAGCGCCGTGATCACGGCAGTCTACTTTTCATCGATCTGCGCGACCGCACCGGCGTCACTCAGGTCGTATTCAATGCCGACCGCAATGCTGCGATCCATGAGAAAGCTGGGACTCTGCGCAACGAGTACGTCATTGCCGTAACCGGTACGGTGAAGTCGCGCGATGCCAACACCGTTAACCCCAACATGCCCACCGGCGAGGTGGAATTAGTAGCGGACGAACTGCGCATTCTCAACGAGTCAAAGCTGCCGCCGTTCCTGCCCTCCGACACCGCGCTGACCAATGAAGAGACGCGGCTGAAGTATCGTTACATCGACCTGCGCCGCGACGTGATGCAGTTCAACATTGAAACTCGGCACAAAGTGGCGAGGGCGATCCGCGAATATCTTTCGGATCAGGGATTTTTCGAGATCGAAACTCCCTTCATGACGAGGTCTACGCCGGAAGGTGCGCGCGATTATCTCGTTCCCAGCCGTGTGCAGCCGGGGACGTTTTACGCTCTGCCGCAATCGCCGCAATTGTTTAAGCAAATCCTGATGATCTCCGGCTTCGATAAATATTTTCAGATCGTGCGCTGCTTTCGCGACGAAGACCTGCGCGCCGACCGCCAGCCGGAGTTCACTCAGATCGATCTCGAGATGTCCTACCCGCAGGCCGAGCGCGTCTGGGAAGTGGTGGAAGGATTTTTGACCGCTGCATTCCACGCCGCCGGCAGCGAAATCAAGACGCCTTTTCCGCGCATGGACTACGATGAGGCCATCCGCCTCTACGGCATCGACAAGCCGGACTTGCGTCTGCCCGCTTTCACCGATGTGAGCGGCTGTTTCACCGCGGAAAATCTGCAGGAGCTTGCCATCAATGCCAACCTGCCGGTAATCGCGATCCGCACCCCCAAAGTCGGCGAGCTCTCACGCAAAGAGCGCGACGACATCAAGACCATGTTCAACGCCAAGGGCGGCGCAAGGATTTTTGAAGACTTCAAACGCATCGGCAATAAGTTTCCTGAGGCCGCAGCTGAGATCGCCAAGAGGGCGGCTGCCGAGGAAGGTGACCTGATTGTGCTCGTTGTCGGGTCCGTGCAAGCCGGCCCGCAGACCGCCATGCCCTCCCATCGCAAGGTCACTCCCGCAGAGCTCGCGATTTATGCATCCGCCGGGCTACTGCGGCTGGCACTGGCGCAGAAATATTCCGAGCGCCATGGCATTTTCAAGAAGTCGGGCGACCCGGTGAGAGATTTCCGTTTCCTCTGGGTCACGAACTTCCCCATGTTCGAGTGGGACGAAGGCGAGAAGCAATGGATGGCCGCGCACCATCCCTTCACCTCGCCGCATGAAGAAGATATGAGCCTGCTGGAAGCCGGGGTCGAGTCAGTGAAAGACCCACAGTCATCGCTTAGCGCGGTCCGCGCACTGGCCTACGACGTGGTGCTGAACGGTACCGAGCTGGGATCGGGATCGATTCGTATTCACCGCCAGGATATTCAGAGCAAAATCTTCCGCGCCCTGGGCATGACCGATGAAGAAGCCAAGGCGCGCTTTGGATTCTTTCTGGAAGCGCTGGAGTACGGCACACCCCCGCATGGCGGGATCGCGCTGGGCCTCGACCGCATCGTGATGATTCTCGCCGGCGCAGAAAGCCTGCGGGAAGTAATCCCGTTCCCCAAGACCGCGCGCGCCGTAGATTTGATGGTCGACGCACCCACGCCAGTCAGCGAGCGCCAGTTGCGAGAGTTGGGGATTGCGGTGAAGAAGAGCTAACTCTTCGTTGGGGCGGCACATTATTCCGGCTCAGCGATCAGAAGTCTGCCCTCGTATAGCGCTTTTGGGTGGCGCAGCGCTTCCAGCGCTGCGATCCAAGTTGCAAGATGAAGCGGCTTCAGCCGCCGAGGTATTTCAGGACTGAGCAATCACGCAGTCAATCTTAATCGCTCAGGAACTCCATCCATCACAAAGCCCGGATAACCTGAGCCATAGCGATACTCCTCGGCGGTTTTCGCCAAGCTTCTCTTCACCGGATTCTGCCGAATGTAATGCCTGAAATTAAAGTAGTCCTCAATGTTCCTCACCCGGCGATCATAGTAGCTGGGCTGCCAGACTTCTCCGGCAGATCCTAGTTTCTTTCTACAGCACTACGAGAATCCGCCCTTCACGAACTGCATCGCTCTCGCTAATGTGAGGGTCGGAGTAATCAGCAGATGGAAATGGTCGAGCATGACGACGAATTCATGTAGCAGATACTTTCTCTGATTCCGGTAACCGAAGAGCATGTTTATAAAGGCAAAGAGAAGCGATCCGACTGAAACAAACTCTGTTTTTGGAACGTCGAAGCCGTAATGAAGTACACGCTAAATCCGGTGTTGCCCCTGGATGGCGCAGCCATAAGTACCTCGGCGGCTGAAAGCCGCTTCCACTCGGCAACTCTATCGCAGCGCTGAAAGCGCTGCGCCACCCAAAAGCACGTTGTTCGAAATACCATCCCAATTTGAAACTAGGAGGGCTGCGGATATGCTGGCTTCTTGAATACGCGGCGTTTTGCCAAGTCCAGTTACAATTCTCCGCTGGAGTTCGACCAACGACCGATCTACAAACATGCGAAAACAAATCCAGCTTTTTATACTGTTCGCTGCCGGCGCTGCGGTAGCTGCAGTCGCGCCTGCAGCCGCTGCTCCCCAACAGCCCACCCCCTCGACCACTGTCGAGCAGGGCAAATTCACACTGCACAAGTTCGAGCAACCGATTGGGCAGGAGACCTACGAAATCAAGCGCGATGGCAACTCGCTCGCGGTCACCATGGACTTCAAGTTCACCGATCGCGGATCGCCGGTCCCGCTGACCGCAACTTTTCGCAGCGCACCGGACCTGACTCCCCAGGCCTTCGACATCAATGGCAACACGGCGCGACCGGTTACGATCGACGAATCGTTGACCATCGAGGGCGATAAGGTTCACCTGCGCTCGCGCGACACGCACACCGATTCATCCACGCCCTCGGGCCCGTTCTTCACCATCGCGGGCTACGCACCGACCACCATGCAGATGCTCATGGTCCGCTACTGGGCGACGCACGGATCGCCCGCGCAACTCGCCACACTTCCAAGCGGCACCGTGAGAATCGAACCGCGAGGGCAGGACTCGATTCGCGTCACCACAAAAGAAGGTGCACGAGACGAAAAGCTCGACCGCTACACCATCGAAGGCCTGATCTGGGGACGCGAGACGCTGTGGTTCGATGCGAATCGCAACCTTGTCGCCGCCATCACCACCGATGCCGAGTTCGACCACTTCGAAGCCATACGCGAGAGCTACGAGAGCGCGCTGGGGGATTTCGTGGGTCGTGCCGGAGCTGACGGCATGAGCGCTCTGGCAGAAATTTCCAAGACCATCGCCGGCAGCCGCGCCGCGACCATCGCCATCGTTGGCGGCACTCTGATCGATGCCACGGGCGCTGCTCCCGTGCCCGACGCGACTGTCGTGATTCATGATGGTCGCATCGTCGCCGTAGGCCCGCGCTCCAAGATAAGAATTCCGCGACACGCCAAC
>Ga0302326_10033851_pt1 | contig 10139 bp, 7 predicted proteins | sample Palsa_T0_3_FD_202264 | JGI IMG/M metagenome (GOLD analysis project Ga0302326, IMG submission 202264) | Peat permafrost microbial communities from Stordalen Mire near Abisko, Sweden - Palsa_T0_3 | ecosystem: Environmental > Terrestrial > Soil > Palsa > Peat permafrost | place: Sweden: Abisko...
CGCATTCGCGGTGGTGGAGGCGAAATTACTTGCGTGCGGCGGATCGAGCGGTAGCGCGCGGTAACAGGTGGCGTTACCAACTCGGTTGATCTATCTTTGAAGCAGGGAGCAGCGCGATGAGCAACACCGAGTCGGGCCCGGTCGCACATTCAAATGTTCCACACGTCGCTGCGCCACACCAGGCACATCGCGCAAGTTTCTGGATCAGGGAGCTGCCGTTCACCGCAGTGTTGATCCTGACCATCGCCGGCGTCGCCTATACGAGTTTTTCAAAGACGCCGATTGTCGGTTATTGGGAAATTCTCGCGCCGATCATCGCGCTCGTCTGCGTCGGTGCCGGATGGCAGGAGGCCCGCGATAAAACGGGACGACTGCGCCTCGTCGTCACCCAGGCGCTGCACTGGTTCGCGTTCCTCCTGGTGATGAACATGCTGTTGCTGACAAGCGTGCAACGGATCTTCACGGCACAGACCACGGCGCTGGCGATTTTCACCCTGCTGGCGCTTGGTACTTTTACCGCGGGCGTGCAGGTTCTTTCCTGGCAGGTCTGTCTTCTCGGTCTCATCATGGCGCTCGGCATTCCGGCGATTGCGTGGATCGAGAATTCGGCGTTGATCGTCGTGCTGATTGTGGGAGCGGTGGTCGGGATTGGCGCCGTGCTGTGGTGGTATTGGCGCCAAAGACGTTCGCGCGACGCCTGAATTCCATGTGAGTGCGCTTCCTCTCGGTGGGACGAAAGCGAACTCACCGCGCCACCATAAAAGTTGGGCAATAGCCTCAAGCGTATAGTCTTGCGTTCGAACGGCGGCCGTATAACGTGGTGGCAGTGCTAAAGCGCCGCACATCGACTTAAGTCGCGTGCGTCTGACGATAAGAACTGCAATGGGGGAGGGAATGCTATGAGAGTTTCAGTTTGCATTGCGCTGGCGGGCGCGGCCGCTGTGGCGGCGGCGGCAACGACGCTGCTGCCGAAGGCTCATGCCGAGTCGCCGGCCGACCGCGGCAAGTATCTGGTCACACTTGCCGGGTGCAACGACTGCCATACTCCCGGGTTCTTCTTTGGTAAGCCGGACATGACCCGCTACCTCGGCGGATCGGATGTCGGTTTCGAAATTCCGGGCCTCGGGGTGTTTAACGGCAGGAACATCACGCCGGACAAGGAAACCGGCATTGGCGGCTGGACGGATGAGCAGGTTGCAACGGCGATTACGACCGGAAAACGCCCTGACGGCCGCCAATTGGCGCCCATTATGAACTACGCCTCATTTACCTACATGACCAAAGAGGATGTAGCGGCGGTCGTCGCGTATCTTCGGAGCATACCGGCGGTCAAGAACCAGGTGCCTGGACCGTTCAAGCCGGGTGAGCAGGTCTCGATCTTCACCTTCAGGATATTGCCGCCCGGTCAGACGGCCGCGGACGCGCCGAAGTAACTAAATCCCGCCATCGCGCCGGCCGGGCGCACTCCGTCCCGGCCCGCGCGATGTGATGGACGCGTAGGGAAATCCGGTTTCAACAAACAACCTTGCCGCACGTGCTGGCGGCATTGACGATCGCTTGCAGCTCGCGCGGTCCCGGGTAACCGAGGATCGCGACATTGCCGACGATGAAAGACGGCGTGGCGATCAAGCCGAGCGCGTTCCCGAGGCTTACGAGGTTCTTCATCGTCCCCGTTATTTGGTCGCTGTCGCCGACGGCCGCCATGCGGCGTGGATCGAAACCGAGACCGTGGGCGACTTCGAGCGCGCGCAGTCCGTCCGTCGCGCCGCGCTGCGAGTAGATCTTGCGATGGAAGGCGTAAAATTGCTGCGGCGTATCCAGCTTCGCCACCGCGAGCTCGACGCGGCCTGCCCCGATCGACGCGATGCCAAGTACCGGAAACGGCACAAGCACCAGCCTGAGCTGCGGATCGTGATCAAGCATGGCGCCGATATCGGTGGCCGCCACGCGGCAGTAAGGACAATTAAGGTCATAGAATTCGGTGATTGTCTCAGTGCCCTTCGCATTGCCCACCACGACCACGCCGGGGAGCCTGTCGATCGGTCCCGGAAGCTTGACCGTGTGATTGGGCAGCCGCTGACCCGCGTCGCCGACCAGCGGGTATTCGGATTGGGTCGCGGGGTCTGGTTGCTGCGCAAGCGACGCCGCCGCCAGCCAAGTGAACACGGCAACGGCGAGAGCCAAAGGCAGAAACAGTGAAGAACTCTTCATCATCGGCAGTTTCGATTCCAATAGCGGCGTGTCTTCATTGCGCCACCACGCCGGTTGGGGCGGTCTCGAGATTGAACGCGGCGGCGAACAGCGCGCGGGTGTAGTCGGATTTTGGATTCTTGAAGATGTCGGCGGCGGTACCGGCCTCCACGACTTTCCCCTGCCGCATCACCAACAGGCGGCTTGCAAGCGCGGCGACGACCCGCAGATCGTGCGAGATGAAAAGATACGTGAGATTGCGGCGCTTCTGCAGTTCGCGCAGGAGATCGACCATTTGCGCCTGAATAAGCATGTCGAGCGCGCTCGTCGGTTCGTCGAGTACGACGAAGGTCGGCTCCAGCACGATCGCGCGCGCCACCGCGATGCGTTGCCGCTGCCCGCCGGAGAACTCGTGGGGAAACCGAAAGCGTGTGGCCGGATCGAGCCCGACATCGCCGAGCGCCCGGACGACGCGTTCGTCGCGCTGCCGCTCCGTCATTTCGGGATGGTGGACCTGGAGTCCCTCTTTGATGATGTCGGCGACCGACAGCCGGGGCGACAGCGAGCCGTAGGGATCCTGAAAAACGATCTGCATGTCGCGGCGGAACGGGCGCATCTGTTTGAACCGCAGCCCCTGCAGCTTGTTGCCCATGAACACGATCGGCCCCTCCGAGGAGATCAGCCGCAGGATGGCAAGGCCGAGCGTCGTCTTGCCCGAGCCCGATTCGCCGACGACGCCAAGCGTCTCGCCTTTGCGCAGATCGACGCTCACGCCGTCGACCGCCTTGATATGACCGACGACCTTGCGCAGCAGGCCGCGTTTGACCGGAAACCACACTTTCAAGTCGGTGGCTTGCAGAATCATCGGCGCGTCGGGCTGCGGCGGTGCCGGATCGGGCTTGGGCTCTGCGGCAAGGAGCGCACGCGTGTAGGGATGCTCGGGCTTGGCGAACACGCGCTCGACCGCACCCTGCTCGACGATCTTGCCTTCCTTCATCACACAGACCCTTTGCGCGAGCTTACGCACGATACCGAGGTCGTGGGTGATGAATAAAAGCGACATGCCGAGCCGCTTCTGGATACCCTGCAAAAGCTCGATGATCTGCGCCTGCACGGTGACGTCGAGCGCGGTGGTCGGCTCGTCGGCAATGAGCAGATCAGGCTCGTTGGCGAGCGCCATGGCGATCATGACGCGCTGGCGCTGGCCGCCGGAAAGCTGATGCGGATAACTTGCGAGCCGGCTTTGCGGGTCGGGTATGCCGACCTGACCGAGCACTTCAAGCGTCCGCGCCCGCGCCGCGGCGCCGGTGAGGCCGCGATGCAGCAACAAAATTTCGCCGATCTGCTTTTCGATCGTGTGCAGCGGATTGAGCGAGGTCATCGGTTCCTGGAAGACGATGGTGATGTCGTCGCCGCGCACGCGCCGCATCTCGCGTTCCGAAAGTTGCAGAAGTTCCCGACCCTGGAACGTGATGGCGCCCGACTGATGGCGCGCCGCCGGATAGGGCAGGAGCTTGAGGATCGACAAAGCCGTCACCGATTTTCCGGAGCCGGATTCGCCGACCAAAGCCACTGTCTCGCCCTTGCCGATATCGAATGAGACGCGATCGACGGCCAGCGTCTCCGGGCCGCCGTGCGCCCCGTGGCTGAAGGCGACGGAGAGGTCGTGGACGGACAGGAGGGGCTCGCTCATGCGTAGGTCTTCCTCGGGTCGAAGGCGTCGCGCACGGCTTCGCCGATGAAGATCAGGAGCGACAACATCAGGGCGACGGTGAAGAAGCCGGCGAGCCCGAGCCACGGCGCCTGCACATTGGCTTTGCCCTGGGACAGCAGTTCGCCGAGCGAAGGCGAGCCGGGCGGCAGGCCGAAGCCAAGGAAGTCGAGCGCGGTGAGCGTCATCACCGACCCCGACATGATGAACGGCAGGAATGTCAACGTCGCCACCATGGCGTTCGGCAACAGGTGACGGAAGATGATGACGGCGTTGGACACGCCGAGCGCGCGCGCCGCCTGAATATATTCGAAATTGCGCCCGCGCAGGAATTCGGCGCGCACCAGGCCGACCAGCCGCACCCAGGAGAATAGCAGGAGGATTCCGAGCAATATGAAGAAACCGGGGACGAGCACCGAAGAGATGATGAGCAACAGATAAAGCTCCGGCACCGAGGTCCATATCTCGATGAAGCGCTGGAACAAAAGATCGATCCAGCCGCCGAAATAACCCTGCACCGCGCCGGCCGCGACGCCGATGATCGAAGACACGATCGTCAGCACCAGGCCAAACAGCACCGAGACCCGGAAGCCGTAAATGAGGCGGGCCAGTACGTCGCGGCCCTGGTCGTCGGTACCAAGCCAGTTATATTCCAGATCGCTGCAGCTTCTCAGGCCCTTGCGTTCGACCACCGACTTGCATTCCGCTTCGGTGAGCATCCAGGTCGGCTTCGACGGCGCCGGCGTCGGCAAATCGAGATTGTGGGTATCGTAAGAATAGCGGATCGGCGGCCACACGATGCTGCCGTGCTTGTCGGCGATCAGCTTTTGCAGAAAGGGGTCCCGATAGTCCGCTGCCGTCTCGAAATCGCCGCCGAAGGCGGTTTCCGGATAAGTGAAGACGACCGGAAAGTAGGACCTGCCATCGTAGCTGACATAGAGCGGCTTGTCGTTGGCGATCAATTCCGCGAACAGCGTGATGAAAAACAGAACCAGGAATATCCACAACGACCAATAGCCGCGCCGGTTGGTCGCAAAATTCTGCCAGCGGCGCTTGTTGATCGGCGACAGCGCGAGGCGCCGCGGCGACGGTTCGATCCCAAGCGGTCCGGTGGGTTCGACCACGGGTGTAAGCTCAGGCGCTTTGACCGTGTCGCCACTGGACGCTTCGATGGTTTTATCGGCGCGAATCTTGACGTCCAACTCACACCTCCCGCGTCTCGAAATCGATACGCGGATCGATCCAGGTGTAGGTCAGATCGGAAATCAGATTCACCACGAGGCCGACGAGGGCGAAGATGTAGAGATTGGCGAACACCACCGGGTAGTCGCGGTTGAGCACGCTCTCGAAGCTCAGAAGCCCCAGCCCGTCGAGCGAGAAGATTGTCTCGATCAGGAGCGAGCCGGCGAAAAAGGCGCTGACGAACGCGCTGGGGAAGCCGGCGATGACCAGCAGCATGGCGTTGCGGAAGATGTGGCCGTACAGCACCTGCCGCTCCGAGCAGCCCTTGGCGCGCGCCGTGAGCACGTATTGTTTGCGCAACTCTTCGAGGAACGAGTTTTTGGTCAAAAGCGTCATGGTGGCAAAGGCGGCGAGACCCATGGAAACGATCGGCAGCGTCAGGTGCCAGAAATAGTCGAGAATCTTCTCCCACAACGGCAATTGCGCCCAGCCGTCGGAGGTAAGTCCGCGCAGCGGAAAAATGTCGAAGAACGAGCCGCCGGCAAACAGGATGATGAGCAGGATGGCGAACAGGAATCCGGGGATGGCGTAGCCGATGATGATGACCCCGGAGGTCCACACATCGAACTGCGAGCCGTCGCGCACCGCCTTGCGGATGCCGAGCGGGATTGAGATCAGATAGCTCAGCAGCGTCATCCAGATGCCGAGCGAGATCGAGACCGGCAGCTTCTCCTTGATGAGTTGGAGCACGCTCACGTCGCGGAAATAACTTTTGCCGAAATCGAAGCGCAGATAATTCCACAGCATGAGAGAAAAGCGCTCGTAGGCCGGCTTGTCGAAGCCGAACTGCTTTTCCAGGCTCTTGATGAATTCGGGATCGAGGCCCTGCGCGCCGCGATACTTGGCGTTGACGTCCATCTGTGCGCCGCTCTGAAGCCCGCCGCGCGCGCCGAAGTCGCCGCCGGCCGAACCCGAAATGCGCGAGGTCGCCCCGGTATCGCTGCCCGAGAGTTGCGCGATGACGCGCTCCACCGGGCCGCCGGGCGCGAATTGCACGACGACGAACGACACCAGCATGATCCCGAAAATCGTGGGGATCATGAACAGAATGCGGCGGACGATGTAGGCGGTCATGCGGCTTCTGTGATGCTTGCGCCGTCATGCCCGGCTTCGCGCCGGGCATCCACGTCTTATTAACGCGGCAACATAAAGACGTAGGCGGCTGGAACAAGTCCGGCCATGGCGTCCAGGTTAGCCTTTTTGCTGATTCTTCGCTGCCCTGTCGGGGTCATACCACCACGTCTCCGGAATGCCGCGGAAATACCGCGGCTGCGACGCCAGCCGGCCAAAAACATCCCAATAGGCGATCCAGTGCGATGGCTTGTACCAGTGCGGAATCCAGTAGCGGCCCGCCCGGATTACGCGGTCGAGCGCGCGGCAGGCGGTCACCAGCGCCGGCCGGGCCGGCGCTGCGATGACGGCGTCGATCAAGGCGTCGATGGCCCGGTCTGCCATGCCGGCGAGATTGTTCGAGCCTTTCAGCGCCGCCGCCTGCGAGGAGAAGAACGAGCGCAGCGAATCGCCGGGCGTGGCGGAGAAGTTGAACCGGTCGACTGTGATGTCGAAATCGAAGCCGTCGCGCCGCGCGCGGTATTGCGCCGGATCGACGACACGCAACGAAGCGTCGATACCGAGCGTCGCGAGATTTTTGATGAAGGGCATGTGGTGCGGCTCGAATGTCGGCTCGTCGATCAGGAACTCGATGGTGACCGGCTCGCCATTCGGCAACACGCGCTTGCCGTCCCTGATGGCGCAGCCGGCATCCTTGAGAAGCTGCGAGGCCTTGAGCAGCAGCGTGCGGTCCTGGCCGGAGCCGTCCGACACCGGCGGCACGTAGGGTTCGGCGAACACCTCGTCCGGAACCCGCCCGCGGAACGGCTCCAGCAGCTCGAGCTCCTCGGCGCCGGGTTTACCCTGCGCCATCATGTCCGAGTTCTGGAACACCGAGGCGGTGCGGTCGTAAGACCCGTACATGATCGTCTTGTTGGTCCATTCAAAATCGAAAGCGTCGCACAGCGCCTCGCGCAGCCGCGGGTCGGCAAACTTTGCGCGCCGCGTGTTGATGAACCAACCTTGCGCGCCCGAAGGCGTGTCGTCGGGCAAGATGTCTTTTTTGACGCGCCCATCCCTAACGGCCGGAAAATCGTAGCGCGTCGCCCAGGTGCGCGAGGTGAACTCCTCGCGAAACAGATAATTCCCGGCCGTGAAGCCTTCGAAGCCGACGTCGCGGTCGCGATAATATTCGAAGCGTACGATGTCGAAATTGTTCTGGCCACGGGCGACCGGCAGGTCGGCACCCCACCAATCCTTGACGCGATCGTATTCGATATAGCGCCCTGGCTCGAAACGCCCGACCCTGTAAGCGCCGGAGCCGAGCGGGACGTCGAGCGTCGACTGATCGAACGGCTTCACGGTGTAATAAGCACGCGAGAAGATCGGCAGGCCCGCGACAAAGAGCGGCACATCGCGCGCGCGACCCGGCGCGAACGTCGCGACCACGCTGTCGTCGTCCTCGGCTTTGGCGCCGGCGAAATCGCGCAGCAACTGGGTGATGAGCGGATGGCCCTTCTCCTTGAGGAGATTGAGCGAGAAGGCGACGTCATGGGCGGTGAGCCGCGAGCCGTCGTGGAATTTCGCCTCGGGGCGCAGGATGAATGTGTAGCTCAGCCCGTCGGCCGAGCGTCGCAACTTGGCCGCGGCAAAACCGTACATGGCGTCGGGTTCGTCGCCGGAGCGCGTCATCAGCGTGGCGAAGGTCAGCTCCATGCCCTGGGCGGCGTCGCCGCGCATGATGTAGCTGTTGAGCGAATTGAAGGTGAGGAAGTTCTGATTGAATTGCCGGCTGGGTCCGATTTGCGAAAACGTTCCGCCCTTCGGTGCATTCGGATCGACGTAGCGGAAATGATGGAAGTCGGGCGGGTAAGCGAGATCGCCGAATGACGACAGGCCGTGCGCTTCGATTTGCTCGTCGGCGCGGGCGGGAGAGATGCCGGGACGCGCTGCCGCGGCCGCAACGCCAGCGGTCAGCAAAAGCACACGTCGGCGAGTCAGGCTGGCCATAGCGGCGCGGCTACTGGAACAACGATTGGAGGGCGCCAACCCCTCAAGAGCGTGGTCCCGTCTTCGCGGCTTTCTCGGCATCCCACCACCACACGGTCGGAAACGCCGCCGCGCCATATTTCGGCATCGGATCGGGACGACCGAAACGGTCCCAGCGGGCGCTTCGGACCTTGCCGTAAGTCCATTGCGGCACAACGTAATGGTTCCACAAAAGAACGCGATCGAGCGCCCTGGTGGCGGCGACGAGATAGTCCCGGCTCTTGGCGAAGATGACCTGGTCGATCATGGCGTCGACCGCCGGATCCTGAATACCGATCAAGTTGCGGGAGCCTACCTGCTCGGCCGCCTTCGAGCCCCAATAGCCGCGCTGCTCGTTGCCGGGCGACAGCGACTCGCCCCATGACGCGGTGATGATGTCGAAATCCCAGTTGCGCAGCCGGTTCTCGTATTGGGCTTCGTCGACCGTGCGGACCGATACGGTGACGCCGAGCCGGTCGAGCGACGGCTTGTAGAACAAAAAGACGCGCTCGAAGCTCGGGTCCTCGGCCAGGAACTCGACCGCAAAAGGCTCGCCGGTCTTGCTGCTGACGAGCTTGCCGTCGCGCACCTCGTAACCCGCCTCCTTGAAGAGGCGCACCGCCTCCCGCAGATTGTCGCGCACCGCCTGCGGATTGCCGCCGGCGGGATTGGAATACGGTGCTGTAAAGACTTTGGGCGGGACCTTGTCGCGCACCGTTTCGAGAATTTCGAGCTCGCGCCCTTCCGGCAGGCCGCTCGACCCCAGCTCCGTTCCCTCAAAATAGCTGGCAATGCGTTTGTACTGGCCGAAGAAAATCTGTTTGTTCATCTCCTCGAAGTCGAAGGCGTAGTTGAAGGCGAGCCGGATGCGGGGATCCTGGAATTTGGCGCGGCGGATATTGAAGGCAAAGGCCTGCATCACGCCTTGACTGCTGATCGGAAACTCCTCGAGAACGACGCGGCCTTCCTTGACGGCGGGAAAATCGTAAGCCGTGGCCCAATTCTTGGCGCTGTTCTCGGTGCGCCAGTCGACCTTGTTTCCTCTGAAGGCCTCAAGTGCGACGGTGGTGTCGCGGAAATATTCGAAGCCCAGTTCGTCGAAATTGTCGCGGCCGATATTGACGTTGAGGTTGCGGCCCCAATAGTCCTTGACGCGCTCGTAGATAATGTTCCGGCCGGGCGAGAACTCCTTGATCCGATAGGCGCCGCTGCCGAGCGGAGGTTCGAGCGTGGTGAGGCCGATGTCGCGCTTGTTGCCGTTTTTGTCGGTCCCCTCCCACCAATGCTGGGGCAGGACGAGAAGCTGCCCGACAATCTGCGGCAGTTCGCGGTTGCCCGGCGAGTCGAAGATGAATGCGATCTCACGATCTCCGGTTTTTTCGAGCCTCGTGACATGGCGATAGTAGGCGGCGAATTGGGGACTGTTTTTTTTGAACGCATTGAAGGAAAAAATAGCATCCTCCGGCGTGACCGGCTTGCCGTCATGCCATTTTGCTTCGGCGCGCAGCCGGTAGGTGGCCGAAGAGAAATCGTCCGGATAGCTGACGGCTTCAGCAAGCAGCCCGTATTCGGTCGACACTTCGTCGAGTGCCGACACCAGGAGCGTTTCGTAGATCAAATCGATTCCGGCCGCGAGGCTGCCTTTGACCCCGGCGACAACGTAGTTGAAATTATCGTAGGTGCCGACCGCGATCTCGCGCACTGCGCCGCCCTTCGGTGCGGCGGCGTTGACGTAATCGAATTGCTTGAAGCCGGGCGGATATTTCACGTCGCCGAACAACGAAATGCCATGCCGCCAGACCGTCTCCTGCGCCCGCGCGGGGCCGATCCAGGCGGGGAGGGGAAGTCGCGTGGCGCCGAGAGCGCACAGGGCGGATGTGAGCAGGGTTCGGCGGTTCAGGCGGAAGCTCCAATCAAT
>Ga0302326_10033853_pt1 | contig 10138 bp, 11 predicted proteins | sample Palsa_T0_3_FD_202264 | JGI IMG/M metagenome (GOLD analysis project Ga0302326, IMG submission 202264) | Peat permafrost microbial communities from Stordalen Mire near Abisko, Sweden - Palsa_T0_3 | ecosystem: Environmental > Terrestrial > Soil > Palsa > Peat permafrost | place: Sweden: Abisko...
TCGACTTCAGCCTCGAATACGGCGGCAAGAACGCTTGGATCGACGAGTTATTTATCCGACCAGAGTTGCGTGGCAAGGGCATTGGCTCAAAGGCACTGGACTTCGCAGTGCAAGTTGCCCGCGAGTGTGGAGCGAAGGTGCTGCATTTGGAAGTGAACCGAGGAAATCCAGCGATCAACCTGTATCGGCGGCACGGCTTCGAAGACCACGACCGCTCCCTGCTCTCGAAGTGGCTTACCGAAAGAACGAGGTGAATCCCTAACGATCACGTCAATAAGCCGAGAGTCATGACTGAAGCCCCGCGGCATCAAGGTTTGCCTGATGTCGCCCCAGGGGTTGAACCAAGTGGGCCAATGCTCGACGAGTCGTTGCTCAAGTTCCTTGCGCATTTGGTGGCTCCTTCCGGCTGGCAGACGGCTCGGTTGTGCCGCACGAATCCGGGAGCCGCAACAGAGGTTTTTAAATCCTGTGCTCCTGCCGCCTGAAGCTCGATGGCTTCAATTACATCGGCTACCCCTACGTCCTTCCCGTGCTCGAATGCCGATTGCAGGCCCCAAGATACAAGTTTCGCGGAGTTGGGCGAAAGAGAATCATTCCGTCTGCTCGATGGCTATTTCGAACTGCTCCCCCGTGAGAATCGAGCTGAGCCGCTGGTAGTACAAAGGATTTCCCAAATCGTTTTGGATTTTAGTAGGACGGGCGTAACGAGTCCTGCACTGCCCACCAGCCCACAAAAGCCCCGTAAAACGCAATTTTCCCAGTCTTTGAAGGCCTTCGTAATTAGCTCGTCTCCGGCTTTGTGTTGTGTCCGCAACCCCGGCCCACCGCCTCTACGATAGGGGGCTCTCCGCTCCGCCTTGAACGGGTACTTCGACCGGACTCGCCGACGTTCGTTATGGGGGGCCGACTTAATCCGAATTTCCGGGTTTGTCGATTCATTCGCTTGCGGCGGCTTCGGAGACCCCTTCTTGACCAGCCCTTGATTCGCTTGGGTTTAGCCGCAGTGACGCTGGTTCGGGCTTTCCCGCTCCTCCTCGTTGACTTTGCCCGCTCGGCATCCCTACCATTTCAGCCAGCGCCATGATCGGTCAGGGTATCTCGCATTATCGCGTCGTCGAGAAGCTGGGTGGCGGCGGGATGGGTGTCGTCTACAAGGCTGAGGATACCGAGCTTGGGCGCTTCGTCGCTCTGAAATTCCTGCCGGAAGACCTCGCGCATGACCCCCAAGCGCTGGAACGCTTCAGACGTGAAGCTCGTGCCGCGTCCGCATTGAATCATCCGAACATCTGCACGATTTACGAAATCGGCAAGCACGAGGGGCAGTCGTTCATCGCGATGGAATATCTCGACGGGATGACGCTCAAGCACCGGATCGGCGGAAAGGCGATGGAGATTGAGCAAGTTCTGTCGCTTGGCATCGAAATCGCCGACGCACTCGATGCCGCACACTCTGCGGGTATAGTCCACCGCGACATTAAACCAGCGAACATTCTCGTGACCAAGCGTGGGCACGCCAGCGGCAAAAGCCTTGCTGTTCTGCGGGGGCACTTCGATTCCGATGTCGTCCTGCTGCAAGAATCGAAGTAGGAAGTCACTGTGATCGAGAAGCAATCTGGAAAAAACGCCGACCCCGACTTCCCCATCCTTGAGCAAGCCAAAGCCGGGTACGCGAAACTGCAATCGTCGGGTTTCGTGCATTGACCTTTGTCTGCGTCCGACCTAGTATTTCCGCCAATGGCAACTTTCGCCGAGCTTGTCGGTGCGCGGAGGCGGGCATGATACGACGCACCTTCGTTTTCGTGGTGCTGTTTGTCGGGGCGTGCTCCTCGCGCCTGCGAGGGGGTTTTGCCCAACATGAACATCCTGCGGGCGACACCGCAAGACTCGGCAAGGTTACGTTCCCGGTTTCCTGCGCTCCATTGGTTCAGCAGCAATTCAGCAGCGCGGTGGCGATGCTCCATTCTTTTTGGTTCGAGAAAGCCCGCGAAACCTTCGGCGCTGTAGCAGAGAAGGACCCGACGTGCGGCATGGCGTACTGGGGAATCGCCATGACCTATTACCATCCCCTCTGGCAACCGCCCGGTTTCGCTGATCTCAAGGCGGGCAGCACATTCATTGAAAAAGCAAAGCTGGTCGGTGCAAAGACCGAGCGAGAGCGGGACTATATCGCCGCCGGCGAGACGTTTTACAAGGACTCAGACAAGTTTGACCACACCAGTCGCGCACTGGCTTATGAACGAGCGATGGAACAGGTTCAATCGCGTTACCCAGACGACCATGAAGCTGCAATCTTTCATGCCCTCTCGCTGCTCGCCACTGCGCCTCCCACGGACAAGACGTATTTGAATCAGAGGAGGGCTGGCGCGATCTTGGAGCCGCTGTTTGCCGAAGAGCCAGAGCACCCCGGCATAGCCCATTACATCATCCACGCGTACGACTATCCCCCTCTCGCGCAGCGAGCTTTGGACGCGGCAAGACGTTATGCCAAGATCGCGCCCGACTCACCGCACGCTCTGCACATGCCTTCGCACATCTTTACTCGGCTCGGTTTATGGCAGGAGTCTATTGATTCCAATCTCGCGTCCGTCGACTCGGCGAAGAAAAACTCCGCACCGGAGGACGAGCTTCATGCAAAGGACTACTTGATCTATGCCTATCTCCAAGGTGCTCAAGACCGCGAGGCAAAAGCAGCGCTGCAAGCACCGCCCCCGGGACGGGGCGGTGATCCACAGCACTTTGCTTGGCTCTACGCTATGGGCACGTCTCCTGCTCGATATGCGGTTGAACGGCATCAGTGGGCGGAAGCGGCAGCGCTGGCGGTGCCACCAGACATGTTTCCAGGCGGGTGCTGGGCATGGACGGAGGCGAATTTGCACTTTGCACGCGCCCTCGGTCTGTCACATACCGGAAAAACCGAAGCTGCCCGAGGGGAAGTACAGAAGCTTGCATCGCTCCGTGACACGCTTACCGAAATCAGCGACACGTACTGGGCAGATCAGGTGGAAATGCAGCGCGAGAGCGCAGAGGCTTGGATTATGCTGGCTGAGGGCAAGAGTGAGGACGCTCTCGCGCAGATGCGTTCTGCCGCCGACCATGAGGACAGAACCGTCAAGCACCCTGTCACCCCCGGAGGCATCCTGCCCACTCGCGAACTGCTTGGGGAGATGTTGTTGGAACTGAAAAAACCCGCCGAGGCCCTAGTCGCATTCGAGACTACGCTGCGCACAGCTCCGAATCGCTTCAACTCGCTCTCCGGTGCCGCACGAGCCGCGAAACGTGCAGGGGATGGCGAGAAGGCGAAGACTTACTATGCCAAGCTCCTCTCTATCTGCGAGCACGCCGATGGAGACCGCCCGGAGATCGAGGAAGCGCGTGGCCTGTTAGCCGAGAAGTAAAGCCCGGGCCGCCTTTTAAATATGCCTTGACAAGTATATGCTCGGTAGGGTATACACAAGGAATGGAATCTGTCTTCGAAATCGTTGCGGAGCCGAACCGCCGTGCGATATTGAGCCTCCTGGCCTCGTCACAACAGTCGGTTGGAGAGATCGAGCGTCAGCTTCGTATGTCGCAGCCGACCGTGTCAAAGCACCTGCGGGTGCTGCGCGAGAGCGGCTTCGTGGAATCCACGGTGGACGCACAGCGCCGTCTCTACCGGCTGAAACCCGAACCATTTCAGGAGATGGATGCCTGGCTGTCTCAGTTCCGCCGGTTCTGGTCCACTCACGTGGATGCTCTCGAACGCTACCTCGACCGTATGGGGCAATCGAGACAGGATCAGTCAACACCAACGAAAAGGAAGACGACGGAGAAACCGACGCGGCCAAACCGCGACATGACAAAGGAGAAACGAAATGAAAATCAAAGTGACTAGCGTATACGTGGACAACCAAGAAACCGCCCTGCGCTTCTACACGGAGGTACTGGGCTTTGCCAAGAAGGCCGATTTCAGTAACGGCCCATATCGCTGGCTGACCGTGGCCTCGCCCGAGGAGCCGGACGGCACCGAGCTGCAGCTGGCGCTGAACAACCAGCCCGCCGCCAAGGCGTATCAGCAGGCGATGTTTCAACAGGGCCAGCCTGGGGCCATGTTCTTCACTGACGACCTGAAGGGCGACTACGAGCGGATCAAGGCCCGCGGCGCCGAGTTCACGATGCCACCCACCGATGTAACCGGCTCGACGATTGCGATGCTGAAGGACACCTGCGGCAACCTCATTCAGCTGACCCAGGTGGCACGCCAGTCCCGCTAAGGAGAAGAAGATGTTCGATCGCGTGCGGTACACACCGGGCCCGGCCTGCGGGGCGCAGATACGAAAGGAACGGTTACAAAACGGCGAAGAAAAGTGGACGCTCATTCTCGTCCGTGAACTGCGTCACTCGCCGGAGAAAGTCTGGGAGGCGCTTACGGACCCTGCGCATCTGCGCGAGTGGGCTCCCTTTGAAGCCGATGGGAGCCTGGGTACGGTTGGAACCACGGTGAAGCTCACCACGGTAGCAGCGCCCACGCCGCGCGTTACCGAAACAACAGTGACGCTAGCCGACGCTCCCGAGGTGCTCGAATACAAATGGGGCGATTTCGATATGCGGTGGCAACTCGAAGCCTTCGGTGGCGGCACGCGCCTGACGCTGTGGACCAATATCGGTCACCGCTTTATCGCAATGGGCGCTGCCGGGTGGCACATTTGCTTCGACGTTCTGGATCACCTTCTGAGCGGAACTCCCATTGGACGTATCGTCGGCTCCAAGGCCATGAAATTCGGCTGGCAGCGGCTGCACGCGGAGTATGCCAAGCAGTTCGGTATTGAGACGCCCACCTGGGCCCCTAAGGCCAGGCCAGAGTAAATGAGCCGGTAACACCGGTAAAGGAGGATAAATTATGTCAGAAGCTACCAAACGTTCAATCTTTCGCTGGGTTCACATCATCTGCGGCATTCCGATACTCGGTTACATTTATGATTCGCCCTCGGATACTCACAACTACGCCACCAGTGTTAGGTATCTCTTTCTTCCTGTACTGCTCCTTTCGGGACTTTGGATGTGGAAAGGCCATGTCGTTCGACGGCTTATTTCGAAAAGACCGGCGAGTGGCACCGGTTCGTACGCGAAGGTGTGACCTTCGAGCGGCAGATGGCGGCGCTCGCAAAGGCGAGCAGGTCGAGCTTCCGCCGACGCTAGAAGTCCTGATGGCCCAGCCGAGGTGAAACAATGAGAGCAATTTTGGTTTTCGCCGTACTTCTGGGACTTGCTTCGTCTTCTCCAGCCTTTGCCGAGCCCCCTCGCCCAGGTCTGGGGCGCGATCCTCTGCAGATTATGGCGGACGCACAAATCAGCGCGAAACTGCTGAAGGATATTGCCAGTGTAGCCGCCAAACATCCCACGCTGAAGAGCGGGCTTCAGGAAATTGAGGATCGTGTCAAACGGTAATCGGTCACTTTCTTAGCGTGAGAAGGAGCTTATGTCGAACGTAACGCTTTCAAACAAAGACCGCGAAGAACTCCTCGGAGTATTGAAAGCCCGTTTTCAGAAAAACTTGAACCGCCATGGAGGCCTTGAATGGGCCAAAGTACAAGCACGGCTGGAAGCGAATCCAGAAAAACTGCGGTCACTCCATGAAATGGAAAGCACGGGGGGTGATCCGGATGTTGTTGGTCATGACAAGAAGACGGGCGAATACATTTTTTATGATTGTTCCGCGGAAAGTCCGAAAGGCCGCAGAAGTCTTTGCTACGACCGTGAAGCGCTGGATTCAAGGAAAGAAAATAAGCCAAAGGGTGATGCGCTTGACTTGGCAGGAGCGATCGGTGTTGAACTGTTAACGGAAGAACAATATCGAGAACTGCAGACGCTTGGAGAGTTCGACACGAAAACGTCGAGCTGGGTGAAGACACCTTCTGCGATCAGAAAACTCGGCGGTGCTCTCTTTTGTGATCGCCGCTTCAATACGGTTTTTGTGTATCACAATGGGGCGGAATCGTACTACGCCGCCCGGGCTTTCCGTGGCTCGCTGAGAGTGTAAAATTTCATCCGCGTGTGAGATTGGAGCTGCGCATGAAGAAAGTTATTCCGGCCGAATCTGCCTCTCGATCAATTGACCAGCTGATCGCGAAACTCACAGACTGGCGTGGCAAAACGCTCGCCGGCATCCGCAAGAGCATGCTCGCTTCCGACCGGGAGATCATCGAGGAATGGAAGTGGATGGGCAGCCCAGTGTGGTCGCGCGACGGAATCGTCGCGGTCGCCACCCCCCTCAAAGATAAGATGAAGCTTACCTTTGCCCAGGGGGCGAACCTTCCAGATCCTGACAAACTCTTCAACGCGGGCTTCAAAGGCAACGTGTGGCGAGCCATCGATTTTTTCGAGGGGGATAAGATTAACGAACGTGCTCTAAGAAATCTCGTCCGTACCGCCGTTGATTACAATCAGATCAAATTGAAGAGGAAGATGCCTGCGGGTACTCGAACGAAAGTACACAAAAGTAAAAAGTGATGAAACGATTCGCGCCCGCGCGTGGAAGTTTTTGTCGTGACCCTGCGTGCCTTGCAAACATCACTTTTCGACCACGTGGGCTAAGCCCTCGAAAAAAGGAGATATTGAGCCGAACGGTCACACATCCAACCCAATCGACCGCATCAGCGCCAGCCCGTTGCTCTGCGTGACCACGCCTGCTCGCAGCTTGTAATCGAAGTGCATCCTGCCGTTTTCAAACTCTTCTCGAAAATGGACGTTGCACAGTTGGCCATTAAGTGAGCCGCCAATTTCGGCCAGCGCCAGATCGTGGGTACTCACCAATCCGATAGCCCCGCGATTCAGCAGAGCATGTACGATACCCTCTGCTCCGACGCGGCGATCATTTGAGTTGGTGCCCTGCAACAGTTCATCCAGTAGGAACAATAATGACGGACCGCCATCTCCCGCAAGATCAAAAAGCTTACGGAGGCGGGTGATCTCCGCATAAAAGCGCGAGCTTCCATTCTGCAAAGAATCATTGACGCGGATACTGGCACCCACATGCAGCGCAGTCAGTCGAAGCCCCTCTGCCCGAACAGGAGCACCGGCCATCGCAAGCACAGTGTTGACTCCGACTGTTCGCAGCAAGGTGCTCTTGCCGGACATATTCGATCCACTTACCAAGAAAACACGTTTGCCATCGGCGAGACGTACATCGTTACGAACGCATCTTGCTGCCGGAACCAGGGGGTGTCCGATCTCTGTGCCCTCAAAAAGCGCGGTACCATCTTGGATAAACTCCGGAAATGGATCGTGGGGATGCTCATAGCTGTAGTTGGCAAAACAGACGACTGCTTCGATCTCGCCAATCACCCTTAACCACGACCGTGCCGCGTGGCCGTGGGCATGCCTCCAGCGTTCTGCCGCAAACCCCACTTGCACCGAGTACATGAGAGGAACATTCACAATTCCTACTATCATGTTGTGGCGTGAGTGGATTAAATCAACGATGGTTCTCAGCCGGGCGACAGCGCGGGAACCTGCAATCTGGTCCGACGAAAGCTCGGCTTGCAGAGATTGAAGGCGTGGCGCACGAAAGTCGTGCTGTTCGAGTCGCGCCAACACGCCTGAAAGCAAAGTCAAATCACCCAGCGCCTGTTCGGAGCCATCGAAGAGCTCTTCGAGAGGCTTGCGTAATCGATAGGCTATAACTGCCTCAATCAGAACAATCAAAATAAACGGCGTGGCGATTCTAAGTGTTCCCCAAACCACAGCGCCCAAAATGGCCGAAACGCTGAGGATCGCTGCCAACCATGGAATCCACCGGGGCTTCATCCTGTTCGGTGCTTCAGCCCAACGTAGCAACGCTTCTGGAAATACGCCCACACTGGCATCTTCACCCAGTATTGCTAAGTCCTCCCGGAGATCGAGTTGGCCAGACAGTTCACGAACCGCACTATGCCGCTCTTTAATCTGGTCAACCGCCGAAGGCGTGAGGAGCCATTTCGCGAGTGTCTCCTCGCCCATGCGCGTGCGTGCAGTAGCGAGCAACTCGAACAAACTTGCGTTGCCAAATAAGTCCAGATCGGCTGCATATACGTGATGAGGGTCGTTGAAACGTTCGCCCGTCTGCCCGGTGCCCGCCCACCGGTCTTCGATTCGAGCCAGCCCATTGTGATAAAACGCGATTGCACGCTCGGCTAAATCGCGTCCTCGCAAGATGCGCGAATGATACGCTGCGATGAAAACGAACAGGATCAGGGGTGCAACCATCCACCAAGGCGTAAGCCGATGCCGCCAGAAGGCATCCCAACCCATAACTGCTGCGACCAAAAACAGCGACAAACGAACATATCCGAGGCGAATATGAATCTGTTCGTGACGAGCGACACGAGATTCGCGATCTTTGAGACGCTGCTTGTATTCTTCGACCGCCAGCACAGATTGAGAATACATCAGAAGATTCTCGACCACAGCGGAATCGTCTGGAACTGTGGGCGGGAGCATTGGCGCCGCCGGGCGTGGCTCGGACGAACGCTCTGCAGGTGAGGACCTCGCAAGGGGCGGATGCCGATGCCGCCCGTCCGGGCGGTCGCCCATTGATGCTGCTTGCCATCCACTTTTCTGCTTCCCGTGCGCTCGCGGGTTCATCGCACAGAGTCTTGATCCGACCAGTCTCCCGCAGGTGTTCCCGGCTGACCGCAAACCTCGCAAGTGCGGAAGGGCTCGTCTGCGGCGATTCCGATGCGTTGGCGAATGGACGACAGCTCACGTAAAAGCGCAAGCCGCTAAATTTCTCCTTTACTTGCGGGACCTCAAACTTGGGGTCCGCCCGTCCGCTCCATCTCCATGACCAACGGTTCCAAGTCCTTGCAGAGCCGCCAAAGGCGATATCGAACGAGCCTTGGGTCGCAGCCTGCAAATCTGAACCGCCCAGATTGTGTGTGCGCAGCCAACTTGACCGACTCCTACCGCTATGTCCAATAACCTCTCGCTATAACGTTATTCCTGCGGGTTATGACAAACGGCGCCGCGCCGATTCGTCGCCCGAAATCCTTGTTGACCAAGCCGATAGGCGGATGCGCAGCTTATTGACAAGGCTGGACTTGCGGAACACAAGATCAGCCCACCAAAGCGCCAGAAAATCCTTGGGAGGACGGCAAATCCGCTGTGTCCCGGTCCCATTTACGCTCACCGTGGCTGCTCGCCCAGTCACGAAAACGCTGGTCGGGCCATCGAAGGTTCAACGAATTGACGGCGGCTATGTCATTGCTTACGAAATGAATAAAACCTCGTCATGCTTGCCTCGACTGCAGCTTGACCCACGAATCACACTAAACTCGCGGACTTATAAGTCCCAGGAATAACGTTATAACGAGAAGTGATTAGACAGGATGATCGAAGGGAGCTAGTTTTGCGCCACAGCAGCTTTTAGCTGCTCCCGGAGAATGCAAAACACCAGCGAAAGAAAAGACGTATACAGCCGCATCACCGCGCAGATCGTGAAGTATCTAGAGAAAGGCGTCCGCCCGTGGATACGCCCGTGGAACGCGGAGCACGCTGCTGGCCGGATCACCCGTCCGCTGAGGTACAACGGCCAGCCCTATTCCGGAATCAACGTGCTTTCCCTGTGGATGTCGGCACTGGGCCAGAATTTTGCCGCCCCTATTTGGATGACCTTTCGCCAGGCCGGCGAACTAAACGCCCACGTCCGCAAGGGCGAGAAAGGCTCGCTCGTGGTCTATGCCAATGCCATCACCCGCACCGGGCGCGACGACAAGACCGGCGAGGATGTCGAGCTCGAAATCCCGTATATGAAAGGCTATACCGTTTTCAACGTCGAGCAGATCGAAGGGCTGCCAGAAATCTACTACGTGAAAGCTACTCCTACGCTTGACCCTGTGGCCCGCATTGATCACGCAGAGGAGTTTTTCGCCAGCATGGCCGCCACGATCAAACACGGCGGAAACCGCGCCTACTATGCGCAGGAACTCGACTACGTGCAGATGCCGCCCTTCGAAGCCTTCCGCGATGCTGAGAGCTACTACTCCACCCTCGCCCATGAATTGACGCACTGGACGAAGCACCCGCAGCGCCTTGATCGCGATTTCGGTCGCAGGAGCTGGGGCGACGAAGGTTACAGCCGCGAGGAACTCGTCGCGGAACTTGGATCTGCTTTCTTGTGCGCCGA
>Ga0302326_10033854_pt1 | contig 10138 bp, 15 predicted proteins | sample Palsa_T0_3_FD_202264 | JGI IMG/M metagenome (GOLD analysis project Ga0302326, IMG submission 202264) | Peat permafrost microbial communities from Stordalen Mire near Abisko, Sweden - Palsa_T0_3 | ecosystem: Environmental > Terrestrial > Soil > Palsa > Peat permafrost | place: Sweden: Abisko...
CGACGTAATTCCTCTAACATCTTCGACATGCGTACCTCCATCATTTAGAATGCGGCATCAATCCACGAATGCCATCTTCCCAAGCTGGACGTCGCGGGTTCGACCCCCGTCTCCCGCTCCATCTTTTCAATAACTTGGGTGAATCCAGCAACTTCCATCACTCCATTTCACTCAGTTAAGCGGTAAGAACTGCTTTTTCCAGCTGTTCTGCCGCTTCGGCGCGCCTGGACAGGGCCGCCTTGGTGTAAACGTCAATCGCCACGCCGATACCGTGGCCGCGTTGATCGGCTGCCACCTTTGGATCGATCCCGGCATCATGGCCGAGACTGGCATGGGTTCTGCGCAGCACCTGAAACGTGGCCCATTGCAGCCCAATTGTTTTGAGCTTGGGCTCCATGTGCCTGCGCCATAAATTATCCCGCCACAACGGTGTGGAAGGGTTCTCGGAAGCGAAGACCCACGAATTCGGGTTCTCCGGCACCAGCTCCATCCATGCTCTCAGGCTCATGGCCGTCTTGGGGGGAATGGCGACAGTACGGGCGGAGTTCGTCGTCTTCGGCGTGTCGATGTCGCCGCGATAGATGCGCTGCTCGATCCTTGCCTTGCGGCAATCGCCGCTCACATGGCAGCGCTGCAGCGCCAGAATCTCGCCGGGGCGCATCCCGGCAAAAATCGCAAGCAGGGCGATAACCTGCTCGCGCGGTTCTAAAACGTGGATATAGTGTTCCACCTCCTCTTTGCTGAGCGTGAGGGACGGGGAGGGGGCTGCTTCCTTCGGCGTGAATAGTGCCGCCGTCGGATCGCGTTGTGTACAACCCTCCGCGAGCGCTAGACGAAAGATGCTGCGCAGATCCCAGCGCAGATGCGCCACGACGCTGCGGGATAGCTTCTCCGCCTTGGCGTTCAGGAAAGATTGCAGTTCCTTGAGCCCCAAGTCGGTAATCCGTCTTTCCCCGAACTCGCTCTTTAAGTGATGTTGAATGCGGTTTTCCGTGGTTGCGGCGGTTGACCGCTTCCACCGCCCCCGCAGGAAGGGCAGGGCCACTCCTTCGAGAAACTCTCCAAAGGTAATGTCGGGATTGGGAGCATTGGCGTTGCGCGCGTTCGCTTCCGCTACCAGCGCGTCCCGCTTCTCTTCCGCTTGCGCTTTGCTCATCTTGGAATAGACACCCAGAGTGGCGTACTTCCTGGTTTGTCCATCGCGATAGAGCAAGACCCACATTTTGCGCCCGCCGTGTTTACGTACTTGCAAACTGCCTTTTTGATGACGCTGTCGATGCACGTTTGTCCTTTCCGTGCGCCTCTGGCGGTCATCCAGGTTCGATCGGATCATAACATTTACCTGCTGTGCTGTTCACTGCTCTTAAGCCATTCCTCGAAGCTCGCGCGTAGAACCAGGCGGCGGCGGCCGAGCCACAAAGAGGGCAGGGGCCTCACGCCCGGTACCTTGCCCGTGATGAGGTGATGGACGTGGGCCTTTGAGCAACGCAGCTCCGCAGCCACCTCGATAACGGTGAGAATGCCGTGCTGGCGCGGAGTCTGCCGGAAGTCGCTTCCGGGTGTTGAGGGTGCAGCCATGGCGATACCTTCAGCTCCCGGTGGGAGCGAAGAGCTCTCCCTGGCGGCTGACATCCACCAACCGTTCGCAGGCCAGCGCGAAATAATCCGGCCGCTTTTCGATGCCGATGAATTTGCGGCCAAGTTTGTGGCAGGCCACCCCGGTCGTGCCCGAACCCATGAACGGATCGAGCACCGTCTCGCCCTCGTCGGTAAACTTTGCAATCCAATCCATCACCAGCCTCAACGGCTTCTGGGTCGGATGCTCGCCGCGCTCGACATCGCAGACCCACACGGCGTGATGTCCGCCGCCGTTCCAATGCTTGCGCCCTTCGCGGTGAAGGATGGCTATGGCTTCCCATCCCATGCCGGGGCGGTCGCCGGTAAATTGCGGAGCGCCGTTGGGCTTGTGCCAGATACCCAGGCGCACAAGCGGCAGGCCCGCTTTCTCAAGCAGCGCCGCGTGCTGCCAGGCACAGGACATGATGACCCACCGCTTGGCTTGGGTAACGCAGTTTGCGCAGAATTCCGTGAATTGCCGCTCGCTCAGGCTCTCAAAATCTATGGGCGATTCCTTTATTGATCTCGCCGAGCGCGCGCCTTGATGCGTCCTGGAATTATAAGGCGGATCGCTGATAATCGCGTCCACTTCGCCCAGCGTCGGCATAAGCGTGAAAGCATCGGCGAGATAAACCACGGCGTCCTTGATATGGGTCTTTTCCATGGGGCGCTCTCAAAGCAAGCCTCCTGCACCCATATGCGCTTCAGGGGCGTGCTTCAGACATTGGCAGCGGAGGAAAAACTTCGCGCGGTGACAAATCGTCACAGGCCCTTACTTCTCCGAGGCCACGGTAATCGTGACCGAATCGATAAGTGGCGCGCCTGGGTCGGGAGCGTCGTATAGCTTGCGGTGATACTCGCGGATGCGCTCACAATTACCGGCGCTGATGGCCTCGACGACAGCGCCCAGGTGATGGCCTGCAACTTCCACCATCATGAAGGAATAGACGAGCGTGAACGTCTTGCCGAAATCGTGGTCGTAGATGATGTCGAGCAGGCAACTATAAACGGGAAAGTGCGACGGCTGCGCGGCGCAATGGATATGTAGCCGTTGCGCATGTTCGCGGACCTCATAGGCGACATAGGCGCGTGGTGCTCGGCCGCCAGAAATGCGCCCCGTCTCGGGGCTGGGCGGGTTTTCCTGTGGCGTTCCTCTGCCCCAGAGCCTGCCGGTTAATTCGTTCTTTTCGCTTCTCATCGATCCATCCCCCTGTCGTATTCCCGCTCGCTCTGCCGGGGCTGCTCCTGCTCACGCGCCGGCCAGTAATTTCGCGCCCAATCGGCAAGGCTCAAGGCGAAAGCGCGTGCCTTTTCCGCAAGGCGCATGCCGAGCCGCTGCCACCAGCTCAAGCCATCGGATTGAATGTCAGGCACGGCACCTCTGGCCGCTATCGCTTCGCGGAAGGGCCGAGAGGCCTCGCGTTGCCGCTCTCGTGCATCTTGCCAGTCAGAAGGTGGCGCACTGATGCGCTCGCGCTCCACGGCAATTGAAAGGTCAATCGCAACGCGCTGGGCAACGAGCGCCTGGATCTGCTCGGCATGCCGGTTTGCCTCGGCGGCTTGGCGGTTGATGTCGCCCCGCTCGCTTTGCTCTCCGCGCCGCTCCATCTCGCTGGCGGCCGGACCCAAATGCGTGGTCGGCTCTTTCTCAATGCCCTGCTCCTTGTAGCTGCGATGGTCCACCCGGATGTCGGAATTCGCGGCGGCAAGATGCTGGTTGATAATGTCGGCAGCCATTTCGCGAAGTTTCCCGATTTCCTGCGGGCCGGTTTTGCGGTCGTCGAGAATGCGCGTCTTCTTTCCCAAGCCCTCGGCCGTCAGCTCGCGCGTCGTGAACATGATGTGCGCGTGGTAGTTGCGCTGATCGCCGCTTCGGCTCGGCGCATGCATCGCGGCCGATACCGCCACGCCGTAACGATCCACGAGTTCTTTCGCGAATTCACGCACGATGCTTTGCCGCTCGCCGGGACTTAGAAAAGCGGGCAGGGCGACTTCCGCCTCGCGCGCCACGCGGCTGTTGACGCGCTTCTCGGCGCGCTCGGCTTCATTCCACAAGCGCTCGGCATCATGCGCCCAGTGCGGCGCATCGGCGGGAGCCATTATGAAAGTGCATTCGACGCCACGTTTGCGCGAATAGTCATGGGTAACGGCATAGCGCTCATCGTGCAGGGATTCGCCGAAGCGGTATGCCGCTGACGCCACGGCTGAGCGGCCCTGCGAACGGCCCATCGGTTCGATGGAGCAGTGAAACCACGTGGCCGCGATCATAACGCAGGCCTGCCGCGCAAACTAGCGTGGTCGCAGGGCTCGCAAGCCCTGTCGCGCATCCAACCGGCGCACGGTTGGGTTGGGATTCCATAAGGGGCAGGCACGCCCCTTTGGTCGTGGTGCCGGGCGCGAAAGCCCGGCGCGGGGATGGGGCGGGAAGGGGGCAAGGCGCACTTCCGGCTGCGCATCCAACCGGCATACGGTTGGGCAGGGGTCGAGGGGAGCGGGTCGGCTCCTTTCGTGGGGGCCTGGGGGCAACGTCCCCGGCGCACTGCAAACGAAGTTTGCGTAAGTGCGCCCTTCGGGCTTGCTGTCCACGGGTTTGACGCCGGCGTGGGAACAAGAAGAGGCGAAGCGATTCTTGCTCCGCCCTCGCCACTGTGCCGTTCGGATTTTCTCCACGAGGAATACTCTGCGTCCATGTCATGGAATGCTCCCCGGAAGGGGGGCTTGGACGTGGGCCGTGAAGAATTTTGTCGGAACTGCCTGCTTCGGGAGCATATTTTTGCAAGGAGCAGGTATGAACAAACTGAGCCAGCTGATTGAAAAACGCGAGGCGGTGACCGCCAAAATTAAACTGGAGGAGAACAAGCTCCGCGCGAGCGAGCGCAAACGCGAGACGCGGCGCAAGGTGCTCGCCGGTGCCGCGGTGCTCGAATGGGCAAAACGCGATAGCGAGTTTTCCGCACGGTTGATGATCGAATTGAAAACCTTCCTGGTGCGGGACGATGACCGGGCCCTGTTCGGCCTGGCGGCACTGCCGCAGAAGGGCGATGCGCGCCGTTAAGCCCATTTTGTAAGGGGTTAGCGGCGCGCTTGATATAGCGCCTTTTACGCGGGCGTCGTCACAAATATTTCACTTTCCTTAAGCGCGCGGGTCGGTTAGGCTTAGCCTTTCAAATGGGAGAGTATTTGTGGACGATGCCAAGGCCTCAAAGCCCTTGCTTCTTCAATCCGGGGCCGAGCTGATGGATAGCGCGGTGGGCGAGCGTACAACCCACGCTTTAATGGCGTCCGGTGGGGATTGGGTCAAAGCCAACTCTGAACGGCGTCTACCGTCGCGCCATAATAAAAGCAATGGCCGGTAGTATGGCGAAAAACCGGAAGCCGCTCACTCCCCGCGAACAATTGAAAAACCTTACGGATGCGATGGCAGAAGACTCGCTAACCGACAGAACGCCCCTCACAGAGCGAGAGACAGCGGAAGCCGAGCGCATGAAAAAGAATGTGCTCGAAAAGGTCGAAGCGCGCCGGTCAGACTGGCAAGACGAAGAGGGCAAGCGTAAAGCCGGGCGGAAAACGAACTACATCAATTAGGGTGTGTATTTCCCGGTGGAGGTTCGTGGTCGGCCACTTTGTTTTCCTGCGGCACCCCTTGGTCGGGAATTGAATCATCCATTTGTGCGAGTGCTTCCTCTACAAGTCCAATCTTTTTCGCGGGCGGCTTCTGTTCGAGCGCGGCGAGTATTTCGGACGGTGTCAATTGGGTTCGGGCATCTTGCCCTAGCCTTTGCAGAACCGAATGTTTGACCTTCGCTGCAAGTGTGGCCTCGTCGCGTTCTGGATATGCGTCGTCCTCGCTTAGCGCGTCACACAAATTCTTCAAGCGCTGGCGCGCGGAGAGCGTGCCATGATCCGGGGGCTCGTGATTATCCATCAATTGCTCCTTCGCGACGGCGAAAAAGCCGCTCGGCACGTCTGCGGACTAATTTTCGCGCGGCCCAATAGACTCCATCGTTGATTCCCAGAAGTGCTTTCGCTTCGGCTGGAGTGCGCCCGTCCAGCATGGTGTCTAAAACCGATAATGCCGTCGCGTCGTTTTCTTCCTCAAGCACGCGTCGGATTTGGTCTATTTTTTCCTGCGCATCGAATTGGGATGCGAGATCAGGTGAAGCGTCCGCGTCCGCGCTCGAACCTTCAAAACCCTGTATGTCTTGAAATTTCCCTGCCTGCTCAAACCAGTTATTCGCAATACTGCTCATACATCCAACCAGATGTTGGTCGAGTGGAACAGCGCGTCGCCATCGGCGCGTGCCGTCCAACGTCTTCACTAGGGCCTCGTGGAGCAGATCCTGCGCATCCGCGTCGCGCAATCGACCGCTCAACGGAAACATTCGCAATCGAGCATAGCGCATCAAATGCGCCAGGTCGGCCGCAGGTAAAGCCACAAAAGCGGCCAGCACTTCCGCCTTGTCGTAGTACTCGGCCTGCTCTGGTGAAGCCGGTAACGGGGGCGAGCTTTCAAGGTCTTCTGCCAAAGGCGTGCCTTTATAAGAGCCGCCAGAACATATGCGCCAAAAACGGCCCGTACAGACGACTATTTTCGCATGTCCGAAACCCGGCGGTTTCATCGCCTTCTGCGGCATTAATACATGACCGGCCCTGACGGGCCGGCAACGAAAGGAAGTCCATGGAAGCACCATTTAGAACCGAAATCAGGGAAGCGCCGGATGGCGCATCATCCTGGCGGATGCAATCAGAATCGCCGGTGGCAGCTCCTGGAAACGACCACCACGCGGCGCGCGGTTTCGGCCAGGCCTTTGGCCTTCACCCTATTCCGGCGATCACCACGCTGGCGGTGAACGCCATGCTTTTTGGCGGCACAGTCATCAGCATGGGGGCGCTGGCCCCACTTGCCATTCTCGTGGCCGTTGTTCTCGGCGTCATTACCTATAAATCGCAGATTAGGTTTTATGGCGATGACGCGGAGGCCGCGCGCATTAAAGCGTTGGCCGTGGGCCTCATCACGGCAATCCCCGTTGGCTTGCCTGTGTTCCTCACGGTGCCCAGCACCGTGGTGGGCGTTTTTCACACCTTAAGGAGGTCCGCTTAGTATGGCGAAGCATTGGTCTGAATCGTTTGGCGACGTCGTTTCCGACATCCGCCAGAAGGTCGTGGAAGAACCGATGTGGGGCCGTTCGCTGGGTGATAATGACGCCCCTCACTGGCCGGAAGCGCAGGAGATGGAGCCGTCTTTCGGCAGCCGCACGCATACCCGTGAGGTAGAGCCGAATATGGAGCCGGAGCGCGAACAGCAACACGAACCGGAGCTCGATCTCGACTACTGCTGAAGTTGGATCCTAAACCCACGCCCCGGCATGCCTTGGTGAAAGGACAGGCCGGGGCAATTTTTAAGAAAGGACAAACACAATGAATTGGAAAGAATATTTAAGATATTGGCCGCTGGCGGGTCTGCTTCTGCTCGCCGTTTCCGCCTGTTTTTTGATTTTCGGCACGCGCACGGAATCGATAGGGGAGTTCCTCGTAAGCCGGAGCGCATTGAGTTCCGGCCCATGTCCCATCACTTCGTCGCCCTTGAGCCCTCAGGCGGAGCATTGGCGGGAGCGCTTCGGCGTTGACCTGGTCTCGGCCAAGGGAACGCGCGTCAGCGCCGCAAGCGACGGCGTGGTTATTTATCTGGGTAAATGCGGAAGCTATGGCAACGTGGTCATTCTGGCCCACGGGGACGATGCATTTACCATGTACGCCCATCTTGGGGAGGCGCTTCACGGCTTGCACCACCACGCCTTCGTCCATCAGGGCCAGGATATCGGAGAGGTAGGCCCGCCCGACGGTATTGAAGCCAGCCACCTGCATTTCGAGGTCTGGGAAGAAAAAGGGGCGGCCCAATCCCGCTCCGAAACTTCGCGCGCGCCGCTTCCGGCGCATGCTTCCTTGGCACAAGGGGGAGGAAATTGAGATGGCTAACGTCAAGAATCCCGATACGCCTATATTGCGGCTTTCCCATCTGGACAATTTCACGCTGCCCGAGGCTTGCGCGGGCGTGCTTGTTGTCGGCGGTATCGGATTGGGCAAGACTTCGGGGTCTGGAAAAATGCTCGCAGGCGCGTTCTTACGCCCCGGAATGGGCGGCCTTGTTACCGAAGTGAAGTCGCAGAATGTCACCCCAAAAAAGTTAAAGCGAGTGAATCCCGCACCGAGGCTCGCCGCACGCCGCTTACGGCGAAGTCCTCGCCAGCTAGGGGGAGGAGGAACTTAAGATGCCGTTCGTTAAGAATCTCGATACTCGGCTCTTACAGCTCTCGCGGGGCGATTATTTCACCCTCACCGATGCCTGCCAGGGCGTGCATATTTTTGGCGGCATCGGATCGGGCAAGACTTCCGGATCGGGCAAAATGCTGGCAGGAGCGTATCTGCGCGCCGGGTTCGGCGGCCTCGTGACGGCAGCGAAACCGGAGGAGGTGGATTTATGGATACGGTACGCGAGCGAACACGGGCGCGAGAAGTCCCTCATCCTCTTCGATGAGAATGAGGGCTTCAACTTCCTCGCCTATGAAATGGACCGCCAGGGCGCGGAAGGCATAGGCACCGTGACGGAATGCCTTATCCGGATTCTCGAAGCCGCCAAGCGCGCCAATCCCATCGCCAACCAGCCGGGAGGAAGTGAAGCGGCCATATGGGAGGATGCCAAGCGCCAGCTGCTTCGCTATACCCTCCCGCCGCTTTATTCGGCGTCCGGTATGCTCAGCATCCCGGATATCATCCGCTTCATCAACACCGCACCCACCAGCATCAAGGACGTCACCAGCGCCGGCTGGCAGGCTAAGTCGTTCATGTATTCCGTCATGGAGGCGGCTGAAACCCGTCCCGCCGTGCCGTTGCCGCGCGAAGCGCTAAGAGACTACATCCATTTTTGGACGGAAGCCTACCCGGCAATTCCTGAAAAAACGCGCGGCAACATGGTCATCACCATCACGACCGCGCTGGACCGCTTCAAGCATGGCAGGCTCAACCGCATCTTCTGCGGACGCACCACCACGGTGGTGCCGGAGATGACCTTTCATGGCGCGGTCATCGTGCTCGCCATGCCGACGCTCACCTGGAACGAGGACGGCATCATCGCACAGATGCTTTTCAAATATATGTGGCAGCGTGCGGTTTTGGGCCGCAACAGCTTGCCAAAGGAACACCGGGAGCGCCCGGTGTTCCTTTGGAGCGACGAAGCGCAGGAGACCGCGCACTCCTATGATGGGGAGTTTGTCGGCATGGCGCGCGGCGCGAAATGCTGCCCTGTTTTTCTCACGCAATCGCTGCCCACCTATTACGCCAAGATGGGCGGCACCAACGGACACGACGAAGCCCACGGCCTGGTCGGCAAATTTATAACGCACATCTACCACTCCAACGCCTGCCCGGAGACAAACGAGTACGCCTCCCGGATGATTGGCAAGCATCTCACGCGCCGGCGTAATGTGAGCGTCGGCGGCTCGGAAAGCTTTAATGAAGGCATGTCGGCGGGCAATAGCGAGAACACGGGCAGTTCGTCGAATTCCGGGTCTTCCAGCGGGGGAGGCTATAGCGTCACGCACAGCACCGGCACCAATACCGGCGCGGGGAATAATTGGGGCAACAACCGCGGCCGGGGCACCGCCGAAAACTTCAACCGCGGCTATAGCGAAAGCATGGAATATGTCATTGAGCCGGGGGAGTTCGCCCGGATTCTCCAAACGGGCGGGGCCGCGAACGGCAATATCGTCACCGGCATCTGGTTTCAGGGCGGGCGCGTCTTCAAGGCGTCCGGCGGCAATATGATGCTGAGGAGATTCGCGCAATGAATCCTCCGACTTCGCTATCGCGTTTTCTCGCCGCGCGGCGCGTCTCAGCCGCGCTTACCATCGTCTGCGTGCTGTGCGTGCTTGGATGGTTCGGCGGCGCGGTTCCATGGTGGCTGGGCCTCATCTCGCTTAGTTTCATGGGAACGGTGCATAAGGCCCAAAAACAGGTGCGTCGCTACGACGCGTGGCGGGCGGAGTGGGACGCCATGGGAAGCGCGCCGCGCGCAATCGCCGCCAAACCCGCGCCGCGCAGGCCGAAGGGTGCTTCTCGCTGGACGGGAGTTATCGTCGCGGCGCTGGCGCTCATGGTTATTCCCATGGTTATGCGAGCGCCAAGAGCCGATGAGGCGGCGCGCAACGGCCTGACGCTGCTGTGGCTGGGAATGGCTGGGTATCTGGTCATCAAGCTCGCCATGCGTTTCGGGCGACGACGCCCTTCCGTGAAGGCGCCGGCGATGCCGGCGCAAGGCAAAAACACGGCGCGGGCCGACGTGGTGGAATGGGTGCTGCCGCGGGCCTCTTCCTGTTTATCGCGCGCAGAAACCGTGCGGCGCGTGCCGGATTATTGCGCCCGCCTGCTTACGGCGAAATAGCCGCGGGCGCTATAAAACAAAGAAAGGGTGCGGCCCGGCCAGATCGCTCAAGGTCCCTATCGCCTTGAAGCGATCTGGCCGGGC
>Ga0302326_10033857_pt1 | contig 10138 bp, 7 predicted proteins | sample Palsa_T0_3_FD_202264 | JGI IMG/M metagenome (GOLD analysis project Ga0302326, IMG submission 202264) | Peat permafrost microbial communities from Stordalen Mire near Abisko, Sweden - Palsa_T0_3 | ecosystem: Environmental > Terrestrial > Soil > Palsa > Peat permafrost | place: Sweden: Abisko...
AACGGCTGGATTGACTTACCGGCAGACTTGAACGCAGCCGAGACCATTCAGATGTGGATCGATGTGCCAACTTCGGGGCCATCCGCAGCGCAGACCCTCGTTGGCACCACGGCAAACGGAACGGGGAACGCCTTGAGTTGGGTGCTCACCAATCAAGCGTTCGCTTTGTGGCTGAGTGGCGGATCGGGATCCGTTGCAGCGACGCCCTTCATGGGCTCCGCAACCTCGACTTTCGTCGAAGGTAGTTCCTCGCTAAACACGATCGATCAATTTTGGATTAATGGCGATCAAGCATATATCAGGGAGCCCACCATAAGCGCTGTCGCCGGGTTAGTACTCGGCGGCCATTTGCAGGTAGGCGCCGGGGAGGGTATTAACAATTTATCGGGTACTGTCGGTCCGATCGCATTCTACAATCGTCCGCTCACCTCCACGGAGATTGCCCAGAATTCCGCTTTCTTCAACCAGCTTCAGCAATCGAGAGGAGCGGAAACGCAAGAGGGGAATTCCTCCAATCAGAACCAGTTCATCGCCATGGGCGACTCGATCACCTTTGGCTTTGATGCTGGCCGCCCGTACTGCGAAGAACTGACTGAGCCCACCTTTAACGCACAGTGTCTGGGATATATCGGGCAGACTACTCCCCTGGGCGTTCTGCAAGCGCCGCAATTCGCCAACTACTATGACACCCAGGCAAAGCAGAACATCTTCTTCGATTGGTACGTGACCAACGACGTATCGAACGGCATACCGGCCAGTCAAACGATACAGAACCAACAGACAGGATGCAGCGAGATCAAGCAGGTATATCCGGGCTGGAAGGTTGTAGTCGGCACCATGATGTCTCGCTTCTTTGCAGGTGTGGATTTGGACCCTGCAAAAAACGCTATGAACGATCTCATCCGCCAGAGTGCGGCGACAACGAGCGACGCCTGCGATGGCTACATCGACATGGCTGCTGACCCGAACCTGGGAGCCGATGGAGCCTATGCCGGACCATACTTTGCGGATATGACACATCCGACCGATCTGGGAGAATCAGAGATTGCGGGCATCGTCACCCGTTATATCAACTCAATGGCCGGCGCCACCTCCACTGCTCCCACGGTGCAGTCAGCTTCAACCTACACAATGACCAGCGCAGATAACTACATCGACGCGACGGTTAACGGAGATGCCGAGTGGGTGCTCCCGGAGTGTATCGGGCTGACCGGCAAGGTTTATACCATCACAAACCAGGGAACGGGGACTCTATCCCTGGTTGGCAGTGGTTCCGAAGGTATTACCGGAAACGCGATGATAGCGCCAAATGCAACCGCCTCATTTCAGATCAATTTGATATCGGATGCGACCGCTGGATGCTCCTGGGTCCGCAATTAAAACTGCAGTCTAGGCTTCCCTTCCGCGGGGACGTTCGCCATCGCGGGGCTGGTGCTCACGCTCATCGGGCTCTACGCGGTGATGAGTTATGCGGTGGCGAGGCGGAGCTACGAGGTCGGGCTTCGTATGGCGCTCGGGGCACGGGCTCTGCAAGTGGTGCGCCTGGTGGCCACAAGAGGGGCCCTGATTTGTGGCAATCGGGATTGCGGCAGGCACGGCGGGGAGCGCGGCGGCCACGCCGGTTTTGGCGAGCTACCTCGGGCCCGTTTCGGCGCACGATCCGGTGAGTTACGGTGCGGTGATTGCGGTACTTGCCCTGACGGCCCTGGCGGCCATGCTCGTCCCGGTCGTGAGGGCATTACGCATCGATCCGGCGCGGGCGCTTCGACACGAGTAGGTAATTGTGACCAGACGCGACTGACAGTTTGGAAAGAGTCAGTCCCGTCTGGTCACGGATTACCTGATCACGGATTATCCTGTTCTCAACGCGTGATAATCCGGCTTATCTCGTGAAACGCTTGAGGCATGAGAATGCGGATTGTCGTGGGTGGTGTCGGGCCCCTCTCGCCAAAGAAGATGGCGCTGACCGTGTTCCGTACACAAACATGCTTGCGACCCCTGGCCGCCCAATGAGTAAGAAATGTCGAGATTTGTTCCGCCGGAGGTCAGCGTTCCCTATTTATTTATTACGTAATAACTCGCATATAATTTCCGGTTAGGCAATTCCGGATGGCCCACAATCTGGCCGAAGTGTAATTTTCCGCAAATGTGACTCGCTCGGTCACTGCTTCCCGGTGATATGGTTGCAGAGCAACTTTCCCTAGCAGAATTATGGTCCGGAGCGTTCGATGACTCGTCTCCTCGCGCTGTCTCTTTGGGTCCTTGCGTTTGTTTCTTCGCGGAATTGCTGTTTGGCGGCTGACCGAATTCTCTTTGACCGTCTCGGCCCGACTGAGGCGAGAATCTTCATTTCGAATGCCGATGGCTCCGCAGAGCGGCCCCTCACAGAGCCGGGCTCGATGGACTATAACCCTTCCTGGTCTCAGAAGGGCGATTGGATCGTGTTCACATCGGAGCGCGGAGGATCAGCTGATCTTTACCGCATTCACCCCGACGGCACGGGCATCGAACGCCTCACCGACGCTCCGGCATACGACGATCAGAGCGCCTTTTCTCCCGAGGGCACCCGGATTGTGTTCGTTTCGACCCGGGCAGGCGGAAGGGCGAATCTCTGGATTCTCGATTCGGCCACGCACAAAGCCGCACCGCTCACCTCCGGCAACGGCGGCGATTTCCGCCCTTCGTGGTCTCCGGATGGCGCGTGGATCGCCTTTTCCTCGGATCGCGACAGCGATTTTCCCCCCGCTGGGGGCCGATGGGAACGTATGCATCTGGTCGACGTCTATCTGATCCATCCCGATGGCTCCGGGCTCAAGCGCATCTCGAAGCACGGAGACTTTTGTGGAAGCCCCAAATGGACGGCGGACAGCAAGGCGATTGTCGCCTATTGCATGTCGGCGCGAGACACGTGGACCTATCGTTTTGGCTCTGAGGACGGTGATAACCAGCTTCTCAAAATCAACATTGCCAGCGGCGCCACCACACCCGTTGCCACCGGTCCGGGCGTCAAGCTGGTCCCGACCGTGTTGTCTTCGGGCGAGATTGCTTACCTACGCCGCGACAAAACAGCCGCCGGAGTCTTCTATGGAAGCGGCAGGCCGGGCCCCAAGGGCAGCGATGTCCGGACTCCTTCCTGGTCCCCGGATGGCGCACAGGTTGTATACAGTCGTTTCGTCTCCAAGCACACTGCCGAACCAGTGAAGGTCTGGAGCCGGAATCCGCAGTTCGATCTCTACAGCACCACATGGCTACCCGCATACGACCGCACCGGAGAACACCTCGCGGTAACCAAAATAAGCGCCGACGGCAAGACGACCAATCTGTTGATCGTCGACGAGGGAAAACCGGAGCGCTCCGTTCTCGAACAGAAGGATCTGATCCTCGGTCCGTCGTGGTCCCCGGACGGCAAGCAGATTGTTGTTGGGGTCGGCAACTTCACTTCTTTCCTTGACAGCGACGCCGGGACAAAGAGGCCGATCGATCCTGTCAATGGCGGAGCACAGGTGGGCATTGTGAATGCAGACGGCTCCGGCTTCCACATCGTCACATCGGGCAACAGCAACAATGCGTTTGCATGGTTTGGGCCGGATGGAAAGCACATTGTCTATCGCACGACGGGGCCCGATGCCGATGGCCTGCGCATCATGAATCTCGACGATCGCTCCATCACGGTTCTGACCAACGAGTGGGACAACTTTCCGGTCTGGTCTCCACGCGGAGACCTGATCGCCTTCGTCCGCAGAAACGGGGCTGATTTTAACGTCTTCACCATCCACCCGGACGGCAGCGGTTTGAAGCAACTTACGGATATACATGGAATCAACGCTCACCTGGCTTGGTCATCCGACGGAGAGCGTCTCTTGTTTTGCAGCAGCCGGATGGGATTCAAAGACGAAGCCTTGTTGGTTGGCGCGCCGCAGCCTTACGGTGAAATCTTCGTCATGCGCTATGACGGATCGCAGGTCGAACAGCTTACCGACGATCAGTGGGAAGAGGGTGGACCGGCCTGGCAACCTCACGGGCCAACGCTCAGCGCAGGAACCACCGCATCGCAGTAAACTTGTTTCGGACCGTTTGCCGCGATTGGCGAGCTCACCTGTTTATGCTAGAGCGCTCGAACGGATGACCGTCAATCCAGAAGTAACTCCAAAACGGCAAAACGGCTACGGTGGACAGGTATCGCAAGAACCCAACCTTCGACGACGTTGCCGATTTTGTTCGCGAGTGGGCTCGTGTCCCAGCCAAACGTCAGATTGAGCCAGAAACCCAGTTTGAGCGTGACCTTGGCATCACTGGAGATGACGGTTCGGAGTTGCTCGACGCTGCACAGAAGAAATTCGGCGCCGATCTAGCACCGGAGACCTTTGGCTTGGGTCCCAACGAATATCTCTTCAACTCGGAAGGATTCGAACTGGGCGCAGCCTTCGTCACTCTCTTTACTAACCCATCCGTTCGCGATTTCACAGTCGGTGAACTCTACCAAGCAGTGGTCAAGGCACGAGAGCCGAGACCGGACCCTGGTCCTGCCTGAAAATCCGACTTTGCGGGCATTTAAGGAATCCGGATAGACGGATACACCGTCATTCACTCACAACCGGCGGCAGGCGCACGAATCACATTTGGGTGACTCTTCCGTCGCCTATCGTGAGTGACAGAAATCGTTGACCGAAGAACTTCGAACGGGAATCCGACCGTTTCTTAGGGTCAGTCTTGGGTCCCCACCAGTCAGAACGGGGAGATTCAATCTGCGCAACCGAATCGTAAAAACTGATTGCATAGTAGACGGCGTATCCAGGAACCCAAGGTTCTTCTCCGATCCAATAGGCAAAATTGGCGGGGTTATAACCCATCCTCGATATTTTAGGCTTGGGCAAAGACCCGGGTTCGAAGGACGTAAAGCGAAGTGTTTTGGACATGGTGACATCATCTTAACTACCGATACGACTAACGTGCCTATGACACGCTGCTATTAACATTTCTAGCAATGCAGGCTTTACTGCGTATGCGAGCTGCCACCCGTGAAAAATCAGGGATGTCTAGGAAGACGTTCAACAGATCGCGGGACGATAACGTTCGATTCTTGATGGGCCGAGTAGGAAAGTTCAGGGTGGTTTCCAGCGTGGCGGTCATCTCTTTTGAACGTCATGTAGACCCGATGGCTCGGGCGGTAGTTAGCGGGACATGGGGTCCATGTCTAGGCGAAGACAGGGCGAAGATATTCACAGGCAAAATAGTCAGCTAGCCGTTGCCAACAGCTAATGGTTCTGACACTGGCTTGATTTACGGCGGTGAAAGCGACGCGCTCACGCTGCCCATTGTTGTTGCACTCCGTTCTTGCCGATAGCTCAGTCGGGAGTCGTTCCATGGCAACCCTCACGAGAAGCGCTGCCTTGGTTTGCCGCTGGCCTTCACCGTCGGAACTACTGTCAGCGGCAGAACCGACCGGGTCACATCCTCGTTCGTGGGTTATGAAAGTATGCTGAGAAGGAACGGGCAAGCGGCTGCGGTGCGTCGTCGCGTAACGCGAGCCGCACTCCTGCCCCTCTTGGCATCCTTGGCGCTCACCGCTTGGCCTCAGCTGAAGCAGACGGATCTCACCACCCTGAGTATCGAAGACCTGATGAATGTTAAGGTTACGTCTGTTTCGAAAACGGAGCTAAGGTTTTCCCAGGCAGCTACGGCGGTATTCGTAATCACGCCTGATGCAATTCGCCGCTCTGGGGCGACTAATATTCCGGATCTGCTCAGAATGGTTCCTGGACTGGATGTGGCACGGATCGACGCCCATACATGGGCAGTCAGCGTGCGCGGATTCAACGCGCGGTTCAGCAGCGAACTATTGGTGCTGATCGACGGGCGAACGGTATACACGCCCACGTTCGGAGGTGTCTACTGGGATGTCTTGGATCTTCCGTTAGGTAATATCGAGAGGATCGAAGTCATCCGCGGCCCGGGCGCTTCGGTCTGGGGAGCAAACGCCGTAAACGGTGTCATCAACATCATTACAAGAAACTCTTCTGAAACCCACGGCGGGTTGCTGGTCGCAGGTGACGGGAACGTCGAACAGGGATTTGGGACCATCCAATACGGCGGCAGGACGGGCAAGAACACGGACTATCGCGCGTACGTAAAGTATCTCAACCAAGGTCAATTTCCCAGCCCCGGAGGGGCTGCCGGAGCAGATGGCTGGCGAATGCTTCGCGGTGGCTTTCGGATCGACAACCGGCTCTCGTCGAGGGATACGCTGATGCTCGAGGGAAACCTCTACAGCGCCCGCGAGGGTACCCCTGCGAGTGAGTTTGTGTTTGCTCCTGGCCCCGCTACTCAGAACGTCGAATTGCTGGCAAACCTGTCGGGTGGCTTTTTCCAAACTGTCTGGAAGCGCTCATGGTCTCCCCACTCGGATACCCAGCTCCAGTTCTTCTACGATACGTACAAGCGCAACGATCAACTACGTGAGGGTCGTAGCACGTTCGATCTTGATTTCCAGCATAGTTTCAACGGGTGGACGCGACAGAACATTGTGTGGGGCCTGACTTATCGTCATACGGCTTCACAGACAAATGGAATCGTGGGTGTCTCATTTGTTCCCGCCGATCTGAATATGCAACTATTCGGTTCATTCATTCAGGACGAAATCATTCTCGTGCCGCAGCGCGTTTTCCTGACCATCGGCGCCAAGCTGGAGCACAATTACTATACGGGTTTCGCCACCATGCCAAGCGCTCGCGTCGCTTGGACACCCACGCGACACGATACCCTGTGGGCGGCAATCTCCAAAACCGAGCGGACCCCCAGTGAACTCGATGCCGCCCTCCGCGCCGTCGCTGGAGTATATCCAGGACCGGGAGGGATCCCCGTTGTGCTAACCGCTTTCGGTAATCCGAACATCAAGAACGAGCGGTCGATCGCGTACGAAATGGGTTATCGAACGACGGTCTCGCAGCAGTTGTCGATCGATTTCACCGCTTACTACAACAACTACAATCATCAGGACACCGATGAGCCGTCTACCCCGTTTCTCGTTGAAGCACCTTCGCTCCATCTTATCCTTCCTCTGATTGAAGAGAACCTGATGCATGGAGAGACGCAGGGGACTGAGATCGCGATGAACTGGAAGGCCGCCGGCCGCTGGACCCTAAGTCCCGGGTATGCCTTCGAGCAAATCCACATGCATCTGGCTCCGACCAGTCACGACACTACCTCAGTAAGCGAAGCTGAGGGAAGCAGTCCGGTCAACGCGGCACAACTTCGCTCGCATCTTAACCTGACGCATGTGCTGGCTTGGGATACATCTGTCTACTTCGTGGGCCGCCTCGTCAATCCGCAAGAGCCTTCGTATACCAGGCTCGACACTGGGCTCCTGTGGACCCTCGGCGAAAGGATTGGTCTGAGCATTGTTGGCCAGAATCTTCTGAAGGCCCAGCACGATGAATTTGTCGATACTACCGGAAGCGCAAACACTACGCTCATCAAGCGTAGCGCCTATGCCATGTTGGAATGGCGATTCTGAGCGAGAGTGAAGCCACTGATTCCGCGGATAATGCGGAGCCTATCCCCAGGGCCGGGGCAGCGGATCCATCGGTGGTCAGCCGCTGCATCCCGTTGCTCGTGGTTCTTCTCCTGCTGTTCTCGCCCGCGGTTGTGGGAACGGCGAGAGCGCAGTCGAATGATGACGAATATCGGGTGAAGGCAGCCTTTATCTTCCATTTTGCTCAGCTTGTAGACTGGCCCGCAGACACGCTGACAGTCGCAGACAATTCGCTATTGATATGCACACTCGGACGAGACCCATTTAATGGAGCGCTGGAAAGTGCTGTAGCCGGTAAAGCCATCGGGGCTCGGGTCGCTCGCGTTCTTCACTTAAAACAATCGGAAGATATGAAGACTTGCCAGATCCTGTTTTTCGGCGCGGCTCAACTCAAGCACGTTCCGGCGCTAGTGGCGGACCTGCGAAATGCTCCGGTTCTCACTGTAGGAGAGACTGCAGGCTTTCTCGATGCCGGTGGAATGATCTGCCTTCTGCTGAAAGACAGCAAAGTCCGCTTCGATGTCAATCTGGATGCGGCCCAATCCGCTAATCTCAAGATTGGGTCACGGTTGTTGATCCTGGCACAAAGCGTGACGGGAGCAAACAGGGGAAAGTAAGATCTGACGCACAGGGGGTACGGCAAAATCAATTGCCGCGGAGGTGCCGCGGAGGGACAGACGGAACGTCCTGATAATTTCTAGTTGCAGCCCGTTTAGCTCTTGCAAGTACCGTGGATACGTTCTCTCCGGTCCCTGGGTTTCTATCTGCGAGTCCATGATTCTGCGGTGAGGAAGAAGGCACTCGACTGCTAGGTCTCATCTCGGAGGCGCAATCCCTCTTCAACGGTGATCCTCTGTCAGCCAAAGGTGCGGTTCGCCCCGGAGCCTTGCCATCGCCTCACTTGCACTTCAACCATCCGCGCCATTGTCTCTCCTCATTCGGCGTGCAATCAGCTCACTAGCTTGGACAATTCGTAGAGGATGCCTCAAACGTCCAGGGTTCCGGCGGCCCCTTCTGCAATGTTGCGGAGCGTAGCCAAAATTCGCGTACCCGCACGGCAGTGGTTTTCGGCTTCTTACCTCATGCTCAAGCGCATCAAGGGTATGGTTTGAGGGGCTTTGAAGGGACCAGACGGAGTAATCACCACTCCAGATCTGAAATCCTGATCGCTCTGACGCAATGGTGGTTGTTCCGTCCCCTCAAGAGTCTGTCCCCTCGAAGTCCTCCTTACCCGAGTTCTCGCTAACCTGCTGTATTTAATACCATACCGGATGCTGGTATAAACTATGGTGCTGGAGAGTTCAGGGATGGAAATGACGAGAAAAATCACGGTTGAGGTACGGGCGGACCTTCTCCGAAAGGCACAGGAGGCCAGCGGTTCCGGAATCACAGAGACCGTCCGCGCCGGTCTTGAACTTATGGCTGCTTCCCGCGCCTATGTGCATTTGCTGCGGCTCAGGGGAAAGGTCCGCTTTTCACGTTCGCTGGCGGATCTCAAGGCCGATAGATGATCGCATCCGACACCAGCACATGGATCGCGTTCCTTGAAGGGAACAGCGGTGATGATGTCGAGATGCTCACCAAAGCACTCGGGGACCGCCAGGTCGTGATGGCGCCGGCAGTCCTGACCGAATTGCTCAGTGACCCGGAGCTCCCCTCGTCTGCCGCGCATAGTCTGTCGGACCTGCCGCTGATTGACATCCGCCCGGGCTACTGGCAGCGTGCGGGCAGCCTGAGAGCTCAAGTGCTGGCAAAGAAGCGCAAGGCACGTCTTGGTGACGCGCTCATCGCCCAAAGCTGTATCGATGGCGGAGTACCGCTTATCACCAGAGACCGTGACTTCCAGGCCTTCGCTGAGACTGCTGGGCTTAACCTGATCCTCTAATGAGTGGACGTTTTGTGAGATGAGTTCGCTCATCCGGCGTGGTCCACTTTGAGGGTTAAAGGGACAGCACACGTATCCCCCGGAAACGCTGCAAGGGTAATAGGTATGCTGTCAGTGCGCCAAGCAAGCTGGCGTGTTCCAGCAGGTGCAAGTAGCTGCGAAGTCCACGAACGAAGCTGGGCGACCAGGGGAGGAGGAAATTCCGTCCCCGAGACCCTGTGGGTTACTCTTCGTCACCGAATCGCTCGTCCGACGACTCGGAAGAGGACAGGCTATCTCTTGGCCGGGATTTGGATTCAATCATTTTTTTCTGGCTTTCCTGTCGGCTTTTGCCTCTCGTTTCCGATTTCATCAGTAGAGGGGCGTGCGCGTGAGAATTGATCCCTCCGAAATCAGGAGACCAACCATGAAAACAAGAGCAACCAGCTTTTTGTATACCCTGTCCCTCACCCCCCGCCCCCTAAGGCCACCTAATCGTGGCCAGGATTGAAGTCGGTTCTTCTCGGAAGTGGCCTCACGGAAGCGATGTGCTGGCCTGCCCGATTGTGATGGATACAAGCCGCATCTCGCTTGAGAAAGGCGCGGGCAGGGAGCGCGAATAAGTTATATAAATGGTTTGGCCGGAATTCGCGTCATATTCGGGATGAGCCTGCGCGTCGTAGACATTCCCTTGCGCAGGCTGCATCGCAGTTAATGCGATGAGCTCGTCCGACCACGGACCT
>Ga0302326_10033858_pt1 | contig 10138 bp, 7 predicted proteins | sample Palsa_T0_3_FD_202264 | JGI IMG/M metagenome (GOLD analysis project Ga0302326, IMG submission 202264) | Peat permafrost microbial communities from Stordalen Mire near Abisko, Sweden - Palsa_T0_3 | ecosystem: Environmental > Terrestrial > Soil > Palsa > Peat permafrost | place: Sweden: Abisko...
GCCAAGCTTGTCGGTGAGGATGCGCCAGCCTTCCCAGTCATCTTCCGCGAGGCCGTCTTCGAGCGAGACGATGGGATATTGGCGGACCCAGTTGTCATAGAAGGTGACCATCTCTTCGCTGGTGTGCTCGCTCTTGTCGCTCTTCTTGAAGACGTACTTACCCTTGTCCTTGTCATAGAACTCGCTGGAGGCGGGGTCGAGCGCGATGGCGATCTGATCACCGGGCTTGTAGCCTGCGAGGGTGATGGCTTCGAGGATGACTTCAATAGCTTCAGCGTTGGACTTGAGCGAGGGAGCGAAACCGCCTTCGTCGCCGACCGCTGTAGAGTAGCCCTTCTTCTTGAGCACGCCCTTGAGGGTGTGGAAGACTTCTGTGCCCCAGCGCAGTGCGTCTGAGAAGCGCTCTGCTCCGACGGGCATGATCATGAACTCCTGGAAGTCAACGCTGCTGTCGGCATGCGCACCGCCGTTGAGGACGTTCATCATAGGGGTGGGTAGGATGCTGGCGTTGGCTCCGCCGAGGTAGCGATAGAGCGGGATTTCGAGAGTTTGGGCCGTAGCGCGGCTGGCGGCCATGGAAACGGCGAGGATGGCGTTCGCGCCCAGCTTGGACTTGTTGGCTGTGCCGTCGAGCTGGATCATGGTGTAGTCGAGCAGGCGCTGATTGGTGGCGTCGAAGCCCTCAAGCTCAGGGGCGATGATGGTTTCTATGTTTTCAACGGCCTGGAGAACGCCTTTACCGAGGTAGTGAGATTTATCGCCGTCGCGGAGTTCTACGGCTTCGTGTTCGCCGGTCGAGGCTCCGGAGGGAACTGCGGCGCGGCCGAGTGCGCCGCTTTCAAGGATTACATCTGCTTCTACGGTAGGATTGCCGCGGGAATCTAAAATTTCTCGGGCGCGAATAGCTACGATTTCAGTCATATCAGTCCTCAGGATTCGGTGCTGCAGTCGGTCGTTTAATTTGGGGCGGCGATCGACGGCGAGAGCCTTGCCTGCGGTGCTCTGGATGCTGGTCAAGAATGCTGACATCGATGCTTGGGCCCCTTGAAGTAAATGCTAAATACATTGGGTAGTTTAACAAACCGGCGGGGTGCCTAGTCTGATTCGTACCGGGCGTGATGCCGGGGATCACAGCGCAGGCGGGAAATTTATGCCGGCATTCGGGAATGGGACTAGTCTAATGAGAGATCGCTCTGCCGAAGGTCCATTCCGGCGCGGGTTCGGTGCGGTTCAGCGTTTGGACAACTTCGCGGCGGTTTTGGTGTTTGAGCGACTAGGGATTTACTGCAATTTTTGCGGCGTGACTGTTTGGTTTTGGTCGGCTTTGGCCGGAATCTTTTTTATAGGAGGAGCTTACGATGCGTGCAAATACTATTTTAGGCTTGATGGCTTCGGCCACGATTTGCGTGGGAACCGTGGCGGTGGCGCAGCAGAGTGGGACGGGAAGCAGTTCCCAGAATGCATATCAGGGAGTCTCTCGGCCACCGCAGGACGCGATTCAGGCTTCGCCTGATCCCGCTCCGGTGATTGCCAAGCCTTCGGCTGCGGTTGTGGCTGCGCCTGCTGCTGCGGCGCCCCAGACGAGCTATGTGGCTCCGGCAGCGCAGGATGGGTATCAGCCAGTGACTCCGCAAGAGCAGGCTGCACAAGAAGCGCTCGCGACGCGGCCGGCAGTGGCCGATCCGGACGGGGATATTGTGCATCCGATGCCTTCGAGGCCGGGAGAACTGATGGAGGGATCGACTATTCGCGTGAAGCTGATGGAGCGTCTTTCGTCAGCGTTGAGCGAAAAGGGCGAGCCTTTTCATGGTCAGGTGGCATCTGACGTAGTGCAGGACGGAAAAGTACTGATTCCTGCGGGATCTGGAATTGAAGGCCGAGTCAGTTCGGTTACGGCGGGGCATTTGGGTGGACACGGCAGCTTCCGGTTGAAGCCGGAGGCGGTGATTCTGCCGGATGGTTCGCGGTATCAGCTTCATGCCGAGACTACGGGTACGCCCGGATCGAAAACGCGGATTGGCGGCGAAGGCAGCATCAATCCTGGGTCGCGGGCGAAGAAAGATGGCGTGGAGTACGGCGCTGTAGTCGGCACAGGCGTGGTTGCCGGAGCTGTCGTAGGCGGCCCGGTGGGTGCGCTGACCGGCGGACTGATCGGGGCTGGCATTGTGACGACGCACCTGATGGTGGATCATCCGCAAGCTACGCTGGAGCCGGGAGCGGTGCTATTGTTTACGACGACTGAGCCGATGAACTTAATGCCGGCAACAAACTGATTGAATTCCCTCCCCTGGGACAAACGAGGCCGGTAGCGGATCATTCGCTGCCGGCCTCTTCTTTTTGGCGCGAGAATGGAGATGACCGCCGCTTGTTAAGATGGGGTTCGATGACAACTGTGGCGACTCACCCAACTTACAAGCAGCAACTGCTGGAACTGCTGGCGCGGATCAGCTTTCGGCTAGGGAACTTCACGCTCTCTTCCGGCGGAACGAGCGATTATTACATTGACTGCCGGACGACTACGCTTCATGCCGAGGGCGGCCGGCTTACCGGCCACGCTGTGCTGGAGCTGCTCAAGGAACATGGCATTGAAGCCGAGGCTGTCGGCGGCCTGACGATGGGCGCAGACCCGATCGTATGCAATGTGGCTACGGCCAGCGCGTGGCGGGCGATTGAGCACCAGAAGCTTGGATTTCCCGGGCCTGGCCTGCTGCATGGCTTTCTGGTGAGGAAGGCGGAAAAGGCGCATGGGACGGGACGCCGGATCGAGGGATTCTGCCGTGAGGGCGCGCGAGTGGTAATTGTGGACGATGTCTGCACGACGGGGGCGTCGACGATCAACGCTCTTCAGGCGGCTCGCGAGGCGGGGATGGTCGTGGCAGCTGTGGTCTGTCTGGTGGAGCGGCAGGAGGCCGGTGGACGACCGGCTGTGGAGGCTGCCGCTGGCGGTGCGCCATTCTTTGCGCTGTTTACGGCGAACGATGTGCGGGCAGAGCATGTAAAGCAAAAGGCCAGCTGAAGAGCCGGCCTTTTGTCGTTATTAGAGATTTGCTGAAGCGGTATGAAATATATCGTTGGGGCCGGGTTGGGGTTCATTACCGCAGATGGGCTGATCCCACGGCAGGAGCGACGGCCAGTGGAAGATCAGGCTCGGTTTCCAACGAGCCTGATCTTTCCAGAAGCTGAGCTTTCGAGTTGGGTTGACGTCAGTCATGCCGTCCCTTCGGTTACGAGTTTAGAGTCCACCGCTCTGGGGGGCTGCAGGAGTTGCGCCAGGCTGCGCCTGGTTTGACAGCAGGCGTATTTCCACGCGACGGTTCTTGGCTCGGCCCTCACGGGTGCTGTTATCGGCGACTTCCTTATCCTTGCCGATACCGATCAGGTAGAAGCGATGGGCCGGGATCTGGTACTTGGAAGCGAGGTACTGAACTACCGCATCAGCGCGGCGTTGGCTCAGCTGGTAGTTATAGTCTGCGTTTCCAGTGGAGTCGGTGCCCCCGGTGACTTCGAGGATGTAGCTCTTGGCATTGCCGAGAGAAGCGGCAAAGGTGTCAAGCTGATCCTTGTCGTCCTTGGTCAGCATTGCTTTGTCAAAGCCGAAGGTAACGGCGATATCAGCGACGGGCTGGTAATTGTCCAGGCCGGCTACTACGCTGGCCAGAGAATCTGCGCGATGCACGGCGTCGTTGGCTGCTGTTTCAGCGGTGCCGGCGGCTGTCTGCGCTGCCTGGGCATTCTGGGTAGCGGAATCAGCCGCGCCCTGAGCCTTGGTGATGCCAGCCTGCGCGCGATCATTGGTGTCGTGGATGGCGCGGTTGTTAGCTGCGGTCTTGTCGTTGAGTTCATTGGTCTGGTCGACCAGCGGAGCAGTCTGGGTGCGGACGTAGTTCTTGGTGGCGCAGCCGGAAAGTGCGGCAATCGCGACTGCCAAGACGGAAATCTTCAAACCTTGCATTCGTTGCATCGACATGGGGAAATCCTTTCGGGTAAATGGCCTCTGCGCAGGGATCCCGGCAGAGCTCTTGGAATATTTCCGCAATCATAATGGCACGTTCATCGCCAAACCGCCAGTTTTCCCCATCCTATTGAATTGATTGGAGTTGATTCGGTACAGAAGAAGTTCCGATCTTGATTTTAGTATGTAATTTTTACACAGCTACGGTAATGCTTACTTAGCGTTCGATGTCGAACTTGCCAAAAGACTCGATTAGAGCCGGCCGCATTTGGGAATGCCGTCCGGCTCCTGCCTCCAGAACAATGAAACTCACTCCATTCTCAGAGCCTGAACTGGGTCAATCGATGCGGCGCGGCGCGCTGGAATGATTCCGGCCAGGCAGGCAGCGACTGACAGCACCGCAATCGCAGCGGCCATCAAGCGGGGATCCGCACTGGTGATTTCGTAGAGTTGCGTTTTCACAAATCTCACGCACAGCGCTGCCACCGGAATACCAATCGCCAGTCCGAGTATGGTTTGAATAGCTGCCCCGCGCATGATCATCGCAATCACGTTGCGGCGCTCCGCTCCGAGCGCCATTCGGATGCCGATCTCTGAAGTTCGCCGCACGACTGTGTAGGAAGTGACGCCGTAGAGGCCGATTGTCGCCAGTAGCAGGCCGAGCCCGCCAAAGAGCGTGGTCAGCCGCGCAATCATTCGTTCTTCCGTGAACCGGTCAGCGATCTGTTCGTCGAAGGTCTGAAACTTCACCACGGTAAGATTCGGATTGATCGCTCCGAGCGTCCTGCGCGAAATTGCCTCCATGTCATTCATGGGCTGGGCTGTTTCAATCACCATCGCCCCGGCATAGAGCGCCATATCGTTCTCGATTGGATCTTTGTCGCTGGCATAGCGCTGCATAATCGGCACAAAGAACATGCTGTGATTCTTCCATCGCACGTCCGTGTAAGCTGTATCTTCGACCACGCCCACAACCTCAAAATCTCCGGGCGATTTTGGCGAGCCGATCCGTCGTCCGATCGGGTTCTTGCCTTTGAAAAACTCCTTAACGAACGCCTGATTCACAACCGTAACCGCAGGAGCAGTCGAGGTGTCCTGCACACCGATTCCGCGCCCCATCACCACCCGCGTTCCCACCGAGTCCAGGTACTCGGCATTTGCCTTGATGAACGAAGCCATGCCGTGCGCCTCTGAGTCTCCCTGCACTCCCATGCCATTGCTCCAGTTGTCATCCTCCATTGGCGTGTAGTTGGAAAGACCCACCTTTAGCACTCCTGGAACAGCGTGAAATCGCTCCTCCATCGTCCGGTACAGCGCCTCCAACTGAGTCTGCGAATATCCGGCGGCCTGCGGATTGATGTGAACCATGTATCTGTTCTTCGCATCCAGCTTCAAGTCCGTGCTCTGCAGTTTATTCAGATTCTGCGCAAATAGTCCCGCTCCCACCAAAAGAACCAGAGACAGAGCCGCCTGCAATACCACCAGGCTGCGCTGCAGCAAAGATGCCCCGGCGGCTGTGGTTCGCGATCCGCTGCGTAGAGCATCCGCAGGCCTGGCCTGCGCTGCTATCCAGGCCGGCGCCACGCCAAACAGAACCCCGGTCAGCATCGAGACGCCAAATGCGAATGCAATCACCTCCAGCGATGGGCTGGCCTCAATCGGAACATTCTGCGCTCCGGGAAACGCCAGCATGAGCAGCATATGAGTGCCCGCGTATGCCACCGCCAATCCGATGAGCCCGCCCATACTTGCCAGCAGGATGCTCTCTGTCAGCAGCTGGCGGATTATCCGTCCGCGCATAGCTCCGAGCGCCGTCCGCACCGACATTTCGGTCCGCCGGCCCATGCCCCGCACCAGCAGAAGGTTCGCAATGTTGGCGCACGCGATCAGCAGCACCAGTCCGGCGATCCACATCAGCAGATGCAGATGAGAAGCATAATCTTCCTGCAGAGTTTGAATGCCCGCTCCGCCCGGTGTCAGCACTATGTGCACCTTGGGCAGTATCGTCTTGCCGCGCCCTGCTGAAAACTCCTTTTGCGCAGCAAACGTCTGCCTCAGCACTGCGCTCACCTTCGCCTGCAAAGGTCCGATCTCGACACCCGGCTTCACCCGGCCCACGATGTAAAGCCAATTGGTCGTCGGGTCGTGAACGTAAGGAGCGTTCGCGAGCAGTGTCATCGATTCGATTGGGAGATAGTAATCCGGCGGAGTGCTCGTCAGCCGGTCGCCATAGAATCCTTTCGGCGCGATGCCAACCACCGTTACCGGCTTGGTGTTGATCCAGAAAGTGCTGCCAATCACAGCGGCATCTCCAGCGAACTCATGCTGCCAGGTCTCGTAGCTCATCACCGCTGTCATGGGAGCACCGACAACATCGTCCGGATCCGTGAGCAGACGCCCCGCCTGCGGTCGCAGTCCGAAGGTGCGGAAGTAGTTGCCGGAGACGAACTCGCCCATCACGGACCGCGCCACTGTCTGGGCGCCATCCCTTCGTGCAATTACCGGCCGATACGTGAAACCGGCCTGCATAGCAGCCAACTCCTCAAACTCAGGCACATTCTTCTTCAGCTGTTCGTATGTGTCTGTCGAGAAGTTCGAGTAATTGCCGCTGTCCCTGGCGCCGTTGAACCCAACGCAGCAGTCGTGACCATCGTTCCCAAGATGCAGCAGCCGGTTAGGATCGACCACCGGCAAATTCCTGAGCAGTACGGAATTGACGAGCGTGAAGATGGCAGCATTGGCTCCGATGCCAAGCGCCAGGGTCAGCAAAACGGTGATCGTGAATCCGGGCGTCTTGCGCAACTGGCGTAGTGCGTAACGCACATCTTGCATCAGCGTCGTCATTGCCGTTCTCCGTGCCTGGGCTGGAATGCTATCGTTCAACTGTTACAGCCTGTAGCACGTGACTGCCCAAACTCCGTTTGCCGTTCCGCTTTATTTATCTATGAGATAGCAATCTCCCTAAGTACTACAGTGTCCGAAGATGAATTTTGCCGTCCAAAACCGGACACTCCAACCGGACACTGCGGGCGGACACAGCCGGTCAGCCTCTTGCTAATTCTCCTGCTTCTCAGGGACTCGCGTGCTGTGGAAGAAGACGAGCTTCCAAGCGCCAGTATCCTTGCGGAGAACGGCCGACTCCAGCCATTCCAGGTTCGTGGTGCCGGAAGCATCCGTTACGCTGCCCTTATTCACATAGGCAATCCACGCCGTGTTGCCAAAGATGTGGACGTCGGGATCGGTTACATCCCACCGGTATTGTTTTCCAGCCCCATGCAGTGACTTGATAACGGCCATGATCGCGTCGCCGTTATACCGAACGCCCCCGTCGTACATATAAAAGTCTGGCGAGATTACCGAATCGAACAGCGCCAGGTCATCCTTTTGGGCGGCGGCAAAAATCGTCTTCACTACTTCGGCAACTTTTTCCGGTTCAGCGGACGGCTGTTCAGCGGTGGTCTGGCTCGCGGCTGCCTGATTCGGAGCCGCCTGATTCGCCGTCTGCTCGGCGGAGCCCGTCTTCGGCTGAGCTGCGGCGTAATTTGCCGCGGGAAAAGCGATGAATGCTAAGGCAACAGCTGCGAGGAGAAAACGCTTCGATTCTGGCACTGGGTGTATCTCCTTTTCGAGGGAACGACTTTATATTATGACTTTGTTTTGCCCTCTACCGCTCATCCACAACCCAGAGACTGCGGAGATTTCTGTCCATGACGAACGGTCTATTCTAGAGAATGAGCGCTGTGCTTCTTAGGCGGCCAGCAGCCAGATCAAAATGGATTTCTACGAGAAAATTCGGACGCTGCCCACCCAGCCTGGCGTTTATCTGTACAAGAACGCCGAGGGCGAGGTGATCTATGTAGGCAAGGCGCGCAACCTGCGTTCGCGGGTGCGGAGCTACCTGCTGGCGGCCAGCCAGGCCAATGCCAAGACCGGCACGCTGATGCGCGAGGCCGTCGATCTGGACTATATCCTCGTCGCCAACGAGATGGAGGCGCTGGCGCTTGAGAATAACCTGATCAAGCAGCGCAAGCCCCGGTTCAACATCCTGCTGCGGGATGACAAGACTTACCCCTATGTGAAGCTGACGCTGGGCGACCGGTATCCCAAGGTGTTTGTCACGCGGCGTCTGCGCAAGGATGGCTCGGCATACTACGGCCCGTATTTTCCGGGCAATCTGGCATATCGCGTGGTGGAGCTGATTCATCGCAGCTTCCTGATTCCGAGCTGCAAGGTGGATCTTTCGCGGTATCATCCGCGGGCTTGCCTGCAGTACTACATTCATCGCTGCCTGGGGCCGTGCGTGAAAGAGCTGACGACACCGGAGGCTTATGCAGGCGCGGTGAAAGATGCGCAGCTCTTCCTTGAGGGGCGTCACGCGGAGCTGGAGCGCTCTCTGCATGGACGGATGGCTGAGGCTGCGGAGGCGGAACAATTTGAACTTGCCGCGCGCTATCGCGATCTGATTTCTACCGTGCATCAGCTCGAAGAGAAACAGCGCATTGCGACTGCGGAATCAGACGATGCGGATGTGTTTGGGTACCACTACGAGAACGGCTGCCTCGCGGCAAATCTGTTCCATATTCGCTCCGGAAAAATCGTGGATCGGCGAGAGTTTTTCTGGGAAGAGCTGCCGGAGTTTCTTGTGGATACGGCGGCCGAGGTCGAGTCGGAAGAAGATTTGGAAGCGGCGCTGGTTTTGGCTGGCCAGGACCAATCGGAGCCTGAAAACATTGCGCCTTCCTTTGACGCCGGACAGTTCTTCTCTGCCCTGCTGAAGCAGCTCTATATCGATCAGCAGTATGTGCCTCGGACGATCCTGGTGCCGGTGGATTTTGAGGATCGGGAAACGCTGGCGGGATTGCTGGCCTCGCGAACCGGCCACAAGGTGGAGCTGGCTGCTCCGCAGCGAGGCGACAAGCGCTCGCTGATCGATCTGGCAGGGCAGAACGCGAAGCAGTCGTACACGCAGCGCTTCCGCGTGCTGGAGCCGTCGCGCAAAGCGATCCAGGAGACGCTGGCGGATGTGCTGATGCTTCCGGAGTTGCCCAAGCGAATCGAGTGCTTCGATATTTCGCACATCCAGGGCGCGGAGACAGTAGCTTCAATGGTGGTTTGGGAAGATGGCGCGATGAAGAAGTCGGCTTATCGCAAGTTTCAAGTGAAAACAGTGACAGGCGTGGACGATTTCGCGTCGATGCGCGAGGTGGTTTTCCGTCGCTACAAGCGCGTCAAGGAGGCGGGGGACACGATGCCTTCGCTGATCCTGATCGACGGCGGACTGGGGCAGTTGCATTCGGCGTTTCAGGCGCTCGAAGAGCTGGGATTTACCAGCCAGCCGCTGGCTTCGATTGCCAAGCGCGAAGAAGTGATCTACGTCTACGGCAATGAGGAAGAACCGGTGGTTCTGGACCGCCGCTCGCCGGTGCTGCATCTGGTACAGATGATTCGCGATGAGAGCCATCGCTTTGCGATTGGCTACCATCGCAAGCGACGCGAGATGCGGGATCGGGATTCGGAACTGCTGGCGATCCCTGGGGTTGGATCTGGCACTAGACAGCGTCTGCTGACGCACTTCGGCAGCTTGCGTGAGGTGCGCGAGGCTACGGTGGAGTCACTTGCTTCAGTGGTGAATCGGAAGACGGCTGAGGCGATCTGGGGATATTTTCATGCCGCTGACGCTACTGCGCAAGGGCTGGTTACGATCGCTAAAGAATAGGCCGCGCTTCAATTGCCGCAGCCTTGATATTTCACAATTTTGATATCTCGATGGGCTATTTCTCAGTCTGAAGCTGCTTCGCGACCTGCTCTACTTCCTTGAAGGCGCGCATGAGATTGCCGCCGAGGATCTTATCGCAATCTTCTGCTGTGTAGCCGCGGGCCATCAGGGCTGCGGTGACCTTGGGCAGATCGGCTGCGGAGTCAATGCCTTCAGGGAGCTGGCCGCTAACGCCGTCGAAGTCTGACCCGAGGCCGACGTGGTCTGTGCCTGCTACTTTGGCGATGTGGTCGATGTTATCGATAAGCGCGCTCAACGGAGGGCGCGGGATGCGGTCGGCCATCTGGCGCTGGAGTTTTTCCAGATCGGAGTAGGTGATCTCTTTGCCTTCGGCCTTGAACTTGGCTTTGAGATCGGAGGTCGCTTTGTCGACTTCAGATTTCTGGGCGATCTGAGCGTTGCGGTATGCC
>Ga0302326_10033859_pt1 | contig 10138 bp, 9 predicted proteins | sample Palsa_T0_3_FD_202264 | JGI IMG/M metagenome (GOLD analysis project Ga0302326, IMG submission 202264) | Peat permafrost microbial communities from Stordalen Mire near Abisko, Sweden - Palsa_T0_3 | ecosystem: Environmental > Terrestrial > Soil > Palsa > Peat permafrost | place: Sweden: Abisko...
CGGCATACTGTTCAAGACCTCGCAATCGGACCAAGATACGTAAAGATACGTTTGGGGGGCGCCATCCAGGCTGCCCTTCACGACTGCCGTCGCGTGAAAGTCGCCCACGCACCAATGCAACTCGTGCTCCCAGGGATGGGCGGGGGACGGGAGGCTGGCGTAGGTGTGCGTGCCGTAGGTGTGCGCGTGCAGAACTTCACCGACCGCGACGATGGTGGCGTCCTCCCATTCGGTTGGGAGCCTCACGCTGCTGCCCCGCGGTTGGGGGAACCATTGCTGCGCGTCAAGACCCAATGCCGCCCAGAACAGGCAGGCGATGGCGGCGATGGAAGACCGGCAAGGACGGGACATGTTAGGCACCGGGGCAAAGTTGCGTCTTCGAGTTGCCGACGACGGTTCCGTTACTGACCGAAACCGACGTGCTCGAGTACGCGTTTTGTAGGACGCTTGGCATCCCAGGGAAGTTAATCACTGGTAAGAGGTACTGGCCTCCTTTCATGTAATAAGAGAAGGACTGGTTCGCCGTGCTTGGCCCTTGGGGATTCGCAGCCAGTTCGTCGGTAAACTGGCCTTTAGAGTTCATGGTGCCAGGCTTGGCGCACAATGGGCTGAACGCTGGGCACCATTGTCCGTTCGCATCGATCGGTTGTCCGCTGGTAACCGTGACGTTCTCGAAGACGGCGGCGCCCAGGCTGTTCAGCGTATCGTTCCCGAAAATCGGCTGATCATTCTCCAGCAGTTGATAGGTGATGTCGAGTTGAAGCATGCCCGTGACTGCGGTTACACCGACGCCATGGGGATAGACGCATGCACCGATCGCTTCAAGCTCAAAGGACGGTGGCCCGGTCGGCGGCGTGGGGTCTGCGGGGGTTGGCGGCGGCGGTGGGGGAGGCGGCGGTGGTGGATCCGGTGGGTCTGGCGGGTCCGGTGGCGGCGGGTCAGGGGTACCGCTACCGACTGCGCACCAATCGTAGATTGGCCCGCACCCCTGCAGCCCGTCGCTGCCGTCGTCGCCATCCCCGAAGAGACTGCCGTCGGCCAAGCCCTGGCCGGGATCGCCCCAGCCGAATAGGCCGTCATCGCCGTCGCCGTCTTCCTGGCCCTTGGGGTCGCGGCGGTTCGCCGGGTCGTTCGTCGCGTATGTGTATCTATTCCAGGACTGTGGATTCCCGAGGTGCGCGCTGCCCATGTATCCGTCAGGCGACATGAATCTCCCCCAGGCGCTGTAGAAATACCGGTTCATCGCGTAGTCGAGGCCGGTGAGATTATCGCGCGGTATGTCGCGTACTTTTCCGTGTTGTTCGGCGTCGCGTTGTATTCCGCGCCATAAGGATAATATGTGTGGGCTCCGCTGGCGGCATTCCAGCGCACGGAGCCGAGCCGGTCCACGGCCACGGCGTTGCCTTCCGCGCTGATCAGTTTTCCGGCGAAGTACACGTTCTGGCTTTGCAGGGTGAAGGTGACTTGGTTGTTGACGATGGCCACAGTGTAGGTCGCCAGCTTTTTCCCACCCTGCCCGTATATGTAGAGGTTCTCGGTGCCGGCGGAGTTGTGGAAGTAGACCCGCTGGTTGGTGGAGGAGTAGGCGTACGCGTTGTTGGCAGTATTCACAGTCGCCAGCCGGTTGGAGACGTCGTAGGTCAGGTTTGTCAGGGAGCCCGAGGGGCCGAACTGCGTGACGTTCCCATCCAGATCATACAGGATATTGGTGGGCGAAATCTGGTTGGTGGCCGCATTTACCGATACGCTCAGGGCGGGCGCCGACCCGCTGCCGGTGGGCGTCATGCCGGTAAGGTTTCCAAAGCCGTCGTAGGTATATGCTTCCGACCAGGCGGTCCCGTTTACCGGCGGCAGCGGCGAACTGGTGGCGCCGACGAGCCGCTTCAGGCTGTCGTATTGGTAAGCGACAGTTTCGCCGGTCACCGCGTCGGCGCTGCTGGCGATTTGGCCGTTGTTCTTGCCCGCCGTATAAGTGTAGGTCATGTTTATGCGGGTGGTGGAGCCCGACGCGGCGCGCGGTGGGCGACTGCGGCCGTCGCCGGCGGCCTCGTGCCCTTGGCTGCCTCGCTTGCTCTCTAGCAACCCTCGTGAAGCTGGCCCTGGAGGAAGCCGCACGCGTTCTCTCGCAGCAGAGGGTCGCCAAGCCTAGCCAGTTTTCTGATTCGTCTGGCGCATTCCGCCTTTCCCAATAGGTCGCAGGCGATGTCCCCGACGTCAAAGAGATAGTCCCCATAGGCCTTGAGGGTCTTCTTGTTGGCGCGCGGAGTTAAAAGGAGCACGCCAAGCCGCTGCCGCGGCGGCAAGCGGGGGCCTTCGTCCCAAGCGGTGAGGAGGCCAAGGTATTTGTGGGTCCCATAATCGAAGACCGGCCTAAGGAACTCGCCCTCCACGCGGAAGAAAAACACACGCGTCTTAGCCTCGTTACCCCAGTCGGGCGGCATACTGTTCAAGACCTCGCAATCGGACCAAGATACGTAAAGATACGTTTGGGGGGCGCCATCCAGGCTGCCCTTCACGACTGCCGTCGCGTGAAAGTCGCCTATGCACCAATGCAGTTCGTGCTCCCAGGGATGCGCCGGGAACGGAAGGTTGCTATAGGTATGCGTGCCATAGTTGCGCATGTTGACGACCTCTCCTACAGCGACAATCGTGGCGTCCGCCCAATCCGTTGGGAGCATGACATTGCTACCACGCGGCTGCGGGAACCACTGTTGCGCGTCAATGCCTACTGACGCCCAGAGCACGCCGACGATGGCGGCGATGAAGCAACGGTAAGGGTGCGACGCGTTAGGCGCCGGGACAAAGTTGCGTGTTTGAGTTCCCAACGACGGCTCCGTTGCTGACCGAAATCGACGTGCTTGAGTACGCGTTTTGCAAAACGCTTGGCATCCCAGGGAAGTTAATCACTGGTAAAATATATTGGCCTCCTCTAGTGTAAAAGGAGAAGGACTGGTTCGCCGTGCTTGGCCCGAAGGGATTTGCGGCCAGGTAGTCCATAAACGTGCCGTTGGGTCTCATGCTCCCTGGGGTACTGCACAATGAGCTGCCCGCTGGGCACCATTGTCCGTTCGCATCAATCGATTTTCCGCTAGTAACCGCGACGGACTCGAAGACGGCGGCGCCCAGGCTGTTCAGCGTATCTTTCCCGAAAATCGGCTGATAATCCTCCAACAGTTGATAGGTAATGTCGAGGGTAAGCATGCCTGTGACCTCGGTTACACCGACGCCGTGCGGATAGACACAGGCGCTGATCGCTTCAAGCTCAAAGGACGGTGGCCCGGCCGGCGGCGTGGGTTCCCCGGGGGTCGGCGGCGGTGGTGGCGGTGGCGGCGGCGGTGGTGGTTCCGGGGGGTCCGGCGGGTCTGGGGGCGGCGGGTCGGGGTCCGGAGTGGTGCTGCCGTCTGCGCACCAATCGTAAATTGGTCCGCACCCCTGCAAGCCGTCGCCGCCGTCGCCCCCGAAAAGACTGCCATCCGCTAGTCCCTCGCTAGGATCGCCCCAGTCGAATAGGCTGGGGGCGTCGTCTTCCTGACCCCTGGGGTCGCGGCGGTTCGCCGGGTCGTTCGTCACATAGGTGTATCTATTCCAGGACTGCGGATTCCCGAGGTGCGCGCTGCCGCTGTAGGGGTCGGGCGACATGAATCTCCCCCAGGCGCTGTAGAAATACCGGTTCATCGCGTAGTCGAGGCCGGTGAGATTATCGCGCGTGTATGTCGCGTACTTTTCCGTGTTGTTCGGCGTCGCGTTGTATTCCGCGCCATAAGGATAATATGTGTGGCTTCCGCTGGCGGCGTTCCAGCGCACGGAGCCGAGCCGGTCCACGGCCACGGCGTTGCCTTCCGCGCTGATCAGTTTGCCCGCGAAGTAGACGTTCTGGCTTTGCAGGGTGAAGGTGACCTGGTTGTTCGCGATGGCGACTGTGTACGACGCGAGTTTCTTGCCACCCTGCCCGTATATGTAGAGGGTTTCGGTGCCGGCCGAGTTGTGGAAGTAGACGCGCTGGTTGGTGGAGGCGTAGGCGTATGCGTTGTTGGCAGTATTCACAGTCGCCAGACGGTTGGAAACGTCGTACGTCAGGTTGGTCAGGGAGCCGGAGGGGCCGAACTGCGTGACGTTCCCATTACCATCATACCCGACGTTAAAAACGTTGCTGGGCAAGAACTGGTTGGTCGCCGGATTTACCGATACGCTCAGGGGCGGCGATCCGTTTCCGCTCATGCCGGTAAGATTTCCGAAGCCGTCGTAAGCGTAGGCTTCCGACCAGGCGGTCCCGTTTACCGGCGGGAGCGGCGTACTCGTTGCGCCGGCCAGCCGCTTCAGGCTGTCGTATTGGTAGGCAACGGTCTCCCCGGTCACGGCGTCGGCGCTGCTGGCGATCTGGCCGTTGTTCTTGCCCGCCGTGTAGGTGTAGGTCATGTTCATGCGGGTGGTGGAGCCCGACGTAGTCGTGCGCTGGTACAACTGGTTCAGGGTGTTGTACACCCAGGTCTCAGTGCCGGAAGGGAGCGTGGCGTTGGTGATCTGATTGGCCGGGTTGTAGAGCGCGCCGGTGGCCCAGGTGTAGTTGGTGCTATCGGTGAGGGCGGTGGGGCGCTCTAGAGCGTCCAGGGTGTAGGTGAAAGTTGTGGGGCCGCCGTAGCCGTAGCTCACCGTGAGGGAGCCGGAGGGAGACGTGCCGCTCCTTTGTTCGGACACCACGGAGAGCGTCTTGGTGGCGACTTGGCCCATTGGGGTGTAGGTGTATAGGTGTAGGCGTCCGACTAGATCGCGCCTCCCGACGGAAGCGAAGTGACAGTCGTCCGGAGCTTGCCGATTCGTCATCCTGCCAGAAGAGTCCGCTTGATCCAGCTGAATAGCGGTCCTTGATTGCCTTCGCCGAGGCTCCCGATGGTCGCGAAGCTGTCGTTGGCGGAGTCGATCACGACGAGCTCGTCGAAATAATACAGGGACGTCCGGGCGCCCGCCAGGAGGAACCTTCCGTCCGGGCTCCAGGCCCCAGTTCCGGGAACCGCCCACCCGCGCATGAGTCGTTTGGGCGGGCCGCCCGACAATGTCACCCGCCAAAGCGCCTGTTTATTGTCAACGAACGCCAACGTCCCGCCGTCAGGGGAAATACGCGGAAATCGGCCCGAGCCGTCGTATGCAACTGTGGCGGAGCGCAGATCTATAACACAGAACAGCTCACGGGAGCCTACCACTAAGTGGCCGCCGGTTGCGGAGATCCGCAGCGTCTGGATCTCATCGAGACTGAACCGCGTGATAAGCGCGGTGACGTCGCTTTCGATGCGGCCGGTGGCCGGGTTCAAGACGATGAGGCGCCGGTCGAGGCCGCCGTTCCGTACGGCCACAAGGGCGAGGTTGCCGGCTTTGGAGGAGACCGCAATCGCCGACGCGAATCCCCCGTCAAACCTCACCGTTCGCTTGGAACGCGGGTGGTCTTCGACAAGAAAGACAATTGGCCCGCCTAGATCGGTAGCGTACGGTGCGGACCTCGCGTCAGTCCACGCAACGCACGCCCCGTCGGGCGACACTGCCACCTGCGGCGTCGGGGCGCCAGGGAGATCGAGGCGCCCGGCGGAGCTTCCGTCCGCATTGATGGCTGCCCCATCCAGTCCGAGGATGCAAAGGCCTTGCTCCTCGGCCAGCCGCTTGAAGGCCGCGAGAACCTCTTTTTTCCTTGGAGCGCACGCCGCAGCAGCGGCTGCTAACAGGACACTCGCCAACTCGCGGCGCGTAATGCCGGGGCCGGGATCCCGGCGCGACCGCTTTCCTTCCGAAATCGCGGGTGCGCTGGTCGGCGTATTCATCATAGAAGTGGTGTCAGCGTCTACAGACCGGGCAGCGGCGCCCACCAACCGAAGATTTGCATTGAGAAAGGGACTGTGTACCATGACACGTCGCCCGGATCATTCAACAGCACCAGGGTGTTCAGAGAGGAGACCAAATAGCGCAACGCCGAGCTGCTGTTCGGACCGAAGACCGCTGCGTAGGTAATATTTGCGGCGTTGATCCTGCTGACGTCGAGATCCAGGATGCCTCGCGCACCGCAGACCCACGGCCCGCTGATCGAGCCGTCGTATTGGTCGCGTGATGGAATGTCGCCCGGCAGGCCGGTGGGGCTGTCCCAGGCGAGAAGCTTATTGCTGTTCACGGGGTTATAGCCCTCGATAATTGCGGGCGGGCCGGCTGAAGACGTAAAGTCGAGGTAGCCGTGGAGCGAGGTGAACCCCAAGCCCGGCAGAGTCAGGCCCCTGGACTCGAATGTCAGCGTGCACGTCGCGAGCGGCTGCGGCGTCGGGGTCGGCGGTGGCGGCGGTGGTGGCGGCGGGTCCGGAGGGTCTGGCGGATCCGGGGGCGGGGGATCAGGGTCCGGCGGCGACCACGGGTCATCAGGGGGGTTCCCGCCGCCGGTGACTCCTGGGCAGTTAGCGTTCAGAGTCCCGTCGGGGTTTTGCCCAGTGAGGGTGCAGGGGTTACCACCGCCGCCGTCGCCCCCGTCGGGATCGGACGGATCGTCGCCGAAGATACAGGTTATACCGTCGGGGATCCGTCATCGTCGTTCAGCCCTTGCGGGTCGCGACGGTTTACCGGGTCGTTCGTCGTGTAGGTGTACCTGTTCCAAGACTGCGGATTCCCGAGGTGCGCGCTGCCGCTGTAGGGGTCGGGTGACATGAACCTGCCCCAGGCGCTGTAGAAATATCGGTTCATCGCGTAGTCCAGGCCGGTGAGATTATCGCGCGTGTATGTCGCGTACTTTTCCGTGTTGTTCGGCGTCGCGTTGTATTCCGCGCCATAAGGATAATATGTGTGGCTTCCGCTGGCGGCATTCCAGCGCACGGAGCCGAGCCGGTCCACGGCCACGGCGTTGCCTTCCGCGCTGATCAGTTTGCCCGCGAAGTAGACGTTCTGGCTTTGCATGGTGAAGTCGACTTGGTTGTCGACGATGGCCACAGTGTAGGTCGCCAGCTTTTTCCCACCCTGCCCGTATATGTAGAGGGTTTCGGTGCCGGCCGAGTTGTGAAAGTAGACGCGCTGATTGGTGGAGGAGTAGGCGTATGCGTTGTTGGAGGAATTCACAGTCGCCAGGCGGTTGGAGACGTCGTAGGTCAGGTTGGTCAGAGAGCCGGACGGACCGAACTGCGTGACGTTCCCATCCAGATCATACAGGATATTGGTGGGCGAAATCTGGTTGGTGGCCGCATTTACCGATACGCTCAGGGCGGGCGCCGACCCGCTGCCGGTGGGCGTCATGCCAGTGAGGTTTCCGAAGCCGTCGTAGGTTTTGTCTTTAGCAGCCTTCATGAAGCTGGCCTTTCAGGAAGCCGCAGGCGTTCTCTCGCAGCAGAGGGTCGCCAAGCCTAGCCAGTTTTCTGATTCGTCTGGCGCAGTCCGCCTTTCCCAATAGGTCGCAGGCGATGTCCCCGATGTCCCCGAGATAGTCCGCGTAAGCATTGAGGGTCTTCATACGCGACGTTAAAAACGTTGCTGGGCAAGAACTGGTTGGTCGCCGGATTTACCGATACGCTCAGCGGCGGCGACCCGTTTCCGCTCATCGCGGTAAGATTTCCGAAGCCGTCGTAGGTGTAGGCTTCCGACCAGGCCGTCCCGTTTACCGGCGGGAGCGGCGAGCTGGTGGCGCCGACGAGCCGCTTCAGGTTGTCGTATTGGTAAGCGACGGTTTCACCGGTCACCGCGTCGGCGCTGCTGGCGATTTGGCCGTTGTCCTTGCCCGCCGTGTAGTTGTAGGTCAATCGGTGGCGGCGACCGTTGCGGGCGGCCGCGACTGGCGCTGGCTTGGTCACGGTATTACCGGCCCTTCGATGTGCTGCATCAGGTCCGGAAGCGTCCAGCCCTCCAAGCCGCGGTACGGCCCTTCGCGCACCTTGACTCGCAGCGCCCGGTATTGGCCGGTGCCGCTGCCGTGTTCCCCGTGAACCCACGCGCCTGTCCCTCGCACCTCCTGCCCGTCTGTCACACGGGCCGGAGTACCGTTGGGGACAAAGACCACCCTTCCGGCCGCGATGGCCTGTTCGTAGCCTTCGGCTGGAGCCACAAGCCGCTTCTCGATGTCTGTGCCCGCTATCCAATGGTTGAAGTAGCCTGCCCAGGCTGGGGTCGGGCGCGCCACGAGCAGTATCCTGAACGTGTCGGCGTCGCGCGCCAAAGCGACGGACGGTGCGGTCCAATCAGAAAGCGTGACCCAATCGGCGTGCATTCCGCAGTGTGTGGTCGCAAGGAGAAGCAGGCACGCAAGAAGCCCGAGCGCACGGCTCGCCTTGGCCCTCAACACGTTGTGAGGCTTCACGGAAATGGCACCGACGTATTGCTCCAAAGGGAAAGCTGTAGAAGGTGCAGTTCCCATTTTCGTCGCAGTAGCTGTCCACGACGCCGTCGTCGCCGCCGTCGTCGTCGTCGTCGTCGTCCTTACCGCTCGCGTCCCTCCTGTTTATGGGATCGCTCGTCGTGTAGGTGTATCTATTCCACGAGTGTGGATTCCCGAGATGCGCGCTGGCCATGTACCCGTCCGGCGACATGAATCTCCCCCAGGCGCTGTAGAAATACCGGTTCATCGCGTAGTCGAGGCCGGTGAGATTATCGCGCGTATACGTGGCGTACTTCTCCGTGTTGTTGGGAGTGGCATTGTATTCCGCGCCAAAGGGATAATATGTGTGGGCTCCGCTGGCGGCATTCCAGCGCACTGAGCCAAGCCGATCCACGGCCACGGCGTTGCCTTCCGCGCTGATCAGCTTGCCGGCGAAATAGACATTCTGGCTTTGTAGGGTGAAGCTGACTTGGTTGTTCGCGATGGAAACCGTGTACGTCGCCAGTTTCTTTCCACCCTGCCCGTATATGTAGAGGCTCTCGGTGCCGGCGGAGTTGTGGAAGTAGACGCGCTGATTGGTGGAGGAGTAGGCGTATGCGTTGTTGGAATTCACAGTCGCCAGGCGGTTGGAGACGTCGTACGTCAGGTTGGTCAGAGAGCCGGAGGGGCCGAACTGCGTCACGTTTCCGTTGCCATCGTACGCGATATTGGTGGGGGAAATCTGGTTGGTCGCCGGGTTTACCGATACGCTCAGGGCGGGCGCCGAACCGCTGCCGGTGGGCGTCATGCCGGTGAGGTTCCCGAAACCGTCGTAACCGTAGGCTTCCGACCAGGCCGTCCCGTTCACCGGCGGCAGCGGCGAACTGGTGGCGCCGACCAACCGCTTCAGGCTGTCGTATTGGTAGGCCACAGTTTCCCCGGTCACGGCGTCGGCGCTGCTGGCGATCTGGCCGTTGTTCTCACCCGCCGTGTAGGTGTACGTCATGTTCAGCCTGGTGGTTGAACCCGACGTGGTTGTGCGCTGATACAACTGGTTCAAGGTATTATACATCCAGGTCTGGGCGCCGGATGGGAACGTGGCGCTGGTGATCTGGTTGGCCGGGTTGTACGCCACAGCGGAGGCCCAACTGTAGTTGGTGTTGTCGGTGAGCGCGGTGGGCCGCTCGAGGGAGTCCAGGGTGTAAGTGAAAGTTGTCGAGCTCGGATACTGGATGGACGCGAGGGTGCCCAGACCGTCGTAACCGTAGCCCACGGTGAGGGAGCCGGAGGGGGACGTGCCTCCCTTGGCCACAGAGAGCGTCTTGGTGGCGACTTGGCCCGTCGGCGTGTATGTGTATAGGTTTTCCAGCGTCCAGTTGTTCGCGCCCAGGCCGGTGGCGAAGGTGGAGGTGGTCAGCAAGCCAGGGTAGGACACATTGTTCAGGGTATCGTAGCTGTACGTCGCGCGGTCGCCAACGTTTTCCGTTGCCGTGTGGGTGTTCGCGTTGTAGACGAATCTTTGAATCTCCGTCAGCCGCTGGTACGTGTCGTAGGAGTATTGCTCGTAATTGCCGTTGTTGTAGGTCTTTGTGAGCAGCGTGCTGTCGGGGTTGTAGGCATAGCTGATCGTACCGTTTTCCGGATTGGTGGCCGACGTCAGGAATTGCGTGGTGGGGTTGTAGTTGAAGGTGCGTGTCTGAGTTCCCGTGCTGCGTGGCATGGTTACGGTCAACAGGTGGTTCAACTGATCGTAGGAATAGCCGGTGAAAAGGGAGTTGGAGTTCGCGGGCGCGGCCCCCAGCGGATACTGGTTCGTCGCGGGAACAGGCGGATTCA
>Ga0302326_10033860_pt1 | contig 10138 bp, 6 predicted proteins | sample Palsa_T0_3_FD_202264 | JGI IMG/M metagenome (GOLD analysis project Ga0302326, IMG submission 202264) | Peat permafrost microbial communities from Stordalen Mire near Abisko, Sweden - Palsa_T0_3 | ecosystem: Environmental > Terrestrial > Soil > Palsa > Peat permafrost | place: Sweden: Abisko...
CCTGGCGTTCAAGGCCGAGCGCGGCTGGCGCAACCTGCGGCTGGTCTCCTCGGCGGGGAACAGCTTCCATCCCGACTATCACGGCGAGGCGGCCGACGGCTCGCAGTGGCCGATCATGAACGTCTTCACCCGCCAGGGCGGCCAGATCCGCCACAGCTGGTCGTCGGAGATGGTCTTCACGCCGTCGGACCCGGGCCAGAACCAGCGCCACATCGACCTCATCTGGCCGCTCTGGAACGCCCTCGACCTCGCACCGCAGGGGCGTGGCGACTTCCAGCCCAGCCTGACCTACTGAGCGCAGGCGCGCTCAGAACGTCAGTCGCAGGCTCGACTGCAGCTGGGTCTGCGACTGGAACGGAGCCTCGCCCCCGAGGATGCGGCTCGGCCGGTTGCTCTCCACGTGCGAGACCTCGAGGCGCAGGTCCAGCCGCCGGGTGAGCGGGCGCCGCCAGTCCGCGGTCAGCGCCCAGCCATGCTCGCCCAAGGGCGCCGGCGGCCATGGGGCCTCGTCCGTGGTCTCGAAGGCGTCGGCGCGTGCGGTGAGCGTGCCCGTGCCGATGTCGTGGCTCAGCAGCACATAGGCCGACTCGAAGCCGATGTGGACCAGCGGCGCCGCCCTCCGGCCGATCTCGGTGCTGCCTTCGAGCCCCTGGGCCAGCAGGCGGGTGTGATCGTCGATCTGGGCGGTGGCGCCGATGTCGGTGAACTGGGTCGCCCAGGCCCACTGCTGGTCGAGGGTGACGCTGGTTCCATCGCCGCGGTTGTCATAGTGGAACAGCTCCAGCGCCACCGGCGCCGGCGGCCGCCACGCCAGCTTGACGTAGTAGCCCACCCGCCCGTCGATCTCGCGGCTGGAATAGGTCTCGTTCTCCTGGTAGCTCGCGGCGAGGGGCGACATCGCCGGCAGGTCGAAGCCGCCGAACGCCTGGCCTCGCAGATCGTCGAGCGCCCAGCCTCTGTAGGCCACCAGCGCGCCGGCCGTGTCGTCGAGGCCGAACAGCGCGCCGGTGAGGCTGAGTTGCTGCGCGCCGAACCCCTGGGTCAGCGTGGCCTCGGCGCCGCCGACCTTGATCTCCTCGCCGATCCAGCTGGTGATCGCTGATGGCGTGATGGTGTCGGTCATGCCCCAGACCGGCGCGTCGGTCTCCAACGACACCGGCGGATAAAAGTAGCCGATGCGGGCGCGAAACTGGGTCGCCGAGAGCGGCGTCGGCTTGTAGACGAAATAGGCTTGGTAGAGGTCGAACCAGTTCTCCTGGCCGGGCTGGTGGCCGGCGTCCACCACGGCGCTCCAGTCCCAGCCGAACCGGGGCGTCCATTCGACGGCGGCCAGCGCCAGCTGCAGCTTGGGATCGAAGTCGCCGCCGGCGCCGCCGCCGAGCCGGAACTTGCCGAAACCCGCGCTGGTGAATGACGGCTCGCCGTCGGCGCCCGCGGCGCGCAGGTCGATGACGCCGTGTAGGGTGTCGACCGGCGAGACGTCCACCTGCGCCGCCGCGGTGGTCGCCCACGCCGCAGCCGCCGCCGAGAGGGTCGCTAGTTTGGCGCCGCGGGCCGACAAGATCGTTGATCCCGACTAACCATAACGCCGGATGGCCGCGCGATCTTCACCCAGAAAGGTCAAGACATCCTTGAGTGGCATCGGTCGCTCGATCAGGAACCCCTGGGCGAGGTCGCAGCCCATGCCGGCCAGCAGGGCGAAGGCCTCGTGGGTCTCGACGCCCTCGGCGGTCACCTTCATCCCGAGGCTGTGGGCCAGATCGATGGTGGAGCGCACCAGCAGGGTGTTCTTGCGGCTGTCGGCCAGACCCAGCACGAAGGCCTTGTCAATCTTCAGCTCCTCGGCCCGGATCTCGCGCAGGTAGGCCAGCGAGGACAGCCCCGAGCCGTAGTCGTCGATGGAGACGCCGATCCCGGCGCCGGCGAAGCGCTCGATGTGGCGCAGCGCCCGCTCCGGCTCGTCGATCACCGCCGTCTCGGTGATCTCGAACCAGATCCGGCCCTCGGCCCGCTGCGTCGCCGCCAGCGCCGCCTCGGCGAAATCGGGATCGGAAAGCAGCCGTCCGGAGATGTTCACCGAGACGTCGAGCGTATGGCCCGCCGCCCGCATCCGGGCCTGGTCGTCGATGGCGCGGGCGAGCACGAAGTCGGTCAGCGGGCGGATGTGGCCGGTCTCCTCGGCCAGCGGGATGAACAGATCGGGCGGCAGGAAGCCGCGGACCGGATGGCGCCAGCGCACCAGCGCCTCCAGCGCGCCGACCCGGGCAGCGCGGATATCGTACTTCGGCTGGTGATGGAGGGTGATATCGCCGGCCTCGATGGCCTGCAGCATCTGGCTCATCAGCGAGAGGTTGCCGGCCGGATCGCCGTAGGCCGCGGCGTCGAACACGGCCGCCTTCTGGCGCGCCGCCCTGGCCTGGACGACGGCGATGGCGGCGCAGATCAGCGGCGGCCGCTCGCCGGGCCGCGCCTGACCGACCCCGGAGAGCCCGATGGTGACGGCGACGTCGGTGGTCGCCTCGCCCAGCCGCATCGGCGCCTCGAGCGAGCGCAGCAGGGCATGCGCCTCGGCCAGCGCCGCCTCGGGGCCCGTCGTGTGGAAGATCATGCCCAGCGTGTCGGAGCTGAGCCGGCCGATCATCGCGCCGGGGGCCCTGTCGGCCAGCCGCTCGGCCAGCTGCCGCTGCAGCTGCGCGGCCAGTTCATAGCCGATCACGCCGCGCACCTCGGCAAAGCGGTCGAGGGAGAGGGCGGCGACCATCACATGCGGCTCGTCGGCGAGCGCCGCCAGGCGCTGCTCCAGCGCCCGCCGGTTGGGCAGGTCGGTCTCGCTGTCGTGCAGGGCCAGGTGGGTGATCTGGCGCTCGCGCTGGCCGATGGCCTCGGCCATCTGGTTGAAGCTTTCGGCCAGGCGCCCGATCTCGTCGTTGGTCTCGACGGTCACCCGGGCCGCCTCGCCGCGTTGCAGACGCCGCACCGCGTCGTCGAGGACGGACACCGGACGGGTGACGCTGCGCGACAGCGCCCAGCTGCCGGCGAAGGCCAGCGCCAGGCCGGCGAGGCCGATACCGACCACGATCTCCAGCAGCAGCCGGTACGGCGCGAGCGCCAGCGCCAGCGGGTAGCGCAGCAGCAGCACGGTGCTGGCCGCCGGGCCGGTGATCGAGGGCAACGGCTTGACCAGCGCGATCGCGGCCCCGTCGGCGGTCTCCAGGCGGCCCGCGCCGGTCTGGCCGCCGAGCGAGCGATCGACGAAGGCGCTGACCGGGCGGTCCTCGGCCGGGCTCGACGGACCGGAGTCCGGGGCCCATGCGCCGGCGCGCCGGTCGAGCACGCTGGCGCTGAGCGGGATGGCGGAAAGCTGCTCCAGCGCGCTCATCTGGCGCTGGTCCATGCGCTGGGCAAACACCACCCAGCCGGTGAGTGTCGGCGACAGGATCGGCGTGGCGATGGCCTGATAGGCGTGGCCGCCGATCATCGCGACGCCGGACGGCGCGTCCTGGCTCTGCACCGCCTGGGCGATGGCCGCGCCGTCGGCGCCGAGATCGCGGCCGTCGGAGGCGGTCACCGTGCCGTCCAGCCCGACGCTGAAGGCAAGGTCAATGCCGGAGCGCTGCCGCAGGTTCTCCAGCGCCGAACGCAGCGTCGCCGAGTCCTGGCTGGCCACCGCCTCGCGGAAGCCGAAGTCGCGCGACAGCAGCTCGGCGGCGGCCTGCAGCTGGGCCGAGCGCAGCGCCCAGAGCCGGTCGAAGACGGCGCCACCGGCCTCCAGCTCGCTCTTCACCACCCGCTCGGCATTGGCCGAGATCGCCAGGTAGACCGACAGCGAGATGACCAGCAGCGCCGCGCCGAACAGGCCCGCGTAAAGCACGGTCAGCTTGGTGCGCAGGCGCCGGAACATCAGGTCAGTACATCCGCCGCGGCTCGAGGGGCGCGCGCAGTTCGCCCGCGACCGCCTGGCGGACGACGCCGTCCCTGGGCACCGCCACGGTGAGGGTGATCGCATTGCCCGGCGCCCGCAGGTAGGGGTGCCAGACCCGCAGCGGCTGCGGCCCGGCCGGCACGCCGTGGATCACCGCCTGGCCGGCGGCGTCGGTCTTGGCCGCGTAGGGCGTGTCCACCACCACGATGAAGGCGACCATGTTGTCGTGGATGTTGCAGCCGAGCGGCACGACGCCCGGTTTGTCGAAGCGGACCACGCGGGTCTCGTCGCGCCCGTACAGCTTCAGCTCAAAGGTCTTGGCCGGCGAGAACGAATAGACGTGGTGGCGGACCGTATCGAGATTGGGGAAATCGACGTCGGCGCCAACCGGCACCACCAGCACGAACGGGTCGAACTGCAGGTTCTGCTGCGCCATCCGGTAGGGCCAGGCGAACCGGATCGGGCCGGAGTGGGGGGCGGCGATGGTCACCACCGCATCGGCGATCGGCTTGCCCTGGCCGTTGCGCAGCACAACCGCGACGTCGCCCGCCACGGCCTGGAGCGGGAGCGCGAGAACCAGCAACAGCGCCGCGAACTGTTTCATTGCGGTGGCCAGCCCTACCGTCAAGCTATGAAGAGGCCGCTAAGAATGAACGGCCCTGGCAGCGCGCTGCCAGAATGTCCGGCTGCCGGCGCGATTCCCGTCCACTTTTCGTGTCTGCACCGACGGTTACGCTGCGGCGCCGAGCCAGGTCCGGGGCCCCGACGTCTTGCTGATCATCGAACTGTCCGAGAGCAGCCTTCCATGCGACCTCCGTCGCAAGGCCGATCTGTACCAGCGCTTCGCCGTACGCGAATATTGGGTGATCGACCTCGACGCCCAGCAGCTCCACGTCCATCGCCTGGGCGGCCAATGGCCCGCTCCGCCGGTCCCGCTGACGACGCCGCTCCGACCTCAGCTGATCCCCGGCCTGAGCGTCGTCATCGCCGATCTATGGGCGCCCTGAGCCTGCCGGCGAGCGCAGGCCTCAATTGTCCATCCAGAAGCTCCACAGCGTCGTGGAGGCGCTCTGGGCGCCGACGCTGAAGATCGACTGGCCGAGGTCGCGGCCGTCGATCATGGTCGAAGCGCGGTCGTAGTGGACGGTCGGCGCGCCGACCAGGTGCTTGCTGGTATAGGTGCCGCGGTTGCCGTCGATCGCGGCGACTTCGTCGAACCAGGCCGCGTTGACGTCCCCGCCCCTCGCCGCATCGGCGCCGAACCCGTAGTTCAGGGCGTCGTCCGGGTAGAACATGACGGTTCGGAAGGCGATCGCGTTGTGCAGGCCCTGGAACACCGGCCACCAGGCGGCGAAGGCGTCGCCAGGTCCGCCGATCTGGTTCTGCCGGTCGTAGTAGGACGGGATCACCTCGCACGACATGATGATCCAGGTCGCCAGCACGCCGCCGGCGGCGTGGCCGAAGCCGGGCGCGCCGCCCGTCCCGATGTCGGGCACGTGCCAGGCCTGGCAGCAGTTCGAGAGGGTCGAGTTGACCAGCCAGTCGCCATGCGGCTCGGTATAGGCGACGTTGACGGCGTTCATCCACTTGACCGACTGGGCGCCCACCACCTGCCACGGATAGGCGGTCCACCAGATGGTCCGGGTCACCGGCTGGGATCCCGAGGCGAGGCCGGAGAAGAAGCTGTTGGCCATGTCGAGGTAGGCGCTGCTGGTCGGCCAGTCCTGGTTGACGAACTCGCCCAGGGTAATGTCACCGGCCGTCGGCGCGTCGCCCTGCGGGCCCACGGCATGCTCGGGCAGCGCGGTGCGGGTGGCGCCGGGCGCTGGACCGCTGAGCGGCGCGGCGAGGTCCGGGATGGGCTCCAGCGGCTTGCCGACCGGAACGTAGCCGGCGATCTTGATGGGGGAGATCGTGTCCACGCCAGGGGTCAGCGTGGCCTCGAAATAGTAGACCGGCTGCAGGTAGTCGGCGTTGGCGTCGTAATAGGCGAGCTCGATCTTGTCGACGACGGCGCTGCTGCCCGCCTGGGCGACATAGGAGCTGAGCTGGCGCTGGATGTCGGCGCGCACCTGCTCGGTCGTGATGGTCGGCTGGATGCGGTCGCCGAGCGAGGCGGTGCGCCAGCGCCGCAGGGCGCCCACCACGGTCCCGTCGTTGGCCAGCGCGACCGAGGCGTGCGAGCCGCGCCCGTAGACCGGCAGGCCCGCGGCGTAGCGCACCGCCGGAACCAGCGTCATCACCACCCGCGCCTCGGTCGGGGCCGCGGCGGCCGCACGCGTCGTGCTGCCGCCCATGACGGTGATCGCATCGCCAACGCGGGCCTCAGTGACGTCCTTGGGGATGAAGCGCACGTCGGTGAGCGCCGCCCGGCCCAGCGCCTGCAACCGCTCGACCGGGGCAGGCGCGCGCGGCGCGGCGGCGCTGACCAGTTCAGCAAGGTTCGGAATCAGGTGCGCATCGCCGCTCACCGGATCGACGTAGACGCGCACCCGGTCGAGATCGGTCTGCCCGGTGGCGCCGCGCGCCACCAACAGCCGCGCCTCGGTCTGCAAGGCCGGCAGCCTGGCGGCGACGAGCTTCTCGTTGATGAAGTCGACCGGGGCGCTGGTCGGCGCCAGCCGGTAGATCTGCATCTGGGCCGGCGCCGGCGGCGGCTGCACGGCGAAGCGGATGGCCGGCGTCTGCGCGGTCGCCGCGCTCGCCAGGCCGAGGGCGGCGAACAGCGCCAGCAGGGCCGAGGCCCGCGAGCGGGACCGAGCCAGACGGCGCCCCGTGCTTTGCGAGGCTGCGGCGGCGATCAGGAAGGCGGTGCGCATTATCTCGGTCCCCTCGCGAGGTCGGGCCGGAGCGACGCTCGTTCTCGGCCCCAAGCCAAAGTCACGGCCGGCCAGGCGCGCGCCTCAAGAATCGCGTCACCACCGGCGACATCGCTCCCGAGTTGGCGAGCGGTTCAGCCACTATGTTGCAGCTTGGCCTTCCATTGTGGCGGAGCTTGGGCGCCGAGGTCACCACATGTCGAAGCTGTATCAGACGCGCGGAGGTCGGCGACTGCGGGACCGCCTCACGTCGCCAGCGCGACGCCGCCATCCACGGCGATGGTCTCGCCGACCACATAGTCGCCGGCCCGCGAGGCCAGGTAGATGGCCGCGCCGGCCATGTCCTCGTCGCGGCCGATGCGGCGCATGGGCACCCGCTTGGCCACCTCGTCGCCGTGGTCGCGGGCGTCGCGGTTCATCTGCGAGGCGAACGGCCCGGGGGCGATGGCGGTGACCACGATCCAGTCGCGCACCAGCCGCATGGCCATGCGCCGGGTCAGGTAGATCAGGCCCGATTTGGAGGCGTGGTAGGAGTAGGTCTCCTGCGGATTGAGCCGGATGCCGTCGATCGAGGCGACCATGATCACCTTGGCCGGCCGCTCCTGCGAGGCCGCCGCGGCCAACTTGGCGTGCAGGGCCTGGGTGAGGAAGAACGGCGACTTCAGGTTCAGATCCAGCACCTTGTCCCAGCCGCTTTCGGGGAACTCGTCGAACTCCGCGCCCCAGGCGGCGCCGGCGTTGTTCACCAGGATGTCGAGCGACGGCTCGGCCTCGCCGATCCGCGCCGCCAGCGCCTTGCAGCCCGCCACCGTGGAGATGTCCTGCGGCAGCGAGATGCAGGTCCCGCCCCCCGCCGACAGTTCCTCGGCGGTGGCGTCGCAGTCGGCGGCCTTGCGCGAGGAGACGTAGACCTTGGCGCCGTGCTCGATGAAGCCGGCCGCGATCATCTTGCCGATGCCGCGCGAGCCGCCGGTGACCAGCGCGGTGCGGCCCTCCAGCGAGAACAATCCGTGGGCCATGCCCCCTCCCCTTGGTCTGGTTGGCGCGCAGCAGTGCCGCGCACGCCGGCGGGGGTCAAGCCGGCGTCAGACCAGCCGCGCGCCCCACAGCCGCTCCAGGATCTTCAGCGGCGAGCGCGACGGGTCGGCCAGCACCTCGACCGGCACGTAGAAGGTCTGCTCGAGCGCGCAATGGCCACTGACCGCGGCGTGCGGCGTCTGGTCGGTGAAGGCGAGCCAGGTGGCGCCGTGAGGGAATGTGACATACCGGCGCGGGGCCGTGTCCTGGTAGGTCCGATCGCGCTTGGCCGCGTCGTGCATGCCCAGCATGATCTGGTCGTAGTCGGTGCGGCGGCTCTTGGTCAGCGACAGGCCTTCCAGCACCCGCGCCTCGCCCGGCAGCAGTCTGCGGGTGCGGCCCTGGAACCGCTTGGCGTAGTCCTCGAAGCCGCCCTCGGCGATCGCCCACGCGCGGTCGGCGCCGGAGGGATCGATGTTGGAGAACACGCGCAGGATGCGTCGCCCGGCCACCGGCTGGGAAGTGAAGGCGTCCAGGTGCAGGCTGCGATCGTCCTTGCGCCGGCTGAGCGGCGGCTCCTGCTGCACCGAGCGGCGTCGCAGGGAGGTGCGCCCCAGCTCCAGGCCCGCCCCATAGGCAGGGAAGAACTCGTCGAGCAACTCGTCCGCCCACGCCGAATATCTGGCCATCAGCGCACCCAGGGCCGCGACGTCCGAGGTTTCGCCCAGCACCCCATCGACCTCGCCGGTGCGGGGATTGAAGCTGGAGTTCTTGGAGCGGCCGTCGCTCCAGTGGGTCTCCACCACCCCGAGCTCGGCCGCGGAGAGTCGGAAAGGCTCGGTGCGGAGAATCAGCACGCCGTCGCGCTCGAGCAGCGAACGCAAATCCTCGTCCGCTGGATGTCCGGCGACCGCCACGTGGCCGGCCCGGTCCGTACGCGATCCATCTCGCCGCGTCGGCGACTGCATGGGACTGTTCTCCAACCTTCCCATTCCCTTAGCGCCGCTCCTTGACGCCGAATCCGGCGTCGCCAAGCGGCGGCATAATTAAGTCGGTCGGCGCGGATGCGCCAGTGCAAGCAGGCCTCACGCTCGCCTCCCCTCGGCGGCGCTTATAAGGCGTAACGTTGCGAACAGATTTCATGTGGCGGCTACCCCGGACCGCGGCGCGCCAGCGCTCACTCGGCGGCCTCAAGTCGCACGGTGATCTGCAGCTCGATGTCCGCCGCCGATCCGCCGATGAGCAGGTCGTAGGCGCCCGGCTCGGCGACCCAGCCCCGAATCACCGGGTCGTAGAAGGCGAACGCCCGCTCGTCGAGTTGCATGCGCACGGTCCTGGCCTCCGAAGGTTCGAGCGAAACCTTGGAAAAGGCCTTGAGTTCCTTGACCGGCCGGTCCTGCGACGGGCCACGCGGCCGCACGTAGAGCTGGGCGGTCTCCTGCCCACGCCGCTGGCCGGTGTTGGTGAGCGTGAAGCTGACGTTCACCGGCGCGCCGACCTTCACCGTCTCCGGCGCGACCGGATCGCTGTAGGCGAAGCGGGTGTAAGTCAAGCCGAAGCCGAACGGGAACAGCGGCGGCTCGTTGGACGAATCGAAGTGCCGGTAGCCTACCCGCAGCCGCTCGCCGTAGACCGCCGTCTGGCCGCCCGGATAATAGGGCTGGGCTGGGCTGTCCTCGAGCCGCGCCGGGAAGGTGACCGGCAGGCGTCCGGAGGGCTCGGCCGCGCCCCGCAGGATACGGGCCACGGCGTCCGGGCCTGCCTCGCCGCCAAGCCAGCCCTCCACCACCGCCGGGACGTGGTCGATCCAGGGCATGGCGTAAGGCGCGCCGTTCACCAGCACCACGACGGTGCGCGGATTTGCGGCCAGCACCGCCTCGACCAGGGCGTTCTGGTCGCCCGGCAGGTCGAGGCTCTGGCGGTCGTAGCCCTCGCCCTCGGTGATCGACGCCGAGCCGATCACCACCACCGCCGCATCGCAGGTCGCGGCGAGTTGGGCGGCCTCCTCGACCGAGCCGCGCGGCTCGCGCACGCCCAGGCTGACGAACTCCCAGTTCAGCCCCTGCGAGCCGTCGTTGGCCTGGTCGGCGCGAGACGGCGAGGCGCGGACGTATTCGAACCGGATCGGATAGCCGCGCCCGGCGATCAGCTCCTTGGCGACGATCCGGCGCGGGACCATGCCGCCGCCGACGTCGAGATTGTCCGCCGGCGCGGGCGTCGCAGCGTCGATCAGCGGCGCGCCATCCAGCCACAAGCGCGCCTCGCCCGGCCCCCGCAGGGCGATTTCGTGGCGACCGTCGCGCTCCGGCCACAGCCAGCCGGACCAGCGGAGGGCCGCGTAGGGGGCCGAGGCGCCGCCGCCGAGGTCGTGGCTGACCAG
>Ga0302326_10033861_pt1 | contig 10138 bp, 6 predicted proteins | sample Palsa_T0_3_FD_202264 | JGI IMG/M metagenome (GOLD analysis project Ga0302326, IMG submission 202264) | Peat permafrost microbial communities from Stordalen Mire near Abisko, Sweden - Palsa_T0_3 | ecosystem: Environmental > Terrestrial > Soil > Palsa > Peat permafrost | place: Sweden: Abisko...
GCGCGCGCCGCGACCGGCGTCGTGGGCCGCGATCCGCGCCGCGACGTCGAGCGCGACCCCGACGTAGAGCGTCCCGTCGGCGCACTCGGCGATGTAGACGAACCAGGCCTCCACGGCCGGCAGCGTACCTACTTCCCGTCGCGCAGGAACACGAGCGCGCGCTCGAGCACCTCGTCGCGTCCGGCGCGGATGCCGGCGATGGTGGGGGCACCTCGACGTCCGGCACGAGGCCCGTACGCTGGAGCTGGCGGCCGTCGGCGTGCCGCACGTCGTGGCCGCTGAAGCTGACGTAGAGCCCCCCGGGCAGGGACAGGTTGGTCACGTCCCCGTTCGCGCCCGCCGTCTGCGAGCCGATGAACGTCGTCCCGCTGGCCGCCTCGAAGAAGAGGCCGGTGTGCTCGGCCTGGCTCATCGTGCGCTCGTCGATGAGCATCACGGTCTTGCCGCGGTAGAGAGGCTTGTCCGTCGGCGGGATCCCTTGCTCGAAGAACGAGTAGTTGCTGGAGCCGACGGTGACGAGAGGCTCGAAGAACTGCGCCCCCGCCTTCGCATGGCGCACGTTCAGTCGCGGCGCCATCGTCCACACGATGCCGTGCGGATAGCCGCGCATGTCGAACACGATGGCTCGTGTCTTCTCGAATGCGGTGAACATGGCGTCGACCTCGGTCTTCTCGAGCCGATCGAGGTCGACGTAGCCGATGCCGTCCTCGAGCAGCCGGTACACCGCGTCCGCCCGCTCCGGCGTCGACCAGCTCGTGACTCGTGGGACCGTCACGTCCCGCGTCGCGCCGTTCGCGCCGCGCACGGTGAGCTTCATCTTCGAGCCTTCGTCGCCCCTGAGGGCGGTGCGCGCCGCGCGGTACGACCGCCAGGAATCATTCGACCCCGCGATGTATTTCCCGAGACGCGCAGTGCGCGCGGCGAAGGGCTCCCCATCGACCGCAACGACGACATCGCCGACCGTGAGACCAGCGCTCGCGAGCGACGCGCCACCGACGAGCGACGTCACGACCGGCTCCCCTTCGACCACGCGGACCTCGAACGGCGCGCGCGCCGCACCGAAGGTCGACCTCAGCTCCTTGCTCCCCCAGACGTTGACGTGGCCGTCCGGGATCCGCGCCGCGAGCTCCGCGACGGTCAGTGCGTACTCGTGCGCGTCGGCCGCAGCCTCGAAACGCGGGATGAAGTCGACGAGGGCCCGCTCCCAGGCGTCGCCCATGAGCGGCAAGTACGGATAGAAATAGTGGATGACGTTCCAGAAGCGGAAGAGCGCGAGCATCCTCCGCTCCCGCGACGGGTAGGGCTCGTCGGCGTACGTCGCGTCGGGGCTCCACGTCGGGTGCCGCGGCTTGGCGGCCTTCGCCGGGTCCCTGGGCGCGGCGTGCTGTCGGGCGGCGCGCACGGCCGCCTCGAGGACCTTCGCCTCGGGGGCCGCAGCGTCCAGCTCGACGTCGGGCCGGGGAGCCGATCCCACGAGCTCGGCCCGCCGGAGATGGGCGCGATAGCCCCCGGCGAGCGTAACGACCTCGCTGGCGGCGAATTCATCGGGCGCCATCGGCCCGTGGACCACGACCGCGGCGTCGCCGGTACGCTGCATGGCCCAGGCGAGCTCGGGCACGCCGGTCGCGGCATTCGTGAGAAAGACGACGCGGGACGGGTGGGGCTTCTTCGTGGCCGCAAAGGCCGGCGGGAGCTCCTCGGTCAGCAGTGTCCGGTAGCCGCCCGACGTGACGCCACTCTGCGGCTGGTAGCCACGATGCTCGACCATGCGCTGGGGCAACCCCACCGTCTCGTGCGACGGGAGGCGAGGGGCGAGCTGCTCGATGACCATCTGCGCGTATCCGTCCCCTCCGCCGGCAGGCGCGCGAAGGTCCAGCACCACGAGCTTCGCCTTCGACAGCTCCCCTTCCACGCGCGTCACGAGCGGCTGGATGTCCTGCCAGGAAGCGGCGGCGATCGGGATGACGGTCACGCCGTCCGTGACGTGCGACGGGGTCGGCGAAGCATGATCGGCGGGGGGCTTGGGGGGCGTGGGCCCCTCGTGCTCGACGCGCGTCGCGGGGTCGTGCAGCGCCTGGAGCATCAGGCGGACGGCCGCCGCGGCGTCGTCGTCGTTCTGCGCGGCGACCGCCCCGGGAAGCGCGGTGGTCAGGGCGGCATCCCAGTCGACGCCGCCCTCGACGACCGCAGGGTCGAGGTAGCGGATCTGACCCCACACGCTGCACAGATCGACGAGGCGCGCGGTGCGGGGATCGACGGGCGGAGGCGCGGGCTCGGAGGCAGGCTGGGCGATGGACGCGGGCGTGGTGACGGGCGCAGGCGTCTGCGCGAGGACGGACGCGGGCGTGGGCGTGGGTACCGGCGGTAGCGCGGGGGCGCATGCGGACAGGAAAACGACGGCGACGGCGGCGGCGGGGTGCTTCATGGGATGGAGAGCTACGAATGCCACACCCCCCGCGATGGATGCATCGTGAGTCAAACAGACGACAGAGCCCACGGGCCCCGTGGACACGCGCCTCGCACGGCCGCTACCGTAGACGCTGCCGTGTCCCATCGTCGTGTCGTGTCCTGGCTCGCGGTCACCCTCCTGTCGGCGACCGCTTTCCCGCTGGCGTGCGGAGGGGCACCGGTGGCCCCGCCGGTGAGCACCGAGCCACCCCCCGCGACGCCTGTCGCCTCGGCCTCGGCGGCTCCCGCCCCGGTGACCTCGGCTTCCACGGCCCCGTCACTGCCCGCGAGCTGCGGGGACAAGGAGATCCGCGATGCCCACGGCAACTGCATCGCGGCCGTCTGTCCGTCCGGCCAGGCGCTGGGCAGCGACGGCAACTGCAAGGCGCCGGCCCCCTGCCTCGACGGCGAGGAGCTGATGGGCGCGTGCATCTGCCCCCGCGGCAAGAGCGTCGACGACACCGGCCACTGCGTCTTCGCGCGGTGCCCCGAGGGCACCACGGGTGGCACGGTGTTTCGCGTCGAGACCACCGGCGAGTGTATGGAGTGCCGTCCCGGGACGGTGCCGTGCGGGGACCACTGCTGTCCGGGTGGAGGCAAGCGATCACACTGAAGGCGGTACCCAGAAGGCTCGTTCACGACTTGGTAGTGTGAGGGAGGCGTTCGGCAAACCGCAGGCGCCGCTCTCGAAACCGGGAGCGTCGTTGCAGAAACCAAGAGCGTCGTTCTGGAACCCACAGCGTCACTTTGGCGCCGAACGTCGCGCTGAGGATGGCGAAGACGACACTGAGTTTCGCGAGCGACGCTCTGCGCGCCTGAGGGCGACGATTCGAAGACAAGACGTCGCTCTCGAAGAACCGAACGTCACCCTGACGATTGCGAAGGCGCCGCTGTCGATGGATGGGGCGTCACTTTCGGCGTGAGAGGCACGCCATCGAGACGGGAAGGCGCCTTCGTGAAACCAAGCGTCGACCTATCGATTCGAACGTCGCTTTCATGAATGCGAGAGCGGAACCATCGATCCCAGTGACGCATTCTGGCGCCCAGTGCGTCGTTCACGAAACCAAGTGGCGCGCTCGCGATTCATCGGTCGACGCCATCGATTCCAAGTGCCTCGTTTTCGGCGAAAACGAGCGAGGAGCAATCCGAAGCGCCTCCCTTTCGACAAAAAGGAGGGACGAGTATCCCAGAAGGCACGTTCACGATTCACATGCAGCAAGTCGAAGCGAAAACGCACGTCCACGAACGACGAAAGGCACAATCCTACCTCCCGTCGAGCGCCAGGTTCAGCTCGAGGACGTTGACCCGCGGCTCGCCGAGGAAACCCAGCTGGCGATCCTGCGTGTGGACGGTGACGAGCGCCTTCACGCGCGTCTCGTCGAGCCCTCGAGCACGAGCCACGCGCTTCACCTGATAGACCGCCGCGGCGGGCGAGATATCCGGGTCGAGCCCGCTGCCCGATGAGGTGACGAGGTCCACCGGGGGGGGCGCCTGGTTGTCCGGGTCGGCCGCGTGGAGCGCGTCGATGCGACCCTTCACCTCGTCCGCGAGCGCCGGATTGGTCGGCCCGAGGTTCGACGCGTAGGAGGACGCGCCGTTGTCCGGGAGCGGCTTGCCGTTCGAGTCCGTCGTCGCCGAGAGACGCCCCCAGAAGTACCTCGGATCGTCGAAGGATTGCCCGATGAGCGACGAGCCGAGCGTCTTGCCGTTCTTGACGATGAGGCTCCCGTTGGCCTGACGCGGGAAGGCCGCCTGCGCGATGCCGGTGATGAGCAGCGGATAGGCGACCCCGGTGATGACGGTGAGGGCCAGGAGCATGACGACCGCGGCGCGAAGCTGGGCGAGCATTGGAGTCCTCTACGTGAGGTGAAGGACGACGAGAATGAGGTCGATGAGCTTGATCCCTACGAACGGCACGACGATCCCGCCGAGCCCGTAGATGAGGAGGTGATCCCGCAGGAGGCGCGACGCTCCAACGGCGCGGTACTTGATACCGCGGAGCGCGAGCGGGATGAGAGCGACGATGATGAGCGCGTTGAAGATGACGGCGCTCATGATGGCGCTCTGCGGCGAGGCCAGGTGCATGATGTTGAGCGCGTTCAGCGCCGGGTACGTCGTCGCGAAGGCGGCGGGGATGATCGCGAAGTACTTGGCGACGTCGTTGGCGATGCTGAACGTCGTGAGCGCGCCGCGCGTCATCAGGAGCTGCTTGCCGATCTCGACCACCTCGATGAGCTTCGTCGGGTTCGAGTCGAGGTCGACCATGTTGCCGGCCTCCTTGGCGGCCTGCGTGCCCGTGTTCATGGCGACCGCGACGTCGGCCTGCGCGAGCGCGGGGGCGTCGTTCGTCCCGTCGCCCGTCATGGCCACGAGACGGCCTCCTTTCTGGTGCTCGCGGATGAGGGCCAGCTTCGCCTCCGGGGTGGCCTGGGCGAGGTAGTCGTCGACGCCGGCCTCGGCGGCGATGGCGGCGGCGGTCAGCGGATTGTCGCCGGTGATCATCACCGTCTTGATCCCCATACGGCGGAGCTCCGCGAAGCGCTCCTTGATGCCACCCTTCACGATGTCCTTCAGCTGAACGACGCCGAGAACACGCGCCCCCTCGGCGACGACCAGCGGCGTACCCCCCTGCTTCGCGATCTTCTCGACCGACAGGCGCACGTCGGACGGGAACGCTCCTCCCTTGGCCTCGACGTACGCCTGGATCGCGTCGGACGCGCCCTTCCGGACCTCGCGTCCGTCCAGATCGACGCCACTCATCCGCGTCTGCGCCGTGAAAGGCACGAACGTCGCCTTGAGCGCGTGCACGTCACGCTCGCGGATGCCGTACTTCTCCTTGGCCAGGACGACGATGCTCCGCCCCTCGGGGGTCTCGTCGGCCAGAGAGCTCAGCTGCGCGGCGTCCGCCAGCCCCTGCTCGTCCACCCCGGGGGCGGGGAGGAACGCAGTCGCCTGCCGGTTCCCGAGCGTGATCGTGCCCGTCTTGTCAAGGAGGAGGACGTCGACATCGCCCGCCGCTTCCACGGCGCGGCCGCTCGTGGCGATGATGTTCGCCTGGATCATGCGGTCCATGCCGGCGATGCCGATGGCCGAGAGAAGCCCCCCGATCGTCGTCGGTATCAGGCAGACGAGCAGCGCGACGAGCACCGTGATGGTCACCGGCGCGCCCTTCCCGGCCGCGCCCACGCTGAAGAGCGAGAACGGGAGCAGCGTGACCGTCGCCAGGAGGAAGATGATCGTGAGCGCCGCGAGCAGGATGTCGAGCGCGATCTCGTTCGGAGTCTTCTGCCGCTTCGCGCCCTCGACCATGGCAATCATCCGGTCGAGGAACGTCTCGCCCGGGTTCGTGGTCACGCGCACGATGAGCCAGTCGGAGAGGACACGCGTACCGCCGGTGACGGCGCTGCGATCGCCCCCGCTCTCGCGAATGACCGGCGCGCTCTCGCCGGTGATGGCGCTCTCGTCGACGGAGGCGACCCCCTCGACGATCTCGCCATCGGCCGGGACGAAGTCGCCCGCTTCGACGAGGACGAGGTCCCCCTTTCGGAGCTGCGAGGCGAGCACGGGGCTCGTCGCCGCGTCGCGACGCGCCTGGGAGATCTGCTTGGCGGGGTTGTCCTGCCGGGATTTTCGCAGCGAGTCGGCCTGCGCCTTGCCGCGCCCCTCGGCCATGGCCTCCGCGAAGTTGGCGAAGAGGACGGTGAACCAGAGCCACAGCGACACGGCCAGGATGAAGCCGGCCGGCGCCTCGCCCTTGCCGACGAGCGCCTGGATGAAGAGCCCCGTCGTGAGGACGCTGCCGACCTCGACGACGAACATGACGGGGTTGCGTACCTGATGGCGTGGGTCGAGCTTGCGCAGCGAGTCGACGATGGCGCGCCGCACGATGGCCGGATCGAACAGCGGGCGGGCCTGGCCGCGGGTGCGGTGCTGGATGGTCGTATCCATGGTTCTCATGCCCCGGCGAGCAGTTGCTCGACGAAGGGCCCCAGCGCGAGCGCGGGGATGAACGTCAGCGCGCCGACGATGATGATGACGCCCACGAGCATCGCGACGAAGAGCGGCGTGTGGGTGGGCAGCGTGCCGGCACCCGTGGGGACGATCTTCTTGGCGCCGAGAGAGCCGGCCAGGGCGAGGACCGGCACCTTGATGAAGAACCGCCCGAAGAACATCGCGAGCCCCAGGGTCGTGTTGTAAAATGGCGTGTTCGCCGAGATGCCACCGAACGCGCTGCCGTTGTTCGCCGTGGCCGACGAGTAGGCGTAGAGGATCTCGCTGAACCCGTGCGGCCCGGGGTTGGAAACGCCCTTGCGCCCCGCCTCGGTCGCGACGGCGATGGCCGTGAAGAGGAGGATGCTCGCCGCGGGCACGAGGATGGCCAGCGACGCCATCTTCATCTCCTTGGCCTCGATCCTCTTGCCGATGTACTCGGGCGTGCGACCCACCATCAGCCCTGCGACGAAGACGGCGACGACCGCGAACATGAGCATGCCGTACATCCCGGCGCCTACGCCGCCGAAGATGATCTCGCCTAGCTGGATGAGAAACAGCGGCACGAATCCGCCGAGCGGCGTGAACGAGTCGTGCATCCCGTTGACGGCGCCGCAGGAGACGGCCGTCGTCGCCGTCGCATAGAGACCCGACGCCGAGATGCCGAAGCGCACCTCCTTGCCCTCCATGCTGCCGCCGGACTGGAGCGCACCGGCGAGCTGGTCCACGTGGAGCGCCGCGATGCCGGGGTTGCCGGCCTGCTCGCGGTCGACGCACAGCCAGAGGAGCGGCAGGAACACGACGAACATCGCCGCGAGGATGGCCCACCCCTGGCGCGTGTCCTTGACCATCTTGCCGAACGTGTAGGTGAGCGCCGCCGGGATCAGCATGAGGGCGTAGACGTTGAAGAAGTTGCTGAGCGGCGTCGGGTTCTCGAAGGGGTGAGCGGCGTTGATGTTGAAGTAGCCTCCGCCGTTCGTCCCGAGCTGCTTGATGGCCTCCTGCGACGCGACTGGGCCGACGGCGAGGATCTGCTCGGTCACATCCTGCCCGGCCGCGTCCTTGGTCCCCTGGAGGAGCGCCACGTGGTGCGCCGCCGAGAACGTCTGCACGACGCCCTGCGACACGAAGATGAGGGCGAGGAGGACCGAGAGCGGCAGGAGGATGTAGAGCGTGCTTCGTGTGAGATCGACCCAGAAGTTGCCGAGCGTCGAGGTCGTCCGTCGCGAGATCCCGCGGATGAGCGCGACCATCACCGCCATGCCGGACGCGGCGCAGACGAAGTTCTGCACCGCGAGGGCGGACATCTGCGTGAGGTAGCTCATCGTCGTCTCGCCGCCGTACGACTGCCAGTTCGTGTTGGTCACGAAGCTGATGGCGGTGTTCCACGACAGGTCGGGCGTCACGGCTCCCATCCCGTCCGGGTTGAGCGGCAGGTGCGACTGCAGGCGCTGGATCGCGTACACGACGACGACTCCGACCCCGTTGAAGAGCAGCATCCCGCCCGCGTACGTGGTCCAGCGCGTCTCGCGCTTCTCGGCGTCACCGGGGACGCCCGCGAGGCGGTAGACCAGGCGCTCGAGCCAGCCGAACGCCTTCTCGAGCAGGATCGGCTCGCCCTCGTAGACGCGCGCCATGTAGAGCCCGAGCGGCTTCACGGCCGCCACGATGGCGGCGAGGAACACGGCGATCTGCGCGTAACCCTGCCAGCTCACGAGAACGCCTCCGGCTTGAGCAGCGCGACGAACAGGTAGACGAGGAGCCCCAGGGAGACGACTCCGCCGATGACGTAGAGAATGGGCATGGTGGTCTCCTCAGACCCGATCGCAGAGACGCACGAGGCCCCAGGAAACGGCGAGCAAGGCCGCGGTGAGCGCGAGATAGGCGATGTCCATCATGCGAGACTCCTGGCCAGTGACTTCAAGGCCGTGACGACGATGACGAGAGCGATGAGTCCTTCGAGGTCGAGCCCCTTGACGGTGCAGACCCCGACGCGAAGGATCGCCCAGCCGAGCACGAGCCGGTTTGCGATTCGCTGTGCGACCCCGAGTGGATCCGGAGCTTCGCACGAGACAACGCCGGCGATCCGGTAGGGATTGGCGAGGGACAGCACGGCACGGCTCATGGGACGGCCCGAACCGTAGGCCCTCCTTCGTTAAGAAGGCATCAAGACGGCAACACCCCGCATCAAGGAAACCTCAAGACGTGGCGGTCCCTTCAGGAGTCAGCTCCGGCAGGTGCTAGGTTCGCCCCGCCCCATGGACCACGTCCCCGCCACGACGCTGCCGTCGCACCCGGCCGCCTCCGCGAACACGCACCACAAAGCCTCCGTGGCTGCGCTGACGCTCGGCGCGCTCGGAGTCGTCTTCGGCGACATCGGGACGAGCCCCCTCTACACGCTCCGTGAATGTCTGCGCGGGACGGGGAGCGGCGCTCCGGCACCCGAGGACATCTACGGTCTCCTCTCGCTCATCTTCTGGTCGCTCACGATGGTCGTCACCGTGAAATACCTGACGTTCATCATGCGCGCGGACAACCACGGCGAAGGTGGGATCTTCGCGCTCCTCGCGGTCGTCCCCGAGAAGCTACGGATGAAGAACACGAAGAAGATCTCCGCGGTGGCGCTCATCGTGGTGGTCGGCGCGGCGCTGCTCTACGGCGACGGAGCGATCACCCCCGCGATCTCGGTCCTCAGCGCGATCGAAGGGCTCGAGGTGCTGAGTCCGTCGTTCCAGCCGGCGGTGATCCCGATCACTTGCGTAATTCTGGTCGTGCTCTTCGCCGTGCAGAAGCAGGGCACGGGGACGGTGGGGAAGCTGTTCGGGCCCATCATGCTCGTCTGGTTTTTCACCATCGGCGCCCTCGGGGCCTACCAGATCGCGCAGGAGCCGCAGGTCCTCACGGCGCTCTCACCACACCACGCCGTCCGCTTCTTCGCCGCCCACGGGATGCCCGGGTTCCTCGTTCTCGGCTCGGTCGTCCTCGCAGTCACCGGGGGCGAGGCCCTCTATGCGGACATGGGGCACTTCGGGGCGCGCCCCATCCGCTTGGCCTGGCTCGTGCTCGCCATGCCCGCGCTCGTCCTCTGCTACTTCGGACAGGGCGCCCTCATCCTTCGCGATCCGGCCACGGCCGGGAACCCGTTCTTCTCCATGGTTCCCGCAGGCGCGGCGACGCTGGCGCTCGTGGTCCTCTCGAGCGTGGCCACGGTGATCGCCTCGCAGGCGCTCATCTCGGGAGCGTTCTCGCTCACGCGCCAGGCGATGCAGCTGGGCTACTTCCCCCGCGTCACCATCAAGCACACCGCCGCACACACGGAGGGGCAGATTTACATCCCGCAGATCAACTGGATCCTGGCGGTGGGCTGCCTCCTGCTCGTCATCGGCTTCCAGAAGTCGGACCGCCTGGCGTCGGCGTACGGCATCGCGGTGACGGGCACGATGGCCCTCACGTCGCTCGTCTACTACGTGGTGATGCGCCACACGTGGAAGTGGTCGAAGCCCGTATGCGTCGCCGTGCTCCTCCTCTTCCTGTCGTTCGACCTGCCGTTCTTCGCCGCGAATACCGTCAAGATCCTCGACGGTGGCTGGGTACCGGTGCTGATCGGGGTTGGGTTCATCGCGGCGATGCTCATCTGGAGCAAGGGGCGCACGCTGATCGTCGAGGAGTACCTGCGCCGGAGCGCGACGCTCGAAGAAGC
>Ga0302326_10033864_pt1 | contig 10137 bp, 11 predicted proteins | sample Palsa_T0_3_FD_202264 | JGI IMG/M metagenome (GOLD analysis project Ga0302326, IMG submission 202264) | Peat permafrost microbial communities from Stordalen Mire near Abisko, Sweden - Palsa_T0_3 | ecosystem: Environmental > Terrestrial > Soil > Palsa > Peat permafrost | place: Sweden: Abisko...
GGCCTCACCCGCTCGACCGCGCTGGATGGGCGGGCCTTCGACATCGCCTGCGGCCAGATCGACATCGGCAACGCCGAGACCCCGCTGACCGCCCGCATGTCGCAGGGCGTCCCGCAGGCCGACGGCCAGCTGGCGGTCGAGCCGGTGATGGACGTGGCGCACGTGGCCGACGCGCTGGTCTACATGGCCCAACTGCCGCTTTCGGCCAACGTCCAGTTCATGACCGTGATGGCGACCAAGATGCCCTTCATCGGACGGGGCTGACCCCGGCCCGCGCGCGGCCGGCCGGGGTCGCCGTCGGCATCAGAACATGACGCCGGCTTCCAGCATGGCGCGGCCCTGGCTGGTCTTGTTGCCGAAGGCGCCCAACTCGTCGCCGAAGGTGCCCGACCCGATCCCCGTGTAGGACGCCTCGATCCGGGCGTAGAAGATGCCCTTCTGGTAGGTCGGGGTCAGGGTGAGCGACCAGGCGCTGCTGCCCGGGCCGTAGAGCAGGTTGGCCAGCCCGTTAGACTGCTCGTACTCAACCCGCCCGGCGACGCTGATCTCCGAGTTGAAGCTGTACTTGGCGATGATCGCGCCGGCCCAGATGTCGCCGCTCGGCGAGAAGAACGACGACGGCACGTCGTTGTATTGGAAGTAAGGCGTGATCGTCCACGGGCCCTGGGTGTGGCTGTAGATCACATTAAGCACTTCGCCCTGGTTGAGCAGGATATTCGTGGCGAATGGCGCGCAGTTGAACTTGCAGCTGGTGAAGTTCTTCGACGTGTTGCCGGAGGCGGCGAGTTCGATGGTGTCGGAGTTCTTGAACGTATAGGTGACCTCGCCCGAGGCCGTGGTGTACTCGCCGGAGTAGAAGCCGTCGTTCCAGGAGAACGAGACCGCCCACGGACCGCTGCCGAAGTTCACCTGGACGCCGCGGCTGAACAGCGGCTCGGTGTTCCACAGCAGGCCGCGCTCGATGTTGGCGTTCTCGTAGGTGAACGGCAGCTCGGCGCCGATCAGGGTCGGCAGCTGGCCGACCTGGAAGCTGACCACCGAATTGGGCACGATCTTCACATAGCCCACCGGCACCACGCCGAAGGTGTTGGAGGTCTGCTCGGTGGCCTTGAGGTAGGACGCTCCCAGGGTCGGGAACGAATAGCCGCCGGCCTCGACGACGAACTGCACCGGCCCGTCGTCCTTCTGGATGGTCACCAGGGCGTTGGAGAAGTCGACGCCCGAGGTGCTGTTCAGCCTCCCCGAGGCGGCGTCGAAGCCCGGATTGCTCTGCACGTAGCCGAGGCCGGAGAAATCGCCGTTCACATACAGCTTGCCCAGCGGGCCGGCGTCGAAGGAGGCCGAGTTGGCGTTGTTGGAGAGCGTCGGGCCCATCGACGGATAGGGCGGGGGCGTGGGCGGCGGCGGTGGCGAAGCGGGCGTCGCGGCCGGCGTGGCGCCGGCGGCCGGCGGGGTAGCCGGCGTCGCCTGATCGTCGGCGAAGGCCAAGCTGGCATAGGCCAGGCCCATCGTCACGCCACCCGCGCACAGCAACAGCTTTAGCTTGTTCATGAGATCTATCCCCTTGTGGTTGCGCCACCGGATTTTTCCGATGCGGCGCGTGGGCGGCGCATTTTGAGCGTCGGCCCAGCAGTCATGTCCGCCGCGTTGGCGCCGAGCGAATAGCTCCGTTTGCGATGTCGCCCGCGCGCCGGAGGGGTGAGTTCGAGTCTTAGGCGCCCGCGCGGGGGCCTGCCCAATCCCTGGGCGCCGCCGAGCAAGCCCTTTCCGGCCTCAGCGCATCGCCAGCGAGGCGCGGCCGAGGTGCGAGCCGGCGTCCACCAGCAGCGTCTCGCCGGTGATGTGACGCGCGCCGGGTGAGGCGAAGAAGATCGCCGCGCCGGCGATATCCTCCGGCTTGGAAGCCAGCTGCAGCGGCGTCGCGGCGGCCGAACTTCGGCGCAGCCCCTCGACGGCCTCGGGCGGCAGGCCGCGACCGAACCAGGGGGTGTCGATGTAGCCGGGGCAGATGGCGTTGACCCGGATCTTGGGCGCCAGCGCCCGGGCCAGCGACAGCGTCATGGTCACCAGCGCGCCCTTGGAGGCCGCGTAGGGCACCGAAGAGCCGATGCCGGTGACGCCGGCGATCGACGAAGTCATCACCACGGCGCCGGGCTGCGGCGCGGCCTCCAGGAGCGCGCGGCAGGCGCGCACCATCTGGAAGGCGCCGACGACGTTCACCGCATAGATGCGCTGGAAGTTCTCGGCCGAGATGGCGTCGAGGTCGGCGTGCGCCGCGAAGGTGGTCTGGCCGGCGTTGTTGAAGAGGGCGTCGATGCGGCCGAACGGCTCTGCGGCCGCGGCGATCCGCCGGCAATCGGCGTCCTCGGCCACATCGCCCTGGACCAGCACCGCCTTGGCGCCCTGCGCCTCGACCCGCCGCGCCGTTTCCTCGGCCTCCGCCGTGTTGGACGCATAGTTGATGATCACCGCCGCGGCGCCCTTGGCCGCCGCCTCCTCGGCGATGGCCCGCCCCAGCCCGCTCGAGGCCCCGGTCACCACCACGACGAAGCCTTCGTAGTCCTTGCCCGACATGCCCACGTCCTCCCACGGTGTTGTTTGGCGTGCTTGATAGCCCGGCCGACACGGATTTGTCGCCCGCTCCGTCCTGGTCTAGACCCGCCGACATGGAGGAACCGCCCCTCACCCAGCTCGGCCGCGAGGTCCGCGGTTTCGCCAGCCCCGACGAGGCGGTGCTGGAGCGCGTGCCGAACGCGCAGGCCGGCTCGCTCTACCTGGTGCGCTTCACCGCGCCGGAGTTCACCTCGCTCTGCCCGGTCACCGGCCAGCCTGACTTCGCCCGGCTGGTGATCGACTATGCGCCGGGCCCCTGGCTGATCGAGTCCAAATCGCTGAAGCTCTACCTCGGCGCGTTCCGCAACCACGGCGCCTTCCACGAGGACTGCACGCTCACTATCGCCAAGAAGATCGTGGAGATCGCCCAGCCGCAGTGGCTGCGCATCGGCGGCTACTGGTACCCCAGAGGCGGCATCCCGATCGACGTCTTCTGGCAGACCGGCCCGGCGCCAGACGGCCTCTGGCTGCCGGACCAGGGGGTGGAGGCCTATCGGGGGCGGTGAAAATCGCGCTCAGTTGAGCGGCGACGCCCCTGTTGCGCGCGGTCATTCGGCGCCAAAACGCGACTTTCGAGCATTTCCCACACGAGGATTGGAACGATGAAATTCACCCGCATGGGGTCGACCGGGACCCAGGTGTCGCGGCTTTGCCTGGGCTGCATGAGCTTCGGCGGCATGGCCGACTGGACACTGAACGAGGACGCCAGCCTGCCGATCCTGAGGAAAGCGGTCGAGGCGGGGATCAACTTCTTCGACACCGCCGACATCTATTCGCGCGGCCAGAGCGAGGAGATCCTCGGACGCGGCCTGAAGGAGCTGGGCGTGCGCCGCGACGAGGCGGTGATCGCCACCAAGGTGTTCAACCCGATGGGCCGCGGGCCCAACCGCGGCGGCCTCTCCAAGAAGCACATCAGCCAGTCGATCGACGCCAGCCTGAAGCGGCTGCAGCTCGACTATATCGACCTCTACCAGATCCACCGCTTCGATTACGAGACGCCGCTCGAGGAGACCATCGAGGCGCTGGACGACGTGGTGAAGGCCGGCAAGGCGCTCTACATCGGCGCCTCGTCGATGTTCGCTTACCAGTTCGCCAAGTACCTGCACCGCGCCGACGGGCTGGGGCGCACGCGGTTCGCGATGATGCAGAACCACTACAACCTGCTCTACCGCGAGGAGGAGCGGGAGATGAATCCGCTCTGCCTGGAGGAAGGCGTCGGCCTGATCCCCTGGAGCCCGCTGGCCGGCGGCGTGCTGGCCGGCAGCCGCGAGGCCGGCACGGTGCGCTCGCAGTCGGCCATGGGCCGCGGCCGCTACAACCGGCCGGAGGATCACGCCGTGCTGGAGGCGTTGCGCAAGGTGGCTGCGGCGCGCGGCGAGGCCCCGGCGCAGGTGGCGATCGCCTGGATGCTGTCCAAGCCGGCGGTGACCGCGCCGATCATCGGGGTCACCAAGGCCCACCACATGGACGATCCGCTGAAGGCGGTGGAAAACCCGCTTAGCGCCGAGGAAATCGCCACCCTCGAAGCGCCCTACGCGCCGCAGGCGGTGATCGGCGCGCTGAAGCCGGAGGATATGGCGGCGCGGCAAATCCGGCCGTCGGAGCCACGGAAGGCGGCGGCGTGAGCAATCCACCCTCCCCCTTGTGGGGAGGGAAAGGCCGCGCAGCGGCCAGGGTGGGGGAGTCTGACGCCATAACGACGCCGTGGAAGTGTCGCACATCCCCACCCTGACGATGCTGCGCATCGTCTGTCCCTCCCCATGAAGGGGAGGGAGGGCCGCTTCAGCCTTGCCACTCGCTGACGATCGCGGCCACGTCCGGTCGCACGCGTTCCAGCGGGGTCTCGGCGCTCGTGCCGAGATGCACGAAGCCGGCGACGCGTTCGCCTTCGCCCAGCCCCAGCAGGGCGCCGGCGGCGTCGTCGTAGGCGTACCAGTCGGTGATCCAGTTGGCGCCGTAGCCCATGGCCTGGGCGGCGATGATCAGGGTCATGCAGACGGCGCCGGCGGAGAGGCGCTGCTCCCATTCGGGGATGTCGGCGGGCGTGACGTGGGAGATCACCGCGACGGTGAGCGGCGGGGCTTTGAGCTTGCCGAGCTTGGCCTTCAGCCGCTCGCCGTCCGGCCGCGTCGCGGCGACCGCCTCGAGGCCCGCGATGAAGCGGCGCTTGGCGTCGCCCTTCAGGACCACGAAGCGCCAGGGCGACAGCTTGCCGTGATCGGGCACCCGGGTCGCCAGCCGCAGCAGGGTCGCGAGTTCGGCGTCGCTCGGCGCGGGCGCCGTCAAGGCCATCGCCGAGGCCGAGCGGCGGCGGGCGAGGAACGCCAGCGTCGAGGGCGACGCCTCGATCGGCGCCGCCTCGCCGAACTCAGGCGCGGCTGGAACTTCGCTGGACAAAGGCGGCTTCCCATAAGGACTTGGGTGACAGGGCCGAGGTAGAACGCGAGGCGCGGCCGCGCAATGTAGCGCGGCTGGCATTTCGATTAGAAACTTTGACTGGCGCGCCTTCTCCGGCGTCGCCATATCGCCAGATACGGCAGCGTGCGCCTCTCGAGGGGCGCGGCGCCGCATGAGGGAAGGACGGGCGGTCATGGGCCAACGCCTGGAAGTCATCGAGGCCGCAACGACGCCCCCGGTGTGGGCGGCGCTGCGCAACGAAGCCGACCACATGGCCAGGGACGAGCCGGCGCTGGCCTCGCTGCTCAACGCGGTGATCATCCGCCACGGCGACCTCGCGCGCGCGCTCTCCTACCAGCTGGCGCGCAAGCTCAGCGACCAGGAGCTGCGGGCGATGAGCCTGCGCGAGACCTGCGAGGAGGCCTATGCGGCCGATCCGTCGATCATGCTGGCCGCCGAGGCCGACCTGCGCGCCGTGTTCGAGCGCGACCCGGCCTGCCGCGGCTACGTGCAGCCGTTCCTGTTCTTCAAGGGCTTCCTGGCCCTGCAGACCCACCGGGTCGCCCACTGGCTGTGGCGCTCGGGCCGCGAGGCCATGGCCTTCTACCTGCAGAGCCGCACCTCGGAGCTGTTCCAGGTCGACATCCACCCGGCCGTGCCGATCGGCAAGGGCGCCTTCTTCGACCACGGCACCGGCATCGTCATCGGTGAGACCGCGGTGATCGGCGAGGACGTCTCCATGCTGCAGGGCGTCACGCTGGGCGGCACCAGCGCCGATCGCGTGGACCGCCATCCCAAGATCGGCCGCGGCGTGCTGCTCGGCGCCGGCGCCAAGGTGATCGGCAACATCCTGATCGGCGACTACGCCAAGGTCGCCGCCGGCGCGGTGGTGCTGATCCCGGTGCCGCCAGGCTGCACCGCGGTGGGCGTGCCGGCCAGGCTGGTCAACTGCCCGACCTGCGCCGAGCCCTCCAAGAGCATGGATCAGTCGCTGCCGGACTCGGCCTACGACTACGTCATCTGAGCGCGGCATCTGAGCGCTTGCCCTAGCGCCGAACCTCGCTAGGTTCGCGCCCCACGAGTTTCGGGAGCGCGCGCCTTGGACAAGAAAGACATGGACCGGATCCAGGCGCACCTGAAGCGCACCTTCGGCAACCCGCACATCGTCCTGCGGCCCCGCGAGCGCCAGAAGGACTCCGCCGAGGTGGAGCTGAAGGGCGAGTTCATCGGCGTCGTCTACGAGGACGAGGACGAGGACGGCTCGTTCATGTTCGAGATGGCCATCCTGCCGGAAGACCTGGACGCCTGAGGCGCGACGCCGGTTGCGCACCTGGTCGTTCCAACTACTTTGACCCGCGTCACCGGCAACGTGAAGGACTTCGAGATCTGGGGTGGGCCGGGGTTCAATCCCTGGACCCAGGCCTAGGCGCGGCGGCGCGTGGCGGATGCAGCTAGCCTCTCGGCCGGGACCGGCCCTGCCGATGGCTTTCGCAGCGACATCAACGGCCTGCGGGCGATCTCGATCGCGCTGGTGATCGCCTTCCACCTGGCCCCGGGCGTGGCCCCGGGCGGCTTCATCGGCGTCGACGTGTTCTTCGTCATCTCCGGTTACCTGATGACGCGGATCATCCTCGGCCGGCTGCGCCGGGGCCGGTTCAGGCTGGTCGACTTCTATCTGTCACGGCTGCGCCGCATCTGGCCGGCGCTGGTGGCGCTCTGCGGCGTGCTGTGCGCGCTCGGGGCGATCGGCCTCGATCCCTGGGCCGGCGAACGGCTGATGGGCGACCTGCCCGGCGTGCTGCTCTTCGTCTCCAACTTCGCCCTCGGCATGCAGAGCGGCTACTTCGCCGCGGACCTGACCTCCAACTGGGTGCTGCACACCTGGTCGCTGGCGGTGGAGTGGCAGTTCTACCTGGTCTATCCGCTGGTGCTCCTGGTCGTGTTCTCCCGGCCGGCCTTGCGGCGTCGGCTGTGGGTCGTCGTCGCCGCGCTGGCCGTGGTCTCGTTCGCGCTGGCGATGGTCCTGTGGACGCGCTCGTCGCAATGGTCGTTCTACCTGCTGCCGACGCGCGCCTGGGAGCTGCTGGCCGGGGCCCTCTGCGTGCCCATCGAGTCACGGCTGCGGCTGTCGCCCGCCAGGCGCGGCCTCGTCCACGCCGGCGGGCTGGTCCTGATCGGCCTCGGCGCGGTCTTCGCGGCGCCGACGCTGGGATGGCCTTCGGCGGTAGCCCTGCTGCCCGTTGGCGGCGCGGCGCTGGTGATCGCGGGCGCGCTGCCGCGGACGATCTGGGCCGAGAACCGGGCGGTCGGGCTCCTCGGTCGCGCCTCCTACTCGATCTACCTCTGGCACTGGCCGCTGATCGTGGCGATGCGCTACCTGGCCATCCCGCTGACGGCCGCCACCGCAGCCATCGCCGTCTGCGCCATGATCGGCGCGGGGCTCGCTTCCTACGTGCTGATTGAGCAGTGGGCGACCGGTTGGTTCTTCGCCCCGCGACGCTGGCGATGGGCCGGCGGCGTCGCGGTGGCCGCGGCGATCGGGGCGGTAGCCTATGCCGGCGACCGCAGCGACGGCTTCGAGGCGGCGCGGACGGCGAATCTGGCCGCGCCGCTGCGCGCCGCGCTGGCGGACGATCGCGCGGCGTCAGGCGACTGGGCGTTTCCAGCGGTCTGCGGACGGCTGGTCCAACAGGGCGCAATAAGGCTTTGCCAAATCGGCGACCCGGCGGCGCGGCAGGTTCTGGTGATCGGCGATTCCCACGCCGAGCAGTTCGCCCCGCGCTACCGCCGCGCCTTCGACGGGCGTCCGGGCGCCGGACTGACCTTCCTGACTCGCGAAGGTTGCTTGCCGGTTCCAGGGGTCGGGAATCTGCTCAGGGGCGACGTCTGTGCGACTTGGGCGCTCGCCGCCTATCGGTGGGCGCAGGCGGCGGGGTTCCGGCGCGTCGCCATCATGGCCAACTGGTCGCGCTATTTCGCGGCGACTCCCGGCATTCCCGCCGTCAGCCTCTGCCTGACCGACGCCGGCGGCGACTGTGTCGCAACGCCGCCCACGGCGGCGGCGATGCGGGAGGCCGTGTTCGCCCGGCTGGAGGGGGCTGTGGCCCGTCTGCGCGGGCAGGGCGTCGAAGTGGTCCTGTTCGGCCAGACGCCGCGCGGCCAGGCCGCCGATCCGGCCGAGCTCTATCGGCAGGAGTTCTGGTCGCGCACCCTGTCGCCCTCGCCGCTGCAACGCGCGGACGTCCTGGCCGACGCCGAGCCGGTGCGCGATCGCCTGGCGCAGGCGGCCGCGGCCACCGGCGCGCCGCTGGTCGACCAGCTGAGCCTCCTCTGCCCGCTGGGGCCCTGCCCGGTCGTTGACGCCGGCCGGGCGCTCTACAAGGATGGCGGCCACTTCCGCGCCTCGGCGACGCCGGACGAGCGGTTCGCCTACCTCGATCCCTGGCTGGCGCCGGTCGCCGCGCCGCCGGCCGTCCCGATCCGCTTGAAGTAGAGGCGCGTGCCGGTGAGGCCGCCCAGCGGCTTGAACGCGTAGTCCGGGATCCGGCCGGCGAACTCGTAGCCCAGGCGCTCGTAGAGTCCGGCCGCGCCGTCGTCCTCGGCGGTGTCGAGGGTCAGCAGCGTCCGGCCGGCGGCGATCGCGGCCCGCTCGGCCTCCTGCATCAGGGCGCGGGCGACGCCGCGGCGGCGATGGGCCGTGCGGGTCATCAGCTTGGCGATCTCGGCGCGGTGGGGCTGGTTCTGCGGCGTCTCCAGCTGCAGCGTCACCGTGCCGGCCAGCTCGCCGTCCAGGGTCGCGCCCAGCACCACCCGCGCCCCGGCGCCCGCGGCGGCCAGCGAGCGGGTCCAGAAGGCGGCCGCCACGTCCGGCGCCAGCGGGTGCATGAAGCTCACCGAGCCGCCGTTCGCCACCACCTCGACCAGGATCGCCGCGAGCGCCGCCACGGTGGGCGCGTCGGCCGCGAGGCGGCGGATTTCCAGCGCGGCCATGGCTCAGCTCCGGGCGAGGGCGACGAGGTAGACGCAGGGCCGCGTCCCTTCGTTGACGAAGGCGGAGTCCGCGGGCGGACCGAAGGCGAGGCAGTCGCCGGCGCCGAGTTCGCGCCGCTCGCCGCCCTCTTCGACGACCAGCGCGCCCTCCATCACCCAGACCACCTGGCGGATGCGCCGGTAGGAGGCCGCGGGAAACCCGACCCGCGCGCCGGCCGGCAGCTCCACCCGCACCAGCTCGACCGGATGGTCGGCCCGCTCGAAGATCTGGCGGCGCAGGTAGCCGGTGGCCGGGTCGCGCCACAACGGCTGCGTCGCGGCCCGCGCCAGCCGCTCGCCGCCGTCCTCGGCGCGGGCGACGAGGCCGGCCAGGGTCAGGTCGAAGGCGTCGGCCAGCCGCACCAGCACCCCGGCGGTGGGGCTGGATTCGCCGCGCTCGATCTTGCTGATCGCGCCGCGCGACACGCCGGAGCGCTCGGCCAGGTCGGCCAGCGACCAGCCGCGCGTCTCGCGCTCCAGCTTCAGCCGGGTGGCGAGGCGGTCGGCGGCGATATCCGCGATAGTAGACACACATCTACTATTATGGATTCATCCGCAGCTGGCAACTGGAGGCCGCATGCAGCTGCGCGACGCCGTCCCGGACGATCTGCCCGGCATCCTGGCGATCTACAACGAGGTGATCGCCACCACGACCGCGGTCTACACCGAAACCCCGGACGATCTGGCCGGCCGCCAGGCCTGGTTCGAGGCGCGGCGGCAGGCCGGCTACCCGGTGCTGGTGGCGGACGAGGACGGCCGGGTCGTCGGCTTCGGCTCGTTCGGCGACTGGCGCGCCTGGCCGGGCTACGCCGGCACGGTGGAGCACTCGGTGCACGTGGACGCGGCCTATCGGGGACGGGGCGCCGGCCGGGCGGTGGTCTCGGCGCTGGTCGAGCGGGCGCGGGGCCTCGGCAAGCACGTGATCCTGGGCGGCATCGACGCCGACAACGCCGCCTCCCTGGCCCTCCACGCCCGGCTAGGCTTCGAGCGCGCCGGCCTGCACCGCCAGGTGGCGCGCAAGTTCGGCCGCTGGCTCGACCTGGTGTTCGTGCAACGGCTGCTCTAGCGGGGGCGAAGCAGGCGCCAGGCTCTCCGAGC
>Ga0302326_10033865_pt1 | contig 10137 bp, 9 predicted proteins | sample Palsa_T0_3_FD_202264 | JGI IMG/M metagenome (GOLD analysis project Ga0302326, IMG submission 202264) | Peat permafrost microbial communities from Stordalen Mire near Abisko, Sweden - Palsa_T0_3 | ecosystem: Environmental > Terrestrial > Soil > Palsa > Peat permafrost | place: Sweden: Abisko...
ACCGGCGGAATGAGGGCTTCGCTCTCGCAAAAGTTTGGCGGATCTACCTGGGCGACGGTTTCCTACGTTGACGGCAAAGCGCTTGCTTTCGATAGTCCCGAATCGGCGGTCACTGTGGACGATGCGATGCAGGGGATTACGCAGCGCAAGACAGAAGCCATTACAGCGTCACTGGATGGCCGGCTGGTGCGCAGTGGAACCGGCTGGAAAGCTTCTTACCGATGGCAGCCTGTGGATACCGTCACGCCGGTGGCGGTGTACGACAGCTTCGGCCAGGGGGCGTATTTGAATCTCCTGATTCGTCAACCGATCCACTGCGGTCATCTGCTGCCCAACGGGACAGAGGCCTTGGTGGATGTTCGTAATCTGCTGGCGCAGGGCTATCGTCCCTTCCTCACTCACGATGGCAGCACGCTTTTTTTCGCCCAGACCGAGCGGTCGATTCAGGGCGGCCTTTCCTTCTCCTTTTAAGCGCTGACCGGAAAGAGCGGGCCCGGACTATGCTATATTTTTTCTTGGGCGTGCGACAGCGCGACCTCACGAATGTTGCCCAACATTCGGCCTTCTCAGCGGACGCGTAGCTCAACTGGCAGAGCATTCGACTCTTAATCGACAGGTTGGTGGTTCGATTCCACCCGCGTCCACCATGATGCCTGGAACGATTGCGTGGCCTGCGCACCTTCGTTAGCCCTTAACGAAGCGCGGCTTTAACAAGAGGATTGATTATTAAACTATTTGGCCATATCCTTTAATGGCGGCTTCCGCTATTAAAGGATCCTTGCATACCGAAGAAGTGTACCCTGCAGAGCCTAGCGGAACCTACCTCGTGTCAACGACAGTCGGCGAGACGGTGCGGGCTTTTATGCCCGATCCATTGCCTCCCAACCCTCCGCTAAAACTCGACACTCTCTTACCACTGCTAGACAGAGCAAAATCGGGCATTAGGCAGATTGGATGGCCTTGCCACCCTCTTGCCTGATACTTCCCTCTTTTTGTACCTCTGCGTCCGAAAAGAAGCCGTTCTTTCGTCTCAGATCGAAGGAACACAATCGTCCCTTGCTGACTTGCTTCTCTTTGAAAACGAAGCTGTGCCAGGCGTGCCTATGGACGATGTGCGCGAGGTGTCGAACTACGTAGCTGCTATGCACCATGGCTTAGAGCGACTTAAAGAGGGTTTTCCTCTCTCGTTGAGATTGATCCGTGAAATCCATCAGGTCCTCCTGAGAGGAGGTCGAGGAGCGGAAACAACGCCCGGAGAATTTCGCACTTCGCAAAATTGGATTGGTGGCACTCGGCCCGGCAATGCCAGATTCGTTCCGCCACCGCCGGATCGATTGATGGAAAGCTTAGACAGCTTTGAGAAATTCTTACATGCTGAGGATCTAACTCTGCCATTGCTGGTACAGCTTGGCTTAGTCCACGTGCAATTCGAGACGATTCACCCATTCCTGGACGGCAACGGAAGACTAGGGAGGCTCCTTATCACACTGCTGCTTTGTGCGCGTGGAGCACTGCATGAACCCCCACTTTATTTGAGCCTCTATTTCAAAACACATCGAGACCATTACTATCAACTGCTTCAATCTGTACGAACAGAGGGCGCCTGGAACGAATGGCTAAGCTTCTTCCTGGAGGGTACAGAAGCTACCGCGAGACAAGCAGCTGAAACCGCCGTGGAGTTGCTCCGTCTTTTCTCTGAAGATCGGAAAAGAATTCAGGCTTTGGGGCGACCGGCATCTTCAGCATTACGCCTACACGAATTTCTTCAAAAGCGTCCCCTGATGACCATCGCGGCTGCCGCGGACGAGTTGCAATTATCAATCCCCACCGTAACGGCGGCCGTGAGGCATCTCATGGATCTTGAGATCGTTCGAGAAGCGACCGGAAGGAGTAGGAACCGCATTTTTGCCTATCAGCGTTACCTCCTCGTCGCGAGTGAGGGAACGGAACCGCTGAGACCCAGCCTAACGCCCAAATGACAAAGCAATCGTTTGAGCAGACGCTCCGCTCGGCGCGCTCCTTACATAATCCCTCCTAGCAGGGGATCGCTAAAGCCAGGCCTTCCAGTTTCCACCCGGCCGGCAAATCGTGCTTCCGCGTCTGAGCCACTTGCGTTGATGGTGTAGTCATACCAGCTGTGACTTTCTTCGAGGTGCAGGATAACCGTTACTTCCTGTCGCGGTTCAATTCTCCTGGTCACAGACTTTGTCTTGTACGCATTGTCTCTAATCTCGATGTCCACAGGCTCATCGGCCGCGTTGCGCAAGCGCACCTGGACGTTTCCTGTCCAACCCTTGCCATTGTGCTCATAGGAGGTCTGCACGTCGACAGGACGATGATCTCCGCGGCCAGTAAAGGATCGATAGAAGCCGTTTGGGCCGTGCACCTCAATGGCGTAAACCGAATCGACGAACAGGGCAAACGGATATCGGCGCGTCAAGCCGTCGCCCGCCTTGACAGCGTAGGTGGCAGCCATCATTCCGTGTGCAGTGCCGTGCCCATCTTTCATGTTCCGTAGATAGACATTAAAGGGGGCGCCGGCAGCCTTCTCTCCATGCAATTGATTTCCGGCGCTGAGGCGGATTTCGAAAGATTCGCCGTCGGCACCCGAACCACCGTCCGCATACAGCTCGTAGGGAAGCGCGCATGCCGCGCGGATGCCTTCTTCCTGATGGGGCATAAGCTCAGAACGGCGCGGAGAGCGGTTGACCTGTTCGATCTGGGCGGCGGTGAGTTCTCTGTAGCTCGCTGGAATCTCTTTGTACCGCGCTTTCTCGATGCTCACGACAAACTTGTTCCGATTGAGGAAATCAAGCGCAGCCTCTTTGGGATCGTACGGGCGAAAGACCGAAGTGAGGTCCCCTGAAATCGCACGCCGCCACGCGCTGATGTTCTCTTCACGTATAGTCTTTCCGTGCTTCTCCTGAATGAATCGTTCAAGGAACATCAGCGTAGAGGTGTGATCGAAGAGTTGAGAGTTCACCCACCCGCCGCGGCTCCACGGGGAAACAATAATCATGGGCACGCGAAACCCCATGCCAATCGGCCCTGACCGCACCTCATGCTCCGCCACTCCTTGGCGCAATTCATCTTCCTTGTAGGTGTACTCAAGGCCGGTATCTATGCCGGTAGACGCTCCACCCGTCTCCGGACGCCGTGGGTCGGCCGCGACGAACGACGGAGCATGATCGAAGTAGCCGTCGTTCTCGTCGTAGGTGAGGATGAAGATGGTCTTCTTCCACATCTCTGGATTTCTGGTGAGGATGTCCATCACCTCGGAGACATACCAGGCTCCATACCAAGGGGAGCTCGGATGATCGGAGAATTTCTCGGGAGCCGTCAGCCAGGAAATCGTGGGTAATTTGCCTTCGTTCACGTCCTTACGGAACTGATGGAAGAGGTCTCCTGCAGGGACTCTCATAGTTTGCGACTTGCCTTCGGAGGCAAAAGATAGAGGGTCGAGCGTGTGGTAGCCCGGATCGCCGGCATTGGTGACAAATGCAGCGCGATGCAGTGCTTTCTGGCGCTCAGTGAGTTGGTTGTATCTCGCCTCGCCTGAATTCGAAATCGACGTCTTTAGCGCTTCTATCTGGCCTTGCGCCTCACCAAGCCGCGCCCGAAGTATATCCGCGAGCGCAGGATCTTTCTCCGTCGAGAGCTGCGATTCGAGCTTCGCCGTGTGGGTAGAAAGCTCTGAAATCCATCGCTTCGCGGCCGAAATAAATCCAGGAGATGCCTCGACAGTATAGGCAGAGAAGCATTCGAGGATGTTGTCCCCGTAATTCGAGAGCCATGCCTCCTCTTCCCCAGTAAGCCCAGAACGGGTCAGCTCATTTTGATAGCACCTCCAGCTGATTCCGGCGTCCTGCAGCCGCTCCGGAAAGGTCTTCCAGCTCATCCCGCCGTAGTCAATCTGATCATTGCGCATGTAGACCTTCGAGTCCGCGCGCTGTTGGTCGCGGATGGTCCCGGTCCAGAAGTAGCTGCGGTTGGGCGAGGTGCTGGTCATTACGGAGCAGTAATTCTGATCGCAAACGGTGAATGCGTCCGCCAAGGCGTAATAGAACGGCAGATCTTCCCGGGTGTAGTGGCCCATGGTCAACGGCAGGTGCGCGTATTCCTTAGTTCCGGAACGTTTTGCCTCCAGCCAGCCATCGTGAAGGCCTTGATTCCAGGCATCGACCTGGCTATTTCGGGAATGGGGCAGGGAGCCCATCCATGTAACCCGGGTGTCATGAATGTCTAGCCGCCATGGAGCGTAGGAGTTTCCCAAAGCATCGCTCTGTACAAAGACGGAGTTGCCGTTCGCCAGCCGCATCGCGCGCGGGTCGTTGAACCCGCGGACGCCGCGAAGAGAACCAAACATGTGGTCGAACGAACGGTTCTCCTGCATCAGGATCACGATATGTTCCGCGTCCAGGTACGTCGATCCGGCCTCCGGTTCGATTGCGAAGGCACGCTGAATTGATTCTGGAATCAGCCCGGAGAGTCCGGCGGCGCCAAGCTTGAGAAAGTCACGTCGGGTCTTCATACGTCTCTTTTATCTCACTGCGCTGTTGGAGTTTCGTGAAGGCCGCTTTGCTTCGTTCATTCCGAACGACGGCTGAGGCACTGTTCTCGATAAGCCAGAGAGGAATTGCTCGAAGAGGGTTTGGATAAAGGGATTGTCGATGTTTCCTGATCCGATCAACAGCCGGTAGTAAATCGGGCCGTAGAGCTGGTAAATCCTCTCGCAGAGACGAGGTCAAGCGTGGCGCGAAGAATAGCACCATGCGCTGCTTTATTACGAGGGGGCCCAGCACTCCATTTCCTTGGGATCTTGGCGGCGAACAGCCGCACGCGGCGAGTATCGGAGCGCAAAGTTGCATTCTCTTTATTGCCGCGTGAATTTGTTCATCTTGGAACCCTGCCGACCATCGAAGCAAATTGGTGAAGCGCACACGTCCGGACGACAGCAGTTGTACCCCCACTCAAGCCAAAACCGGGCTTGAGTAGGCCACCCGGACAGTGGTTAAGGGTGAAGGGTGGCCCATTCAAGCCCGGTTTTGGCTTGAGTGGGGTACGCCGGTCACCCTACAAAGGCGGTGACGAAAGACTAAGCCCCTCGATAGACCAGCCAGGTAAACAGGTCCGGGGAAATGAACCCTCCGCCCCATTTTTTGTCGTAGGCCGCGGTCGGCCTTCGCGCAACCACCTCTTCCGCTGAGGCGCCCGCCTGCTTCAACTTCGCCACGTTGGCGTGCACGTTGGCCAGCATCTCCTGGAATGTCACAACGTCATCGCGGCTTCCGGCCGGTCCGTGGCCACAAACGACGATGGTGGATCGGCCGATGAGCGCTAACGTCTCGCGGGTGGCGGCAAGCATGCCGTCGATGCTGCCGCCGCTGTTGTAATCAATGAATGGGTAGAATGCGCTGAAATATGCGTCCCCCGTGTGGAGCACATCGGCGTCGACGAAATATACCGCGATATCGCTTTCCGTATGTGCAGGCGTGTAACGCACCAAACGGAGAGACTGTCCATTCACTTGCAGAGTCTTGTTTTGCTCGAAGGTTTCGGTCGGCAGTGCACCCGGAGGACTCGGCGGATACACTCCCTCGAACTCTGGTATGAATTGCTTATGTGTCATCCTGCTCAGCGTGTTTTCTTGAGCAAGGATGGTCGCCCCCGCTCCATGGATCCATTCATTGCCATCCGTATGGTCGAAGTGCCAATGGGTATTGACGAGCAATCGCAAAGGATCTGCTGAGAGCGAATCCAAAGCTTTCGCCATTTGCACCCGTGAAGTCGCAAAGCCACTGTCCACCACCAGCTTGCCTTCTGGCCCGGGAAGAACCAGAACGTTCCCTCCCGTGCCGGAAATCATGGACACGCTGTTTCGCAGCGCGTGGATCACGAGCTTCGCGTTGGCGCCACTCTCCCGGAACCGGGCGGTTGTCAAAGCTGCTTTTTGCGCAGAAGCGCCGGCGAACTTATCCGCCAGCGCTAGGGTAGCGGCAGCCCCCAGGAACGATTTCATGAAAGCTCGGCGCGATTGCATTCGATCCCTCCTGAGTAACTGCCACCCAGAATCAAGCCCGCAAAATCAGCTCTTGATAAACGCCAGCTGCTGAAGTAACAGCACACCGATTGTCCGCGCCCTTTCTTTGTTGCGAACGCCGCTAAGGTACCAACCCCCGCCCCCTCATTAGGGCCATCCGGGGGAACTACCGCGTAGTCGCTTTCTCACCGAGCCGGCCGGATAATAGGGAGGACAGCAAAGAGCGCGGGAACGATAGGTGAGGGATGGAGATCAAGAGAGTTGGTTCGCAGCCTTCGGGTAAGGGACCGGGAGAGTGGTTCACCGGGACAGTCCGTATCGACCCGCTGTTTCAGGCGCCCGATCCGGCACGCGTGGTAGGCTCCAGCGTTACGTTCGAACCGGGCGCCCGGACAGCTTGGCACACGCATCCCCTTGGGCAGACCCTCATCGTCACGGCCGGCCTGGGCTGGGCTCAGCGAGAAGACGGCCCGATTGAGGAGATTCGGCCCGGGGATGTGGTGTGGTTCCCGCCGGGAGAAAAGCACTGGCATGGAGCCACGCCGACCACGGCCATGACGCATATCGCCATTCAGGAAAAACTCAACGGCAAGACGGTTGACTGGTTGGAACATGTAAGCGACGAGCAGTATCGCTAAGGTACGTGCTGCGCAAGATAGCTCTGGATGTCGCAGAACTCCTCTTCCGACAAGCGGAATGACGCCGCGGGGAGCACGCCCTCTACCTGTTTAGCACTACGCCCGCCGACGATGGCTGCGGTGATGGCAGGGTGATGCAAAGTCCAGGCAATTGCCACCACGCCTGCGCTCACGCCGTGCCGCGCACCGATCCCGGCCAGAAAGCCGGCCACCGCCAGGTTGCGCGAGAGCAGAGGCTCCTGATAGTTCTTGGCATTGCGGCGAAAATCGTCGCTGGTGAAGTTGGCGACGCGATCCTTCGTCATGGCTCCGGTCAACAGACCGGAATGCATCGGGGCATAGTTGATCACTCCGATATCGTTCTGCTCGCAAAATGGCAGGATTGCGGGCTCAACTGCGCGGTTCAACATGGAGTAGGGCGGCTGGTTGGAGGTGATGGGCGCGATCTTCATGGCCCGCTTCATCTGGTCCACGCTAAAGTTTGAGACACCAATCCAGCGAACCTTGCCCTGCTGTTGCAGGTCGGCCATCACACCCCATGCTTCTTCGATTTCCTCCTCGGGCTTAGGCCAGTGCACCTGGTAAAGATCGATGGCATCCACTGCGAGGCGGCGAAGGCTGTCCTCTACTTCGCGGCGTATGTGCTTCAGGCTGTTGCTGACCTCGCGTTTCTCGTCCCACACCAGGCCGCATTTGGTAAAGATGTATGGCCGGTGCGAAGTGGTCTTCAGGGCGCGCGCAACCACCTCTTCTGAATGCCCCAAGCCATACACCGCCGCAGTGTCAATCCAGTTGATACCAAGGTCCAGTGCCTTATGAATCGCCGTGATGGAATCGTTATCGTCCTGCGGTCCCCAGGAAAATGCCCAATCGCCGCCGCCGACGGCCCACGATCCAAAGCCGATCGGGGTCAGCTCCATATCTGAGTTGCCAAGCTTCTTTTTCTGCATTCGTCTGTTTTATCAGATCAAGCCCGCTATATGGGCCTCCGGAAAGAGGCTGCCCCACGAGGCATCGAGGTAGAGCCAGCGCTGGGTGCTGAACCAACTGGTGGGAATTTCGGGAATGTGCAGCAAGCCGTGGCCTCCGGCGCAAATCAGCTCGGTGCCGTTCCAGGCCAGGAAGTTTCTCGAGGCCTGCCCAACCCGGGCGGGATTGGAGAGCACCCGCAGGCATGTCGGACAGCGCTTTCGCTGATCCTGCAGGATCCATCGAAAGGCAAATAAAAATCCGAAGTACGAGAGCGCCAGCTCAACGTATTGCGCAGCCGTCGGGCTTAGGCCGTGAATACCATAGGCAACATCGACGGAAGTAAGAGAGACCAAAGGAACAGCCAGCAAAAACTTGCCGGAAAGAAAGATCCATTGTCTCGCCCGGTCGGCCCACGGGAGGCGGCCGTTGTGGCGCGGATACTCGCCCAGCGGCAGCGCCGTGGTCGCCGGCAAAGTGACAAGAGCCACGATGAGGGTAAACAGAAAAATTGAGAAGGGGAGCCGGGCCCGCTGCGCCAGCGATATGCAATCGAAGCGGTCGTTGCTTCCACCCTCCCCACGGACATACATGGATCGCCATCCATCCAGGGACGGTGATGACCGGGAGGTCCGCATGCGAGCCAGCACGAATCCCGTGGAATTCGCCGGCAACCGGGCCAGATGCTGCCCATCCTCAAGCAGCCAGGCATCCACGCGTCCCGGCAGCTGCCATGACTCTTGTGACACTACGCCGGCAATCAAAACGCGCTGGCCGGCAATTTCGGTGACGCTTCCGATCATGCGAAGATCAGCCCCGAAAAACCTGTGCCAGGCATCCTGACTCAAAAACAACCTTGCGTCGTACGGGGCGCCGGAGCCATCCACCGGTTTGGGAAGAGTGGGTAAGTTGAGCAGCTTGAAAAGATTGTCGCTCGCCCGCCCAATCGAGAGTTCGGCGCCTCGATGATGTGCGACGTGGACGCGCTTGAGTATTGGCTGGTAAAAAGCAATATCGGTGAACAGGCGCTGGGTGCCGGCTCGCCACGATTGATAATCGCGGAAATGAATGGTCGGCAACTGTGCTCCGGAATAGCCGCCACTCGAAATGGTCACCAAGCCGTCGCCATCCCGGTAGGGCGAAGGTTGTATCGCCTTACGGGCCCCGGGCAGCGATAAACAGAGCAACAGGCTCATCGCCGTCCATGCAGCTAAGCAGAGCGAACAACGCGACGCAGATCCAGTGCGGAAGACCCGCCGCGGCAGCCAACGCGGATCGCTCCATCTAAGCCAGAAAGCATCCCGGAACGCACCCAGGCAGAAGCTGGTTATTTCCGGGCAGCCGCGGAAGCAACCGGCGGATTGGCGACGGTAATGTTGCCATACATGCCAGAGTTCCGCCTGCCACTCGGCTAACCACTCCGCTCGTTCGCGACCGGGCACCAGCCATGCGGCACAGCGGAGGATGAAGATGGAAGCCGGGAGAGAGCAGAGGAAGAGGCGGGTGTTCATGCGTTCTTGACCTGCGGGTCGGGAATCATTTTCTGCAGAAGAGGGTAGCGTTTATGCATGGCCTGCAGGGTCGCGACGCCGGCCCGCGTCAACTTGTAGTACTTCCGCAAGGGCCGCTGCTCGGCATCGGCAATCGATTGCTGCTCCCATTTCGATAGAATGAGGCCGTCGCGTTCCAGGCGCCGCATCGCGGGATAGACCGTTCCGCTGGGTAGACCCGTCGCCTCCATCACGCTGAAGCCATAGATATGGCCGGCGTGAATCGTATGCAGAATCATGGCGGCAGTATGGGAGAGTTTTGGCTCGAGGGCCATGACCTACATTCTATCTATGTAGCATACTAGTTGACTAGTGCCGGAACTCTTGAGAGTCAGACGATCGCTTGCGGCGGCTGGGGACAAGCAGCAAGGAGCTTTGCGTCGCTTTCGCCGGTCGCGAAGCGCGAGTCCTGATGGCCGCCACGACCGTGTACCTTTCCATTGTCTTGTTGCTCTTTAGAATGGCTTCAACCTGGGCTAGGACCTCGTCCACGTCCCTGACCGGCATGCCCGCCAGCATTTCGTTATAGGCCGTTCGCAAGAATTCCAATGCGTCCACCAAGTGGTCCTTGGTGTGCAGAATCTGGTCGATCCAGTGCTCAATCGATTCAGGCGCAAGGGTAGGCGCAGGGAAGGTCAGAAGCTTGTCCGACGGCTTCGGATTGGGCATAAACCACTCCTTACGATGACCAGCGAAGACCCTTCGCCGGAGTGGGCGCAGAAAATAAGCGGCTTCGCCCGGCGGTACACCGTAGTTATCGGCAGCAATGGGTCTTATTAGGGAATTGTCGCGTTTTTGTTGTTACGTTTTCACTAACCTGCCGATGGAGGGCTGGAGGATCTCCTCTGAAGGGAGAACGTCATGGACGATATCAGCCGGGTCAGCCCAATAGAATTTGGTCTAGGACGTGGTCAAACCGCCATTTTTCCGAACGAGGGGA
>Ga0302326_10033866_pt1 | contig 10136 bp, 3 predicted proteins | sample Palsa_T0_3_FD_202264 | JGI IMG/M metagenome (GOLD analysis project Ga0302326, IMG submission 202264) | Peat permafrost microbial communities from Stordalen Mire near Abisko, Sweden - Palsa_T0_3 | ecosystem: Environmental > Terrestrial > Soil > Palsa > Peat permafrost | place: Sweden: Abisko...
AAGATCATGTGCGGGTGGGACAGCACCGTCAGAATTCTCGGATACGGCATGACGAGCGTGGGCAGGTTCACTCTGCAAATGCCCGACGTCCCTTCCATTCTGCAGTACATGTCTCCGGAACAAGTTCGCGGCGAGAACATCGATGCGCGATCGAACCTCTTCAGCCTGGGCGCGATCTTTTACGAGATGGTGACCGACCGCAAGGCCTTTGACCGGGAAGATGCTGAGTCGCTCCGCCAGAGCATAGTTGAGAGCACACCGGTTCCTCCGATGCACGTGAATCCCAAGCTGCATCCGGTGCTGAGCGATCTCATCATGAAAGCGCTGGCCAAGGATCCTGCGGAGCGTTACCAGAACGGAAGGGAATTGCTCGACGACCTGGAACAGTGCAAGGAGTCCAAGCAGCAAGCGGCAAAGCAGGCCGCAGCACCGGCAAAGAGCGTGGTGGTTCCAGAGGCGGTCAAAGCCGCAACCCAGGCGAAATTCGTCGGAGCCTCCGCTCCGCCCTTGGCGCCCCGTACAGCCGCAGCGCCTCCCGCGAGCCGTCCCACTGAGGCGAAACCTCAAGCATCCCAGCCGGTTCAGAACAAGCCGGTCGAAAAGAAAATCGCAGCCCCAAGCTCCGCTCCCGGCAAGGCGGCGGCCGCCGCTGCAGGATGGTCGGGCGCTCAGGCAGTGTCTTCCCCATCCATCAAGCCAACGGTGAAGCCAGCCGCCAGCGCTCCGCCCGCGTCAGCTTCCATGGCTGCACCTGTCCTCGATGAGCCCGCAGTCGGCGACTCGCAGGCGCCAAAAATTGCCGTCGATCCCATGATGGCCGGGGAGGATGGTCCATCTCGCGGCGGCAGCGTGAGCTTCTCCGAGATGACCGAACTGCCTCCGCTCAAAGAAGTTTACATCGCACCTCCGCCACCACCTGCGGCCTTCGACCAGCCACCCTCAACGCCCGGCGGCGCGGCCTATGAATACGAAGAGGAGGAGAAGCCGAAAGTTCAACCCCGAGAGGTCGCCGAGAAGGCAATAAAGGAAATCAAGAATGTCCCACCCCACCTGATTGTTTACTCCATTGCCGGAGCGGCTGTTTTAATCCTGATCATCGCCGTCGTGCTCGTGCTCCATGTCAACAGTTTGAACAATGACGGCGATTCGCCGCGCCCCGTGGCCGCAGAGCCCACCGAGCAGCCCGCCGCAAGCCAGCCGGCGGCCCAGACTAAGCCCGCTCCGCCACAGCCAGCGCCTCCTGCCGTCGCGGCACAGCCTGAACCCTCCGCACCTCCCGCTGAAGCCGAGCCTGCGCCAAAGCATGTAGCCGTCGCGGCAAAAGGCAAGAACATCAAAAAGAAGGTCGCCGCGGCTCCAGTTGTCGTACCCGGACAGATGGCGCTCGATTCCACTCCACCGGGCGCGCAAGTGCAGATCGACGGAAAAACCGATCCCACATGGGTTACTCCGTTTACTTTGTCCGGTTTGGTTGCCGGCCCGCATACCGTTACCGTGAGTAAAGCCGGCTACGCCACGGACGCCCGCATCGTCGACGTCACGGCTGGCAGTAAGTCGATTGTCGTCAGTCATCTGGCCCAGCTTACAGCGACCCTTGCGGTCAGCAGCAATCCCGCCGGGGCCAACGTTTTCATCGACGGCAAGAACAGCAACAAGCTCACGCCAGCGCAGATTTCGGTGGATAAGGGTCCCCACGTCGTTCTGGTGCGCAAGTCCGGCTTCCTTGACGAGACCACAAATGCGCAGTTCGTCCTGGGACAGACCGTCAGCTTTTCGCCCACGCTCCGTTCGCTCGGCAACGTCGACGACATCAGGACCGTCGGCAAAATGAAGAAGCTCTTCGGCGGCAAGGAAACCCAGGGTATGGGCACAGTCAGCGTAAAGACTCAACCCAAAGGCGCGCAGGTTGCGGTGAACCAGCACATGCTGGATAAGGATTCGCCTGTCGATTTCATGCTGGACCCAGGCAACTACATCGTCGACATTACGCTCAGCGGCTATGCCCCAATCCGCAAAGTCATTACTGTGGATAAAGGCGGTAAAGCCGTCATCGATGAGGTTTTGCAGCACGAGTAAGCGCCCCACAACAGGCTCTGTCGATTAATCTTCATTTAACAGTGCCGCAACCGCTCTGAAACATTGCCCCGCTATATTTCTCTCCGCCCCGGTTCAAAAACAGTCCCGCGACCGACTGCGCTAGTTTCGTCGAGTGGGCTTTGCTCCCAGGGCGGAGGAAAACACATGTTTGAAAAGCTGAAGACGTCAGATGCCCCTAGGAGGACGATGGCTCTGCTGCTGGCATTGACCACCGCCCTGGGACCGAGCGCCATGCCGGCGTTCGCCGCCTCAAAACCAGCCGCGCCACAATACGCAAGAGCTGCAGTCACCGCCACTCCTATTCAGCACCTGGTTGTGATTTTCGGCGAGAATATTTCTTTCGACCACTATTTTGGTACCTACCCCTCCGCTACAAACCCTCCTGGCGAGCCCAGGTTCAAAGCGGCCGCCGATACGCCTACAGTGAACGGCCTTGGCAACGCTTTGCTGAACGCCAATCCGAATCTCAACCCCGCCAACGGTACGGGCGCAGCCAACCCTTTCCGTCTTGATCGCTCCCAGGCGGCCACCGCAGATCAGGATCACGACTACACGCCTGAGCAACAGGCCTACGATTTCGGCCTGATGGATTTGTTTCCGCTCTATACGGGTACCGCCGGCCCTCCGCCATCTGGCTCCGGCCCAACTCAGACCAATGGGCTGGTGATGGGCTACTTCGACGGCAACACCGTGACTGCGCTGTGGAACTACGCCCAGGGCTTTGCCTTGAATGACAACTCTTTCAGCAGCACTTTTGGTCCATCGACGGTAGGTGTGATCAACCTGGTGTCCGGTCAGACCAATGGAGTGACCGACATCCTGAACGGAACCGGCGACGAAGTCGGCGGCGGTCCCGACGGTTCTCTCACCGTAATCGGCGATCCAAATCCGCTCGGCGATGTTTGCACCAGCTCAACCAGCAATCAGGTCACCATGGGCAGCAAGAACATCGGCGACCTCCTTACCTCCGCCGGCGTTACTTGGGGAGCATTCTCGGGCGGATTCAACCTCTCGATCGTGAACCCCAACGGCACCACCGGATGCAATCGAACCACTACATCGGCTGTCACCGGTGAGACGGAAAGCGATTACATCCCGCACCACCATTTTTTCAACTATTGGTCCTCCACCGCCAACCTGGCGCACACCCGGCCCGCTTCGCTCGCGGAAATCGGCAACGCCGGCCCCGCCAATCATCAGTACGATATCGAGGATTTCTACGCCGCCGCGGCGGGTGGCAATCTCCCGGCTGTGAGCTTCCTCAAAGCGCCCGGCTATCAGGACGCTCATGCCGGATACTCTGACCCACTGGATGAACAAACCTTCGTCGTCAATACGATCAACCTCCTGGAAACCTTGCCCACTTGGAGCAGCACTGCAGTGGTGATCCTGTACGACGATTCCGATGGCTGGTACGACCACCAGATGGGGCCGATCGTAAACACCTCGACCGGGCCTTCGGATGCGCTTACTGGCCCCGGTACTTGTGGCACGGCAGCCACTTCGCTCCCCGGCCTGAACACGACTGCCGATCCGCACGCTCTCGGCCGCTGCGGTTACGGTCCTCGGCAGCCGCTGCTGGTCATCTCTCCGTGGGCGAGGCAGAATTTCGTCGACCACACGGTGACCGACCAGACCTCGGTCATCCACTTCATCGAAGATAACTGGCTCGGTGGTCAGCGCATCGGCCAGGGCTCTTTCGATGGCATCGCTAACTCGATCGCTCAGATGTTCAACTTCACGAAGATGCGCAGCAACGGCGTCCTCTTCTTGAATCCGAGCACCGGCGAGATCGAGAAATAAATTTGTCCTCCCGAGGGAGCGCCTAGCTCGCCTCCACTCAGTCACACGCGGGCATGCGAAACTGGAGCTTCGCATGCCCGTTTGCTATTCTTGCGTGCTGGTTTCTGCGGTGAAGGAGAATGATCGGAAGTGTCCCTGACCCGGCGAGCGTTTCTTCAGCGCGGCGGCATCCTCACCGCGACTCTGGCTTTACCCCAGGGAGTGCGTGTGCGTACCCCTCAGCCGCCCAAGCCTCAACGGCCCGCGCCAAAATTTCGCACCACGCTCGATTCCAGCTCACTGGCGCATTTCGTCGACCCGCTTCCCATTCCAGCAGTCGCCCAGCCCCTCGATCATCGCCCCAGTCCGGCGGACGCGTCGCTCAAACTCCCCTATTATCGCGTCGTGATGCGCCAGATCGAAGGCAAAATACATCGCGACATGAAGCCAACGCGCCTCTGGGCCTACGGCTCAACTTCGCCCGGACCCACCTTCGACGTCAGAAGCGGCCAAGGAATTCTGGTCGAATGGGCCAACGAGCTTCCTGCCCAGCACTTCCTTCCCATCGATCACACTATCCACGGAGCCGAAGCCGACAAGCCCGGCGTGAGAACCGTCGTCCACCTGCACGGCGCTAAGGCTCCCGCAGATAGCGACGGCTATCCCGAGAAGTGGTACGTCCCCGGCAAGTCCGCGCTCTATCACTATCCCAACCGCCAGGATGCCGCCATGCTCTGGTATCACGACCACGCCCTCGGAATTAATCGGCTGAATATTTTCGCCGGACTTCTTGGTGCCTATCTCTTACGCGACGATTTCGAAGATTCTCTAAATCTCCCCAGCGGCAAATATGAAATTCCGCTGATCTTCTACGACCGCGTCTTCGACCTCGAAAGCCAGCTCAACTATCCCGTGTCCGGGGATCCTAAGTCGCCGTGGCTGCCCGAAGTCTTCGGCGATGCCCTGCTCGTCAACGGCAAACTTTTCCCCTATCTCGACGTAGAGCCGCGCCAGTATCGCTTCCGCGTGCTGAATGGAGCCAACGGCCGCTTCTTTCACTTGTCACTGTCGAACCACCAAACTTTCCACCAGATCGGCACGGACCAAGGCCTGCTGCCCGCTCCGCTGGAAATCAAACGCGTGATTCTCGCTCCCGGAGAGCGCGCCGATCTGATCGTCGATTTTTCCGCTTCCGCCGGAGAACAAATCATCCTTAAGAACGACAGCTTCGACGTGATGCAATTCCGCGTCGCAAAGAGTAGTCAGCCGGATAATAGTGACGGCCGGCGCGCCGCCGCCGGCGTTCTGCCTTCAGCCCTGCGCTCGGTCCCAAAGATTCCGGAATCCGCCGCCGTCAACACCCGCATGTTAACCCTGGTCGAAGTCGACGATCTGGTACAGCGTCCAGTCACCATGCTGCTCAACAACACTCATTGGAATATGCCGGTCACCGAAAATCCGGTCCTCGATTCCACCGAGATCTGGAGCCTGATCAACACCACCGACGACTCCCATCCTATCCATCTTCACCTGGTGCGCTTCCAGATCCTCGATCGTCGCAGCTTCGACGTCGCCAACTATTGGGCCACCGGCAAGCTGAAGTTCTTCGGCCCGCCCATCCCTCCCGAGCCCAGCGAAGCCGGATGGAAGGACACCGTCCGCGCTGACCCCGCCATGGTCACCCGCATCATCATCCGCTTCGAGGGATACCCCGGCCGCTACGTCTGGCACTGCCACATCCTCGAACACGAAGACAACGAAATGATGCGCCCCTACGACGTAATTGCAAAGCCGTGACGCTGTTGGCGGAGGAATGATCAGAATTCCAGCCGCGCCTGGAATGCGATCATGCGGGGAGTGCTGTCGCCGCCTAATCCCACTCCCAGCAAGCCAGTCGGCGGCGAAGTCGTGTAGGTAAGCGCTCCAAATCCCGCTTGCGTCGAGGGTTGTCCTGGAATCCCGGCCTGCACGACGCTGGGCAACCCGAAATTCGGATGGTTGAAGAGGTTAAAAAACTGGCTTTCAAACCGCAGCTTCACATGCTCAGTCAGCGGAAACCATTTTGTCAGGTAGAAATCGCTCCACAGAAAACTGGGGCCACGCAACGAGTTGCGGCCGAGGTTTCCGAATTGGCAATTCTGCGCGCTGTCGCCGCCATAGCAGGATCCGGCGGGCAACGTTTGCGTTTGCCCGTTGACTTCAATCGTCTGCTCGCTCGGATCGACCGCCGAAACGAAAGCATCCGGGTTGAGCCATTGCAGCGTTCCAGGCTGCGTGACGCCTGCAATGGGATGATGATTGTAAAGGGGAACGCCGGGAACCGCACTGGCGAACTCCGGTCCACTGCCCTGCACAATTCCATTTCCACCCGCGGAATACGGCGCGCTGAGCACCGAGAACGGAACCCCGCTGTGCCAAAACGCCGTTCCAGAAATCTGCCAGCCGCTGAACAAATAGCCTAAGAAATGATTCCGCACCCTGACTGGCAACTGATACACATACTGTCCGTTAAGATTATGGCGAATGTCGTAATCGCAAGGGCCGTAGTCCCGGGCAAGTTCCCCCGGTAAAGGCGAAAGAATTCCTCCCGCGGAGAACTGCAGGAATCCTCCGTTCGAAACGGTGTCCATGCAGCGGCTCCAGGTATAGTTGACTTGTCCCTGCAAGCCATGGCCGAGCCGCTTCATCGCCGTGAGTTGAAGTCCGTTGTAGTGACTGTTCGCGCCGGTGGAGAACTGCGTCACCGCGCCAAATCGTGCATCGGTCGGCTGCATGTAAGGGAACGGCTCGAAGCAGCCCTGGCACACCGTCTGGTAACCATTGACTTGTGTAGAGTACGGCTGATTCACCGCCCGCGTTCCGACATACTGCGCCTGCAGGCTCGCCGTTGTTCCAAATTGATGTTCCATTCCCAGACTCCACTCCATGAAATAAGGAGCATGAAGCTTGCCACTCGGAATGGCCGTGATCGCGACCGGCGGAAGACAACTGGTGAAATTTGCCTGCGAGGAGGCGCAGGAAAGCTGAGCCTGAGAAAATCCTGAGGTAAAAACCTGATTCGCCGCAACTGTGGCGTCGACCGCGCTGTTGATTACGCCCGGTGCAATCGCTGTGCATCCGACTAGTGGGTCGCAGGCCGCAGAAGCAGACGTGCCTACCGTGCCGAGCACTCCTCCCTGAAAAGTCTTATCGTATGGAGGGTTGGTGCCGATCAGGTCAGCCACGCTGCCCGGCAAAATGTCGCTGAAGATACCAAACCCGGTGCGGATTACGGTTTTCGGCTCGAACTGCCACGCAAATGCCGTTCTCGGTTGCAGAATCGCTATTGGTGTAGATGAAAACAGATTCCCGAGATGAGTCTGAATCGCCGCATTGAGCGGCTGATTGACGTCGTGCGAGATGGAACTGAAAGAGCCCCTCAAGCGCGCGACTTCATCATGCGGATTGAGTGGATTGGAATTGAAAGTATCGCGCACGCCGAAGGTCCAGGTCAGCTTGTGAGTCACCTTCCAGGTGTCCTGTGCGTAGACATCGAAATTCAGAAAGTTGAAGGGCTCGTTGGCGTTCGAAGGAAAGGTCTCTGACGCGGTGTTCGCCACTCCGTAGATAAACTGCTGCAAATTTGCGTAGGTCACCGTTGGAACCGTACCTTCCCCAAAGTCAAAATCGTTCAAGCGGAAGATGCGTGTATTGGTTCCAAGCCGCAGTTCGTGGGCGCCATGATTCCAGGCGAGGTTGTCATTAATGAAAAACCGCGACGCGCGCCGGCCCTGGACCCAAGTATTGTCGAGCCCTCCGACAGAGGTGAAGGGATTTGCCCCGCTGCCCTGCAGCACGATCGGAAATGCCGAGAGTGTCTTGGGAAAGTCCTTGGGCCCAAATAAACTTTCATACCATGAGAATGCCGGGTTGAAATAATTCACCAGGTTCTGTGAGAAAACGTGCGTGTGTCCCGCCGCGAACGAGTAAAGCGGCTGCGGCGAGATCGCATTAAACAACGGGTTGATGGGATCCGTCCACGCGGCTTGCAGCCCGTTGTCCGCTTGAAAACGAAACCAGGTCGTATCTTTCTGGTTGATGTTGTAGTCGACGCGGGCCGTCTGCACCTGTTCGTGGTCATCGCTGGAGTGCGAAACGCTCTGCCGGTTGGCGCAACCTGCCGCGATCGGACAGCCAACGATGGCGGTGGGCGTGCCATTCGTATTTGTGTAGAGAGAGAACATTTGCTGGTAGAACGGCGCCTCCTGCGGTGCCGCGGGATAAATTATGTTGCCCTCCGCACCGCTGAGCCCCAGGGGGAGTTGCTGCAGCACGTATTGTTGGAATGCGGCGCTGGGAACGATCGTCGGTGTGACGATCGGCAGGGCGATTCGTACCCACTCACTGTCAAAGAAGAAGAACAGCTTGTTGTGCGCAACCGGACCGCCCAGGCTGCCTCCAAAATGATTCACGGTTGATCCGGGTTTATGATTCCCCGGCGTCGCATTCGTGAAGTAGTCCGCTGCATTCAGCAGAGCCCCGTTCCATAGTTCATAGAGGTTCCCGTGAAAATGATTTGTGCCGGATTTCGTCACGTAGTTGACCTGCGACGCTCCATACCGCCCTTGATCTACGGAATAAGAGAGCGTGTTGACGGTTACTTCGGAAATCGAATTCAATCCCAGGACGAGATTCGTGGAGAGGCCACTGTTGAGATTCGTAAGCGGATCGTTCGTCTCCAGCCCGTCAACGATGTACCCGTTCGAGAGAGCCGGCAGTCCGTTGAATTCCACGTTGCCATATCCGTTCGAGCTGCCAACGAAGTCGTTGCCGCTGCCCGCCGTGTTGATAAGCGCTCCAGGCGAAAACTGCAGAGGGTAGGTCAGATCGCCCCCGGGATTCGGAAGGTTCTCCAGCGCCGGCGCACTCAGTGTGGTGGATGTATTCGCGTTCTCCGAGTTAATGATCGGGGCTTCGCTGTTAACCTCTACGACCTCATCCGATCGAGCGATCTTGAGGGTGAAATCGACCGACTGCTTCTGGCCCAGGCTCGAGATCACGTTGTCATTATGTTGGGCTTCGAAGCCCGGAGCTTCCACTTTGACCGAGTATGGGCCGGGCTTCAACTGTGGGAAATTAAACCGTCCAGCCTCGTCAGTCCGAACGCTACGCTTCAGGCCGGTGTCGCGATTTGTAATCGTCACCGTGGCGCCCGGTACAACCGCATTGGTTGCGTCCGTCACCGCGCCAACGATGGCGCTGGTGGTTTCGCCTTGCCCCATTCCTTGCGCCGCGAGGCAAGCGACGGCCAGCGTCAGAAGAGCAAAACGACCTCCACGCGCTATGGATTTAACCCACATCTTGAAGAGTAAAACCGGACCGTCTTCCGTTCAATCAATTAACTGGCGATTAGTACTATAAGTTAACCATAGTTAATCACAGCAAGCAAGAATAAAGGGACGCCCCATTGTTCGACGCTCTCTGTTGAAGATATTTATGGGCCGAGATTCACAGGCGGGATTCGCAGGCAGAGTCAAGCCGCGTTGCGCTCACGAGTCAGTAACCTCGCGGAGGGAAAGGTCCAGTATCAGTTGCCAGTACCCGAAAGCACCACGGACACCGGGCTGACCGAGCCCGTCGGCAGATCGAAGTAAAGGTCCCCGCTGATGGCGCCTGTTTTCGTCGGCTGGAAGGTCACCGAGGCAGTGCAACTCGCCCCCGGCTGAATCGTCTGTCCGGAGCAATCGTCGCTCTCGAAGAAATTCTTCTGACCCGCCACCCCTACGCTGGCGAAGGTGATGGCCGCGCTGCCCTCATTCGTCGCGGTTACGACCTGCGGCGTGCCGGCGGTTCCGACTTTCTGGCTGCCAAAATTCAGGCTGGTAGGCGAAAGCTTAACCGCCGTCGCGCTGCCCGTGAGCTCGACGAATTGAGGTTTCGAAGATGCGCTGTCGACAATCGTGATCAGCCCGGTGAAATTACCGGTAGCCTTGGGATGGAACGCTGCCGTGATTGAGCAGTCCGCGCCGGCTGCCACGGACGCTCCACAGGTCGTACTCATTTTAAACTGGCCCGCCAGTTTCATCGAACTGATCGACAGTGCAGTTGAGCCGTTGTTCGTGAGATCGATTGTCTGCTTCGCGCTGGTCGTGTCGACCAACTGCACGGGGAAGCTGAGGGGCGCCGTGTTCGGCGAGAAACTGACGACCCCGGTATTCAGCATCGTGCCCACACCGTAATCCTCGTCACCGAGGGCAATGTCCGGCAGGTGATCCCCG
>Ga0302326_10033867_pt1 | contig 10136 bp, 6 predicted proteins | sample Palsa_T0_3_FD_202264 | JGI IMG/M metagenome (GOLD analysis project Ga0302326, IMG submission 202264) | Peat permafrost microbial communities from Stordalen Mire near Abisko, Sweden - Palsa_T0_3 | ecosystem: Environmental > Terrestrial > Soil > Palsa > Peat permafrost | place: Sweden: Abisko...
CTCGGCCAGCTCGGCCACTCGGTCAGCTGCCCGCTCCCGCTCGCAATCGTCGTGCCCATAACCTGTGCTGGGGGGAGAGCGACAGGTCCGTGAGCCGTTCAGAGGGCGGCGTTTAAGGAGGTTTTGATGGTCAAGTTTGCGCGTGCGTTCGTGGCGGCGGCCAGCGTGTTGACGCTCGCTGTCTCTGCCCTCTCGGGACCGGGCCTCTCGGCACCGGCCCTGGCCGCGGCGCGCGATGCCGCGACGCCCAATGCCGCGACGCCCAATGCCGCGACCCCGGCTGCTGGTCCCAGCATTCTCACGGTCCCGGTCCGCGTGGCGGTCACCGACGACGGGGACGTGGGGTACCGGGAGCTAGGCGCCGGGCCGCCACTGTTGCTCATCATGGGCCTCGGCGGGACCATGGACAACTGGTCGCCGTCGTTCGTGGACGCCCTGGCAGCGCACCACAAGGTAGTGGTCTTCGACAATGCAGGAGTGGGGGAGACGGCCGCCATTTCCTCGCCCCTTACCATCACCGGCATGGCTGACCAGACGAGCGCCCTGATCTCGGCGCTCCACCTGGCCCCGACCTTCGTGCTCGGTTGGTCAATGGGAGGGATGATCGCCCAGGCACTTGCCGTGCTCCACCCATCGCAGGTCAGCAGGCTGGTTCTGGCCGCGACGCAGGCCGGGACGGGCAAGGCGGTACCGCCCTCGGCGGCTGCCGCGGCTGCTATCAACAGCGATAGCCCCAGCGTCGAGCTGAGCGTTCTTTTCCCGCCTAGCGCCAGCGCCATAGCCGAGCTGTACGGACTCAGCGTCCTTCGCTACCCGGACCTCTACGTGGTCCTGCCGAAGGTCAAGGTCGAGCAGGGGAGCGCCGTCGACCAGTGGTTCGTGGGATCGGACGCAGCGGGGCGCGAGGTGGCTTCGGTGAAGGTGCCGACGCTCGTGGCGGACGGCACGGAAGACGCACTCGACCCTGTCAGCAATGACAAGCAGTTGGCCGGGCTCATCAAAGGTGCACAGCTGATGCTGTACCCGGGGGCCGGCCACGCTTTCTGGTTCCAGGACGAGAGCGCGTTCCTGGGCCGGCTCGGGGCGTTCCTCGGCTGAGGCTCCGGCCCGGGCCCCGTCGTAGACGAGCGCAGCATGCGTCCGGCCTTCTCGCACCTTCGCTTCCTTAGGCTGCGGCGCTGCTCCGGAGTATTCAAGTTCGGGGCTCCCTTCTCGTGGGCTTGCCGGGGGTTACGTCGTCCCTGTCTTCCAAGAATTGCGCCAATCCGGGTACGCTCATTTAACCGTGGCGGGTATTCGCGTCCCAGTGCTTAGAACGAAGCGCTCGGCTAGCCGCCGTGTGGGGAATGGAGCTCGGAGCCACCTGGTGGCACCCCTCGCTGTGGGGACGGCCCTGGCGGCCGCGACGCTCGGCTGTTTCAGCACTGCCACCGCCGGGACCACGAGGCCGAGTGCTGTGCCTCCGGCCTTCGGCTCCAACTGGACCACCTACCACGGGGATGCTGAGGCGACAGGAGTCGTCGCAGCACCCATCACGCTGTTGCCGTCGCGGCGGGCCTGGACGTCGTCGGTCCTCGACGGGCAGCTGTACGGCGAGCCGCTCGTCGCCGACGGCCGGGTCGTCGCGGCGACCGAGAACGACACCGTCTTCGTCATGGCCGCCAATACCGGGCACATCCTGTGGTCACGCCACTTGGCGACCCCCGTGCCGTCTCGCTACCTGCCCTGCGGCGACATCTCGCCCGAGGTCGGCATTACCGGCACCCCCGTGATCGACTTGACGCGCCACGAGATCTTCGTCGACACGGACACGCTGATAAGTGGCCCGGCAGCCTCTGGTGGTGTTGAAGCGTCGCACCGCCTGTTCGGGCTCGACCTGTTCACCGGCAAGGTCGAGCTGGATGAGCCTGCGATGCCGAACGCCGGCGAGGACCAGCTCGCGCAGCTGCAGCGGCCAGGGTTGGCGCTCGACAACGGTTCCGTGGTCATCGCCTATGGTCAGAACTGGGGCGACTGTCCCGGCCCCAACGGTCCTGCCCACGGCTACGCCGTCGCGATCCCCGAGACGGGAGGACCGCTCCACTATTTCCAGATCGGCAGCGGCAAGGACCGGGGAGCGGTGTGGATGGGGGGCAGCTCTCCGGTCGTCGACCCTCATGGGAACGTCTACGTGGCGAGCGCCGACGGCTACGACCTCGGCGCCGGCCAGCCGTACGACGACAGCGACGCAGTGCTCGAGCTGTCGCCGACCATGCACCTCGAGTCGATCTTCTACCCCAAGGACTGGCAGACACTCAGTGCCGACGACCTCGACCTCGGGACCGGGGACCCCATGCTCGTGGATGGTTTCGTGTTCCAGGTCGGCAAGACGGACATCGCCTATTTGTTGCGTCAGGGACATCTCGGCGGCAAGGAGGGCGAGGTGGCGTCGCTTTCGCTGTGCAGCGGCAACCCTGACGGAGGACGGGCGGTAGATGGCTCGGTCGTCTACGTGCCCTGTCCGAACGGCGTGACGGCGGTCAAGGTGTCGACCACGGCCCCGTACCTGAAACAACTGTGGACCGACAACGACGGCGCCGCCGGCGGACCGATCATCGCCGATGGGCTGGTCTGGACGATCGGAGGCGACAACGCCGTCCACGGGCTCAACCCGGCCAACGGCGACCAAGTCGTCTCCATCCCCTTCGGCGGGTACGCCAACCACTTCCCGACGCCGTCGGTCGGCGACGGCCTGCTGCTCCTTCCAGGCACCGACAGCGTATATGCCTTCATGGGCCCAGCCGGGTTGCCGCCGCCACCCCCTGCGGTGCCTGTCACAGCGACGCGCTAACACCGCAACGGCGGACATTCCTGCTGGCCGCTACTGGGCAGTACCTCCTGGCCGCCGACGGACAAAACCCGGGAACCGAGCGCGGAGAGGGTACGTTAGCCAGTCGTGACCTGGACAAGGCGGATCAGGGCTATAACAATCTTTTCTTGCCTAGCCGGCCTGGTAATGCCCGCGACCGGAATGGGATCGGCAGCGGCCGGGCAGCAGGGTCGGAGGCTCGCGGCTGTGTCAGCCCGGTCCGCTGCACCAGCTCGGCCCGCCGCATCCGTGACCACGAAGCACTTCACGGGGGCGTTCCAGCCGGACCAGCTCGTCACGACCGATGGCCAAGTGTGGCTGGTCAGCCCGGAGAGCGGCAACGGGTGCCGGATCGACCGCCTGAGGCCAAAGACAATGGCGCTTACCAGCTACCCGCTTTCAACCTGCGGGTTCAATGTCACGGCCGGGCCCGGCGCGATCTTTTTAGAGACCACCGTCGCCGACGTCAAGTCAGAGACCTACGCAATACACATCGAGCGCTTCTCGACTTCCAGTCATGTCTCAACGGTGTTCCGCATGGTCTCGGCGACCATGTTCCTGGGCAGCGACATCGCCCATACCCAACTGGCTTATGTCGACGGCTCGCTCTGGTTCTACGCATGGCTCCCGGCCGGAGCCGAAGTCTTGGAGCTCTCTAGTGAAACCGGGGCTGTGGAGCGCGTCTTTCGCTCTGTGCCCCAGATCGGAGGCGCAGAACCGATCATCACCGGCGCTGGGGGTCAGGTCTGGCTGGCCGGCGGCGCAGGTTCGGGAGCGGACTTCCTCCGCATCGCCGTGCGCAGCGGGGCTAGGCGAGTCGTCCAGCTGCCCGGCAGGTACGCGTCGGTGTACAACCTCGCATCTGTTGGCGAGTCGCTGTTCCTCTTGTACCTCGTGTACCCGTCAACGACCACGTCGGTTGGCGCCGCGTTGCCGAGCCATGTGGCGCGCTTCAACGCGAACGGCGAGCTACGACAAGTGTCACCCAGCGAGCAAGTCGCCACATGGCTCGTTCCTCTGTCAGGAAGACTTTTCGCCGTTGGGCCGGGCAGCTCCTGTACACCTCCAGCGCTTGTCCAGGAAGTGAACGAACTGACGTTGCGGACGAGCCTCATAGCCAAGCTCTTGCCGCCCGGCGGGCCCTGTTCCGGCGAGTCGGCTTATCGTTCCGTGGGCGTGGCGGGGCACAGCATTTTCGTCCTCTTCGGCGGGCCCCCTGCCAGCCTCTATCGTGTCACACCGCTCACCAGCTGATGACGATGACTTTCGTTGTGCCGTAGCTGAACTCGCTACCGTTGGTGCGCCCGGGCCCATAGCTGGGCACAGGCCGGGCTGTACCGTGGCGGTTATGAAGCGGGCCAGCCTCCGCCGCACTGGGCCTATTGCCGTAGCGGTGCTGGCGGCCTTCGTCTCAGTCCTGGCCACGACCACCGGGCCCGCCGCCGTCGCCGTCGGTCTGCGCCCTCAGGGTGGCGTTTCTTTGACCATGCGACAGGGGCCTTAGCGGCTACGGGCGCCGTTGTGCCGATCACCGTGAAGATCTCGGGCGCATCGCGCACATCTACCTGTGGCCTGGCCTACAACTCCTCCAACCCATCGCCTGTGTTCGTAAGCATCTCTCCGCCGCGCTCTGTCAACTGCCGCTCTGGGCGGGCCCAGTTCAAGGTCACGCTCGGGTCAAATCTTGCCCCGGTCGTCAGCTCCATCCCGCTCCAGTTCAGCTTCAACGTGAACCCAACCTTGAGCGAGGTCCACGACCTATCCCTCCAGGTGGCGGCCGGGCCGGCAGATGGCCCGCCAGTGCCGCCGGCAGGAAAGGATTACCTCGGGGCGTTTGTCGACCCGGAAGGGCCGGGCAAGGCCGAGCCGTCACAGGCCGAGGCACTCGACACCTCGATCGGCCGGCCACAAGGCATCGGGATCCTCCGCTGGTCGGTCGGGTTTGGCTACTCCCCAGCGAAGACGGCCGCCAGCCTCGCCCCTCTCGACAAGTCTCCTCTGAACGCGGTCCCCCTGCTCGACTGGTCCCCCGCTACCTCATGTGCCGCAGCGCCGAGCAAGGTCAGCAAATGTGTGGCGTGGCTCAAGGGCGTCGCGTCCGGCGCAGATGACCGCACGATCAAGGCCATGGCTGTGGAACTGAAGACCTTCGGCAAGCCAATGTTGCTCAGGTTCTTCGGGGAAATGAACCTGCACCTTCTCTCGACGAGCGGGCAGTATTTCGTCGCTGCGTGGGACCACATCGTGGGCGTTTTCTCCAAGGAAGACGTGACCAATGTGTCCTTCGTATGGGCCCCCGCCCTCTCTGCTCTTGGAGGGGCTACTGCCGCGGGCGCTCGTGGTGCGGGCGCTAGTGGAGTGGCGCGGACCGGTCTTGGCGGCTTCTTTTCCTTCTTCCCGGGAGCGAGCGAGGTCGACTGGATAGGCATCGATGCCTACGACCACCAGTCCTATGGTCCCGCCGGGTTCCGCGACCTGTTCGGGCCTTGGTACCGGGAATGGGGCGTGCAGGACCGCCCGATGATTATCTCGGAGACGGCGGCGCGTACGAGGGGCGTCAAGGTGGGTGCCCAGAGCTGCCCCGCCCCCGCTCGAGTCGGTGTGACCGGAGACGAGCAGGCGGCCTACATCAAGAGCATCGCGACGGCGCTCAACCCAACCTCGCCGGCGGCACCCCAGTACGCCAACATCAAAGCGTTCATCTATTGGGACTCAGCTGGTAGCGAGGGGCCGTACTGCTTCGACAAGGGTGGGCTCAGGGAGTTCAAGACTTTGGCGCAGGAGCCATTTTTCTCCTTCATGGCGCCCAACCAGTAACCCGCAAGCGGACAGCTCAGCGTTTGAGAAATTGAGCCGCGAGCTTCGGTGGTGCGCAGGCCAGCCAGCCGTCGATTAGGGCTTCCTTCACGGAGGTCTTGGTGGCCATCTTCAGCTGGATAAGGACAGCGGAGAACCCATCGAAATGCGGGATCGTAAAGAACGCCTTGGGGTTTGCCGCCAATACCGCTTCCTTTTCGCCCAGGTCCTCAACTCTGACGGCGAGGATAGGTCCCTCGGGCGGAGTGGCGGCGCCAAAGCGTTTGATGTCTGCCTTGCTGAAGGGCCGCTCCCATGCGAAGGTCTTGCCACCCACGGCCCAGGTCAGGGTGCCGTGGCGTTCGCCCTCAACCACCTCCGGCAACTCCAGAGCCATCTTGGATACGTCTTGGACGGCAACCACGCCTGCCAGCTTGACATATAGGGCGACCTAGGCCGCACCGGACCAGCGGCATGGGGGGAGGCGCGCCGCTCCGTCCCCTGCCATGGCATCACGCCGTCGGCATTGTCCGCCCCATAGGATCACTCCAGATGACGAAGCGGTCGACTTCCACTTCGGCCTTCGGAGTGTCGAAGCGCGAGAGCCACGATGCCAGCGGTTTTTACAGTCGCTTCACTCCGCCGGCGTTGTCGTCGGACTCCGAAGTGGCCGGTCACCGAGCGCTCGACAAACTGATCGTGGGCGACTCCCGCCGGATGGACGAAGTTCCCGACTCCTCGGTAGCGCTGGTTGTCACCTCACCGCCCTACTTCGCCGGCAAGGAGTACGAGGAGTCGCTAGGGGAGGGGGGCGTCCCGGCCACCTACCTCGAGTACCTCGACCTCTTGCGCGATGTGTTCGCCCAGTGCGCCCGCAAGCTCGAGCCGGGCGGGCGGATCGCCGTGAACGTCGCAAACCTCGGCCGGCGGCCATACCGGTCGCTGTCTGCTGACGTGGTGGGGATCCTCCAGGACGATCTCCGTTTGCTCCTTCGCGGAGAGATCGTCTGGGTAAAGCAACGGGGCTCCTCAGGGTCCTGCGCTTGGGGGAGCTTCCAACGGCCCGGCAACCCGGTACTAAGGGATCTGACTGAAAGGGTGATCATCGCCAGCAAAGGCCGTTTTGACCGTGCCCTACCGGCAAAGGTCCGTGCCGGTCGTGGGCTGCCCTCCGAGTCGTCGATGACGCGTGAGGATTTCATGGAGAACACGCTCGATGTCTGGGAGATCCCGGCGGAAAGTGCCACAAGGGTCGGGCACCCTGCTCCGTTCCCGGTCGAGCTCCCGGCCCGTTTAATCGAGCTGTACACCTACCGTGGCGATCTGGTGCTTGACCCCTTTGCGGGATCCGGGACCGCTGCGGTGGCGGCTCTCAGGGCAGGTCGGCATTTTGCCGGTTATGACCTCGACGAAACGTATATCGAACTCGCTGAAGGGCGGGTTGAAGAGGAACGTCAAAGACTTTCGAGTGAGATCATCGCTCCGCTTAGAGTGAGCCTGCCCGCCGTCGCAGATCCAGCCGACGCAAACGAGGATTTCCAGTCCCGGGCGGTTCGCGAGGGATGGGCCGCCAAGGAGATTGCACGAGAGGTTATCGAGGCGGCCGGCTTCACCGACGTCCAGAAGGACCAGCGCCAGCCTGGTGGGGTAGAGGTCAACTTTACGGCGCGCGACAGCAAGGGACGGCTCTGGCTCTTCGACGTTACGGGGAGTTTCACAAGTCATCGCTCGGGGTTGAAGCGCACTGACACGTTATGGAAAGCACTCGGGAAGGCAGCCGTACTGCGCGAAACGACCGGCGCCCCCCTCGTTCTCCTGGCAACGGGCGCACCTGTGCGCGGCAGTGCCGGAGCGGAGGCGCTGAAACAGTTGACGGGACCGGAGAAACCGGTTCACGCAGTGATCGAGATGCTGGCGCAGTCGGGTCTGGACGACCTTCGCACCCTTTGTGACGGGAAAGCGGGCAAATAGGACAAAAGGCTCATGCCCCCTCGGCGAAGAGTCGACAGTAGGCAGTGTGACCCTATCGCGCTCGCCCGTTGGTTCAGATGTGGCGGCAAATGCGACCGGTGGACGGTACTCGAGGGCGCCCTGGGCCTACCTGGCCGCCAACGTGCCCCTCGTCGTCATTATCTACTTGCTACCCCATTACCACGTCTACCTCTGGGGGTTGCTCGGCTTGGGCTCGGCGGCAGCGGTCGTCGTCGGGGTAGTCCGCAATAGGCCGGCCCATCCCTTTGCGTGGCTCTGCGTCGCGTTGGCGCTGACGACGTTCGCATCCGGCGACATCACCTATGACGTCGAGACGGAATTTCTGCACGAGGTCAACCCGTTCCCGTCAGTTGCGGACATCTTCTATCTCGTAACTATTCCCCTGATGGCGGCCGGTCTCATAATGATGGTCCGGGCCCGCAGGCGCCGGGAGGGCGACACCGGGGCAACGCTCGACGCACTCATCATCACGTCCGGGTGTGCTGTGCTCTCGTGGATCTTCCTGATCCAGCCGTACGTGCTCGCCAGGAACATCACGCTGTTCTCGGAGTTTGTCTCGATCCTCTACCCGCTCAGCGACATCTTGTTCTTGGGCTTACTCGTCCGCTTGGTGTTCGGCGGCGGGATCCGCAACCCTTCCGTTCGCCTGCTGACAATCGGGGTGGTGGGCCTTCTTGTTGCCGACTGCATCTACGGCTGGATCCAGTTGCACGGGTCGTGGAGGGTGGACGGCCCAACCGACATGGGCTGGGTCCTGTTGTACGTGTGCTGGGGAGCCTCGGCGCTGCACCCTGCGATGCGGGAACTGACGGTCGAGCAGCCTCTCCGGCCCCGGCATTTGAAGCCGGGAACTCTCATCTGCCTGGCGATGACGTCATTGGTCGCCCCCCTTTGGCTCGTATGGCGCGATGTGGACGGCGCGCCTCGTGACGGCGGGATGCTCGCCGGCGTCTCGGCAGTGGTATTCGTACTTGTGATCCTGCGCCTGACCGGCATGGCACGCTCTCAGGGCAGTAACGCTCGTCGCGAGCAGGCGCTGCGGACCTTCTCCGAGCGGCTCGTCACCGCCACTGAGCGGTCTGATGTGTGGGACGCAGCCGTCGAAGCAATCGTAGCGATCGGCGCGGCCGGGGTCATCGGCTGCATCGTGACGGACAAAGCTCTGCGCCCCGACGAGATCGTGGCCGCGACATGGCCCGAGGTGGTCGGTGCCAGGGTCGATATCACCGCGCTCGACGGCGATGGCGACCGGCGAGAGGTCTCTCTCGTCGGAGGCGGGACGCTCACACCAGCACCGCAGGCCCCAATGTGGACGCTTCTCCGGCTCCCGGCCAGCCAAGGCGCAAATGAACATGTGCTTGTCGCTCACGACCGGGCGTTCCCCGTTGACCTGCGCTCGATCCTTGATGCGCTGGCGGCCCAGTTGACCTTGGCCTTGGGGCGTGTCGACGCCGCACGAGCGGTCTACTTCGCCAGGACCGAGCGCAAGTTCCATTCCATGGTGCAGCATTCCTCGGATCTGATCACTCTGCTGGACGCCGACAGGCTCGTCGTCTACCAGAGCCCGGCGATCGCAGTCGTGCTCGGCCGTTCGCCCGGCTCGCTCCTAGGGCGCCCGCTGAGCGATCTCGTCCATCCCGATGACCTGTTGGCCGTCCAGGCGCAGTTCACCAAGGTGCTCGCCGGAGGCCTCGGCTCCACCGTCGGTTTCGAATGCCGGGTCGGCAACTCGGAGGGGCAGTGGTTGACCGCCGACGTCGTTGCCACGAATCTGATCGACGAGCCCGACGTCGGGGCGATCGTGCTCAACAGCCGAGACGTGACGGAGCGCCGCGCCCTTGAGGGCGAGCTAAAGCGCCAAGCCTTCCATGACACCCTCACGGGCTTGGCCAACCGCGCCTTGTTCCTCGACCGGCTCGCCCACGCCATGGACCGGGGCGACCGGACGGTTGACCCGGTCGCGGTGCTCTTCCTGGACATCGATGACTTCAAAACGGTGAACGACAGTCTCGGGCACCCGGCCGGCGACCTCCTGCTAGTTGCAGTCGCCGGTCGGCTCAAAGCTGCCACGCGGCCCGGGGACACGGTGGCGCGTTTCGGTGGCGACGAGTTCGCCGTGCTGGTGGAGTCGGGCGCGATGCCCCAAGCAGCCGAGGAGGTTGCTCGACGCATTGCCGAAGTGCTCACCCCGACTTTCAATGTCCATGGCAATGTACTGGCGGTGCGGGCCAGCGTCGGTATTTCCCTTGGGCAGCGCCCCGACGACAACCCCGACAGCCTTCTCCGCGACGCCGACCTTGCGATGTACCTTGCCAAGCGAAACGGCAAAGGGCGCTTTGAGATGTACAGGCCGGACATGCACGCCGCGGCCATTAACCGCCTCGAGACTGCGGCCGACCTGCGCCGTGGCCTGGAAGCCGGCCAGTTCGAGGTCTTCTACCAGCCGATAGTCAATACGCACACTCACCAGCTCGACGGGGCCGAGGCGCTCGTACGTTGG